>SXGR01104774.1_pt1 | contig 10092 bp, 5 predicted proteins | sample 3174711 | NCBI WGS metagenome assembly SXGR01 (sample SAMN11356860, study PRJNA531348) | freshwater metagenome | isolation source: freshwater sample F1-60 | place: China: Fuxian Lake, Yuxi | collected 2017-12-25 | reverse complement strand
GGCACCGCGTCGCGATGCATGCGGATCACTTCAAGGAATGGCGCTTCGTTGACTGCGTACTCAGGGAACGGCCCCGTCGCTTCGGCGATGCGGGCGCTGGTGAGATACGCCTGGCCGCACATAACGGCCGTAATCGAAGCGGCGTAGTTGCGGCCTTCGTGCGAATCGTAGGCGATGCCTTGCGACATCAGCAACGCGCCCAGATTGGCGTAGCCAAGACCGAGCGGCCGGAAATCACGCGAATTGCGGGCGATCTTCCCGGTTGGGTAACTGGCGTTCTCAACGATGATCTCCATCGCGACGATCATCGTGTCGACGGCGTGCCGGAACTCCTCGACGTTGAATTGCCCGTCCGGGCCCATGAACTTCATCAAATTGAAGCTGGCCAAATTGCAGGCCGAATCGTCCAGGAACATGTACTCCGAACAAGGATTTGAAGCATTGATCCGGTTGGTGTTTTTCGAGGTGTGCCACCGATTGATGGTGGTGTCAAACTGCATGCCGGGGTCGCCACACTGCCAGGTAGCGTCGGCAATCTGATACATGAGGTCGCGGGCACGGTAGCGCTTCACGGGCTGGCCGGTGCCGATCGCACGAGTCCACCAGTCACGGTCTTCCACTACGGCCTGCATGAACTCGTCGCTGGCCCGCACGGAGTTGTTGGCGTTCTGGAAGAACACAGAAGAATAAGCGTCGCCGTCGAGCGAAGAGTCGTAACCGGCGCCGATCAGTGTATGCGCCTTTTTCTCTTCCTTGGCTTTGCACCAGACGAATTTTTCGACGTCCGGGTGGTCGGCGTTCAGGATCACCATTTTAGCCGCGCGGCGCGTTTTGCCGCCAGACTTGATGACGCCGGCGAAAGCGTCGAGACCGCGCATGAAGCTAAGCGGGCCCGAGGCTCGGCCGCCGCCGGACAAGATCGCGTCTTCCTCGCGAAGGGCCGACAGATTCGTGCCGGTGCCGGAGCCAAACTTGAAGAGCATGCCCTCGGTCTTGGCCAACTCGAGAATAGCTTCGAGCGAATCGGAAACCGAATTAATGAAGCAAGCCGAGCACTGGGGACGATCGGTGGTGCGCTCCAGCTTCAGAACCGCTTGCTGTGCTTCGTCAAAGTACCAGCCGTACCCGCGCGACTCATGCCGGACGCCGACATTGAACCAGACCGGGGAATTGAACGAGCATTTCTGCGTCAGCATCAGATGCGCCAATTCGTTGCGGAAGTTCTCCACATCGTCGGCAGTCTTGAAGTAACGGCTGGCGCGGCCCCAGTCGGCGACGGTGTCGACCACACGGTGAACCAACTGGCCTACGCTGCGTTCGCGGTCGGGTGACCCCATCTTGCCATGGAAATACTTGCTGGCTACGATATTGGTGGCGGTTTGGGACCAGTCCGACGGGGCCTCCAAATCACGCTGCTCGAAAATCGTGCTTCCTTTATCGTTGCCGATCGAAGCAGTGCGGGTTTCCCACTGTACTTCGTCGTACGGCGTCTTGCCGGCCTCCAGCCGGGTAGTGAAATGGCGAGGAAAACTGATGCCTGTACGTTCCGTCACGGAGAGAGAACGCTTCATTTCATTGAGATCACGGGTGTGGACGGAGAGATCCACAGTTAGCTGTCCCATTAGTACTTTTTCCTTAGCTCGGGGGCGGTAGCAGGTGCCATCATGACCCAATATATAGTACCGCGTCAAGAACTATATCTATATGCCGTATTAACAAGTTACAAACTAGCTGATTTATGTTTTAGAATCTTCACCGTTTTTCCACGGCAGGAGCCCTATGCCCTTGAAAAAGATAGGCTTCCTCGTCCGGCGGCTCCAAGTTTCAGGTATACTGGCGGAGCTATGCGACGCGTTCGAACTCTGATTTTTGCCGCGGCGGTGGCTGCCATCGTATTGAATGCGGACGGCTTGAACGACAGTGAGCTGTCGTGGCCGAGCCACTCATCGATCGGCGGGGAGCAGAGTTGCCGCTTTCTCGACCGGAAATTCGTAGACGGATGGCCCGGCCTCAACCGCGAGCTTCCCGGTCCCAAGCAGGTGCCCGCGCGTCACGAAGAACACCGCACCATCGGTGGACTCGCCCGGTTTGAGCTTGGCCGGCACCAACACGATGGCCGACGCGGCTGCGGCAGCCTTCCATTTACTGGAGGTCATCTCGGCCATCACGGACTGACGCCGCTGCTCGTAGCCGTTGGTGGAGCGGAGACGCGTCATCCCATAGAGGCCATTTTCGTACGCCGTCACGAGTTTGATCACGTCGTCGCGCCCGCCGTTGTCCATGAAGTCCTGGACAACCACGCGCGCCTCGGCTCCTAAAATTGTCGTACCGCCGCCCTCAGGGGTGTACTTGAAGTCCTGCGGCCGAAACGTCCAAGGCCGGTTGGAGCCGTTCGAAATGGCGACCTGCATCACGCTAAACCCGCGGATGACTACCGGCAACGTTGCGAACATCACCGTAACTCCGCTCTTTGTCTGAGTCTGGTAGTGTAGGCCGCCCGATTCGAACTCGATAATCTGCGCGCCGGCCGGCGAAGAGACGCTTAGCGCCAACAAGATTGCGGAGGCGCATCCGGCGCCCTTGACGCTCATAACTTAATCATAGTTCGCCGGGGGAAGCCACCCATCGAACATAATAGGAAAACATGCCGACTGCGAGCTCCCCTGCCGGTAAGAACACCCGGCCTCTTAGCAAGAACAAGCACCTGCTCAATTGGGTAAAGAAGATGGTGGCGTTGACAAAACCCGCCGCGATTCACTGGGTCAATGGGTCGGCAGAGGAAAACAATACGCTCTGCCAGCAGATGGTGGAGGGTGGAACGCTCACCCGGCTGAATCAGGATCTTTGGCCGGGCTGTTTCTACGCCCGGAGCGACGCGAGCGATGTTGCCCGGGTCGAGGACCGAACCTTCATCTGCTCGCTGTCAAAGGACGCGGCCGGCCCCACTAACAATTGGGTAAATCCATACGAAATGCGGCGGAAGCTCAAGTCGCTGTTTGATGGAGTGATGCGGGGCCGCAGGATGTACGTGCTCCCTTACAGCATGGGGCCGATAGGCTCACCGATGTCGCAGATTGGCGTGCAACTCACCGATTCGCCCTACGTCGTAGTGAGCATGCGGATTATGGCCCGCATCGGGATCGGGGTTTTCAAGGAGATCGACAAGCTCGAGGAGATCGACCGGGATTTCAAGCGGGTGGTGCCATGCATGCACACGGTGGGTGCGCCGCTTCAACCCGGGCAGAAAGATGTCACCTGGCCCTGCAACCGGGAGAAGTACATCGCACACTGCCCCGAGTCACGCGAGATCTGGTCGTTCGGATCCGGGTACGGCGGCAACGCCTTGCTTGGCAAGAAGTGCTTTGCGCTGCGGATCGCCTCCAATATCGCCCGCGACGAAGGCTGGATGGCTGAACACATGCTCAGCCTCGGGGTTGAGAATCCGCAGGGCGAAAAAACGTACGTGGCCGCCGCTTTTCCCAGCGCCTGCGGCAAAACGAATTTCGCGATGCTGATTCCGCCTGCCGGATTCGATGGCTGGAAGGTCTGGACCGTTGGCGATGACATCGCCTGGATCAAACCGGATGCCCAGGGGCGGCTGCGGGCGATGAATCCCGAAGCCGGTTTCTTCGGCGTCGCGCCGGGGACGTCGATGCAGACGAATCCAAACGCCATGAAGGCGCTATCAAGCAATACGATTTTCACCAACGTAGCGCTGACGCCTGAGGGCGGCGTGTGGTGGGAAGGCATGACTGACAAGCCGCCAGCCAAATGCGTTGACTGGCAAGGTAAGCTCTGGACGCCGGCAATTTCCAAGAAGACCGGAGCCAAGGCCGCCCACGCAAACGCCCGGTTCACCGCGCCCGCGTCACAGTGCCCGACCATAGATGCAGCCTGGGAAGATCCGGAGGGAGTGCCGCTGAGCGCCATTGTATTCGGTGGGCGCCGCGCCACGACGATGCCTCTCGTCTATCAGGCGTTCAACTGGAGCGCGGGAGTCTATATGGGAGCCACCATGGGCTCTGAGATGACCGCCGCCGCCGGCACGATCGGCAAGGTTCGCCGCGACCCGATGGCGATGCTGCCATTTTGCGGCTATCACATGGGCGACTACTTCCGGCATTGGATCAAGATGCAGCGGTCATTGACTCAGACCCCGCGAATCTTTCACGTGAACTGGTTTCGCAAGGACGACAGCGGCAGGTTCATCTGGCCCGGCTTCCGCGAAAACATGCGGGTGCTGAAATGGATTGTCGACCGGGCGCACGGACGTGCGCTGGGCCGCGAGACTCCTATCGGCTGGATGCCGCATTACGAAGACATCGAATGGAACGGCCTGGACTTCGCGCGCGAGAAGTTCGACCAGTTGGAGGAATTCGACCGTGTCGCCTGGCGCAACGAAGTATTGGGCCACTAAGAACTGTTCATCGACCTGCACGACCATTTGCCGAAGGAGTTGGTCTACGAGCGCGAGTTGTTGATCTGCCGGTTGTAGTTTCGCCTCACTACAAACGCTACGAACAGATGCCGGGCAATCCCGCCCATTGGTAGACTAGCGTCTGTGAGACTATCCTCGGTTTCCCCGCTGCCGATGATGATCCTGTTTTTTCAGCCGGCAGCCAGCCTGGCGCAGGATCCGTATCAATCCACCGTAGCGCACTTCCTCGCCAAACACTGCCTCATGTGCCACAGCACGAAAGCCAAGGCAGCCAACCTCGATCTCGAACGGTTGCAAGACGGCAAAGCGGCCCTGGCGGAGCGAGACGTGTGGGAGCGCGTGGCCCAGCGGGTCAAATCTGGCCAGATGCCACCGCCCGGCCCCGCGAAACCGACACCGGAGTCGGCGCAAGCGGTGGTGGAGTGGGCGCAAAAGCACATCGAATCGGTGGACCGCGCGCGCAAGACCCAGCCAGGGCGCGTCACCGCGCGCCGCTTGAATCGCTCCGAGTACAACAACACCATCCGCGATCTGTTTGGCATCACGTTCCGCCCGGCTGACGACTTCCCGCTCGACGACTCCGGACACGGCTTCGACAACATCGGCGACGTACTTTCGCTTTCGCCGGTATTGCTCGAAAAGTACCTACAGGCGGCGGACAAGATCGTAACGGCCGCGCTGGTGAACGGACCGGCCCCAAAGCCGGTGATGGAGAAGTTCGATGCCGACAAGATCGGCCCGCCCGAAAATCTGCCCGCCGATCCAGAAGGCGAGCGGCTCATTCGCAAGAACTCGCTCCTGGTGAAGTATCGGTTCCCGCGAGACGGCGAGTATGAACTGCGCGTCTTCACGCGGGGGCGCGGTGCACCAGGCTCACCGCCCGCGCCGCTGGCAGTAATCGGTGGAGGCGGAGGAAAACTGGTCGAGTTGATCAAGGTCAAGAGCGGTGTCAACACCAAATACAACTTCGACATTCGCTTCAAAGCATCGGCTGGCCTGGCCGATGTGGGAGCCGCGTGGGTATTTCCCGGCCCGGTCGACCCCGGCCCTCCCGACCCCACCCGCGTGGATTTCACCATGCTGGTGGAGACAATCGAACTGCGCGGACCGTTTATCGATGCCGCCGCTGGTCTCCCCGAGAGTCACCGGCGCGTGTTCATCTGCTCCGAACACGATTCCGGGTGCGCGCGGAAAATCCTGGCGAATTTCGCTGCGAAGGCATGGCGCAGACCGGTAACGGACGCTGAGTTATCCAGGCTGGTGCGTTTTGTCGACCTCGCGGCGCAAGAGGGCGACTCATTCGAGAGCGGCATCCAACTCGCGGTGAAGGCTGTGCTCGTATCGTCTCGATTCCTTTTCCGCATCGAGCGCGATCAAGGCGCGGCACGGGCCCTGAACGGATACGAGTTGGCTTCGCGCCTCTCCTATTTCCTATGGGCTTCGATGCCGGACGACGCCTTGTTTGCGGCAGCCGGCGACGGTTCCCTCTTGACGCCCGCAGGCCTTTCAGCCCACATTCGCCGTATGCTGGCCGATCCGAAGGTAAACGCGCTCGCCACGAATTTCGCTGGACAGTGGCTTGAGTTGCGCAACCTCGATTCGGTTTCGCCCGATCCCAAACGTTTTCCCGAGTGGGACGCCGATCTGCGGGAAGCCATGCGCCGCGAGACACTCCTGTTTTTTTCCACGCTGCTCACCGAAGACCGCGGCATTCTCGATATTATCGACGGCAAGTTCACGTTCGTCAACGAGCGGCTGGCCAAACACTACGGAATTCCTAATATCACAGGGCGAAAGTTCCAGCGGGTGGACCTCGATGGAGAGCGGCGATCGGGCGTGCTCACGCAGGCAAGCGTCCTGACGGTGACGTCGTACCCCACTCGCACTTCACCGGTGCAGCGTGGGCTCTGGGTGCTGGGAAACTTCCTCGCCACGCCGCCGCCACCGCCTCCGGCCAACGTGCCGGAGCTTGACGAGGCCAAGACCGGCGCCGAGATGTCGCTGCGTCAGCAAATGGAGCGGCACCGCGCGGACCCCAATTGCGCCGTCTGCCACACCGAGATGGATGGACTCGGCTTCGGCCTTGAAAACTACGACGCCGTAGGCGCCTGGCGCTCTCACGATGGCAAGTTCCCCGTGGATTCGGCGGGCACGCTGCCGGGCGGCCGAAGCTTCACCAATCCCATGGAATTGAAAACCATCCTGCGAGCGGGCGCCGAGGCGTTCACGCAGTGTCTGACCGAAAAAATGCTGACCTACGCGCTGGGGCGAGGCCTTGAGCCGGGCGACCGCCCAGTCGTGCGTGCGATTGCCAAGAAGGTGGAATCCGAGGGCCACAAACTCTCCACTCTGATCCGCGAAATCGCGCTCAGTCCGCCCTTCCAGCAACGAGGTTCCGACCGTCTTGCTCAACCGGCCAAGGTAGTAAGATAGAGACAAGTCAATTCATATGATCCGACAGCCCCTTTCCCGACGAACGATGCTCCGCGGGTTCGGCACCGCCTTGGGGCTGCCGCTGATGGAGGCGATGTCTCCAGCGCTGGCTGCTCCGGCCGCGCGCGCCAGTGGCAATGGCGCCGCGCGACTGATCTTTTGCTACGTGCCCAACGGCATCATCATGGGCGATTGGACACCGGATTCAACCGGTCCGCTCACCGGCGATTTCAAGCGCATCATGAAGCCGCTGGAGCCGATGCGAAAGAAGCTCAGCGTGTTGTCGGGCCTGACGCACAACACCGGCCGCGCGCTGGGCGATGGCCCTGGCGATCATGCTCGCGCCGCTGCTACGTTCCTGACCGGCGTGCATCCGAAGAAAACCGCTTCGGCCGCCATCAGCCTCGGCATTTCCGTCGATCAGGTGGCCGCGCAAGCCCTCGGCAATCAGACTCGCATCGCCTCGCTCGAACTAACGCTCGAGAGTGGGCGCCAAGCGGGCAACTGCGATTCGGGTTATAGCTGTGCGTACACAAACAACATTTCCTGGCGCTCGGCCACCACGCCAAATCCACCCGAGTACAACCCGCGCGTCATCTTCGAGCGGATGTTTGGCAACGCCGATCCAGCGGAAACTCCGGTGTTGCGCGCCCGCCAAGAACGCTACCAGCGCAGCATTTTGGACTTCGTTCTGGCAGACGCGGCCAGCCTCAAGGGCGATCTCGGCATCACCGATCGCCGGAAACTGGACGAGTACCTCACGGCGGTCCGCGAGGTGGAAACCCGCATCGCCGCCGCCGAAAGGCTCTCGGCCGACAGGCGCAATCTGTCCGAACTCGCACCAGGTTTTGAGAAACCCGCGGGCGTGCCGGTTGACTACTCCGAGTACTCGCGGCTGATGTTCGATCTTATGGCCCTGGCCCTGCAAACCGATCAGACGCGCATCATGACGCTGATGATGGCGCGCGAGGGCTCCAACCGTCCGTATCGCGAAATTGGCATCTCCGACGGCCATCACGGATTGACGCACCACCAAAACAACGCCGAGTGGATCGAGAAGATCCGGCAGATCAACGAGTTTCACGTACGCCAGTTCGCTTACTTCATCCAGAAACTCGATTCCATTCAGGATGGCGACTCGACGCTGCTGGACCGCTCGATGATCGTCTACGGCAGCAGCATCGCCGACGGCAACCGCCACACCCACCACGACCTGCCGATCGTAGTCGCCGGCGGCGGCAATCGCCAGATCCGGGCCGGCCGACACCTGCTGTACCCCATCGAAACGCCGCTCACCAATCTCTACCTGACTTTGCTGGAAACCATGGGGGTGCCCGCCGCCGCGGAGCTCGGCGACTCCACCGGCCGGCTCAATCACCTCGTCGACCTCTAAAGCCACACGCCGTTTCGTGGCACTTTCCTCCCCGGTCCTTACAATACGGATCAAAGGCCGGATGGAAAAGTCCGACGAAGAGTTGCTCGAAAACGCGCGATCCGGTTCTCGCCCCGCCTGGGCCGAGCTGTACGAACGCCACCAGCGTGGGATCTACCGTTTCGCGCTGCATATGAGCGGTTCGCCACTGATTGCGGATGAAGTCGTACAGGAAACATTCTTCGATCTACTGCGCGGAGGACTTAGGTTCGACCCGGCCAAAGGATCACTCGGAGCGTTTTTGCTGGGCGTGGCGAGGATCAAATCCCTTCGCCTCGGGCGTGGACATCGCGCCGAGCAATCCGCTGACCGGATCGAGACGGTGGCGTCGGAAGCTGACGTGGCTGGCAGCCTGGAAAACAGACAGCGCGACCAGACGCTGCACCAGGCGATTCTTGGATTGCCCGAACACTACCGCGAGGCCGTGGTGCTTTGCGAACTGACCGGATTAAGTTACGAGGAAGCTGCCGGCGTGATCGGGTGCCCGGTGGGAACAGTGCGGTCGCGGCTACATCGCGCGCGCCACTTGTTGCTGGAGAGGCTGGCGGAGAAAGGGATTCATGGAGTGCATTTAAACCTGCGAGAAAATGCGCGAATGGGCGGGGGGGGGGCGGCCATGCCCGAAGAGGCACGGGCGCACTTGAACTCGTGTGCGAACTGCCTGGAAATTTGGGGGCGGCAGCGGGAATTGACGGCGGCATTGACAGGACTTCTGGCGCAAGCCCGTGATTCGTCCGCGTCCTTGGCAGTGAAAACTGCCGTAGTCGGCGCATTACCTTCCAGGCTTCCCACTGGCCGAAGGGCATGGACGCCGCTCCTGGCGTTGGCCGCCGCCCTGATGCTGGCTGTCGCCGGTGGGTGGTACCTTCAGCCAATGGTACGGCAAGTGGCGCAGCCGCCGAGCCGGGGGATGTACACGGATTTCTTTCCCCTTTCAACGGTGACGCTCGACCGTCAGGAGAGTTCGCAGTTGGTGCGCATCCGGCTTCCGCGCCGTGAAATGCGCCGTTTCGGTTTGCCTGTGAGTGAAGAATTGGAACGGTCCTCCATCGAGGCCGAAGTGTTGATCGGACAAGACGGGATCGCGCGAGCCGTCCGGTTCGTTTCACTGAGTCAATAATTTTCAAAGGAGATTGAAAGATGCGTTATCGATCGATAGCAGTTCCCGCCGCGTTAGGTCTGACATCCTTGCTGCCCGCGCAACAGGATGTGGTCAAAGATGTGCAGGCGGAAGCCCAATTTTCCGACGTGACCGCCGTAGCTGGAAGCCTGGTGGGTGTGGCGCCGCAAACCGCCACGTTCCAGTTCGTTGCCTCCGAACCGGGTTTGTTTGGCAAAGTCGTGTCCGGCGCGCCTTATTCTGGTGAGGGATTCACCGAGATCGTTCAAACCCTGGCGGACGGCACTCGGATCGCCAACAATCATTCGAAGAAGGTATGGCGCGACCGGCAAGGCCGCACCCGTGAGGAATCCACCTTCACGATGCTTGGCCCGTGGGCCGCTGAGAGCGGCGCAAGCCATAAGCTGATCACCATCACCGACCCCATCGCCAAGACCGTGTACATGCTCAATGAGCAGGACAAGACCGCGACCCGCCGCAAGATGCACGACTTGGCAGGCATGATGACGAAGTTCGAGGCGGACGCCAAGGCTGGCGGCAAGACTTCTGGCTTGAAGGCACGTGAGCGTCAGGAGATCGTGATCCGGGAAGGGGCTTGGGCCAGGGTGGACAACCTCATGGTGGCGCCTCCTCCTCCGGCCGCCACAGGTGTCGCGTTCGCCCGGGCCG
>SXGR01024190.1_pt1 | contig 10093 bp, 5 predicted proteins | sample 3174711 | NCBI WGS metagenome assembly SXGR01 (sample SAMN11356860, study PRJNA531348) | freshwater metagenome | isolation source: freshwater sample F1-60 | place: China: Fuxian Lake, Yuxi | collected 2017-12-25 | reverse complement strand
GACGAAAGGTCTCGCGGTGGCCCAAGCCCACCACTTGCGCAAACACAGTTTGAGAAGCCATCCACGCAGAATGGGGCTTGCTCGCTCCGGCCAAACTCAAAATGCGTCACACCCTCTGCGGTGGGCAATCCACTGAAATGCCTTATGTTACAGAACTTCATCAACCGTTATTCCGGACAGCCGTGAGTTGAATTAATTGACACGCACAAATATAATATTAAATATTGCTTTTATTACTGATTTTGTATGAATAAGAACAAAGATCGATTTTGCTCCCCGTCATGTTTTTATAAATAAAGATACCTATGAAAAATTATAAACCGTCTACCTCTATGTTTTTTAAAGCATTTTTTTTGAGCGTTTTGATTGGCTTAAATTCAGTGGTGACGCTGGCTCAGACGGCTCCACGGGCTCCAGCGGAGGAAAGCAAGATAGAGCTTTCACCTTTTATTGTATCGAAAAGTAAGGACATGGGTTATAACAGCCAAGAGACAACAGCCTCTTCCCGCTACGCCAAAAATCTACTCCTTATTCCTCAAAGCATAACCGTTTTGAATGCCGAGTTTTTAGCAGATATAAATCCACAGAGCGCACTCGATTTAGTTTCTGTCGGCGTCAGTGGAGTAACCTCGTTAAGAACTGACCTTGATCAGTTTAGTTTTAGAGGGTTCGCTATTTCTTTTATGCTACGCGATGGTAATATGCAAAGAGGCTATAAACGTGCGCCCATGTATGATATCGATCGGATTGAAGTCATTAAGGGGCCCTCTGCCTTATCCTTTGGTAATAACCAGTTCATAGGAGGCGTCCTGAATTATATTCCTTATGCGCCCTCCGCGACAAAAATAGCTAAAGCAAAAGTCACCTTATCAGATCATGGCTATCGCCGACTCGAAGCAAACCTTGGCGGTCCTATTTATCAGGACCAGAATTTTAGCTTACGTTATCGCATTACGCTCGGTGACGAAAAAGGAAATTATGATAGACCTACATGGGAGGACGACAACACCTTTGCTAGTGCAGCCCTTGGATTTTATTTTGGCTCGGGAACTTCACTAACTATGACCGCTTCCCATTTCCAGAATCTGGGCGACCAAATGTGGGCTGAATTTCTAGACCGCAATGCGCCTATATCATCATCGATAAGCGCTACTCCCGGCCAAGTGGTTCAAAAAGCTGTATTAAATCAATATTCTAAAGTCACTACAACAACCTACGCACCTAAAAATCCCCACATCTACCAATATGGTTATAATGATCAGTTTAACGTCAAATTCATACATAAACTAAGCGAGAATGGAAATTTAAGTATGGTGGCAACATACGGTAATGATTTGGCTGATTATGGAATCGGTCGAGCGGCTGGACTAGGTGTTGATAACTATTCGCTTACTCGCATTTATGCCTCGGATACCATCTCGACCAGAGTTTGGGACATTAATTTCGATTACTTGCATATTCTTGATCGGGCAAAATGGAAAAATGAATTCACCATGGGAGCTGACCTCAACGCTCTAAGTGATTACCGCTGGGGCTTTAGCCGTTCAAATGCCACTGGCCTCAATGCCGTGCCCACACTTGATATGCGAGCGCCTAATTACGGGCCCGACGATGCTTTTTTCAATTTACTATTTTCCGGCATCCCGGATTTTAACCCCGCCGCTAAAAAATATGGGAAACAGGGCGCTCGATTAGGAATGCCTGGGGCCTACGAGCGGGATCAAGATAACGTGAATTGGTCTTATTATTTCCAAGAGAATCTTACTCTTTGGAAAAAACTGACCTTAGTTTCTGGCTTACGCTGGCTCAATCTTACTGGGAAAAGCCGAGCCGTCTTAACTCAAGTAACGAATGCGACTACAGGACTTAATACATCATCGACGACGAACGTTTTTAGCCCAGTGGCTGATCGTTTTGTCATGTCCTATAAACACGGTGCGGTTTATCTCCCGATCCCAGATGTCTCAGCTTACGTCAATTTTTCTGCTAATAGTATCCCGCCCGTCAATGTGATCGATGGGTTTGGGAATGTCATCCCTGACCGCGCAGCTGTTCTTAAGGAAGTGGGATTAAAAATAAACAAATCGTTGACCTCCACATTTAGTGTTTTTGGGCAGGTAGTTTATTACGATATGTTTCAAACAAACGCGGCGTACAATATCCTGAATTCAGCTGGAGTGGTAATTAATACTGCCTACAGTGAAGGGGATTGGACGAAGGGACTGGAAGTCGATTTAGGGGCCAGGTTAAAAACGGGGAACGGTGAAGCTAATTTATACGTAACCTATACGCGTTTAAAATCTAGAACCTCCAAGGGGGTATCGTTCCTTAGCCTGCCTCCACTTAAGTATAGTGTTGTCTCTAAATTTTCGTGGACTTCTGGTCCGCTAAGAGGGCTGTCACTCGGGTTAAATATGTCGGATACTTCTGAAACATTGTTCGGCGCTTTCACCATCGATGAACCCCCAGTTTATAATATGTTTGCGAGCTACCGTCTCAATAAACGCTGGGGGGTTCAACTAAACGTCGTTAATGTCACGGATGAACGCTATGTACAGTGGCTTTCAAATAATGCAGTAGCTTCAGTAAATCCTCCGTTTCGGCCGCGTCTACAATTTAACTATACCTACTAAAAATTGGGCAGTAATGAAATAGCCATCCGAGGAAAATATCTAGGTTTCAGAAATTGGCATACGATCACTTGTTCTATTCGGGTTAAATGATATCTGAGGGTTTGGCATTTGTTATCAGCCTGACTACGTCTTGCCTACTGGCAGGAGCGATTGGTTTAATATCGGTTCAGTCCGCATCGGCGGAAGAGCCTGCCGAACCAGTAGCAATCTACCGAATCGCCTTCCTCATCCACCCGTTCTGTTACCGCGTGCCGAGGCCTGTGGGTTATGATACCAGTCCAGAGACGAGGTTGCGCTGGGATCAGTACGTCTCATACGAGAATCGGATTGCGGAGCGTTGGTTAAAAGGAATTGCTGATTTGGGGCCTCATGAAGTCCTTGTAATCTGCGCCGGCCGATTGGGATGTCCACCAGACCTGCGTGCTTATGCGCAGAAACACCTCGGTCATCGCGCAGTCGTGATCGAGGAGTATCTCGATCAACGTTGGGATTTTTCGATAGACTTGAGTGCGCAGACAAAGATTAGCATTGCGGACGAATTGGTGGCTATGTACCAAAGATACGGTCATGATTGGTTAGCTCAGTCTCTCGCGCTGCCAATCGCAACTCGCGGTTGGGTGGAGCATCTTCATCAGGAATTCAAGCAAAGGGGCCTGAGTTTTGATCCTGCCACGGTCCGAGTCGATGCTTGGGGCGAGTCCTTCGAGGGGTGTGTGGCGAGTTACGCTCGGTACTTGGGCCCCTACCTTGGCTTAGCTAGGCCGATCGAGAACGATTTCCAAATGACCGTGCCAGATGCGCCGTTTCTGCTTTCAGCCAAGTTCATCGATAAGATCCCGCTTAAACGCGATGTGCGCCTCTATTTCTGGGAACTCGCTGACGGACGACTGGTGGCTATCTTCCAAAAAGCCAGCGCGACTGTTAGCGAGCCGGCGCTGTTCGCACAGTTCCCCCTCGATGGACTCCAAGTTGAGATAAGAGACAAGTCAGGGCTGCAAATCTGGCCGGACAAGCATCCGCATCCGCAAGGATCGGTTGAAGAGCAGATTGCCCGATACAATGAAGGGCGAAGCCGAAAACTTGCAGACTGGGAGAAGAAACGGCGTGAAACGGACTCCACGAGCGTGCTGGTCGGAAATGAGTTGCGGGTGCCGCTGGCAGGTTGGCCCGATGCTGCCTCTTCGTACATCTTTGTGCGCGGCTCGACGCCGGCGGTACTGCGGGCAATTCTCGCGAACGCGAAGCTGGTCGAGGACTCTGCTAGCCGATGAATCGCGCAGGATTTGATTTTTGAGGAATCTAGGTTCGCTCCCCAATCAGTCCGTGTTGCCTTCAGCGCGCGAAGAACAGTCGCTCGGCAGTCTTTGTAAGGATCTTCTCTTTGTCCGACGCGCTCAGGAAATTGGCATGGTCGCGAATCAAGGCAAGGGATGCCTCATAAGTGTGCGGCGGCGTGGTCTCTGGAGAGCCGGGCCGGGTTAACGGAGCATCCGTCTCCCACATACAGCGGTCCGGCCCGAATGCTTCCACAACGTGGCGAACGAGCCCCAGCGAGTCGAGATAGGGCGGCTTGCGGGCCCCGCGCGCATAAAAGGCGCCGATCTTGACCATAACCCTTGGATGACGGGCTAGGCCGCAAAGCGCTGAAATTTCGTTCTCGGGAAAGGGCCCCTTTGATCCTATGCCACAGAGATGATCGATGATCACAGGCGTTCCGGGAAAGCGTGCGCACATCCGATCGAGCTCTGGAATATCCTCAGGCAAAATGAGGAAGCTGAGTGCAAGGTTATGCTCGTGGCCGCATCTGAACATCTTGTCGTAACCGGGATGGTCTAACCACTGCGGTCCATCGCCGAGTGCGGGACGGGCTGCACGGCCGCGAATGCGAAATGACACGATGCCTTGTTCGGACAAGGCGACCATCGCATCGTCCGGACTTGGCCCAGAGACGTCGGTAACGGCTGGAACGATTCCAGTGCCGATGAGGACTCCGGGATTTCGGGCAATGGCGTCGGCGATATAACTATGATCCAGACCATACCAGGTCATTTGGACTAGATTCAGACGCGTTACGCCCAAAGGGCGGGATTCCCGCAGGATATCCTCAGGGGTGTATCTGGTTAGCCAAAGATTCCCCGGATTGAATCCTGGGGCTAGGGGGAATCGTTCGAAATCGTCCGACCACACGTGAACGTGCGAATCTATCATACCGGACGCTGGTTTTGGTGGCGAGGTTGCCGAGGCCAAGGTCGGACAGGCCACCAAGCAACCGGCGGCCGCTCCGGCGGCCAGGAAATCGCGGCGGTTCATCGGGCAAGACGCATCAATATTCCAAAGGCTTCGTTTCAAAATGCCGGTGCAAGAGATAGTCGATCCTGCAATCCACATCGATGACCTCGAACGGCAAGTTCAATTTGGGATCCCGTTTAACGAGGGTTACCTTGATGCGATTGTCGCCGCACTTTGGGTAGCTTTCCGGATTCAAAAGATATTCATATATATAACCATAGGGATTGGCCACCCCTGCCGGAATGACGTGAAAATGCAGGTCAATTCTGCGCAGGTCGGATTCGGGCAGCGGTTGGCCGTTCAGTTCCAGCCGGATCTCGTTGAGCGAGGGTTCGAGGTTGGTGAATCTAACCGACAGGCGAACTTCCGAGACACGCTGCAGCGCCTGCATTGCCGTCAGATCATCTGCGATCCGCAGCGGCACCTCAACCGATTCTCCCTCGCGAAGCACGTGGGGCAAGATTGGCCCGCTAACCGGGAAAATATTCTGCGCCCGCGGTCGACCGAATGCGAGCGATCGAGCGCGGTAGATCTTATTGGCCCCGGCAAGTTGATCGGGATGACCGAGGAGCCTGAGGGTTTGATATTCCTCGCTCGTCCAAGGCCAGCCTTGGGGTGCCCACATTTTTACCGCGAGCCCGACTCCGTCGGCTCCCCGGTCGTAGGCATTGGCGGCGGTTGCCCAGATCATGGGCGGCGTGGCCGAAGAGGCAAGTTGACGGCCCAAGGTCACCTCCATTCCAGCCAGAACGCGGCACGGCGTGCCTTTCGTCAGATTCCTCACCGCCTTGAGATCGAGGTCCTGATCGAGCATACCTCGGTTCGTGGTCAAACACACGAGTCCGTCCACCAGCTTGCGGCGGACCCAGTTGGGCACCTCGAAGCCGATGACGTTCCAAGCTTCAGCCGGTCCGGCTGGAATGCGCACGTAGAGGCGCTTCCGACGACCCTGCGCCTGCTCCGCTTTTCGCGCTACGGCGTGCAGATCGGCGATCCACTGGGTCAGCAGCGGCGCCATTTGGGGGATTTCGGAATACCGACACAAAGGACCAAAGTCGTTGTCGGTCGATAGATCCAATTCTATCCCGTCGGTATCGTACCTTTCGAGCAACTCTTCGCAGATACGGAAACGCTCCTGACGAACCTCGGCGTGCACAAAATTGAAGCGATCAGGGCCGAAAAACCTAGCTGGAGACTTGGCTCGTGGATCGTCATCCGCTCCGACCCGAAACTGGGGATTATTGTACGCGAAATCGGATTTTCGTCCCAGCCCAATGTCGGTGGCGCGGTCTCCACCGGTGATCAGCACCGAGATTGTGGGCAGGAACCAAATCCCCTTTTCATGGGCGCGGTCGCACATCAGCTTCATGGGATCGTGCCCATCTGCGATCAGTTGGCGCAAATTTCGGGCGGCGCGGTAAAATATCTGATGGGTCCACACCTCGACGTTATCTCCCCATTTCGCGGCCACCTTGCTGTCGTACTGTACGACGCCGCCCTCGGTTCCCGCCGAATAGAAAAGCGTATCGACTCCCGACTCAACGATTTGATCCACGTGCAGCGTGATATCTCTTGGCGTGAGGGGCGGGGCAAACTGGTAAAGGCCTGAGGCGTGGCGGCCGTCGTCGTAAATGAAGACCTTGGGTTCCGGCGCTTCCCAGCCTGCTGGCGCGACGGATGATGCGGCCAAAAGTTTGTCTTGGGATACAAGTACGGCGGCGGGAGCGGCGAGGGCGACGGTCTGGAGAAATTTTCTTCGCTTCATTTAAGTAACTAGGTTGAAATGGAAAAGGTGTGGGTGGGGGAGGTGTCGGTCAGCCTCGCCTAGTATTCGATCGGTCGCTTCACAAAATTCCGATGCAACCGGTACTCGATGGCGCAGTCGACATCGTAGACCTCAAACGGCGTCAGCAGCATCGGGTCACGCTCGATCAGCGTGATCTTTAGATTATTTCTGCCGAATCTTGGATAGTTTTCTAGCGGCAGGCGGTATTCATGGATGTAACCGTAGGGGTTGATGGCGCCGTTCGGCAGCAAGCGGTAGTTTAAGTCGATCCGAGTGAGAATCGAATCGGGAAGGCGCGCCCCGTTCCACTCGACTTTGATCTTGTCACCGGTGGGCACCAAATTCGCAAAACGAATCCTCAGGCGCACCGACTTGACGCGGCCCAGTTTATGCCACTTCGGAAGATCGTCGGCGATGCGAAGCGGAATCTCGGCGGTCTCCCCATCCTTCAACGTGCGGGTAAGCGATCGCGCGCCGCCCGGCAGCCATGCCTGCACCGTGCCGGGGGTGCGGTCGGAGCGTACGTGATAGCACTTGTCGACCGTAGCCAGCAGGTCTGGGTTGCCGAGCATCCGGAGTGTTTGGTAGTCGTGGTCAGTGAGAGGCCATCCGTTCGGCGTCCAGTGCGCATCTGCCAGACCAAATCCATGCGCGCCCTGCGCGTAGGAATTCGCGGCCCCGGCCCAGATCATCTCCTGGCTGCCATAACGACGAAGCTGGCGGCTGAGGACGTTGCAATAGGCGGCAAGAACACGGCACTTGGTTCCGCGAGTCACCCGCAGCGCCGGCTCGAGGTTGACGTCCTGGTCAAGGCGTTCGGGATCACTCGATGCACAAATGAGCCCATCGATAATGCCCTCCGACACCCACTTGGAGACCTCGTAGCCGAGCATCTTCCAAGTGTCGGGATGGGCAAAGATGCGCGCATAGATGTGCTTGCGCCGACCCTGGGCCTGTTCGGCCTTGCGTGCTGCCGCACGGACCCTTCGGACCCACTCGGTCAACAGTGGCGCCAGTCGGTCCACCTCATCGAAGCGGCAGTAGGGACCTAAATAATCGTCCTCGGCGAGGTTCAGCTCGAGGCCGTCGGTCTCGTATCGGGTCAGCAGTTCTTCGGCGACGCGAAAGCGTTCCTCCCGCGCTTCGGCATGGAGTAGATTGAAGCGGGTGGGCGAAACGCCCTTGGCGCGAGGATCGTCCTCCTCACCAACATGGAACTGCGGGTGCTCGTAGACAAAATCAGACTTTCGTCCCCAGCCGCCATGGGTGGCGCGGTCGCCTCCCTGCAGGTCGACATGGCAGCTTGGTAGAAACAGGATTCCGCCGCGATGTGCGGCATCGATTAGCAGCTTGAGCGGGTCGTGACCGTCTGCGACTAGCTGCTTCAGGTTTCGTCCAGCGCGGTACCAGATGGCGTGATTCCACTTTTGGACGTTGTCCCCCCATTTCTGCGCGACCCGGCTGTCATATTGCACCACGCCGCCCTCAAGCGTCGCGGCGTAGATGTAGGTGTCGATCCCGGTGTTCACCAGCTGGTCGACCGTATAGCAGTGGTCTTCCGGAGTGAGCGGGGGTTCGAACTGATAAAGCCCCGCGGCGTGCCGCCCGTCGTCAAAGAAATATACTTTGGGTTCGGCTGGTAGGTTTGGCGCGAGGGGAAGGGGATCTCCGCCGGGTATTCTTGCGTTCGCACCCAAGAGGGCCGCGGGCGTGGCGAGCCCGATCGTCTGGAAGAATTTTCTTCGTTTCATTTGGATCTGTTTGCGGGCGGGAATCGGCACCGCTTTTCGTTTTTCACCGGCTAGCAGCTCAATATTCGATCGGCTGGTTTTCGAAGTGGCGGTGCAGCCGGTATTCAATCAGGCAATCGACATCGAAAAGCTCGAAGCTGAAGTTGATGTCCGGATCCTTGCGCACGAGCGTTAAGGCGACCTCGTTGTAGCCCTGCTTTGGATATTGGTCGGCGGGCAGAGCGTACTCGAAAATGTACCCGTAGGGACTGGCTACGCCGTGTTCGGTGATGCGGTATGTCAGGTCGTTTGCCACCACCCCCGAGTTGTCCAGTTCGCGGCCATTAAGAACCACCCGAATCTCATTTCGCGAGGCATCGAGATTGGTCACGCGAACCCGCAGGCGAACAGATTTCACCCGGCCCAACACATCATATTTCTGCAGGTTGTCAGCCACCCGCAGCCGCACCGTCACGGGTCTAGCCACTTCGAGAAGGCGCGGAAGCGGCTGGGCAATACCTAGCATGATGCTTTCGTAAGTTCCATCTTTGACGCCGGATCGAATCCGGTAGAGTTTATCGGCCGTTTCCAGCATCTGCGGCTCGCCGAGTATTCGGAAGGTTTCATATTCATCCCGCAGCCAAGGCCACCCAAACCAGTGCGGATGGTCCAGCGCGAAGCCGTTGGCCCCCTGTGCGTAGGCATTGGCTGCCGCTGCCCAGATCATCGGCTGGGTGGCATTGCGCGACTTTTGTCGAGCCACGCCGGCATGGCAGGCGGCAATGACACGGCAGGCGGTCCCACGTGCCAGTTCCACGCCCCGCGCTAAGTCGAGGTCTTGGTCATGCATGTCCGAGACGCTGCTGGTGCAGATCAGGCCATCCACAAGCTTTTCCTTGATCCAAGTCGCGACATCGTAGCCCATGAGGGGCCACGAATCGGACTTGGCCGGCAGAGTGACGAAGATGCGTTTCCGGCGTCTCTGCGATTCCCCTGCCTTGTCGCCGACCCGCCGAAGGTCGCGTAGCCATTGCGTCATTAGGGGAGTGAGTTCGCGCACTTGGTCGAGCCTGCAGAGCGGCCCGGACTCCGCCCACACCTCCACTCCGTCGGTCTCAAACCGACTGAGCAATTCCTCGAATATCCTGAACCGCTCCAACCGGACCTCCGGGTGAAGGAAGCTGAATCGGGTTGGTTGAAGGCAGGTGGCCCGCAGATCCTTGTCGGGCCCGACTTGGAACTGCGGATGCTTGAAGACAAAATCTGAAGTGCGGCCATGTCCTAGCGGGGAAATATACGTTGCAATATCGATGCATAGGCTGGGGATGAACCAGATCCCCTTTTCATGGGACCTGTCGCACAGCATCTTCATTCGGTCATGTCCATCTGCCACTATTTGCCGTATATGGCGGGCGTCCCTATAATGAACGGGATGGCTCCAGGTGGTGACGTTGTCGCCGAGCTTCTGCGCAACTCGGCTATCGTAGATTACCATCCCGCCCTCGACTCCGGCGGCAAACAAGAGGGTGTCGATTCCGCTGTCCGCGAGCTGGTCGATGGTGAGCGTGATGTCGCCTGGTGCCAGCGGAGGCTCAAACTGGTCGAATCCCGCGGCATGACGTCCGTCATCTCGGGAAAAGACCGTCGGCTCTGAT
>SXGR01424912.1_pt1 | contig 10094 bp, 11 predicted proteins | sample 3174711 | NCBI WGS metagenome assembly SXGR01 (sample SAMN11356860, study PRJNA531348) | freshwater metagenome | isolation source: freshwater sample F1-60 | place: China: Fuxian Lake, Yuxi | collected 2017-12-25 | reverse complement strand
CCATCGGCAAAGCCGAGAAGGCGCTCGAACTCATGGTGAAGCGTGGTGCTACCCGTAGCGCCTTCGGGAAGCCCATCATCAAACTCGGCAAGAACCTCGAAGTCGTGTCACGTGCACGAATCGAGATCAACGCCATGCGCCTCGCTGTGCTGCAGGCAGCAAAAGCGATGGACGTGCTGGGCAACAAAGAAGCACGGGTTTACGTGAGTGCGGTGAAGGCGATGGTGCCGGAGAAGGTCTGCCAGATCATCGACGCCGCCATCCAGATTCACGGCGCCACCGGTATCTCCCAATGGACACCGCTCGCTGGTCTCTACACGGATATGCGGCACCTGCGGTTTGCTGACGGCCCGGATGAGGTGCACCACATGGTGGTGGGCCGTGCGGAAGTGCAGCGTTATGGGTTGTGGGGGGAATAACCTGCAGACGAAGTAACCGGATTCCGCCCGGTTAAGCCCTGACACCAAAAGTCCGAGGTCTGGTCCCAAGCGACCAGGCCTCCGTCAAGACCATACCATCAGTGGCTCTTTTCGATCCTCCCAAGCGCCTGTAGCTTCTCCAGACGAACCTCGTCAGCGCCAACAAATCGATCACCGCAGCGCTCACCCGGCTGATATCCAACGATCCTGCTTCCTGCATCGCTTCGAGATCCGACCAGTCTTTCGTTCGATTAAACAACGCTTTGAAGACAGCCAGGTCTTCACAACACAGAAACGGGAGGCTCACATCCGCGAGTGGCTCCCAGATGACACGGCTTGCAAGTTTTTCGTGCCACTCCGTGCTGTTGAAAAAGAGATCAACGGGTGTGTGTTCAAACCACAAACGACATTGCAGGTCGCGCTTCAATACTTTCACGTCGGCTTCAGTCCAGCGCACTTGAGTAGGCAGCGCGGCCAGAACCCGCTCGATGTCGGTACCGTTCACAAACACATTCACGTCGATATTGATCGTTGCCCGAGCTTGACCGGCGCACCACGCCGATGCCAACGCACCACCAAAGGCATGGGGTAAATCGGCTTTGGCGAACGTCCGATGGAGGCGATGAATCTTGCGAATGAGATCAACCACTTCACGCCCTCTTCAGATGCGCAATGACCGAGCCATCGAGGTGACGCGAAACACGTACCGGGAACTGCTCCGCAAGCCCAAGCACTTGTATGAGTTCATCGCTTCGCGAGAGACCATTGGCTTCCCGGATTCGTCGCGAATACGAGAATTCGACCGCCAGACCACACGATTCAATGATGCGGAGAAAGGTTTACAGCGTCGGCGATTTTGTTCCGTGCTCGTAGGCACTTAACGTCACATGGGACGTCCCTGCACGCCGCGCCAGCTCGCGCAAGCTGAGCCCGGCATCGAGGCGCGCCCGTTCAAGGTGCTTACCGGGAGACGGTTCAGAATAGCTCATCTCTGATCTCTGAAGGTGGTATCCGATTGAATACCAGCATAGTTCAACAACGCTCCGACGCTCTAGTCCTGCTTCGGGCAAATACCTTGATGGCAGCCACATTTCAGGCGTCGGCACGGGGTTCAGAAACAGGACACTACACTTCCCTCCGCAGGATTAGGATTAACTTGCCAGATCGAGAAGCCCGCTATGCCCTTCCCCATTCATGATCGAACTGCGCGGCTACGCCTGGAATCACGTGCGAAGCCTTACTTCATGCGCCTGTCGACCGACATTTCGCTTGGCTACCGCCGCGGTAAAACGTTGTCACGATGGGTCATTCAGCGCCGCAATCAAGGTCGCTCAGTGATGCATACCCTGGACGATGTGATTCCCGATGATCGATTGCCCACCGATGGCCTGCGGGTGCTTGCCTTCCATCAAGTCGTGGAGAAAGTGATGAGTGCAAAATCTGTCCTGAGTTGCAGCTTCTGGGGAAAGTCACGCCATGTGGTGGACAAACTGATCGCAGGTCCTGATGTCTATATCTGCGATCGGTGTGTGCGCCTTTGTCAGTGTTACCTCGACCATCCCGAAGAAAAAGGCAAAGTGCTTCTGGATGACGGCAAGCCGGTAATGAAAGACGGTCGTCCAGTTTTCATTCCACTGACTGAAGAAGAAGAACGCAAGTGTCAGGAACTTCTCGAGGAGTAGTTTTGCCACTGACCCCCTCCGGGTTAATCCAAGTCGGGTTAGTCCTGGCGTTGGTTGGTCCAGGGCTGATCGCGATGCTCTCGAACGCCATCGCGACAACCCCGGAAACGCTGGCACCTCGCGCGCTCACGTTATTGCTGTTCGTCGTTATCACGATGGGTGTGGTGTGGATCGCCCACGCTCAAGGCCCAACCCTCAACACCTATGGTTTTGCTGGGGCTGGTTGGTTTTCGTTGCCGGGCGGGTTTTTGCTCGCAGCGTTTTTCATCTTCGTGTATGGGCCCGCAGCTTACGCAGCACTGTTGGCACTCGGCGTTTCCGGGTTCGATATAGGACTCAACACTCTGCATGCACTCCCCCAGTGGTACCTCATCCTCGTGGTCATCGTGATCGCCTCTACCGAAGAATGGCTGTACCGTGCCTATGCGATAGAAACGCTGGAACGATTGACCGGGCGAACCTGGCTCGCCGCAGGCATCTCACTCGGTGCTTTCACTCTCGTGCATCTACCGCTCTGGGGACCAGGACCTGCCTTGTCGATTGTGATTTCCGGCGCGATCTTCACAGCGCTATATATTTGGCATCGCGACATCATCCTGCTCATCGTCGGCCACGTTTGCACTGATCTTTACGGCATCGTTCTAAGTCGCACCTGATTCACTCACCGATTAGACTCCGCCATCTCTCTTGGCTTCGGGAATCGTATGGTTCGCATCATCGCGACCTTGATAGTTTTGATCATGAGTATGCACGTCCAGGCTGAACGGGATTCTTTAGCGACGTTGAAGGCTGAGATCGAGCACCAGAAACTCCCCGGCGTTCATGCGGTCATCATCGAACACGATGGCGTTCGACTGGCTGAGTGGTACTTCAAGGGCCACGATCAAACCATCGGCCAGGATCTCAGCGCTATCTCCTTCAATGCCGACACCCCGCACGATGTTCGTTTGGTCACAAAGAGCGTCGTGTCGATGTTGTTCGGAATTGCGCACCACGACGGACTCATCCCCGATCTCGAACAGCCCATCGTGTCCTTCTTTCCGGAATTTACCGATCTCCCGTCTGCTTACACCGCCGACGTCAAGCTTCGCCATGTGCTTTCGATGACGTCGGGTTGGAACTGGGATGAATTCACCTACCCCTACACCGATCCACGCAACTCCGAGATCGCCATGGAGTTCTCTGACGACCCACTTAAGTTCGTCCTGACCCAGCCTCGTGTGGCGGAACCCGGAACGCATTTCACTTACTCGGGTGGTGACGTCGCTCTCGTCGGCGCTGTCATTGCACGAGCGGCGAAGATGCCGCTGGATCGCTACGCTGAAGAAAAACTGTTCGGTCCTCTTGGCATCACCACAACGGAGTGGTCGAAGCGGCTCGATGTACCGCGAGCCGCGTCGGGTTTGCGCCTCACACCCAACGCGATGGCGAAAATCGGCCAACTGATCCTGCACAAAGGCATCCACAATGCACGTCAACTCGTTCCTGCATCATGGATCCAAGCCTCAACCACACAACAGATCGATATTCCGTCAAAGCTCGCACCAGGCAGTGCCTATCGGCGCTTCTGGTGGCTGGGCGAATTTGAAGGCCAGCGCTGGATCGGCGCCTTCGGCAACGGTGGGCAACGCATCTGGATCGTTCCCGAACGTAAACTTCTGGTTGTAACCACGATGGGCCTCTACGATTCACCTGATCAAGGTCGCGTCCCGCAGACAATTCTCGCCACCGCTATCAAAGCGACCACATCAAGGGCTACCCAATGATCCAGGCCCTCCGCTACAACGCCGCCATCGCGTGCTTTTTGATGCTCGCCGCATGCGGTGAGTCAACCGTTACGGGCCCAGCGGGTGTAACCGCTGACCTGGTTTTCACCAACGCCTATGTCTACACCGTGGATGCCAATCGAACGATCGCTGAAGCGGTTGCTGTTCGTGGCAACACGATCATCGCCGTTGGCCAAAACGACGACATGAAGCCGTTCATCGGTGACACCACCCAGGTCCGTGACCTCGGCGGTCGCATGCTGATGCCAGGCCTTCAGGACACTCACGTACACGCCCTCGGCACCGTACAACCCGATGCCTGCGATCTGCAAAGCCAACCAGGAACGTTGGACGAGGTGGTGCCACTGCTGCGCGACTGCATCACCCGACATACCTCAAAGGCCGGCGACTGGTTGATCGTGCATCAGTGGTCGTACGCCATCGGCAATCAGCCGAGTGAAGCGCACCCGACGCTTCGCGCCGCGCTTGATGCGGTATCGACAGAACATCCCATCCTGCTCATCGGAAACGACGGCCACCACGGCGCCGCCAACAGTGCCGCTCTGGCGCAGGTCAAAGATGATGCAGGCAACACTGTCGGCATGAGTGCGGCGACCCTCGCCGGAGAATTTTCCGAGTGGCGTGAACACGTTGAAGTCGACAGCCGTGGTGAACCCACCGGCGGCGTCAACGAAGGCGCGCGTATCGTCGTCTATCCCAAGCTCTTCGCCGCGTTTCTCGGCGCAGGCGGCAAATCTGAATCCCTGATGCCACGTGTTGCTGAAGCGCTTGCGAGTCGCGGCATAACTTCCATTCAGGATCCCGCAGCGGATCCCGATGAACTCGAAGCTTACCGCTGGCTGGAACAAAGTGGCGGGATGACTTTCCGGATGCGGGCAGGACTCTACATTCGGCCGATCGACTCCCTCTCCGAGAACGCCGCAGCCCAGGTTCCAGCACTCATTGAGCAGTTCAAGAACGCTCGCGAAAAACTCAAGCACTCGAAGCTGATTCGCGTCGACGGCGTCAAACTCTTTGCTGACGGTGTACTTGAGGGGAACCCACTTTCCGAACCACCGACTCTGCCCGTCGCGGCAATACTCGGCCACTTCCATCAACCCCTCATCGCACCGGACCCGGAGAACCAATCCATCGCAGTTCGGGGCTATGTTGACCTCGACAGCGCGGCCTGCTCAGCCTGGCGCGCCAACCCTGGATCATTTTCCACGGAAGCGGCCATCAACACCTTCCGACGTGAACACGGCCACGTCCCAGCCCAATGTAATCAGGCGAGCGGTGTGCTGGAAAACAGCGAAGCGTTTATTCACGCCTTTGTTCAACAAGCGACTGCAGCGGGTTTCAATGTGCACACCCATGCCATTGCTGACAAAGGTACCCGTGTCGCCATTGATGCCTTTGAAGCCAACAAGGCAGAGGCGGATCGGCAAGGGTTAACGCAGAGTTTCGCGCATCTGCAGCTGGTTCATCCGGATGATCAAAAACGTATCGGAATACTCGGCATCTACTCCTCTTTCACCTACGCCTGGATGGTGCCTGAGCCCATGTACAACCTAACCGTCATACCGTTCCTCGAACAGGTGAAGGACGCGGGCTCGATGTTTGATCTGTCGACGTACTACATGCAAAACGTCTATCCGGTGAAAGCCATCGTCGATGCAGGTGGTATTCCGGCCTGGGGTAGTGATGCGCCGGTGGAGTCCCGAGATCCACGCCCGTTCCTCAATCTTGAACAGGCAGTAACCCGTGCTTATGAAGACAAGGTACTGAACGCGGCGAACGCCATCGACATTCATACCGCGCTTGCGGCATTCACCCAGAACGGTGCGCGATTGCTCGGCATTGGAGACACCACCGGCAGCATTGAAGTCGGCAAACTCGCTGACCTGGTCGTGCTGAATCAAAATCCGGTGACGCTGATGGAGCAAGGCAAGGCTACAGACATCTCAGACACTCAGGTTCTGCTCACGCTGTTTGATGGTCGTGTCATCTTCGAAAACCCGGAGAACTGAACACCCGCGATACCTGGTCATCGTGAGAGCAAGTTCTCCAGATGGGTTTTCATGGTAGGCCACTCATTCGGCAGGATGGAGTAGACGCAAGTGTCGCGCAGCGTGCCATCCCGCGCACGGGCGTAATTGCGGAGAATGCCATCAAGTTTTGCACCCAGCCGCTCAATGGCTGCACGACTCTGCCGGTTGAAAAAGTGTGTCCGCAGTTCAACTGCTATGCAGTCGAGCTGTTCAAAGGCGTGGGTCAGCAACAAGTGTTTGCACGCGGTGTTGAGTCGGGTTCGCTGGTAGCGGCTCGCATACCACGTTCCACCAATCTCCACGCGTTTATGGACAGAATCGACGTGCATGAAGTTAGTCATGCCGGCGACATCGCCACTCGCACGATCGATGACTGCAAACGGCAGCCATTCACTGGATCGCTGGTACTCCAGCCGCTTCGTGATTTCTCCGCGCAGGAGATCCGGCGAAGGTACCCAGGTGTACCACAGCTTCCACGCTTCACCATCGGCCAACGCTTCAAGCAAGGCGTCATGATGATCCATCGTCAACGGCTTTCACCGCGCCCATGCATTTTCCAGGGTTACTGGATTCAACCAGCCAGCTGCCACGAAGTTCTCCTGTTTGCCCTTATCACAACAGCGCGATGGGATTGCAGGGCGAACCTGTTCCGCCTTCAACACGCAACGGCGCGACGGTGAACTGGAAATAGTACTGCTGATGTTTGGCACACGCTTCACTGAGCGCATCAAGCCGGAGGTTATCGAGCAAGTGCACGCCCATCGCCGCTAAAGTGCATTGATGAATGGGCATACCCCAACCTTCCATGGGTACACCGGGAACAACGTCAGACACTCCATCACAACCGAGCACGGCGATGCCCCGTTGATGCAACCAAGGCACACATTCTGGATGCAATCCTGCAAGACCTTCCTTAAAAGGGACCCAAGCACCCTTCTCCAGGCGGCGCGAATCACGGCCCGTTGCAACCAGGAGAATGTCCCCCTCCGTCACCCGTACATTGCCAAACGCTTCAGCGGCTTCAAGATCAGACACTTTTATCGGCGTACCGGGTTCAAGCCACTCAAGCCCTTTGCTCACCGGGATGTCGAGCAGTACGCCGCGCGAGACGATGCCATCCTTCGCAGACATGATGCTGCCGCGCCGCGCGCCGGTGCTCTTCACTTCGGTTCCTTCGAACCCGTTGTACATGCGCCCGTCAACAAAGACATGACAGAGCGCATCGATGTGGGTGGTCGCCATACCATGAAATGCCACACCGACGAAGTCCATCGTCGCTTCTAGGCCAACGCCAGGAAGCACACAGTCATCACCACCACGAATCATCATGTGCAATGCCGGATGCGGGTTGTCGACCGCAGGTTGCACTGCGAGTTCACGTGCACAACTGACAGGCAACCCCACACGAACAGCTTGCGCCGCTTCGCGACGTTTCTGCGCCGTGATCAGATTGAGTGCTCCGGCTTCATCATCGGCGCCCCAACGTCCCCAGTTCTTCACCGACTCAAACACTGAACGCATGTGTGCAGGTGTCCACTCGATGGTCATCAGCGTTCTCCCGTTATGGTGTGCTATAGATATTTAGCATCCGCGCAGCCGATTCGCTTCACGGACTCGCCAAGCCTGATAGTCAGCGATGATCTTCGCATGATCAAACACTAACTGCGGTAGTGCCTCGGTCTGGAACCCTTTGGCTATGCGCGCGTCATTGCCCCCCTTGGGTAAACCATGCGCACGTCCCACATAGGTCACCGATACCGTATGCCCGCGCTTGTCCCGAACTGGGTCAGAGTACACGCCGAGCAAATCGATGAGGGTCACATCCAACTCGGTTTCTTCTTTCGCTTCGCGGACTGCCGCCCGTTCGACGGTTTCGCCAACATCTACAAACCCGCCCGGCAGCGCCCAACCAAGCGGCTCGTGACTGCGCTCTATGAGTACGATTTCACCGGGACGATCCAGCAGCTCGATGACGACGTCGACGGTGAGTAGCGGTGTCTTTGGGACAGACATGCAGTTCCTCTCGGCTTTCGCGGATCAGAGATCGGTGTCGCCATCATGCGCGATTCATTACAAAGGGTTAAGACTTCGGGTCATGCGTGATGAAGGCGAACGCTAGTGCTCATTTTCTACAGTCACACTCCAATCTGTAACCGATTTTTCTTGAGCTTTGGTAGTCTTGCCGAAGACTGAGCGAAAACGTGTCCATCATTTTGGAACCTGCCATGAAGGAAACTGAAGCAGACGCCACCGTTGCCGGAGAACAGCTTCGTGCTGGAGATCGCATCGCACTCAACTTCGCTGCCGCGTCACGTGATCCTGAAGTCTGTTCTGATCCTGGACGATTTGATCCGACCCGCAAAGAGATCGTGCACACGGCTTTTGGGGTGGGACCACATCGATGTCTTGGTGAACATCTGGCGCGTTTGGAACTTCGCGTGGCGATCCGTGAGATGTTGCGTCAGGTGCCGGACTTCACTCTGGCACCGGGAAGTGCGCCGACCTATGAAAGTGGTCAATTGCGCACCATGACGAAGCTTGAGCTGGTGTGGTGACGATCAAACCTTTGTGCTGCGAACCTATGCAATACGATCCGACGGATGCGGCTGCCGCTCAACGAGCGGCAAGACGTTAGGCATATAGAACGTCGTAAACGTCTCGCCCACCCGATGGGCATCCAGCGCGGCCTGTGTGTCCCACCACTCCACCAACAGAAATACCCGTGTGCTGGTTTGTGAGTGATAGATCTCGAAGCGTTCACAACCCGGTTCGTGGCGTGAACGATTCGCTGTTTCAGTCAGGAACTCACGCACGCGCTGCACATCCCCTTCTGACTTCACCGTGAGCACTACATTGAGGTGAATCATCGTCATCCTCAAATCATCGCTTCAATGACAAAAGGACCTGGCGTCACCACCGACTCGGCAAAGGCGCGAGTGAATTCATCGGCCGTGGTCACACGACGACCGGGAACACCCATGCCCTTCGCCATGGACACCCAATCGAGTTCGGGCCTGGTGAGATCGAGCATGCTCATGGCCTTAGGCCCGGGATTGTGTGCCCCGACCCGACCAAACTCGATTTGCAGAATCGAATACTTGCGATTGGCGAAGACCACTGTCGTCACATCGAGTTGTTCACGTGCTTGGGTCCAAAGCCCTTGCACGGTGTACATGCCACTGCCGTCCGCTTGCAGGTTGACCACCCGTCGACCGGGGCAAGCGATAGCCGCACCGGTCGCACATGGAATACCGTAACCAATCGAGCCACCGGTCAAACATAACCAGTCATGAGGTGCCGCGGTGCGTGTGGCTTGTACCGACGCGCCACCAGACATGCCACCTTCTTCGACGACGACAGCGTTCTCGGGAAGGTAATGCGCAACGGCAGCACCAATAGAAATCGGATTGAGCGCGCCACTCATCAGTCCGGGCCGCTCCAGGGACATCACACCCGCCGGCGTATCTTTGATACCCACCGCTTCACCGAGCGCGATCAGCGCACCTCCGATATCCCCATCCCGTTCCACCAACGTGTGCAGCGTGCACCCTTCAGGCGTAAGCCAATTGGGTTTGTCCGGATAGGCGAAGAAGGTGATAGGCGGTTGTGATGAAACGATGATGAGGTGTTTTGTGCCCGCCAGAACTTCAGCAGCCTGTTCTCCAAAATAGGGTAGACGCACGATATCCACACATCCGGCACCGCGTTGCATACGCGGAATGAACGTATCACCGAGCCAACGTGCACCGGTCTTCCGAGCGATGCGATCCAGCAGTGCCGTGCGCTCGCTTGTCAAATGGCCATTACACAAGAGCACACAGGGTTCACCGGACTTGAGTGCGCGCGCCACGTCGTCTACTGCTGCAGTGGATACAGGCTTCGGTGCAATACGTGGCAAGGTTTTCGCTGCGGCTCGGGTGCGATTCCATGCGGTATCGGCCGGTAGGATCAGTGACGTGACTTGTCCAGGCGGCGACAGCGCCGCTTGCACAGCGAGTGCCCCGTCGGCCGCGACCGAATCGGCGGACTCGGACACCTTCACCCAATGACAGACCGTCTTCGCAATGCCCTCGACGTCGGAGGTCAGCGGTGCATCGTACTTGCGGTGAAAAGTCGCATGATCGCCGATGACATTGATCACAGGCGTGCGCGCCTTCTTGGCGTTGTGCAGGTTGG
>SXGR01164219.1_pt1 | contig 10095 bp, 10 predicted proteins | sample 3174711 | NCBI WGS metagenome assembly SXGR01 (sample SAMN11356860, study PRJNA531348) | freshwater metagenome | isolation source: freshwater sample F1-60 | place: China: Fuxian Lake, Yuxi | collected 2017-12-25 | reverse complement strand
CCATCGAATATTACCAATTTCCAATTACCATTGGATGGATGTGTGAAATTATATATTGGTTGACCTTATTAATCCCTTCTTACCTATATATTAAATCGAATCGCTGGAAGGACAAAAAGATATAATTCCTTAAAGTGGGATCATTTATGCAGCGTAAATAAGATGGGAGTACTAATCTCTAGATTTTTCAATTGTAACGGACACATTTCCTTCAAAGGAAGAAATAGGCAAATGAAGCTTGGTGATTTTTACAAATACTTTATTGGCTAATGCTTGTGATGATAAAATATCATCTGCTATTCTTCCTACCAAAGTTTCTAATAAAGACGTTGGGATTTCCATCCATTTTTTTACAATTGCATATACATGCACATAATCAATGGTTTGATCCAATTGATCAATGACTCCTTGCTTAGGCGTAAAGTCAATATCAATTTCAACAGAATAATTATTACCTAATTTCTTTTCTTCAGGATATAAACCATGATAGCCCACAAATAATAATTTGTTTAGACTAATACGCATGGTTTGATTTGTTGACATGAATTTTATTTTAGTGCCCTTTTGCAGTTAAATACCTTTCTGCATCTAAGGCAGCCATACAGCCACTTCCAGCAGCTGTAACCGCTTGACGGTAGTTTTTATCTTGCACATCCCCTGAAGCAAATACACCTGGAATATTTGTTTTAGTAGTGCCTGGTTCCGTTAATATATAACCAGTTTCATCTGTTTTAATAAACTCAGAAAAAATACTACTATTCGGGTTGTGACCAATGGCAACAAAAAATGCACTTACTGGAATTTCATGTAAAGTATTGGTTTGGGTATTTTTGATTCTAACCGCATTCACTGTTTTATCTCCTAAAATTTCATCCGTTTCACAATTGAAATACACTTTAATATTCGGTGTATTTAAAACGCGATCCTGCATTACTTTACTTGCGCGCATTTTATCTTTACGAACAATCATATGAACGGTGGTACACATTTTTGATAAATAATGTGCTTCCTCAGCAGCAGTATCACCAGCACCTACAATCGCTACTTCTTTTCCTTTAAAAAAGAAGCCATCACAAACAGCACAGGCACTCACTCCAAATCCATTAAATTTCTCTTCACTTGGAATACCTAACCATTTAGCACTAGCGCCTGTTGAAATAATTACGGCATCTGCTTCAATGATCTTTTCATCATCAATCCATACCTTTTTAACATCCCCACTAAAATCAACTTTAGTTGCAAGACCATAACGAATATCAGTACCCATACGAGCCGCTTGTTTTTCAAAGTTCACCATCATCTCTGGGCCTTGAATACCATCTGGAAATCCAGGATAATTCTCCACATCCGTGGTAATGGTTAATTGACCGCCAGGTTGAATACCTTGGTATAACAAAGGTTTCATATTTGCCCTAGCTGCATATATAGCAGCAGTATAACCTGCGGGGCCTGAACCTATAATTAAAATGCTTACTTTTTCTGTTTCCATAACTTCTTTATTTCTTATTCAAAATTCTATAATAAATCCCACCTAAAAAAAAGCCCCGTCTAATCCTAAGATTGAAGGGGCTTGATAATATTTTAAACTACTAGCCCAAATAAGCTTTAAGTGCATTGCTGTATCTAGCTTTTTGTAAACGTTTAATAGCACGCTCCTTAATTTGTCTTATTCTTTCCTTCGTTAAATCGTATTTAATGCCAATTTGTTCAATCGTAACGCCATTTTCTCCATCTAAACCAAAATAGGCGTTAACAATCTCTGCCTCTCTGGGACTCAATGACTTAAGTACGCGACGAATTTCTTCTCTTAAAGAATCTTTCATCACATCTTCGTCAGTTTCATCACCACCTTTTAATAAATCACCCATTGCTACATCCTCTGCTTCATGCACTGGTGCATCTAAAGAAGTGTGACGTGTGTTTGATTGAAATATATTGTTGATCTCAGTCTCAGACATTTCCAAAATTCCTGCCAATTCCTCAGTGGATGGCTCACGCTCATGCTCTTGCTCAAAAGCCATATAAGCTTTGTTTGCCTTATTATAGGTACCAATTTTGTTTTGAGGTAAACGAACCAAACGACCCTGCTCAGCCAAAGCTTGCAAAATAGATTGACGAATCCACCAAACTGCATAAGAGATAAATTTAAAACCTTTGGTTTCATCGAATCGTTGTGCAGCTTTAATTAAACCTAAATTTCCTTCATTGATTAAATCAGATAATGACAAACCTTGGTGTTGGTATTGTTTCGCAACAGATACAACGAAACGAAGGTTGGCTTGTACTAATTTATCCAAAGCACGTTGATCACCCATTTTAATGCGCTGCGCTAAAGTGGTTTCTTCTTCAGGATTTATCATAGAGATTTTAGAAATCTCTTGTAAATACTTCTCAACCGCTTGCGAATCTCTGTTGGTAATCTGTGTTGCAATTTTAAGCTGCCTCATGCAAAGAATTTATTTAAAGGTATAACGATGTAAAGGTCAAAAAAGTTGTGTCTAACGATAAGTATAATAGGTAATTTTACCAAATGTTAGTCGGCAAAGCTACAATTTTGAGACTAATTTAGCAAATATTGATTGTAAAGCATTTATGCACACATTTTCCCGTTAAAATGTCCCCAAAAGGGTAAATTTTTGAGAATAATCCCTTTCCGAGAATTATCTTCGCGATATGATTGATTTCAGATCAGATACCGTAACCCTTCCTACCCCCGAAATGTTGGCTTTTATGCATCAGGCACCTGTTGGGGATGATGTATTTGGGGAGGATCCTAGTATCAACGCTTTAGAAGCCAAATCGGCAAGTCTGTTTGGCATGGAAGCAGGTTTATTTTGTCCAAGTGGCACCATGACCAATCAATTGGCTATTAAAACGCATACACAAGCTGGGGATGAGGTGATTTGTGAGGAATTATCACATGTGTACCAATATGAAGGTGGCGGTATTGCTTCCAACTCAGGCTGTTCTGTTAAATTATTACAAGGAAATCGAGGTCGAATATCGGCAAGTCAAGTTTTAGCCGCCATCAATCCAGAGGATGTTCACAAACCCACTTCAAGATTAATTAGTTTGGAAAATACCTGTAATCGCGGTGGCGGTGCTTGTTATGATTTTAAGGAATTCGAAGAAATACAAAAAATTGCAAAAACGCATCATTTGGGATTACACTTGGATGGTGCTAGAATTTTTAATGCTATTGTACATAAAAAGGAAGATTCAAAAAAATACGGCCAAGTGTTTGATTCCATCTCCATTTGTTTGAGTAAAGGATTAGGCGCACCCGTTGGAAGTGTATTAGTTGGAGATGCGGCCTTTATAAAAAAAGCAAGAAGATGGCGAAAAGTATTTGGTGGCGGTATGCGTCAAGCAGGATCATTAGCAGCTGCGGGTATTTATGCATTGGATCATCATGTGGATCGATTAAAACAGGATCATCAAAAAGCATTGCTCATTAAAGATGCATTAGTAAAAAAAGATTTCGTTACAGAGGTATTTGAAGTGGAAACAAATATTGTAATCGCAAAAATTGAAGGAAAATATAATGCGACACAATTGGCTTCGATTTTAAAGGAGCATCATATTTTAGTTATTGCAATGACCCCTGCTCTTGTTCGATTTGTATTGCATTTGGACATCACCGATGAAATGTTAGCAAGGACAATAGCAACTATTGAAAATTATAGTTAAAAAATATTTATAAAATTGAACACATTAGCGGATAAAAATTAGTGAAATAGAAAAGATTATGTTAGAAAGAATAAACCCAACATCAACACAAGCCTGGTTTGTATTAAAAAAACATTTTGAAGAAGAAATGAACCGACAGCAAATGAAAGATTTGTTTGCTTCTGATCCTACCCGATTTAATCAGTATTCCATAACCACTGCAGATATATTATTTGATTACTCAAAGAATATTGTCACTGATAAAACATTGCAGTTATTATTTCAATTAGCGAATGAATGTGGATTGCCCAAAGCAATTGCAGCGCAATTTGAGGGAAGGACAATTAATGAAACCGAACAAAGAGCGGTTTTACATACCGCCTTAAGAAATTTTAGCGGGTCTCCTGTAATGGTGGATGAACAGGATGTGATGCCTGAAATATTACGCGTACAAAAACAAATGAAAACATTTTGTGACAACATTCATGATGGCACTCACAAAGGTTATACAGGAAAAAAAATTACCACGATTGTAAATATAGGTATTGGTGGCAGTGACTTAGGCCCAGTGATGGTCACTGAAGCGCTGAAACCATATTGGGTGGATGGGATACAAATATATTTTGTAAGTAATGTTGATGGCACACATATCGCAGAGACCTTAAAAAAGGTAAACGCGGAAGAAACTTTGTTCTTAATTGCTTCAAAAACTTTTTCGACCCAGGAAACCATGACCAATGCACATACTGCACGTGCTTGGTTCTTAGAAAAAGCAATAGATGAAAAACATATCGCTACCCATTTTGTGGCCTTGTCTACGAATGAAAAAGCAGTAAATGCTTTTGGCATTAGTAGTAAAAATATGTTTGAGTTTTGGGATTGGGTGGGCGGAAGATATTCTTTATGGAGTGCCATTGGACTTTCCATAGCATTAACTATTGGATACGAAAACTTTGAAAAATTATTAAAAGGGGCACACCAGGCCGATAATCATTTTAAAAATGAAGCAATTGAAAACAATATACCAGTGATTATGGCATTATTGGGAATTTGGTATACCAACTTCTTTGGCTCTCAAAGTGAAGCCATCCTACCCTACGACCAATACATGCATCGATTTGCTGCTTACTTTCAACAAGGCAATATGGAAAGTAATGGCAAGTTTATTGATCGAAATGGAACGGCAGTGAATTATACCACAGGTCCAGTTATTTGGGGAGAACCAGGCACCAATGGACAGCATGCATTTTATCAATTAATACACCAAGGCACATTAGTTATTCCTTGTGATTTTATTGCACCAGCTATTAGCCACAATCCTATCGGCGATCATCATGATAAATTACTAAGTAATTATTTTGCACAAACAGAAGCATTGTTAAATGGGAAGACAAATGCAGAAGTAGTTGCTGAATTAAAACAAAGTAAAAAAACAGCCAAGGAAATTGAAACATTAACGCCCTTTAAAGTATTCGCAGGGAACAAACCAACAAATTCTTTTTTAGTTAAAAAAATTACCCCGGAAACCTTAGGTTTTTTAATAGCCACTTATGAACATAAAATATTTACGCAAGGAGTTATTTGGAATATATTTAGTTATGACCAATGGGGCGTTGAATTAGGAAAACAATTGGCAAATAAAATTTTACCAGAATTGACTGACAACAAGAAAGTCGATAATCACGATAGCTCTACCAATGGTTTAATCAATCAATATAAAAATTGGAAAACACAAGCTTAATTCCCGATTTAATCATACGTACCATTGCCCTTCATGACAATGAAGCAATAGCTAAAGTAATCCGAGCAGCTTTAACTGAATTTGGTGCAAATAAACCAGGCACTGTTTATTACGATACAACTACAGACCATTTATTTGAATTATTTCAAATACCCGGCGCCATTTATTTCATAGCAGAATTAAAAGGTACGCTGGTGGGTGGCGCAGGTATCTTCCCTACAGAAGGCCTGCCAGAAAAAACCTGTGAATTAGTAAAACTCTATTTACACAAGGATGCAAGAGGCATTGGTTTAGGCAAACAGCTATTATTAAAATCAATGCAGTGGGCCAAGGAAAATGGATACGTTCAAGTGTATTTAGAATCCATGCCTGAACTTTCCAAAGCAGTCAGTATTTATGAAAATGTTGGGTTTAAAAAAATCCATCATGCACTTGGTAATAGTGGACATGATGGATGTGATATTTGGATGATTAAAAATTTATAATCGCATTACATAAAGTAATAGCGGATTACCATTTTTCATCCTCTTCTTGACTCATATTATCGCCCTGACTTGCAGGTGTATCTCTTGCTTCTAATGGCTTTTTTTCTGTTATTGTTGCGGGATCAATTTCAACTTCAGTTGTATCAGCCACAATTGGATTTGCTTCTGCAGGAGTTGCAGGTGATGTAGCCGGAGCAACTGATGCTGAACTATCTGATACTTCCTGTGGTGCAGTATATCTTACTCCTTGGTCTGGTGCATTCGGATCTTCTTCATGGTTAAACGCATCAAAATCAAAATCGGGCATTAATTCAGTTTTAACAAAATCCATGGCTTCATTCACTGCATTAATAAACTTATTGAAATCTTCTTTGTAAATGAAAATTTTATGACGATCATAACCGTTGTTGTCGAAACGCTTTCTGCTCTCCGTAATAGTTAAAAAATAATCATTTGAACGGGTAGCTCTTACGTCAAAAAAATAAGTGCGTCTTTTTCCAGCACGAATACGCGTACTATAAACACTTTCAATTGGTCGCTCATTACTGTTATCGAAATTCTCTTGCTCCATAGTTAGATTGAATTATAACTAAAAATATATAAATGTTACTAAAAATCAAAAAAAATATCCCTTTTATATTCTTGGGGGAAAAGCAGTAATCTAGGATTTTTGACTACATTAATTTTCGTCTAAGGATTGTTGGGCCTCATACAATTCAGCATAAAGGCCATTTTTAGCTAACAAGCTATCATGGGTGCCCTGTTCGGCAATTTTACCCTCCTTTAGATAGATGATGAGGTCAAAATTGAAATTGTAGAAAATACGGTGCGTAATAAAAAGGGTCGTTTTATATTTTATATAATATTCAAGATTCCCTAAAATAGTTCTTTCGGTATTTGCATCTACTGCACTTAAACAATCATCTAAAATCAAAATGGATGGATTTTTTATTAGTGCCCTAGCTATCGCCACTCTTTGTTTTTGACCGCCACTTAAAGTAGTACCACGTTCTCCTACTAAAGTATCAAATTGTTTGGGCAAACTATTAATCTCATTTAATACATGTGCAGTTTTGGCTGCATGTATTAAATCATCATAGGCCACTTTTTCTTTTAATCCAAACTGAATATTATTTTGAATCGTATCGCTGAATAAAAATTCATCTTGCTGCACATAGCCAATTGCATTTCTTAAATGCTGCACATGATAATGATTTACATCTACCCCATCGATCAAAATTTGACCAGTGGTGGTTTCATACATTCTAGTTAATAATTGCGCAATAGTAGTTTTTCCAGAACCCGTTTTACCTAATATTAAAACTTTTTGACCTGATTTTATAGTTAAATTAAAATCAGATACTGCTTTAATTTCTGAATGTGGGAAAACCAATGAAACATCCTTAAAAATAATATCACCGTATAGTGGTGTTATTTCAGGGGAGGCTGTATTTGTAATATTTGGTTGAATAGATAAAAATTCATTTAATCTTTTTTGTGACGCAGCAGCTCGTTGAATCATACTTGCCGTCCAACCAATCGCACTCACTGGGAAAGTAAGCATATTGATGTAAATCACAAACTCAATGACAGTAGCCACTTTGGAAGGGTCTTGCAGCGCTTGTAATCCACCCAGGTAAATAGTTATTAAAGTACTTAAGCCAATCATTAAAGCCATTGTTGGTGCATAAATTGCTTCCACTTTTGCCAAGCTCACTGCATTTTCACGATACAATTCACTATTTTTTTTAAAGAACCCCAACATTGCTTTTTCTTGCACAAATGATTTGATGACCCTTATGCCTGAATAAGATTCCTGTGCATTCGTGGTTAAATCAGAAAGTTGCCCTTGAATTTGTTCACTCTTTTTATTAATGATACTATTCACATAATAAATAGTAATGGCTAATATGGGTAACGGTGCTAAAACGTACAAACTAAGTAGTACATCCTTGCTAAACATATTGTACAAGCAAAAACCGATTAATGAAACTAGGTTAATTAAATACATTAAAGATGGGCCGGTATACATGCGAACCCTACTCACATCTTCAGTGATGCGACTCATTAAATCACCCGTGCTATGTGTTTTATAAAATTCAGTATCTAATTTTTGATAGTGTTCGTACACTTGGTTTTTTTGATCAAACTCAATATGCCTACTCATCACAATAATAGTTTGGCGCATAAAAAACATAAAAACCCCTCTGATGATGGCCAAAATCAAAATAATAAGACTACAAAATATGACCAAACCAGCAAATGTAAAATTAAAATGAGCACTTATTTGATCGATACCAATCGTGACCATTTCATTATGAATTGGGGAGAGGGTATTAGAACCCGGTAATTTAGCTTGAACCAAACCAACCACATAACCTGTGATTTGGGGTGCCAAAACCGCTAAATAGTTAGTTGCAATGACAAATACAATTCCAATGAAGAATCGCACCCGATATTTCCAAAAAAACACATTTAATGTAGATAATTCTTTCACTTAGCCCATTTTTGTAAAGATAGATGGTAGTCAATAAATTAGACCAATTGTTTAACCATATAAATTGCAAGTATTTTTGCAAAATTCGGTTTCCCTTCCTACATTTGCCGCGGAGAGTTGGCAGAGCGGTCGATTGCGGCAGTCTTGAAAACTGTTGACTGTAAAAGGTCCTGGGGTTCGAATCCCTAACTCTCCGCAGAATGACAAAAAAGGGGCTAAAAGCCCCTTTTTTAATGCCCATTTAGGGCAGATTTAAGTTGTGAATATTGTATTGAGTAATTTTCTAGAGATTATTCTATTTAAAAACAAATTCTAAATTATTAATTTACATTGACAATTTTTCCCCAAGCAATGTTAAAAATTACCGAAATAGTAAAAGACGGAATTTTAGAAATTATTTTTGTTGCGCAAGAACATCATACAAAAATGTATTCAATCTCATATGAAAAAGGGAATGAAATAATGAAAGGTAAAATTGCAGGATTCACCCAACATACTTGCTTATATATTGGAGAATTGAAAAAAGGGAAATATCAATTTAAATTAGATGAACACAATGTTACAACTTTTGAAGTTTTATAATATTTAATTCTTGAATTGGATACTAATTGTGGTACCAATATTTTCTCTGCTAGTAATTTCTAATTTCGCTTTCATTAATTTAATTATATTTCTGATAATTTGATATCCTACACCATTTCCCTTTTTGTATTTGGGTAAATACTCAACTTGATCTTTACTTTTTCCAGTGATTAAATATTTCACCATTGACAAACTCATTCCTACACCGGTGTCATTTATTTTAATTGTGTACTCAGATATTTCATGTTCTATCCAAATACTAATTACTCCTTGTTCCGTTGACTTAATTGCATTCATTAAAAAATTATACATTAATACCCTCAAAGCATCTGGCCAATTTTTGACAATTAAATTCTTAGGAATTTTATTATCTATAGTAATTAACTTTTTCCCTAAAAATGGCGAAATAAAATCAATCAAATCATGAATTAACAAATGAAGATCAACATCTTGACTATTTAATAATTTATTAGTGTTATCAAATTTAACCCAATTTAACATGTTTCTGGTTAAATACTCTAATTCCTTACTAGTATTTGCAATTTGTTGAATTGATTTTTTTATATCAATATCTTCAATTTTTTCATTAATACTATTCGCAGTTAAATACAAATATTTAAGAGGCGTTAATACATCATGATTCATAATAGCAAGTACATGCTCTTTTGCTTGATTTCTTTCAGTTAAATATTTATTCAAACTTAATAATGATTTTGTCTTTGCATTTACTTCAGCTTCTAATTCATTTTCCCTTCTTTTATAAATATTTGTTTTTATTCTGATAAATAAATAATTTAAAATTATTAAAATGAATAAATAAACTAAAATCATTAATGGATGTAGCGCTTTTGGATAATTGACATAAAAAGGATAATTTATTGATACAAATTCAGAACTTGCCGTATTTCTCCATCTTAGATACAGTTCATTTTGACCATAGGAAGTTTTGTCTAGTTGAATAATAGGATTTTTAATAGCAATGTAAGTGCCCCTTATTTCAAACAGTTTTATTTAGAGCATAATCATTTTTAATAAGGTTCATTTTCCATTCATAGGGTGTTTTATTTCCTAGTGATTCATGTGGTCTTTTGGTATTATATTCCTCTATCCATTCGTCAGTT
>SXGR01204509.1_pt1 | contig 10097 bp, 9 predicted proteins | sample 3174711 | NCBI WGS metagenome assembly SXGR01 (sample SAMN11356860, study PRJNA531348) | freshwater metagenome | isolation source: freshwater sample F1-60 | place: China: Fuxian Lake, Yuxi | collected 2017-12-25 | reverse complement strand
GTTCCATTTCACGGGTATATCTGCGGCGGTTTCTGAAAGTGCTGCCGCTGCATGCGCTGAGGCGGCAGCAGCAGCACGGGCTTCCGGCCTGACAGTGAGTTGCGACCTGAACTACCGCTCGGCGCTCTGGCCACCCGAGCGGGCTCGGTCTGTGATGCGCCCGCTCATGAGAGACGTTGACATCTTGCTTGGCGGGAGAGAAGACGCTGACAAGTGCCTGGGCGTTAGCATCGGGAGCACATCAGGCCCCGGCCTCGACTACACGACGACGGAGCAGACGGCGCTCAAGCTAAAGGCTGAGTTTGGCTTCAAGAAAGTCGGCCTGACAATGCGAGCGGGTGACTCGGCCGACGAGAACGAAGTTTCGGCGGTTCACTGGGACGGCACGAACGTGGTGCGCGGGCGTCGCGTTCTGCTGAAGGGCATGGTTGACAGGGTGGGAGGAGGCGACGCGTTTTCGGCGGGGGTCATCTTCGGCAACCTGAATGGCTGGGACTCGCAGAAGACGCTCGACTACGGAATCGCGTCAGGCGCGTACAAGCACACGATCCACGGCGACTTCAGCATCGCGTCGCAGGCAGAAGTCGAGTCTGTATTGTCCGCAGGCAGCGCGGGCCGCGTCCAGAGATAAATAAACGAGCGAGCAACGGGTGGAATGCTGATCTCTCACTCCGATTGGCAGCCATTGCCTCTCGACACACTTCGCAAAGGTTTCCGTGATAGTCCATTCAATTGGTGTCTGGGCGGAGGTTACGCGGTCGAGATGTTCGTAGGCCACGTATTCCGGTCACATAGTGACATCGATGTGGTCATATTTCGAGACCAACAATTAGCAGTTCAGAGCCACCTCGAGAATTGGCAGCTTTACGCCGCGGATCCCCCGGGTCACCTTCGGAGGTGGAATAGGGGCGAGTTCCTCCCAGAGGGTATTCACGACATCTGGGGCCACCGACAAGGCGTGAACCAATGGGAGCTACAACTCATGGTTCAGGAGGTTTCCGGTGGCAGATGGTATTACCGGAGGGACAGGCGAGTTTCTGGGGACGTTGCGGAATTTGTCGAAGAGTACGAGGGATGGCCTTGCATCAAGATTGAGTTGCAGCTTCTCTATAAGTCGAAAGGTCTACGGCCTAAAGACGAAGACGATTTTCAGCGATGCCTGCCGCTGCTCGATCAGGGCAGAAAACAAAGGCTGTCTTCGCACCTATCGATGGTCTACCCCGATGGGCATCCTTGGCTAACGAAGCTCAGGCAGACTTAGCCCACTACCTTCGGTACTGACACCTACGGACGCTACCTCGCTGCGGCTGGTTTCTTTGGCCTGAACAGCGCGAAGCTGCTCGTGTAGCCGTGCAGGAATGTCGAACCGCCTACCGGCCCGATCTCGCCATTGCAGAAGAAGCCAGCCAGTGGGACCGGGGCGACCATGTCGCGGAACAGGTCTGTGTCATGGTCCGGCGAGCCGAAGAGTACCTGGCCGCGTCCCAGGCACTGGAAGAGCAGAGCGCCTGACGGTTCGTCATCGCCAAGTGCCGCGACACACTTGTCGAGCATTGCCTTCAAGTCCTCGTCCGCTGCTTCCGCATCACGGACGTGGAACTGGACGACCTGGCCCTCTCTGACCAGCTCACCGACCGCGATCGCGCCATCGGCCTCGTCTGCGCCTATTACGTTCCGCACGAGGAAGTCACCCGCCGAGAACTGGTCGCTCAGGGGGTTCATGACTATCCCGATTTGTAGCGACCGCCTGATAAGCCGCCGTTCGCGCGTCTCCGCGCCGTCAAAGAGGCCTCTGATGACTTCAAGGGGCGTAGTGTCGCCCAACTTCCGGATGATATTGCGCTCGCACTGGGTGATAACCATGGGCTTGCCAATAGGGCGGCACCCCTGTGCGACTACCGTCTCGACCGCGAGGTCACCGCTGAACGCGACGCCCACGACTCCGCCCCGCTTCATCTGACCGTTCGCAAACAGGGCGTTCGAGCCGGCTCCGGTCCCACCACTCACAAGGCCTCCGATCTTCACAGCGTTCGGGTAGGCGAAGTCCAGGCCTGAGATCAGCTGGTCGGTCTGCATCGTAAACGGGTCTGGCAAGAGCAGGATCGCCGGGCAGTCCGCCGATGGCAGGCCGATCAACTCTTCCCATGCTTCGGGCGGGTCGTCTGGACCCGGTACTTCGTCCTGCTTGGCCATGAATGGTGTGAGCTTGACGCCGGGCAGGACGGCCGCGGAGAGCGCGATACCGGGCCTGCGTTCCACTTCGCGCCCGGCTCCTATGACTCCAGAGGCGGAACAGCCTACGAAGACGCGTGCGTTGAGACGTTCGGCGAACACCTCGGTCGCCGACATGTACGAAGGCGAGTGGTGCGACGAAATGAAGGCGAGCGCGAGGTCAGGCCGCTTCCCATCAAGCGACTCCAGGACTTCGTCGCAGACGTGGTGGGCGGCTTCTGTGAACGACACGGCATCGGAAATAGACGATGTCCAGCGCAAGAGGAGACCTCCGCGAGAGCGACCGCGCTCGCAAAACCATGTTCAGGCAAGGCGTTCAGGGACACAAGGGGCAGATGTCACACCCTGGGCGGGGCCCTGTTTGCGCCCAGATCATCGTTCAGATCACACGCAGCGCATCGTAAGCCGCCCGGACTGTCCTATCGACATCCTCATCAGAATGCACCGATGACATGTGCCAGCGACCGTTCGTCGCAAGCCTCACACCCCGTTCAAGCATCGCCTGTACGAAGCGTTTGTGCTTCTCCTCATCGCAGTACCGGGCATGCTCCCTGTAATCCGCTATTTCTTCTCTGGTCGTGAACGACGTCGCGAAGAACGAGCCGATCCCCTGCACGTGGAGGTCGCTTTCCGTCCGGCGGGCCGCATCCCTGAGCCCTTCCATCAGTGCCTGCCCGCGACCGTTCAGTTCGCTGTAGAAACGGCCCGGGTTGGACATGATGTGCGCCAGCGATGCTTGCGCCGCGGATATCGACATCACGTTCGAATTGAAGCTACCCCCATGGTAGACGGAACCGTCGCCCACAAGCTTCATGATTTCTTCGCGTCCTAGCAGCATTGCGATAGGGAAACCGCCCGCGAGGGCCTTGGCATAGGTGGCGAGGTCGGGGGTGACGCCCGTCACGTCCATTGCCCCGCCTAGTGATACACGGAATCCGGTGATCACCTCGTCGAATATGAGCAGTGAACCGTTCTGGCGACACAACTTCTGCACGCCTTCCAGGTAGCCAGGCCTGGGCATGATGAAGTTGGTGTTGCCGAGGATAGGCTCCATGATTACGCAGGCGATGTCCTTGCCATGCTTCTTAAAGATGGCCTCCAGTACCGACAGGTTGTTCCATGGAGCGACTATGACATCGTCGTATGCGCCGGGGGCCATGCCCTTAGATTCACCGACCGGGGTGGGGGCGTTTTCAGGGCCGGCCTTGTCGAGCGGCGGGTGGACGGAGATCAGGACGCTGTCTGTCCAGCCGTGGTAGTGGCCTTCGAACTTGACGAACTTGGACCTGCCCGTAAAGCCGCGCGCCAGCCTGAGCACGAGCTGGTCGATTTCTGTGCCGGAGCTCGCGAAGCGGATAAGCCCCTTCAGAGGAATCGCTTCGCGCACCATTTCAGCGACTTCCAATTCCTTTTGGAACTGGCCGGTGAATACGTATCCGTCGCGCATGTCGCGTGCTACGGCATCGGTAATGAATTTCGGGGCGTGGCCGAAGAGGTTAGGTCCCATGCCCATCACGTAGTCGACGTACTCGTTGCCGTCGGCATCCCACATGTGTGCGCCGGCAGCGCGCTCGAAGAACAGCGGCACCGGGCGTTCGCCGCGGCGGATCTGGCTCGAGATCCCACCGGCTACCAGCGTGTTCGCCTTGTCGAACAGTTCCTGGCTGCGGGCGAACGATGTGGAAGGAGACTTTCTGGGAGAAGCGGGCATTACGGCTCCTTGATGGGTCTTTGCCTGAGCGGAACTCGCAGACGGGTACAGGCCGTGATCGCCCTGGCTGGAGAATGAGAATGGTACGCGTTCCGGTGGTACGGTGCAGGGCCGATCGCGGGGCTAATGTTAGCCCTCGAGCGCGCCGTTCGTATCGTAGCCGCGGAGGATGCCCATGTAGCCAGGCAAGACGCGCGTCCTGTAGACCACTTCGAGCTTATCCATGAGGCTGACAGGGTCATCGTCGAACATCAGTACTGCGCCGGTCTGCTTGTTGATGATTCCGAGAAGTTCCTGCACGTGGTCGGCGATGCCGCCCGTGCCGGTTAACACGCCGATGATTTTGCCTTCATCGTAAGCGATCGCGAACTCGCCCAGCGTACCCGACCTGCCTCCTGCGAATACGACGACATCGCAGGTACGGATATTCTCGATCTCACGACCCATCAGGCCCGAACCTGTGTAGACGATCAGGTCGTACCCCTGCGTAGGGGCCTTGTACTGAAGGACATGCTCTCGGAAATTGAGGGCCGGAGAAATACCGATGACCCGGCCGCCCTTGCTCTTAGCTCCGAGCACGGCATCGTGCGGCAGCCCCGGGGCGGCGCCGGTGACAAGGACATACCCGCGCCTGGCTACCTCCTCGCCGAGCCGTCGGACGCGCTCGCGCACATCGCCACCGATCTCACCGCCAGCCGAACCCATGACACCGATTGCCATCGGCGGCAAGTTGAAAATGCTGTTGGTTTCGGTCATGGGGTGCACGCTTGCCAAAGCAGTGTCGGTGGTGGTCATCAGCCGCCATAGTGGTTCTTACGGCGGGTTACCGAGTAGGTCCCTTCGACTATCTAACTTAGCTGACGGACACGAGCAAATCATGCGAGTTGCCCGCCGCGAGAGTTGCGAATCGGCACCATGGGTACGCCGTTGCGGAGGCCCTCGTTGCTATCCGGATCGTAACGCGACCAGGCGTTGAACAATCTCGTCAGTCGACGTGCGGTCGCGGTAGTTCGTACTGATTTCACTCCACACGAGCCTCCCAGTCCGGTCGATGAGGAAGACTGCCGGGGCGGCGAGATTAGGCTCGTGCAACTCCCATACGCCGTACTTTTCCGGGACATCAGGTAGTCCGCTCGAATAAAGGACGGGGAATGGCAGGTTAAACTGCCGCACGAGAGCAGCTGCCCCCGTCAGGTCGTCTGCGCTTACTGCGATGATCTCCGCGCCCAGTGCTTTTATCTCAGCGTAGTTCTGTTGCAACTCGACGAGTTGCGCACGGCAGTAGGTTCACCAGAACGCCCGGTAGAACACCAATACGACGTCTTGACTGTCGAGTAGGTCGGTCAAAGCCAATTCTTCGCCGGTATTGGCGTCGGGCAGGGTGAAATCGACAAGCGGCGGCGCGAGCGACAACAGGCCCGGTCCGGTGGGGACGTCCGTTATTTCTGGGGTCGTCGTGGCTACGGGCGTCGCGTGGGCTGCGTCGGGAGGGAGGTCGCAAGATGCTTCTTCACCTTCCAACGGCACCAGGCACTCAAAGCCCTCGGCGACAGACAGGTCGATCGCTGCTGGTGGACTCGAGTCTGGTCCCGGAGTACCAAATGCCCTGATGGTGTCCAGGACCAGCTGCGCGGTCGGCCTGTCGCCAGAGTCTTTGCCGATCTTATAGGCGCGCAGCCATCCTTCTGCATCGAAGACGAACGTCGCTGGGGCTGCAACTCCGTCGCCAAGCAGATTGAAGACGCTCCACGATCTCGCGACATCGGCTTCGGTATCGTACAGAACCGGGAATTCGAGCCCGAGGGTCGCGACTATGCTGTCTGCATCGTCGCGTTTGTCGGTGGACACCGCGACAATCTCTACGCCCGCGTCTTTGTAGTCCCCGTAATACTTCTGCAGCTCAACTAGCTGCGCGCGGCAGATCGCTCAGAAGAAGCCGCGGTAAAAGACAACGCTGACAGGTTGCTTACCCAGGTAATCTGCGAGAGAGAGTTCACCTCCGCCAGACCGGGGCAGCGTAAACGGGAACATTGGTCCGGGAGTAGACGCGGCTGTCGCCGTCGGCTGCGCGGCCGGTCGTGAAGTGGGTGTAGCCGCGGGCGGGGTTGGCTCGGACGATGAGCATGCGGTCAGTACGGCCATAACGCCGGTGAGTCCTAGACCGAGCAGTGTTCTTGTGAATCTCATTCGACCACCGATAGCAGGCAGGCCCTTTCCCATATTCAGTTCAGAATAGCGGGTAACCCGCCCGACAGTGAGGCGTACATGTGAACAATTCATGACGCGGCACACACATCGCCACGTGCGGTGCGTGCATACTGATTTGCCCGCATGTAAGCTTCGGGGCCGGTCTGGTGGTCCCCCGTGACCACATCGTTCTCGCGACAATTTCGTAAGAATTTCGGAGCGTTCTAATGCCTAAGACATACACGGTAGGGGTGGCGGGGTGTGGTTCGATAGGAATGGCCCACATGGAGGGCTACGTCGGTCTTAAAGACACAGTCAAGGTAGTTGCCGTGTCGGACCCGCTACCGGCGGCGCGCCAGATGTACATGCGTGACTTCGGCATGGAGCTCGGCTACGAGACCGCCGAAGAAATGGTCCGGAAAGCAAGGCCCGAGATCGTCAGTGTCTGCGTTTGGCACAAGCTCCATGCGCCTGTGACCGTCGCGGTAGCGAAGGCGGGTGGTGTCAAGGGGATCATCTGTGAAAAGCCCATGGCGACGTCGCTTGCCGAGGCCGACGCCATGATCGAGGCCTGTGACAAGGCGGGGGTGAAGCTGGTAATAAGCCACCAGCGACGCTTCACTCCGGGCTGGGAGAAGGCTCGCGCTCTTATCGCTTCAGGGGCTATCGGAAAGCCGGAGGCCGTCGAAATCAGGGTCGCAGAGGGCCTGTTGAACTGGGGGACGCACGCAATCGACGGCGCCCGGTTCGTGCTCGGCGACCCCAAGCCGCAGTGGGTCGTCGGTGCAGTCGAACGGCGCACCGACCGTCTCGAACGCAACACCCTCATCGAGGACTCATGCATAGGACTTGTCCACTTCGAAGGCAACGTACAGTTTTTTGTCCAGTCGGACCTTTACTGGGAAAACTACGACGCCGGGAAGTTCCTCGTTCGCGGCTCAGAAGGCATGCTGCGTGTTGAAGAGATGGCCGTGCGGCTGTTCAATGCGAAGACGAACGGGTGGCAAGATGTGGCACTGGACGCGAAGGAAGGCGCCAAAGCTATCGGAGGAGCGACAAATGCCGCCCAGACGTCCGAGCTAATCAAGTGGATAGAAGGCGGGCCGGTGCACCGAGGGGCGGCTACGAACGCCCGGCTTACGCTGGAGATCATGCTGGCGATGTTTGAGTCGGCGCGCCAGCACCATGTCATCCGCCTGCCGCTGAAAGAGCGAGGCTACCCGCTGGAGTTGGCCGTGAACGAGGGCAAGATACCTGTAGAAGTGCCCGGCCCATACGATATCCGCGGCTTTCTGAAGCGCGATGGGATAGACGAGGTGGAGTACTCACGCCTGCGTTCGCAGGGCATCGCGCACCACGACGCCATGCGCCGCGTCCACGACAAGTCGAAGAAGAAGTAGAGACTGACGGCCCACACCGCGCGTTGCTTGCTTCCGTTGTCGACGAGATGCCGCACCGTGATTTCACCTACGGGTGCGGCGGTTAACTACGATGTGCGCCTGCGTACCAGCCTGCTTAGATGGGTGTGTGACAGCCACCTGGCACTTGGCCGCGCTGGACCACGCACCCCAAACTTGAAAGATCGAATGTCGAACACACATATCAATGCATTCCTTATCCCCGCCCAATCGGTCTGGACGAGGGCGCTCAAGACCGACCTGATCCTATGGAAGAGCGGCCCCGAGGTGCTCGATACGACGCCGAGCGAACTCACTGCTGTGGTCGAAGTGGTCGGGACTGTCCAGGGTACCGTGCTCTACAGCATCGACGGACCAGCGATGCGAGCTATCGTGCGCAAGATGATCGACACCCGGACGCTCGCTGCTGACTTGAGCCCCACGCATATGACGCCCGACGCCCTGTCAGAAGCCGCGTTTCTGCAGATCTCCAAGATGATCACCGATGAAGCGGTAAAGCTGCTCCGGCAGTCCGGATCATCCTGCATGGTCTCCAGCTGCCAGCTGCTCAAACCAAAAGGGTCACCGCTTGGCAAAGCTGGTGGTCAGCAGGTCCTCGTTGCGTTCCGCAGTAGGCTTGGCAATCTAAAGGTACGCATACATCAGGAACTGCTGGGCGTAGCGGACGGCACGAAGGCCGCCTGATCCGGGGCCCGGTTTCAGACCCCTAGGATTGTGCGCAGGTCAGCGAGGATGAGATCGCGCGTGCGTTCATCTGGCGCTTCGGCGTAGAGGCGGACAAGCGGCTCTGTTCCCGACAGCCTTGCGACTGCCCAAGCGTCGCCCGCAAGGTCTACGCGCATGCCGTCCGACCTGCTCACTGACCTTACGGCAAGCTCGCCAATGTTTGCAGGATTGGCCGTCCCGAGCTTGCCCGCTACAAGCTTGCGCTTAGGCGTCGCGAACTTCAGGTCAATCCGCTTGAACGAGTGAGGGCCAGCAATCTTGTGGAGATCCGACAGAAGCTCCGACGGTTTTTCACCGCTCATGACCATCGCTTCGAGGAAGAGCAGGCCGCTGAGTGCGCCGTCGCGCTCCGGGATGTGACCGTCGAAAGCATAGCCGCCACTTTCCTCGCCGCCGAGAGCGCACTTGTTCTTCAGCATGGCAGGGCCGACGAACTTGAAGCCGACCGCGGTCCTGAAGACTTCGCGTTTGTGGTGGCGAGCGAGGCCGTCCAGCATGGAGCTCTGCGTGATTGTGCAGGCGACGCCGCCTTTGGCGCGTCTTCGCTCCCACAGGTGTTGAGTGAGGAGCGAGAAAACCTCGAGCGTAGTGAAATAGACTCCAGCTTCACTCACGATTCCGACGCGGTCAGCGTCGCCGTCCAGGGCTATCCCGACATCGGCGCGGAGAGTTACGACGGCCTCCATGAGGTCTCGCAGGTTGCCGGCCACCGGTTCCGGCTGCTGCATTCCGGGGAAGGCGGGGTTTCGTTCCGAACGGATCTCTGTTAGCTCTAGCTTGCCGCCGCGCAGCAACTTCGGAAGAATGCCGGATCCGGAGCCGTGCATGGGGTCGACTGCGACTTTCAGCGCAGAACCGCGGAGCCGGTCGATGTCGATGACGCGTTTGAGTTGACCCCTGAAGAGCGACGTAGGGTCATAGCGCGCCACCTTCTGACGCTTCGAGGCGTGTCGGCCGACCCGATCAGATAGCACGGCGGCCACCCGGGCCTCGATGAGCGAGACCATTTCGGGCGGCGCGCTGCCGCCTAGCGCTGACTTGACCTTGAAGCCGTTGTCCTGCGCAGGATTATGGCTGGCGGTGATCATTACGCCAGCTGCGGCGCCGAAGTGAGTGACTGCGAAGCTTGTGGCCGGCGTAGGAGCAGGGCGGTCCGCGAGCCAGACCTGAATGCCAGACTTCGCGATCACGCGTGCCACTTCCGCCGCGAACTGATCAGAAAGAAAACGTGTGTCGAACCCTACGACCACGCCCTTCGAAGAGAGTTCGTTCTCATTGATGTGGTCGGCAAGGCCCTGCGCGCAGGCGCGCACGTTTTCGAACGTGAATTCATCAGCGATACGGGCGCGCCACCCGTCAGTGCCGAAACGGATCGTAGCGGGTGTAGCCGGTGTCATTCAACTCCCTGCAAGCAGCGGCCTGGCAGACGGGCTAGCGAGCGATGCGGATGCCCTCTAAGCGATCGTTCGTGACCGCGCTACAGCTTCGCGGCCTTCTTCAGGGCCTGTACGCGGTCTAGCTTTTCCCACGGCAAGTCGAGGTCATCGCGGCCGAAGTGACCGTAGGCGGCGGTCTGCCGGTAGATCGGTCGGCGGAGGTTAAGTTCGCGGATGATCGCGCCGGGGCGTAGGTCGAAGTTGTCCTGGATCAGTCGGACGATTTCGTGGTTCGTGACCTTGCCGGTTCCGTAGGTCTCGACGTATATCGACAGCGGCCGCGCGACGCCGATTGCGTAGGCGAGTTGCACCTCGGCCCGGTCCGATAGGCCAGCGGCGACGATATTCTTTGCCACCCACCGGGCTGCATAAGCTCCCGATCGGTCG
>SXGR01004458.1_pt1 | contig 10097 bp, 10 predicted proteins | sample 3174711 | NCBI WGS metagenome assembly SXGR01 (sample SAMN11356860, study PRJNA531348) | freshwater metagenome | isolation source: freshwater sample F1-60 | place: China: Fuxian Lake, Yuxi | collected 2017-12-25 | reverse complement strand
GGTCAGTGCCGTTTCGAGGATGAACCGGATGTTGCCCTGGGTGAGCAGGTACTGGGCCGTGGTTCGGCTGCCGGTGGTCAGGTCGGAGACCTGCTCGACCTGGAAGCCGAAGGCACTGGCATAAAAGAAGGCGGCTTGCTTCGCGTTGCCCACGTAGAACCGGACGTGATCCACATCAACCAGCATCAGGGGATCAGTCGAGCTGAGGCTGTCGGCAGTCGGGGCGGTGGTGAGGCTGCTCATTGCCGGAGTATAGAAGGCACGCCCTGCCGGGACGAGTGCGCTCAGTACCGCAGCACGCTCGAGACCGCGAGGTCACGCAGGGCCGCACGGCCGTCCAAACCCTCGAGCTCGATCAGCACCGAAGCACCGACCACGTGGCCGCCGCAGGCGTGCACCAGGTCGGCGGCGGCCTTCAGGGTTCCGCCCGTTGCGAGCAAGTCATCGGCCAGCAGTACGCGCATGCCGTGCGTGATCGCGTCCTCGTGCATCTGGAGTTCGTCGTGGCCATACTCGAGCGCGTAGCGCACCGAGCGCTTGCGCCACGGCAGCTTGCCGGGCTTGCGCACGGGCACAAAGCCCGCATTGAGGCTCTGGGCAATGGCCGTTCCGAAGATGAAGCCGCGGCTTTCCGGGCCGATCACGGCATCGACGCGCACGTTGCGGAAAGGGTTCGCCATCAGCTCGATGGCCAGCGCCAGGCCGGCTGGATCGCGCAGCACCGGAGTGATGTCCTTGAACATGATGCCGGGCTTTGGGAAGTCTGGCACATCGCGCACGAGTTGGCGGATCCGGTCTGGCATCCGCGTGTTCTAGCAGGGGCGCGCGAGCTTCGCCTATCCTCATGGCATGTCGAGCAAGCCGACGCCACCAGCCGCGCGCCTTGAGACGGTTGAACCCGTCGGCAAGCGCGTGCTCATCCGCAAAGACGAGGACAAGAAGATCACCAAGGTCGGGATCCACCTTCCCGACAAGATGGAGATCCCCACGCTGACCGGCCGAGTGGTCGCGGTGAGTGCGCAGGTCGAACGCGACGAGGACTACCCGATCAAGCGCTATGACCGGGTCCTCTTCAATCCCCGTCACGGCATTCCGGTCGACTTCGAGGGCGACAATCGCCTTTTCGTGATCCCAGTCGATGACATCGTGGCCGTCTTCCGCCGGGAAGGTGCCTGAGCGGTGACGGGCTCCGTCAGGGCGGTCCGGCCGGCAGGGACGGGGCGAGACATCGTCATGAGCGTGCCCGGCAGCAAGAGCCTGACCAATCGTTGGCTGATGCTTGCGGCGCTGGCGGAGGGCTCGAGCGTCCTGCATGGCGCGCTGGCTTCTGATGACACCACCTCCTTTGCCGAGGCTGTGTCGCACTGCGGCGTTCGTGCCGCGTGGTCCGGGCCCGATGAGCTCACCGTGGTGGGTTGCGGCGGGCGCCCGCGCGGCGGCAGCAGCGTGAACCTGGGCGACGGGGGAACACCGACCCGGTTCATGGCTGCCTTCGCCGCGCTCGCCGATCGACCGATCGTGATCGATGGCAGTCCGCGCATGCGCGAGCGCCCCGTGGCCGAGGGGATCGCCATGCTGGCTGGGTTGGGAGCTCCGATCCGATGGGTCGAATCAGCGGGACGACTGCCGGTCGCCGTGGGCGGGGCGCGGCTCTTGGGCAGCACGCTCGCGATGGGCGCCACCAGCAGCAGTCAGTTCATCAGCGCGGTCATGCTGATCGCGCCCTGGCTCGAGCGGGGGCTGGAGTTGGTCTTCACCGAGCCGCCTACGAGTGCGTCGTACCTCGAGCTCTCGATCGGCGTGCTCGCGCGTGCGGGAGTGCCGGTCAGCGTCGAGCGCGCGCCCGGTGGGGAGCTTGCGGCCGTGACCATCGAACCGATGCGCGTCTGCGGCTGCGACATCAAGGTCGAGCCCGACGCCAGCAGCGCGGTGTACCCACTGGCTGCCGCTGCGCTGGTTCCAGGCATGCGTGCCACGGTGCCCGGCCTTCCGCGGACCACGGCACAGCCTGATCGCGGGGCGATCGATGCCTTGGTGGCGATGGGGGCGCTTGAGCGGACCATCGATGGGTCGACCTCGATCGAGCATGGCGGGGCTTTGCGGGGGATCTCGGTCGATGCATCGTCGTGGCCTGATGGCGCGCTCGCGATTGCGGCGGTTGCCGCGGCTGCCTCGGGCACGACGACCATCACGGGGCTGCACACGCTGCGCGTGAAGGAAAGCGACCGCATCGCGGCCATGTCCGCGGAGCTCCGCGCCATCGGATGCACGGTCACGGCCAGCGATGATGCACTCGTCATCGATCCATCGAACCGTCACGATCGTCCGGTCATGCTGCATGCGCACCGTGATCACCGCGTGGCCATGAGCCTGGCGACCCTTGGTCTCATCCGGCCGGGCATCTCGATCGACGACCCGTCGTGCGTGACCAAGAGCTGGCCCGGATTCTGGGAGTCCCTCGCGCAGTTCGAGGGCGTGTAAGGTGGCGTGACTCCCATGAAGGCGTACTGGACCTTTGCCCGACAGTTGCTGGCCACGCCATGGACCTTGGCTGGTGCCGTGTCGTGCGCGGTGGTGAGCGGTCTGGGTATCGCGGCGGGGCTCGGTGCGGCGCTGCCTGTGCTTGACCTCATGTTGGGCGAGGATGCCAAGGGCTTGGCCGGCATCGCCCGCGACCACAACGCCAAGGGTGCGTGGCTGCAGCTGCCCGAATGGCTGCTGGCGCGGCTGCCGGAATCGACCGAGGCGAGCCTCGGCTTCGTGCTGGTGGGCTTGGCCGCACTCACCGTCATCGGTGCTGTCGCCAACTTCCTGCACCAATACCTCACGCTGACGATGGTGACGCGCATCGTGGCGGAGGCGCGTCAGCGCGCCTTCGATGCCGCGATCCGGCTGCCGCTGACCCAGGTCGTGGCTCAGGGGCCGAGCAACTTCACCACACGCATCCTGCGCGACTGCAGCGAACTGTACGGCGGGCTGGTGGCACTCACGAACCGCTCCCTCGCGCACGTCACCAAGGGTCTCTCGGCGGTCGCCGTGGCGATCTGGTTCGACTGGCGCATCGTGCTGGCGGCGATCGTCGCGGGTCCGCCGCTCGCCTGGACCCTTCGCCGCCTCGGCAAGCGCATCAATCGCGGCATGCGCGGCACCCTCGAGGCGCAGCAGCGCCTGCTGCTGGTGACCAATGAAGCCATGCAGGGACTTCGTTCGGTGAAGGCCGCGACGGCTGAGCCCGACATGGCACGGCGATTCGCAGGTGCCAACGATGGTGTCCTGCGCAACGAGCTCAAGCTCCGCAAGGTACGCAGCCTGGCAAGCCCGCTCATGGAGCTCCTGGCCGTGCTCGTGGTGCTTGGGCTCGTCTTCATCGCGGGGCGGGAGCTTCTGTCCGGGCGCATGGAGCTGGATCGATTCCTCATGGCGCTCGGCAGCCTCGCCGTGGCGGCGGGCAGCTTCCGGCCACTCACGTCCTTCGTCAGCGACATCCAGTCGGCTGAGGCGCCAGCGCAGCGGATCCGCGAGATCCTCGATGCTGCGGCTGAGCCGGGCGCCGATGGTGGCCGAGAGGTTGCGCGCCTGGCACGGGGCATCGATTTGGTCGGCGTTGGCTTCACGTACCCGGGTGCCGAGCACGCCACGCTGCGGGGCATCGATCTCACCATTCCCGTTGGTGCCCATGTTGCCATCGTGGGTCCCAACGGCTGCGGCAAGTCCACGCTGCTGTCCTTGATCCCACGCCTGCTCGTGCCCACGACAGGCCGCCTGATGGTTGATGGCATCGATCTCGACGGCGCGTCGCTGCGTTCCTGGCGTTCGCAGGTCGGCGTGGTGTCGCAGGAGGCCGTGCTCGTCCAAGGCACGATTGCCGAGAACATCGAACTCGGTTGCGAGGGGGCGACGCGGCAGTCGATCATCGTCGCTGCACAGCGCGCGCATGCCGATGCCTTCATCCGTGCCTTGCCGCAGGGCTACGACACGCTGGTGGCCGAGCAGGGCATGAGCCTGTCAGGCGGCCAGCGGCAGCGCATCGCGATCGCCCGCGCAGCGCTGCGTGATCCGACCGTGCTGCTCATGGACGAAGCGACCAGCCAAGTCGACGCCGACAGCGAGCGACAGATCAATGCCGCCATCCGCGAGTTCGGCGAGGGGCGCACGGTGATCACGGTCGCGCATCGACTCAGCACGGTGCTCGCTGCGGACTGGATCGTCGTCATGGATCAGGGGCGCGTCATCGACCGAGGCACGCACGCTGAACTCATGGAGCGTTGTGGCGTCTACCGTGCGATCGCGTCGAGCCAGCTCGCGCCCGCCACGGCGTGATGGTGGCGAACGATTCCGCGCAAGCACGGTGATGGATCAGGCACCATCGTGTGCGGGGCGTCGATCGCGGGCTTCACCGCTCGATCGGATTGCACCGCCCGCTGCGAAGCGCGTCGACCCAGGAAGTCACGGCTCGATGGGTTCGCCCCAGCCGCCGCGCAGGGCGCCGGGCGCGACTGGGTCGACGGTGACGGGTTCGCTCGTCGCCGCACCGCTCGACCCGGCGCTCGTCGGATCAGGTGCGCTGATGGGCGGCCTGGTCGTGGATGCGGCCGGCCCGTTGTTGGTCGCGGGCACCGTGGCCGGAGTCGCGACCGCCGATTCGGTGCCGGTGGTCGCGGCGGGCTCGGTCACGACCACGGGGGCCACGGGCACGTTGGCTGGCTGGGCCTGCGGTGCATCGCGCAAGACCACGACCAGCGCATAGACGAGCGCTGTCGTGGAGAGCGCGGTCGTCACGACCAGCCAGAGCTGCAGGCGCCGCTCCAGTCGATCGCTTTGGATGGTGCGGCGGCGCGTGGCTTCGGCGAGTGATTCGATGCTGCGTGCGTGCCGCTCGCTGGTGGCGCTGAAGGCGCCCAGTGCGGTGCGTGCCTCGCCGAGGATCTCGGCCACGCGCGAGCTTGTCTCGCTATGCAGGTCGAGTTGCTGCTGGACCAAGCCAAGCACCTGCGTCTGGCGGTCGGATCCTTCGCCAAGTTCCTTCAGGCCGCGCGTCAGCGCGGCGTCACGGTCCTTCGCCCGTTGGGCCTGGTCGATCAAGGTGTCGACCAGGCGCGCCTGCTGGCGGGCCATGTCGGGAAGCGAGGCCAAGGTTCCGTCGAGCTGGCGGATGAGCTCGCCCAATCGACGGTTGACATCGGTTTGCGAGGCCAGCTGCGACTCGAACTGCTGCATCACCTCGGCTGGCTTGACCGGCTCGGCCTGGTGGACCTGAATCGAGCGCTCACTGCTGGCCGCGGCAGCGTCCGCGGTCGGTGTGGCGTCGCCGAGGAAGAGGCTGGTGATCGCGCTGCGCAGGGGCATCGTGGCCCGTACTGTATCGCTCCGATGCATCTGGCCGCTCGCGGAATCCTCGTGCTCATGCTGGCTGCCTGCGGCGAGGGCGCGCGGGAGGGTTGCCGTGGCGCCGCGAGCCTGAGCCCGGCGATCACGTCGACCCTCGTTGCGCTGGGGGCCGGCGACGACATCGTGGGCCGCACGCCTTGGTGCTCATCGGATGCACCAGTGGTGGGCTCACTGCTGGATCTCGATGCCGAGGCGCTCGTGGTGGCGCATCCGTGCGTGATCCTGGTCCAGCCGCCTGCGCAGGGCATCGACAGCGGCCTGGGCGCGATCGCCACCCGGCTGGGCGCGGCGGTCCATGCATGGCCACTCGCCACGCTGACGCAGGTGCGCACCCTGGTGCGCGAACTGCCGGCAGCGGTGGCGCCCGGGGATCGGCGGATCGCCGCACGGGCTGATGATCTGCTGGCGGCGATGGACCGTGCGTGTGCACCCATGACGTGGGATGCCGCCCGGACGGTGCTCATCGTGCAGTCCGGCGATGGCCGCCTTGCCTTCGGGCCATCGACGTACCTGGGGGAGTTCCTCGGTGCGTGCTCGGTGCCCAATGCACTTGCCGAGGGTGCATGGCAGACCCTGGGCATGGAGGACATGGTCACGCTCGATCCTTCGGTCCTGCTCATCATCGGCTCGGCGCCATCGCCCTGGACGGTGGAGATCGAGCGCCGCACGGGTGCAGCGATCGCGACCGTGGATGATGACTCGCTGCTGGTTCCCTCGGGAACCCTCGGCGTGGGCTTGGAGCGTGTGCGCGAGGCGCTGCTGCACGTGGAGGCCTCGCCATGACGGCTCAGGGTGCGGGCCGCGTCGTGAGCGGGTCGTCTGCACCGGGCGAGGGCCGAACGCTGTCGCATCGATCGCGGCCGCGCGTGGCTGCCTGGTGCCTGATCGTCGCGACGCTGGGTCTGGCTTCACTGCTGCGCATCCTGATTGGTGCACGCGGCTGGTCGTGGCCAGCCACAGACATCATGGACCTGCGGATGGGGGCCTTGGTGAGTGCGGCGGTTGCCGGCGCGAGCCTGGGGCTCTCGGGTGTCCTTCTGCAGGCGCTCCTGCGCAATCCGCTGGCTTCGCCCTTTGTACTGGGACTTTCGTCGGGGGCTGGACTCGCGGTGTCGATCGCGGCGCTGGTGGCAAGCTGGGGTGCGGCGTGGGTGATTGCCGACGGCGGCATGGTGGCCGCGAGCGTTGGCGCTGCACTCGCGCTGGTGCTCGTGGTGGCGGCAGGGCGTCGACATGGTGCGATCGATCCAGTCACGCTGCTGCTTGCTGGCGTGGTCGTGGCGAGCGTGGCGGGCGCGATGACGATCTTGGTGCAGTACCTGATGCCACCCTCTTCGCGCGGCGACCTGATGGCGTGGGCGATGGGACGAATCCCTGAACTGCCAGAGCGTGTGCCGCTCGTCACGGGCGCGGCGCTGCTCCTGGCGATCGGTGCGTGGTCGGTTCGGCGCGCACGATGGCTCGACGCAGCCTGCACGGCCGATGATGAGGCGATGAGTCTGGGGGTCGACCTGCCGGCGCTGCGATGGCGCTTGGTGGTCCTGAGCGGCGCCTTGGCTGGGGCGAGCGTGGTGCTCTGCGGGCCGATCGCCTTCGTCGGCTTCGTCGCACCGCATGTGGCTCGGCTGGCGCTTGGCGCAGGGCATCGTGGCCTCGTGATCGCATCGCCGATCCTCGGTGCGGCACTCCTCATCGGTGCCGATGCGCTGCGGCTGGCCCTCCCGTTGCCTGGATCCGGCAAGGTCCCCGTGGCGGTGGTGACGGCGATCCTGGGTGGACCGATCTTTTTGTGGGTACTGCGTCGGCACGGGGGGCGTGGCGGATGAACCTGGTCATTGACTCCATGTGTGTCTGGCATGGTGCGCGCGAGGCGGTGCGGGGGGTCAGCGTGGGCGCAGCCGCGGGCCGCATCGTGGCGGTGATCGGCCGCAACGGCAGTGGCAAGAGTTCCCTCGTGCGTGCGATCGCTGGCCTCCACGCTGGGCCGCGCTCGGGGGCTGCGCTCTGGCAGGGGCGCGACCTCGCGAGGATGACCGCAGTGGATCGCGCTCGGAGCGTGGCGTATGTCGCACAGCGACCGCTCGTGGCGGCGGACTTCACGGCGCGGGAAGTCATCGCCTTGGCAGGCTCGGTCGTCCCCCGGACGGCAGATCGGCTCGAGCGGGCCATCGACGCGCTCGCCGTGCGTGAGCTGGTCGATCGGCCGTTCGCAGCGCTCTCGGGTGGTGAGCAGCAGCGTGTGGTGCTGGCGCGTGCCTTGGCGCAGCATGATCTTGGGGGCCTGCTCGTGCTCGACGAGCCCTTCAATGCCATGGACCTCGCTGAACAGCATCGCGTGGCAGGCGCGCTGCAATGCTTGGCGGGGGCGGGGAGCCTGGTGCTGGTGGTGCTGCACGACCTGGCCTTGGCCGATGCCTTGGCCCACGACGTCTGGTGGATGGAGGCGGGGCGGTTGCGCGCGAGCGGTCCTCGGAACGGCGTGCTCCGCGAGTCTGACCTCGCTGAGGGCTTTGGCGTGGCGTTCGAGCGCTTGGACGGCACCCTTCGGCCGATCGTCGCTCCACGCTGCGAGCCCGCGACAGACTAGGATCCGACCAGCGTGACGCAGTCGATCGTCATCTTCATCCTGATCGCCGTCTTCCAGGCGGTGGCGAGTTACTACGTCAAGAAGGCGAAGGAAAAGCAGGCCGCAGCGGATGCCGCCGGTCGCGGTGAAGGATCGGGCGTCGGCACCGCGCCGTCACTCGATGGCACTCGCCCCGTGCAGGTCAACAGCGTGCGACCGATGAGCGCGCAGCAGGCCACGGCCGTGGCGCTTCTGATCGAACGCGGCAATGTCATCGAGGCTGTGATGGCTCTTCGCGCAATCTGCAACATCGGCTTGGCCGAGGCGCGTGACGTGATCAATCAGTTCCCCGCGCGTGGGTTCCCCGCGGAACTGCTGCCCACGCAGTCCGCAGTGCCGACCATCCCAGTGGCGGGATCCCCCGCGGCCGCGCGCGCCTTGGCGCCAGCTCCGCCTGTGGTCGAAGACGATTTCGATCCCGAAGCGCGTTCGCAGGATGGTGACGAGAACGAGAGCAACGACGCCGGGAACTCGCTCGCGAGCGTGCGTGCGGCAGTGGACGAGGTCCGAACCGAGGTCCAGACCGTGCGCAAGCAGGCCTTGCGGGCTGCGGGTGTGGACCGGCCGTCGGCTCCGGAGCCGTTGCCCCGCGCGGTGGTGATGCTGGAGGCCACGACGCCCGCCTCTGCGCCCACGAGCCACAAGGACAGCGCGGTTGTGTCGCCGTATGCCGAGCGCGTCTCGCGGGCGCAAGCGATCCTCCCGAGGGGGCAGCGAAGCGTGGTCGCGGAATCGGTGGCGGGGGCGCTGCGGACTCGCCAAGGGGTCCGTCAAGCCCTGCTGATGGCCGAAATCTTGGGCCCGCCGCGGGCGATGCGGCCGTTTCGATAGACCCCGGCGGCCTGGGGCGAGATCACGTTCGAGGCCGTTGGGGCGAGGTGTTCGTCGTGGACCACGGAACAAGCCCGACAAATGCTGCACGATCGGTGCAGGATCGCTACACTTCCGCCCCAACATGATCGACATTCGCAAGCTGGAGTCGTTGGTCCGCCTCATGGTCGAGAACGACCTGACCGAACTGGACCTGAAGGATGGCGAAGAGACCGTGACCGTGAAGCGGGGCGGCAAGCCTGTCGTCATGGCTGCCCCTGCGGCGGCCCCAGTGGTCGCCCTGCCCGCGGCTCCCACGCCGGCCGCAGCCCCCGCCGCGCCAGCCGCCGCGCCCGCACCCAAGGTCGACGACGATGCCGGTTGCACAGCCGTCGAGAGCCCCATGGTCGGCACCTTCTACGCCACGCCTGGTCCCGACAAGCCGCCCTTCGTCCAGGTTGGCGCGCAGATCGGGCCTGAGTCGATCGTGTGCCTCGTCGAGGCGATGAAGATCTTCAACGAGATCAAGGCCGAGAAGTCCGGCACCATCCACAAGATCCTGGTCAAGAGCGGCCAGCCTGTCGAATTCGGCCAGAAGCTCTTCCTGATCAAGCCGTCCTGAACGGGGCGCAACCACACCATGTTCAAACGAATCCTGATCGACAACCGCGTCGAGATCGCGCTGCGGATCATCCGCGCCTGCCGTGAGCTCGGTGTCGAAACCGTCTGCGTGCACAGTCAGGCGGATGCTGGCGGCACATGGCTCGAGCAAGCCGACCGCACCGTCTGCATCGGGCCGGGGCCGTCGAAGGACAGCTACCTGCGCATCGACCGCATCATCGCCGCGGCCGAACTCACGCATGCCGATGCCATCCACCCGGGCTACGGCTTCCTGAGTGAGAACAGCCACTTCGCCGAGGTCGTGCGCGACTCCGGCTTCACCTTCATCGGCCCGAGCCCCGAGGCCATGAACCTGCTCGGTGACAAGGTGAACTGCAAGCGCATGGCCAAGCAGAGCGGCACGCCGATCTTCCCGGGGACCGACGGCGGCATCGAGGATCTCGAGGAAGCCGTGAAGGTCGCTGCCGAGATCGGCTATCCGGTCATCGTGAAGGCTGCCGGTGGCGGTGGCGGTCGCGGCATGCGCATCGCGCGTGACGAGGCCGAACTGCGCGCAGGCGTCGACAGCGCCCGTCAGGAAGCCGCTGCGGCGTTCGGCAACCCGATGGTCTATGTCGAGAAGTACCTCGAGCAGGCTCGGCACTTCGAGGTG
>SXGR01466505.1_pt1 | contig 10098 bp, 10 predicted proteins | sample 3174711 | NCBI WGS metagenome assembly SXGR01 (sample SAMN11356860, study PRJNA531348) | freshwater metagenome | isolation source: freshwater sample F1-60 | place: China: Fuxian Lake, Yuxi | collected 2017-12-25 | reverse complement strand
GAGATGGCGGTGGACACGGTGGAGGCCGAGGTGCTCTATCCCTCCGTGGCGCTGCGCATGTTCGGCATCCCCGACCCCGATTTCCAGGCGGCCTGCTTCCGCGCCTACAACGGCTGGATCGCCGACTTCTGCAAGCCCTACCCCAACGTCTTCAAAGGCATCGGCATCCTGACCATCGACGACATCGAGGCTGCCGCCGGGGAAGTGCGCCGCTGCCGGTCGCTGGGCCTCTCCGGCGTTTCCATCTCTGTGAACCCGGAAGGCGGGCGCTACTACAGCGATCCCAGCTTCGACCCCCTGTGGAGCGCCGCCGAAGAGTGCGATATGCCCATCAGCCTCCACATCCTCACTGAGCGCAAGCACAAGCAGCGCATGGGCGAAGACTTCCTCTCAGGCCAGGTGACTGAGAACGTGATGATCCAGGATGCCCTGGCCCGGATGATTTTCTCCGGCGTCTTCCTCAAACACCCCAAGCTCAAGATCGTCTCCGCCGAGAACGACATCGGCTGGGCGGGCTACTTCCTCGAGCGCGCCGATTACCTGCACGACCGCCGCCAGGTCTTTCACAAGATGGGCATCCCGCGCGACATGCTGCCGAGCCACTTCTTCCACAAGCACGTCTTCCTCACCTTCATGCGGGACCGCCCGGGCATCATGCTGCGCAGCATCATCGGCGTGGAGAACTTGATGTGGGCCTCCGATTACCCGCACCTGGACAGCACGTGGCCCAACTCGATGAAGATGATCGAGCGCATCTTCGCCGGCGTGCCTGAGGGCGAGCGCCGCAAGATCGTCGCGGAGAACGCGGCGAACCTTTACCACTACGCCTAGAGCCACATGCGCGTCTCCCGCAGCCGCCTGGTCAAAGCCCCCATCGCCGAGGTATGGCGCGCCGCCGCCGATATGGAGAACCTGCCCAAGTGGCTCAGCGGCATCGAGGGCGTGCAGCACACCGACGGCCCTGCAGAAGGCATAGGCCGGAAACAGCTTGTTTCGCGAGAGCTCTACGGGCGGGAGAGCCGCCTGACCCAGGAAGCCGTCGCCTGGGAGCCGGAGCGCCGCATCGCGCTCAAGCACCTGGAGGAGACGGTGGACGGCGCAAAGGCGGGCGGCGTGCGCAACTTTCACACCGTCATCATCATGCGGCCCATCGCCGAGAGGACGGAGGTCGCGCTGGCCTACGAATGGGACTCGCCCCTGGGCATCTCCTGGCTTTTAAGCCTCTTCCTTGGCGGGCGCGTGATGGGCAAAGAGCAGAACGCCTCGCTGAAGCTGCTGGAAAAACTGGTGACGGAGGGGAAACAGGGCTAGCCGCTTCTCGTTCTTGACCCATGCTGCCTACTCCTTGTACCCTACCCTCTATACTCGCACCCTAATCCTCCACCCGCCCTACAGGAGCCGCCGATGTCCACCGCAACGATCGTCGATACAGCGCGCCGGGAAGGCCGCACCTTGCTGAACGAGGTGGAGGCCAAGCAGATATTGAAAGAGGCGGGGCTGAACGTGGTGGAGACGCGGCTGGCGGCGACCAAGGCCGATGCACAGCGCATCGCGAAGGAGCTGGGCTTCCCCGTTGTCATGAAGATTCTCTCGCCGGACATCTCCCATAAGAGCGATGTCGGCGGCGTGAAGCTTGCGCTGAAGAGCGAGGCGGAGGTCGCCGCGGCGCACGACGAGATGATGGCGGCGGTGCAGAAGGCCGCGCCGAAGGCCCGCATCACCGGCGTCTCCGTGCAGCCCATGGCGAAGCAGGGGACGGAGGTCATCATCGGCATGTCCAAGGACCCGTCCTTCGGCCCGGTGCTGATGTTCGGCCTGGGCGGCATCTTTGTGGAAGTGCTGAAGGACGTGGCCTTTCGCGTCGTGCCCCTCACCCAGCGCGACGCCAAGCAGATGGTGCGAGAAATCAAGGGCTACCCCGTGCTGGAGGGCGTGCGCGGCCAGGCGGGGGCAGACGTGGCGAAGCTGGAAGAGGCAATCCTGAAGCTCTCTGCCTTCGTGGATGCGCACCCTGAGATCAAAGAGCTGGATATGAACCCGGTTTTTGCCTACAAGGATGGCATCGCCGCTGTGGATGCGCGCATCGTCATCGAAGCGGCGGCGTAGACTCAACGTTCTATTCAATAGACCAGACCAATCGTCACCCTCTCCTCTCCCATCGATGGAGAAGGGGGAGAAGTTGCGCGCCAACTCACGCCGGCGCCCCCATCGTGCTGGAAGCGGCGGCGTAGAGGCGCCTACTGGACGGGGCGGAAGCCAACGGCTCCTGGCGGGATGCTGTACTTCGCCAAGGTCTGCGCCATGAGCTGGCTCGCGCGCCGAACGTCGGGGCTGGACTGGTAAGCCACCAACTGCTGTGCGATGCGGGCCGATTCCGCTGTGTCAGCCTTGGCAAGGGCCGCCTTGAAATCATAGGAGAGCTTGACCACGCGCTCGGCAGAGCGGATCGCCAGGGTGCGGACCTCGACGAGGTCGGGGATCTCGGCGGGCGCGGCAAGGGCAGTCACCTCCCGCAAGTAGGTCTCGGCCAGGACGATACCCCGGTCGGTCAGGCGAGCGATGGCCTGCTGGTCCGTGGTGAGGAAGACGGCGGTGCCAGTGCCTGTGTACTCGTCAAGGAACGTATTGCTCGTTGTGTTGATGGCCTTGAGATAGTCAAAGGCTTTGAGGGCATCTCCGGTGAAGACGAGCACAGGCGTCGGCGATGGCGTTGGCCTGGGCGTGGGCGTTGGGGGAACGGGCGTCGCCGTGGGGTCTTTTGACGAGGGGCTGCAGGCGATAGCCACGGGAAGAAGCAGGACAAGGGACAGTCCCCAGAGGGCCACCTTCGCTACACCTGCTCGTCTCATCAACCGGCCTCTCCCTACTTCTCTAGTCACGCTCATAGCCCACTTCCCTATCTGGAATATTGAACTTCGCCAAGACTTCTTCTTGGAGCTTCTCGACTCGCTCGGCGTCGGGGTCATCGCCAAGAGATGTGATAATGCCGACCGCCCGTCCTAACGCAGCTTGATTGCCCCCCTGGAGGGCGGTGCGGAAGTCGGAGAAGGCTTTGAGGATCTTCCCTGTGAGGGCTTCGCTGATCTTCTTATGCTCCACGAGCTGGGAGACATCGCTCGGGGGCTGGAGCTCGCTCAAGCGCTTTTGCAGGCCATCGCTGGCTTGCACCAAGGTGTTCACTGCAGCATTCAAGGCGGCGGGATTCTGCAAGAGCTGCGGATTGGTGATTCCCGCGGCGGTGCTCACCTTCGCAAAGTCGTCGGTCAGCTTGTTGAACGCCAGGAGGTATTTCACAGCGGCGGCGCGCTGGCCTTCCACGGTGACCGCCACCTTGGCCGAGGCGGGGATGATGACGACCTCTTTCGATATCTTGAGCTGCTTGCCGGAGAGGTCGAGGGTCAGGGAGAGCTTGGCTTCGACGGCGGGCGAAAGGGGCGTCTGGTCGTTGTTGTTCAGCTCCACGGCGATGCTGTGAAGGCCCTTCTCATAGCCGGAGAGCTTCACGCTTGTCTTGGCTGTGCGAAGGACCACCTGGCCGTTGAAGCGGATGGCGATGTGGCCTGCGCCTGCCTTGTTGGCCTTGCCGATGGCCTTGGAATCCAGCTTGAAGTTGGAGACCTTCATCTTCACTTCAAGGATGTCGTCCCTGAAGGTTTGGCCGTCAGCCAGCTTTTCGAACCGTATGGCGGGCGCCTTGCCGGATTGGGCAACCGCGACCGACGGCGCGAAGGCCGAAGCAATGAGCAGCAGGATCAGCCCAAGGGAGAAGGCCGGGAAAGCGAAACGCCGGGTTAACATACTGCCTCCACCAGTTTCCAAGAATCGCGCGCCGCAACACTATACGGCCTCATGCACCATTCGTCATCTTGAGAGGTGCGCCCAGCCTCGATGAGGGGCCGTTACAGAAGTTCGATGACGGCCTGGGCAAGGGCGGCCTGGTCATGGCGGACGAACTTGCCCTCCGTGAGGAGCGTCCTGCCAATGACCTGGGAGACCAGCCCTTCGCAGGCGGCCCTATCGAAGGCGACGGGATGCGCCTTCTCACCAGCATAGCGGGTGATGGCGGACTTGGGCATCTGCGCTGTGTTCACCAAGACGCTGTCCAGGGTACCGTGGTTGCCAAGGTAGCGCTGTATCTCCTTGATATAGTCGGAGGCTTTGAATCCGTCCGTCTCGCCGTGCTTGGTCATGAGGCTGCAGACATAGAGCGTCTTGGCGCGCGAGCGTTGTATCGCCTGTGGCACGCCCGACACAAGGAGGTTCGGGACGATGCTGGTATAGAGGTCGCCGGGGCCGATGACGACGATGTCCGCCTCCTCGATCGCCCGCGCCGTCTCAGGCAACACCTTGGCCTTCTGCTGAAGATAGACGTAGTCGATGGGGACATCCGGATCCACGGTCCGAATATCCAGGTGCGCCTCGCCCACCACCGTCTTGCCGTTCTTCAGCCTGGCGCACAGGTTCGTGTTGGTGAGCGTCACCGGCAGCACGCGGCCCTGGATGCCGAGGAGGCGTCCCATCTCGTCGACGGCTTTATCCATGCGCCCGGCGAGGTTGGTGAGGACCGTGAGGAAGAGGTTCCCGAAGCTGTGGCCGGTTAGTCCGTTCCCCGTATCGAAGCGGTATTCCAGGAGGCTCTTCAGTGTGTCGCGGGCATGGTCGTCCGGAGTCAGGGCGAGGAGGCATTGGCGAAGGTCGCCGGGAGGCAGGATGCCAAACTCATCGCGGAGGCGGCCAGAGCTGCCGCCGCTATCGGTCATGGTGACGACGGCAGTGAGGTGCGGCGGATAGCGCTTCAGCCCGGAAAGGATGGTGAAGCTGCCGGTGCCGCCGCCAATAACGACGATACGCTTGGTGGAGAGCGACCGCTCCGAGAGAGGCTTCCGCGACGACCGTGCCGTTGCAGTTGGTGTCATACAGCCGCCGGTTGGGAGGATTTGGAGAGAAACCCTAGGTACAGTGCATAACGATTGTAGGGGCCAGTGCTTGGTTATTCAATCGAAGGGGGAGGAATCGGCGGCATATGCCTAGGGAAGTGAGACACCGCCGCTATACTAGGCAGAGCCGATATCGCCCGCCGAAAGGGGCCGCTATGCCGCCGCCAGCAAGCCGAGAAGAACGCATCGCCCAGCTGCGGCGCATCTTTATGCCCCGCGGCGTCGCCGTGGTGGGCGCTTCGCCGACTCCAGGCAAAGTTGGCAACCTTATCGTCAACAACCTCAAGAACGCCGGCTTCACCGGCAACATCTACCCGGTCAACCCCAACTTCCCTGAAGTGGCCGGCCTCAGGTGCTACCCCTCGCTGGAGGCGGTGCCTGGCGATACCGATGTGGCCGTGGTCGCCATCCCCGCGCCCGCCATCGCGGGGCTTGCGCCAGCCGCCGGGAAGAAGCGCCTTGCGGGACTGGTGGTCATCAGCTCCGGCTTTGCCGAGGTGGGCCAGCGTGCCCTGCAAGATGAGCTGGTGCAGGCGGCGCGGGCGAACAACCTGCGGATCCTTGGCCCCAACATCTACGGCTACTTCTATACGCCCCTCAAGCTGTGCGCCACCTTCGCCATGCCGTACACCGAGCCGGGGGGCGTCGCCCTCGTCTCCCAGAGCGGCGGCGTGGCAAACGCCATCCTGGGCTATAGCCGCTCGCGGCGCATGGGCGTCTCCGCCATCGTGGGCCTGGGGAACAAGGCCGATATCGATGACAGCGACGCGCTGGAGTTCTTTGGCCAGGACCCGCACACACAGGTCATCGCCCTGCACATCGAAGGACTGAAGGACGGGCGGGCCTTCTTGGAGACAGCGAGGCGCGTCTCGAAGGTCAAGCCCGTGGTGGTGCTGAAGGGCGGGCGGAGCAGCGCCGGGGCGAAGGCCGCTTCATCGCACACCGCATCCCTGGCTGGGGAAGACCGGGTGTACGACGCCGCCTTTCGCCAGGCGGGGCTCATCCGCGCGCGCACGCTGGAAGACCTCCTCGACTGGTCACGCGCCCTCCAGCTGCTGCCCGACCCCACAGGGGAAAACGTCCTTATCATCTGCGGCGCCGGAGGCCTTGGGGTGCTGATGGCCGACGCCTGCGCCGACCACGGCCTGCGCCTGCCGCCCCTGCCACCCGACTTGGAGAAGGCGATGAAGGCCTGCATCCCGCCCTTCGGCTCGGTGAACAACCCCGTCGACGTGACAGGGGGTGAAGGCCCGGAGACCTATCGCAACGTCATCAGCCTGGCCCTCAACGATAGCCGCGTCCACGCCCTTGCGCTTGGCATCTGGCATACGCCCCTTGCGCCGCCGGTGACCTTCGCCAAGATGCTCATCGAGATGCTGAAAGAGGCAAAGGCCAAGGGGATCGTCAAACCGGTGGTGGTGGGCCTTGTGGGCGATGTGGAGGTGGAGGAGGCGGTGCGCCTGCTGGAGGCCAGCGGCATCCCAGCTTACGCCTACGCGGTGGAGCAGGCCATCGGCGCCCTGGCGGCAAGGTACACGATTTGGAGGGGGAAGGAGGGGTAAGCCCTCTCTGCTAAAGGCAGAGAACGGCAGAAGAGACCTCTCCCTCTTAATCCCTCTCCCACGTGAGAGGGACGCCTTGTCTTCCACTGCGAATGCCATCGCATAGACAAACCAAGTGCCCCTTCCACATGGGAAAAGAAGGTCGAGGGCTGCCGAGATCCCGATGCGGCATCGGGAGGTTAGGGGTTAGGTCGGATGTTCCCCTTCCTCCTCACAGAAGGAAGGTCGAACGTAATCGCCCCCCTCTCGCCAACGCCGCCGTCCTCCCGTATCATGAAATCACCTTCCTATGCCAGCCAAGCGGCGCTCCAAGCTCCCCAGGTGGTGGCCCACATGCGGCATGCTCGTCATGCGCCCGGGCCGCTGCTCCCTGGCCGCCTGCGGCAAGCGCCTCACCGGCAGGCAGACCCGCTGGTGCAGCCGCCGCTGCAGCCAGGCGTTTCTGGCCAGCCACCAGTGGGCCCGCGCCCAGCTGGCCGCCCTCAAGCGCGACGCCTATACCTGCAAGCGCTGCGGCCACACCCCAGGCAAGCGACCTAACCGCCGGGGCTACCTCATCTACTTCCGCAGAGGGCACGGCATGGAAGTGAACCACATCGCCCCCCTCAACGGGCGCGGCTACCGCTTGAGCTGCGCGCACCACCTGGAGAACCTGGAGACCCTCTGCCACGAGTGCCACGTGGGCGTCACGAATCACCAGCGCCAGCGCCACACGGCCTGACGCGCGCCGCACGCCATCGAGTGCATCTGCTATCCTCATCACAGTGCAGCGGGAGGCCACATGCGGCGCGTCGCGGTGACCGGCGTCAGCGGCTACATCGGCGCACAGCTTATGCGTCGCCTCGCGGCGCACCCTGGCGTCGAGGCCGTCATCGGCCTGGACAGGCGTCCGCCTCTCGACCCGCCCGCCAAGCTCACCTTCCTCCAGCGCGATATCACCCAGCCCTTCGATGACCTCTTCGCCCAGCACAAGGTGGACGCAGCAGTGCACCTCGCCTTCGTCGTCGCGCCGACGCGCCGGGAGGCCTGGGCCACGAAGATCAATATCGATGGCACGCGACACTTCCTCCAGGCGTGCGCCTTGGCAGGCACTGGCTATGCGCTCTACCTGGGCAGCACGGCGGCCTACGGCGCACATGCCGATAATCCCATTCCCTTGATGGAGGAGTCGCCGCTGCGCCCCAACGAGCGCTTCCAGTACTCCCGCGACAAGGCGGCGACGGAGCGACTCTTCGCCGGCTTTGCCGCCAGCCATCACCAAACCAAGGTCACGGTCCTGCGCGGCTGCCCGGTGATGGGGCCCGGCGGCGCGAAGGCCATCGGCGCGAAGGTCTTCCAGCCGGTGATGGTGCGCATCGCGGGTCGCGACCCGCCGGTGCAGTACCTGCACGAAGAGGACCTTATCGATATCCTCGTGATGCTGCTGGAGCGCCGGACCCCTGGCGTCTACAACGTCGCCGGCGATGGCGTGGTGCCCTACACCCAGGTGGCGAAGATGGCCAGGCGGCGGATGGTGGCCGTTCCTAAGTCGCTCCTTGGCGGGGTGATGGACGTGGCCTGGAAGCTGCGCCTGCAATCGCAATCGAACTCGGCGGGGCTCGACTTCATCGCCTACCCCTGGGTCGCGAGTAACGAGAAGCTCAAGCAGGCCACGGGCTTTCGCTACCGCTACTCCACGGAGCAGACGATCGAGGCCTTCCTTCGCGCGGCGAAGAAAAAATGAGGCTGCACGCCGCCCTCACGCCGGCTGACTTGAAGGGTCTCGACCTCCCCTCATGGCGGGCCGTCGTCATCGACGTCACACGCGCCACCTCCACGATCAGCCAGGCCATCGCCAGCGGGGCTACGCGCGTCATCCCCGTCGCCACCATCGCCGAGGCGAAGCGCGTGAAGGCCAGGCTGGCGCCAGAAGTCGCGCTCCTTGGCGGCGAGCGCGACGGCCTTCGCATCAAGGGCTTCGACCTTGGCAACTCGCCCCGGGACTACACGGCGAAGGCGGTGAAGGGAAAGACGATCGTCTTCACGACGACCAACGGGACCCTGGCCCTGAAGGCTTCGGCGAAGGCGAAGGAGACACTGGCCGGCAGTTTCCTGAACCTGGGGGCCATCGTGCGCCGCCTGGCGAAGGGGCGCGGCGACATCGTGCTTGTGTGCGCCGGGCGCGAAGGAAAGCCCGTGCTGGACGATACGGTGTGCGCCGGGGCCTACGCCGAAGCGCTGCTGGAGGCCATCGGCGACCTGGCGCCCACGGAAGAGGCGGCATACGCCCTCTCTCTCTATGAACGCTACCGCGGTCGAGTCTCCGCCGCCCTTGGCGAATCGCCTTCCGGCAAGGCGCTGGAGGCCTCCGGCCTTGGCCTGGACCTTGCCGATTGCGCCAAGGTGGACGCGCTGAAGGCCGTCCCCGCCCTTGTGCGCGGCGAAGTGGTCAGGCTATCGTAACTGCGTACTTCTTGTTCCTCGCCCAGAGACTCTTCCGAGAGGCTCGATGGGAGAGGAATGAAAGGTGAGGGAACAGTCTGCTCAACGTCGTCCTTGTCGGCGTCGGCGGGGCCGTCGGCTCCATGCTGCGCTATGGCCTCAGTACCTGGGTCATGAGCGGCGGGCGCTCGTTCCCGTATGGGACCCTGGCGGTGAACGCCATCGGCTGCTTCGCCATCGGCCTCATCCTCGGCCTGGCGGAGCGCCACGACTTCGTCAGCACCCACACGCGCCTGCTGCTGACGACGGGCCTTCTTGGCGGCTTCACCACCTTCTCGGCCTTCGGCTTCGAGACCTTCGCCCTCCTGCGCGATGAGCGCATCGCCGCCGCCGTGGCGAACGTGACGCTGCAGGTGGCGCTGGGCCTGCTGGCGGTGTGGGCGGGCCACCAGCTCAGCAAGGCGTTCTGAGGGGGGATTTCGGAGTCTTCAGCGGCAGGGCACGACGTCTTGGATAAGTGGCTATTCAGCTTAGAGGCGCCCGAATAATTACAGAGGCCTTATCTGCGATGGAATAGATGATTGAGTCTTTGCCCGGTTAATCATCCTCCATATGTCTGGAGAGGCATTAACAGTGACAAGCTCAACATCTGGGTGTTCGTTATGGAACACTCGGTAAATCTCATCGGCAAACGATTGTCCTATCTCCTCTACTCCTTGATAGTCCAGCATGACTTCCCGGAATCTCTCGAATCGAGCAAGTACTCTGCGGGCCGCGGACCGAGACATTAGCTGATCTTTGCCGTAGTTGGCCAGTTTAACAGGCACATGCGTCCGGCTGAATGAATGATCCTCATCATCGGTAGTAAACTCATCGAAAACTCCTTTGGTCGTATGTTTTGCGCTCTCGTTGATCCGCATTGTAATTATTGTCCCGGGTACCTTTCCTTCGTTTGGCCCGCTCTCGATTAACCAGTCTTGATTTTTCCTTCGTTCCCTGGTGTAGAAAAGATTCCCGGACAGAATGGCAAATCTATCGAACATCCGTGACGTAAAGAATATGCCCTCTCCAGTGTGGGACTTTGGATCTGTTGTTAACCGTCCTTTCGAGAGCTCAAATAGCGCTTGCTTAGGGTCATCTAAGCCAAACCCTATTTTGATTTTCTCAAAGATCCCTAT
>SXGR01199902.1_pt1 | contig 10098 bp, 11 predicted proteins | sample 3174711 | NCBI WGS metagenome assembly SXGR01 (sample SAMN11356860, study PRJNA531348) | freshwater metagenome | isolation source: freshwater sample F1-60 | place: China: Fuxian Lake, Yuxi | collected 2017-12-25 | reverse complement strand
TGGGCGGACTGGTGGCGCTTAAGCTGGCGCAACGGTACACCGTGCGCGGGCTGGTGCTGGTCAGTACCACGCCACGTTTCGTGGCCGATGACAACTGGACACACGGCATGGCGCCCAAGGTGTTCGCACAGTTTTTCGCCCGCCTGCAACCGAACATGAGCGCCACCGTGGATGACTTTCTGCAGTTGCAGGTGCGGGGCGATTCAAATGCCGCTACGACGCTTGCTTCCCTGAAAAAAAGCCTGCTGCAACATCCTGCCGACCCACATGCCCTGCAACTGGGGCTTGAGATCCTGCGCGATGCGGACGAACGCACCGCCTTGCCGACCATCCACGCGCCAGCACTGGTGGTGGCCGGCGAATACGACCGCATTACGCACCCCAATGCCTGCGAGTATCTGGCCAGACATTTGCCACGAGCGCGTTACTGCCTGATCAGGCGCGCCGGACACGCTGCATTCATTTCGCATCGCGAACAGTTCCTGAGCGAAGTGCAGAGCTTCCTGTCCGGCATCGAGTCCGTGCACGAGGTCACCCTCGATGGTTGATCAAGTCGATCAGCACGGTATCGACCGACTGGCGGCACGCCGCGCCTTCAGCGCCGCCAGCCGTGGCTACGATCGCGTCGCCGTGCTGCAGGCCGAGGTACGCAATCGCCTGCTGGAACGACTGGATCTGATCAAGCTCAACCCCGCAGTGGTGCTGGACCTCGGTTGCGGCACCGGTGCCGCCAGCCAGGCCTTGCAGCAACGTTATCCGCAGGCGCAGGTTATTGCCATGGATGCCGCGTTCGGCATGGTGCAGCAAGCGGGGCATCATCACGGCTTCCTGCAGAAGCTGCTGCGCAAGGGGTTTGCACGGGTGTGCGCCGATGCCTATCGGCTACCACTCAGGAACGCGTCGGTGGATCTGGTGTTCAGCAATCTCATGCTGCAGTGGTGCGATCCGCCCGATGCCGTGTTCACCGAAATCCGGCGCGTACTCAAGCCTGACGGCGCTTTCCTGTTCACCAGTTTCGGGCCGGATACGTTGCAAGAACTTCGCAATGCCTGGGCCATTGTGGATGCACACACGCACGTAAACCGCTTTATCGACATGCACGATCTCGGCGACGCCATGGTGCGCGCTGGTTTGTCGGAACCGGTGCTGGACGTGGAACGCTTTACGCTGACTTATCCCGATGTCATGGACCTGATGCGCGAACTCAAGGCCATTGGCGCCCACAACGTCACCGCCGGCAGGCGTCATGGTCTGACCGGTCGCGCCGCGCTCAAACACATGACGGTAGCGTATGAATCACAGCGTCGTGAGGGCGTACTGCCCGCCAGTTATGAAGTGGTGTATGGACATGCTTGGGGCAATGACCAGCCGAGACGTGGGATTGATGGCGAGGTGCGCATACCCCTCAACAAGATTGGGCGACGAGGCTAGCGTCGACGGCGAGACTTATCACGCGGGCTGGGTGCAGATGCTCGAAGCGACCGCATCATCTCCATCAGTTCGAGCCACTCGCCTGGATCATCAATGTCATCGTCCTGTTCCAGCTGGTGGTGCCTGAGCGAGTCGAGCAGTACTTTGGGCTCGCGAAACGCCACCAGATCGTGTTGCAGTCGGCGCTGGGCCGCTTTCAACTCTGCGATGCCGGTACTCAAGCACCGATCCACCAATGCCGGCGTCAGAGAGCTGCCCCATTGGTCGGTGTTGCAGCGGAACGGATAGACGCAATGTTCGAGTTCAGATTCCAGATCTGCGAGCTGTTCGCGCAGGATCTGATTGTAATGCGTCAGGCGTTCCGGCGACACGCTGGATAGATGCGCAGCGTCAATCTGTTCGATTTCCAGCTGCAGACCCAGCAAGGTCAGCAGATCATTGGAGTCATGGGCTTGATTGACCCGTTGCATCATCGGGGTCTTGCGTTGCCGTGCTTCGCTGTCGGGTTTGGCGGCATTGGCCTTGCAGCGTTTGGTGGCGCGGGCACTGGGCTGTTCCTCCTGTCATTGCGCTGCAGGAACCGCGTGTGCGCAGCAGTCGCGCCGTGTGGAGGGATCGCGGGTATTGATGCAAAACCCCGGACCGACCGGGGCCGGGTCGCGGGTTGGTGTGTACTCACCTCATACACCTCGCGATGTACAGCGCATGACTCGAGGCCGGCGTGGCTTGCTACACCTTCACCGTAAGAGATTTTCATTCTCAACTTCTTGCCGGTTTATCCGGCGCACATTCATAGCAAGGCTGTCGGCGCTGGCGCCCAAGCTGAGAGTCAACCTCACCCGATTACACTGCCGCCATGGCCATGGGCGTTGAAAAGGTAATGGTCGGCAAACGGATCAGAGGGCTGTTTCCATAATGGCAGTGTGCGCGTTGCTCATTGCATTTTGCTGGCGGGTGATTATTCCGCGGTGCGCGCCACTGCCTGGTGTATGACGGCCAGCGGTCGCGTGACCGGCTGCGCATAGGGCAGGGTGAATTGCACCGTCGTGCCGGCACCGGCTTCGCTTGCGACGGTCACGCTGCCGCCGTGCAATTCAACGATGCGCCGTACGATGGAAAGTCCCAGGCCACAGCCCTGGCTGCCCTGTTGGGCGCCACGATACAACCGCTCAAACACATGCGGCAGGTCGGTCTTGTTGATGCCTCGTCCGGTATCTTTGACCCGGATGTGCAGGCAGTCGCGCGCTGCTTGCATGCCTAGTTCGATGCGTTCGCCGTGTTGGGTGTTGCGCAGGGCGTTGTCGAGCAGGTTCTCGAAGATGCGCTCGATCAACGACACATCGCCGAGCACGGCGGGGGCGGCCGGGTCCACCACGGTGCCGATCTCCACGCCGAGCTGCTGGGCACGCAGTCGGAAGCGCAGCGCAATATCTTGAATCAGCTCGGCCATCGACAGGCAGTCCAGTTGCGGCGCGATGACGCCCGCTTCCAGTTTCGATAGTTCAAACAGCGCGGCGATGAGTGTGGATACTTGTTCGGAATTGCGCAGCGCCGTGCTCAGATACTGGCGACGCATGGCGGTGGGCAACTGCTCACCCTTGAGTAGGACGGTTTCGAGATAGCCATGCAGCGACGCCAACGGCGTGCGCAGATCATGGGAAATGCTGGCGATCAATTCGCGACGTTGTGCGTCGCTGCGTTTTATTTGCGCCACTTGATTTTCGATATGCATCGACAGGGTGTCGAACTGAAGTTTGAGTGCGGTGATTTCATCGGCCGCGACAGCGCCGTGCGCGTCGACAATCCCCATATGTTCAGACCAGGCCACCATGCGGCGCGTCAAGTGACGCAGCGGCAGGGTGAGCAGCGCAAACAGTCCGGAAGCGATCAGCAAGGTGACAAACAGCAGCGCGGTGGCCACGCCAATGCCGAGCTGCAACGAATAGCTGCCGCGCAGCGCGGCGGCCACGGTGTCGAAGCGCTGGCCGCCCAGCACCACATACAAGTAACCATGCAGCGTGCCGCCGTTGGCAACGGGCGCGGCGGAGAACACCGCGCCATGGTTGGCATCGGTTGGGTCATCGCCATACAGGGGACCGTGGTGCGCGTTGCGCATGAAGTCGTTGATGGCAGCGAGATCGACCTGGGTGCGACGCAACCGTTCGCGTGGCACCAGCGTGGCGACAATGCGGCCGTTGGGATCGAGCAGATAAACTTCGGCGGAGGGATTCACGGTCATCACCCGGCGCGACAGTTCATCGAGCGCGCCATGATTGACGCCGCCATGCCCGAGTAGCGCCAGCTCGTCGGTCACGTACATGGCGACGCTGGCATTCAGCCGTTGCGTGACCTCGGCTTGATAGCGCTGCGCGACACTCGCCAGCCATAGTCCGAGCAACACCGCGCACAGCGTCAACAACACACTCGCGGACAACGCCAGACGCAGGTGCAGGCGCATCTCAACGCTCCATGAAGCGATAACCCACGCCCCACACCGTCAACAGGTAGCGCGGGTTGGTCGCGTCGGGCTCAAGCTTGGCGCGCAGACGATTGATGTGCGAGCTGACGGTATGTTCATACGCATCCTGGCTCAGCCCCCACACCTGATCCAGCAACTGCGTGCGACTGAACACCCGTCCGGGATGACATACAAAGTGCGCCAGCAACTCGAACTCGCGCGCCGTCAAGGTCAATTCAAGGTTGCCGCGGCGTACTCGACGTGCGGCCAGATCGATCTCCAGCTCGCCTATGCAGTGGATTGGCGGTGACGCGGCCGGTGTATTTCGCAGTTGCTGGACACGCCGCAAAATGGCGCGCACCCGCGCCCGTAGTTCAACCACGCTGAAGGGTTTGCTGAGATAGTCGTCGGCGCCGGCATCGAGTCCACTGACGCGATCTTGTTCGGTGCTGCGCGCGGTCAGCATCAACACCGGCGTGTAGTGATTGGTTGCGCGCAACTGCCGGCAGATATCGACGCCATCCAGTTCCGGCAGCGATAGATCCAGCAGGATCAAATCCCAACGCTCGTTAAGCGCACGCCGCAATCCTTCGCGGCCATTGCCGACGACGCTCGCGGACAAATTCATGTCGCGTAAATGCAGTGCCAGCAGCGTGGCGATGTCGTGCTCGTCCTCGATCACCAGCACCCGCGGCATCGCCACAGGCCGCACGTCGGCGCGTTCATCGCGACGTGCGGGTTTGCTGCTGGCGAACTCAAGCTCAGAACGCAACCAGACCATTGGTACCTGCCGGCAAACCATTAATGGAACCGACCGCGGCGAGGCTGCCGTGCCGGGAGACGGCGAAGCTGGCAATCGACCCATCGCCCGAGTTCAGCACGTGCAGATAGTCGCCGCCGTCGCTGAAGGCGAGATCAATGGGGCCGGAGCCCGAACCGGTGCTGGCGGTGATGCCGTTACTATTGAGCAACTGCAACTGTCCACCCGGCAGGAGGCGATAGCCGGATACCGTGCCGCTGGCGGTGTTGGTGACATAGGCAAAGCGTGTGTTGGGCGTGACTGCAACCCAGCAGGCTGCCGATTGCAGTGTCGGCACCGAGGCATCCAGCACCGTGAGGTTGGCATCCCGATCGATCCGGAACGAGCTGACGCTGCTGGCATTTGGCGCACCGCCCACGGCTTCCGATATCAACACCTGGCGACCGCGACCCAGGGCAAAACCAAATGGTGTCTGTCCGGGCGAATCGAAAACTTTGCGATCGACCGGCAGACCGGCGTGGTTGAGCGAGAAAGTCACAATCTTGTTGGTGGCTTTTTCGGTGACGATCAGCGCCCGGCCATCACGACTGAATTGCACCTGCGCCGCAGCGACGCCATCGCTGCTCAAGCCTCGTTCCGAGCCAGTCAACGGGTACAACTTGCCGTTATTGCGCATGACGAATCCGGCAATGTTGTCGCTACCGGCGTTGAGCACGTAAATCAAATCGCGATCCACGGTGACGCTGACCGGTCTGATGCCGCCGGAGGGAATGCGATCGATCAACTTCAAACCCTTGGCGGTTTTGCGCAAAACCGACAGATCGTCGCTGCCCGGATTGACCACCAACAAGAAATCGCCGTCGGTAGCCAGGGCGCCCTGATTGCCAAGCCCACCGCCCGTGCCGACGCCGCCGGTCGCAAACTCACCGGCAGCCGCCAGATTGCCATCGTGCCCTTGGCGAAACGCCAGCACGGTGTTGCCGGTTGGGGCATTACTCATGGTGTAAACCAGGTCGTCGTTTTGGTCGTAGCCGTCGGCCAGGGCGAACGGCGTGATCGCGAGGGCCGCTGCGGCGAGCAGCAGTCGCCGGATGAGTTGCTTGGGTTTCATGATGACTTCTCTCGTTGCTGTTGACCCCGAAGTGGGGGAAGCATCATGTGCGGGCAAATCTCACGAAATCCTCACAGACCATGGTGAGTTCGTGCGATGCGCCCAAAAGGTTACGGCGCAGGCAACATCAAGCCCGCGTTTCTCATACGGGTGAGTTTCGCTGCCATCGAGAGCCCGCCTCAGCGAGCGTATCGGCCGCTATCTGGAGCGCCGCGGCTGGATGCACTGGATGAAGATGCGGCAAGTATGGATCGCTTGCGCGGCCACTCCATCACCTGTCGCATTGCCATCGGTCGGCATGCCGGCGAAGGTGGCCTTGAGCGGCAGGCGCGTGCGCCGCCGAGGTCGTCCGCAGCCGAACATGACTGAAGGAAAGGCCAGCAACCTGCTGCACATCCGGCACTGCGCATGGGCTCGTTGCGTTGCGGTCAGGGAATGGGTGGTGTGCAGCGCCAACCGGCCACTGAACGCAGGATACGCCGTGCGATTGCACGGTTCGGGGCTCAGGGGGATGAACCTGGAGCCCAGATGCAGCCCGCCAGTCGTGCGCCTCCGGGCTGGGTTCGGAACAAAAGCGTGTTTATTCTTCGCTATGCTCTCACCGATCCGGTGACTTACACGAAGCCATGGACCAGCGCCCCGGTGATTTACACCCTGAGACAGGATCTCGAACCGAACGGAGTGATCTTCTCGCCCATGGATTAAGAAAGCTTTCAACAGGGTGATACGCGATCCATCCGGCACAACGGCCAGGTAGTCGGGGGCGGAGTCGTTCGTACCGCTCTTGCAGTGGACTGTAACCACCAATTCGATACCGCCCCCGCCCCCAACCCTTGCTACGCAGGGGAAAGAATCAGTTTTATCCCCTCCCGTGCGCGCCTCGCGCGGGGCAGTGCAGTGAGGGGGCGTCCTGAAAGCATGCCCTGCTTCCTATCCGCGTATACCAACGTACGCGGCGGCGTTTCCGCCCCGGGTCACGGTGGCTTCGATCCTGTTGCCCGCGACGCGTCCACTGATCCTGATCCGCGTGCCTTCCAGCTCGAACGCCAGGGTGAGCTGGTCACCGCGCAGGCTGGCTTCCGTGAAGTACTGGTTGCCGTTGACCCGACCATTCAGGTGCTGGAACCGCTGGTCAATGCGCACCGCAAACCGGTCAGCGCCATCCTTGCTGCTGAAGTTCCAGCTGCCGTTGATATCGGCAGGAACAAACCACAGATACGCACGACCGTCTTCGGTCTGTGAGCGCTCGTCCGGTTCCCAGTCACCCATGAGGAAAGAATGCGAGACCACCCGTGTGCCCGGTTTCATCTGCAGGATGGTGGGCCGCAACCTGAGATTGAGCTCCGGCAACAGGTACAGAGTAACCACCGAAGCCTGGCTGAAGTCGGTTTCGAAGATGTCGCCCTGAATGATCCTGACACGATTGGCGACACCGTCGGCTTCGGCAAAGCATTGTCCGAGTTTCGCCATGTCCGGGTTGTATTCCACTCCCACGGCCCTGGCGCCGAATTCCTTCGCGGCGGCAATCGCGATTTTTCCATCGCCTGCGCCCAGGTCATACACCAGATCATTACCGCCGACGCCGGCCATCCGCAGCATGCGGGTCACCAGGGCATCGCTGGTTGGCAACCAGATTACGTCCTTGCCTTCCTGACCGGCCTCCGGCTTGTACCGCCGTTCGCAGTCTGCGCGCGCGGCGGCAATACTGTCGAAGGAAACGGCAAGCGCGGCGAGCAAACCAAGCGTGGCAGAAGCAATGCGCAGATGGCGATTCATGCCGATCTCCGTGGGCTGGAAGTACCGATAGCGGGCGAGCGAACGTCACCGGATCCTGTCAGGCAAGTCGATCCGGCAAGCGTCGCTTGGGCGTCTCCTGACCATTGAGGGCGTTTACCGTCCCAAGTTCCGCATGCGGCAGACCCGTGCTGCGAAATGCGCGTGCCCCGCACATGCCGGCTGTTGCATGCTTCGGTGCAGGATCCCGGCAATCGTCGTCCGGACGAGCTGCGAACCCGGTGCAAGGCGCTGGTCACGCAGTTGCGTACCGATCACGCCGGACGTCCTTCCGATGACTATCATTGAGCCATTCCTTCCAGTCCAGCCAGATTCAGTTGCAACATAATGCCACGCAGTTTCTTCATCACTGGCACCGACACCGGCGTGGGTAAAACGCTGGTGTCGTGTTCACTGATACATGCCTTCAAGGTACGCGGCCTGAAAGTGGCCGGCATGAAGCCGGTGGCCAGTGGCAGCGAACACACTCCGGAGGGCCTGCGCAACTCAGACGCACTGGCGTTGCAGCAGGCGGCCAATGTGCCCGCCGCTTATGACACGATTAATCCTTACTGCTTCGAGCCGGCCATCGCGCCGCACTTGGCGGCACGCCAGGCGGGTGTGTCGATTGAACTGGCGAAATTGCAGGTCGCTTATCGGCAGCTGTGCGCAGAGGCGGAGGTAGTGATCGTCGAAGGAGCCGGCGGCTGGCGCGTGCCGCTGGAGCACGGCTATCTCAGCGACTTTGCCGAAGCCCTGAAACTGGACGTGGTGCTGGTGGTGGGGTTGCGTCTGGGCTGCATCAATCACGCGGTGCTGACGGCCGGGGTCATCCAGCCCGGTCCGTGCCGACTGGTGGGCTGGGTGGGCAATACCATCGATCCGGCGTTCGCGCCGCTGCAGGAGAATCTGGACACGCTGGCCCAGCGCTTGCCGGCGCCTTGTCTTGGGGTGCTGCCATTCAGCCGGGCGCCAGACCCGCTGGCGCTATCGGGGTTGATCGACCTGGGCCGTCTCACGCTCTAACATCCCGACGACGTTGCCAGCGGCTACCGACATGCACCCCATTGCGGAATCCCCTTCCACTGACGAGTCCCCGGTCAAAGGCCGGGTGACCGAGGCGGGTGACGCACAGTCAGGTGAAGTCCGCATTGAATTGCGGGCGTTTAACTCGCTCACTGCCAAACAGGCGCGCTGGTTCCTGATAACGGTGGCCATTGGTCCGACTCTGACCGCCGGATTCTGCGTGTTGCAGGGTTTCTGGCCGGTTTTGCCGTTCGCGGGGCTGGAATTTGGCCTGTTGTGGCTGGCCTTGCGCTGGTCGATGCGACGCGGCCGGCAGCGGGAATCGATCTCGATTACTCCGGATCACGTGACAATTGATGCGCAACTTGGTGTCGTGCAAGCAAATACGAGGTTTCCTCGGCACTGGACGAAGGTTAAACTACGCGCCCCCCAAACCGGGCTGCACTCTACCCGACTCTGTTTCGAGTCGCAGGGGCGTGCCTGCGAGGTGGGCAGTTTTCTGACGGATGACGAGCGGCGCGCGCTGGCGGCACGGCTGCAACAACTGATTGGAAACATGAATGATTCGCCTGCGTTGTAGCGAGGGCTGGCCTTCGCTCACGACGCGGGCTGGTGATGCGTGACGCATCACGGCAGATTCAACCCGGGTACAAGCCCGGATTTTGTTTGGGAGCATGGGTGCAAATGGCGAAGATTTTCAAACCACTGGTGAGCGCGACCGGCGCGACACTGGCCTCGTTACTGTCCGGCCCGGCGCTCGCGGCCTGGCAATTGAACCTGGATCCAGGCGTCACCGAGCTCAGCAAGCAGGCCTATTCCCTGCACATGCTGATCCTGTGGGTCTGCGTGGCAATCGGGGTCGCCGTGTTTGGCGCGATGATCTATTCCATCGTCAAATTCCGCAAGTCCCAGGGCGCCGTGCCCGACACCACGCTTCTGCACAGCACCAAGGTGGAAATAATCTGGACCGCCATCCCGATCCTGATCCTGGTGTTCATGGCCATCCCGGCCGCGCGCGCCCTGATCAAGATTGAAGACACGCGCAATTCCGAGCTGACCATCAAGGTCACCGGTTATCAATGGAAGTGGCAGTACGAATATCTGGATCAGAACGTCAGCTTCTTCTCCACTTTGTCGCGCGACAGCGATGCTGCCCGTCAGCTGGATTCCGGCGTCGATGTGTATGCCGTGCCTGATTACCTGCTCAGCGTCGACAAGCCGCTGGTGGTGCCGGTAGGCAAGAAGGTGCGCGTGCTGCTCACCGCCGCCGACGTGATCCACGCCTGGTGGGTGCCGGCGCTGGGCATGAAGAAAGACGCCATCCCCGGCTTCGTCAATGAATTGTGGTTCAGGGCCGATGAAATCGGCACCTATCGGGGCCAATGCGCCGAACTGTGCGGCCGCGATCATGGCTTCATGCCGGTGGTGGTGGAAGTGAAGTCGCAGGCCGACTACGAGGCCTGGCTGACCAGCCAGCAACCCGCTGCCGCAGCGCCCGCTGCGCCAGCCCCTGAAGCAGCTCCGGCCCCTGCCGCCGCC
>SXGR01043479.1_pt1 | contig 10098 bp, 8 predicted proteins | sample 3174711 | NCBI WGS metagenome assembly SXGR01 (sample SAMN11356860, study PRJNA531348) | freshwater metagenome | isolation source: freshwater sample F1-60 | place: China: Fuxian Lake, Yuxi | collected 2017-12-25 | reverse complement strand
CGCGATGAAGAAATCCGGCGGGTAATTCAGGTTTTATCAAGGCGAACCAAGAACAACCCGGTTCTCATTGGTGAACCCGGAGTGGGTAAGACAGCCATTGCCGAGGGCTTGGCCCAACGCATAATGAGAGGCGATGTACCGGAGGGTTTGAAAAACCGCAAACTGGTCTCCCTGGATATGGGAGCCCTTATTGCCGGGGCCAAGTTCCGGGGAGAGTTCGAAGAAAGGCTTAAAGCGGTCCTGAAGGAAGTCCAGGCGGCCGAGGGAAAGATTATCCTGTTCATAGACGAGTTGCACACGGTGGTGGGGGCGGGGAAGGCCGATGGCGCCATGGATGCCGGAAACCTGCTCAAACCGTTGTTGGCCCGCGGGGAATTGCATTGCATTGGGGCGACAACCCTGGATGAATATCGCCAACATATCGAAAAGGACCCTGCCCTGGAACGCCGCTTCCAACCGGTGACCGTGGACCAACCCACCGTGGAGGACACTATCTCGATATTGCGGGGACTCAAGGATCGCTATGAACAACATCATGGAGTCCTGATCAAGGATGCCGCCCTGGTTGCCGCGGCGGTTCTTTCCCATCGCTATATCACCGACCGGTTTCTCCCCGACAAAGCCATTGACCTGATGGACGAGGCCGCCGCCAAATTACGAACTGAAATCGATAGTCGTCCCGCCAAGTTGGACGAGGTCCTTCGTCGCAAGCTCCAGTTGGAAATCGAATTGGTTGCCCTCCGCAAGGAAACCGATGTTGCCAGCAAGGATCGGTTAACGAAATTGGAGAGGGAGGTTGGTGATTTGAAGTCCCAGGCGGATGCCCTTCAGGCGGCATGGGAAACGGAGAACTCCTTAATCCAGAGCCAGCGAACCATTCGCGGCGAAATCGAGGAAACCAAGCTTGCTATGGAAAGGGCCGAGCGGGAATACGATCTCAACCGGGCTGCCGAACTCAAATATGGCAAGCTCCTTGAACTGGAGAAGCGGCTCAAGCGGGCCGAAGAGGAGGCCAATAAAGCTGCGATTGGGCCAAAGCTCATTAAAGAAGTGGTTGATGCCGAGGATATTGGTGCCATTGTCAGCCGGTGGACTGGAGTGCCTGTTGCTAAACTCCTGGAAGGGGAAAAACACAAGTTACTTGGGCTCGGAAATGAATTGCACAAGCGGGTGGTTGGGCAGGACCAGGCAGTGGTTGCTGTAGCCGATGCCATCCTTCGGGCCCGAAGCGGTTTGAAGGACCCGGCCAAACCGATTGGTTCGTTTCTCTTTTTGGGGCCCACCGGGGTGGGCAAAACGGAACTCGCCCGTGCTTTGGCGGAGTGCCTCTTCGACGATGAACGAGCCCTGATCCGGATGGATATGTCCGAATACCAGGAGAAGCACACCATCAGCCGCCTTGTCGGGGCACCTCCTGGTTATGTCGGTTTCGACGAGGGTGGCCAGCTCACGGAGGCAGTCCGCCGGAAACCTTTTGCCGTGCTCCTTTTTGACGAAATCGAAAAGGCTCACCATGATGTTTTCAACATCTTGCTTCAGGTCCTGGACGATGGTCGTTTAACCGACAGCCAGGGCCGGGTGGTGGATTTCAAGAATACCTTGATCATTTTGACAAGCAACATTGGCAGTCAGAAAATCCTCCAATTCAAAGGTCACCATGTGGGCGAGGTGTTTGACCGAATGGAGGCGGCGGTGATGGAGGAGCTGAAAAAACATTTTCGCCCTGAATTCCTGAACCGCATCGACGATTCCATTGTTTTTCATGGCCTTACGATAAAAGACCTAGGCAGGATCATTGAGATTCAATTGGATCGCCTGAGGAAGCGGCTCGCAGAACGGCAGATCACCCTGAAAATAACCGATCCAGTCAAGGAAAAGCTGGTCGAAATTGGGTACGATCCGGCCTTTGGAGCAAGGCCTCTCAAGCGGACAATCCAGAAGGAACTGGAAACACCGATCGCCAGAAAACTGCTGGAAGGGTCGATAGGGGATGGCCAGGAGATCCAGGTGGGTCTCGAGGGTGATACACTTACCTTTGTCGGGAAATGATTCGGGAATAAAGGGAATGAACCATGGCAAATGAAGGCTTTGAACCGTTGAACAGCCCAGGCGGTGACACCCATGCGATGTCGAGGAGGCCTTTATTTCCCGGGCCGTTGACCCTATTGGCGTTCTCCCTGATCCTGGTGTTACTTGCCTATCAAGTGTACCAATGGGCAAGGGAATGGGGTTTGGATGTCAACAATCCGGATGCCCAACCCCGGGCGGTTACACCAAGGGGTGACCTTGCTTCGGATGAAAAATCGACCATTGAGATTTATGAACATAACCGATCTTCTGTGGTTCACATTACCAGTCTTGCCGCAAGGCGGGACCGTTTCAGCCTCGATATCATGCGGATTCCCGCCGGGATGGGATCGGGCTTCATCTGGGACGATACCGGCTATATCGTGACAAATTTTCATGTGATTCAGGGAGCGGCAGCCGCCGAGGTTACCCTTGCCGGGGAGAAAAGTGGTTACAACGCCCAGCTTGTCGGAGCTTATCCTGAAATGGACCTGGCAGTTCTCAAAATCAAAACCTCCGGGAAAAAACTTAGAGGGTTACCCATTGGAACCTCTTCGGAACTTAAAGTGGGCCAAAAGGTTTTTGCCATCGGGAACCCTTTCGGCCTCGATCAAACCCTGACCACAGGAATCATTAGTGCCCTGGATCGCGAATTGCCCAGCGACACAGGCGTGGTCCTTAAGAATTTGGTACAAACCGACGCAGCCATCAACCCGGGAAATTCCGGCGGACCGCTCCTTGATTCTGCAGGAAGGCTGATCGGGGTCAATACTGCTATCCTCAGTCCCAACGGGGTATCAAGCGGCATTGGTTTTGCCATTCCCGTGGACGAGGTCAACCGGATCGTTCCCCAACTCATCCGAAATGGCCGGGTGACCCGTCCGGTGATGGGGATCACCTTGGCGTCCGATCAAACCGCAAAAGACAACGGAATCGAGGGTTTGGTAATCACGGCCGTTGCCCCCAAGGGGCCAGCGGCCAAGGCAGGAATGGTAGGCCTTAGAAGTTCCCCGGGTGGGAGGGCAACGGTCGGTGATGTACTCAAGGAATGTGAAGGAATCCCCCTCGCGCGGGTTCGCGACCTTCATGATATTTTGGCAAAGAAAACCCCAGGCGATACGATCCTGATCAAAGTGGAACGGGACGGGGAAATGCGCGAAATCAAAATTGTTTTGATTGAACCGGAATTTTTCCAGCCCGATTTGCCCCCGAAAGGCAATTAGTTTTGTTACCCTTCCCCATGAATCCAAGCTAGACTCTTACCAGAGGGGAAATCGGGATGATTCAAGCAAAGAAAAGTGGTTTGTTCGGGTTTAGGTGTCTGGCTGGATTTATCTTTCTCATGGCATTGGTTGTGTCGGTGTTGTTTCAGGGAATTGTTCCTCCCCAAATTCTCGCCGCACTTGGTGTTTTTGCCATGCTCGCTCTTGCTGCTTGGGCCAGCTCTGATCCCAATGCGATTCCATGGAGGATGGTGTTAAACGGACTTTGCCTCCAATTTGGATTAGCGGTTTTTGTGCTCAAGGTCCCATTTGGTTACCATGTTTTTGATTGGGCGACCAACCTGGCTTCGGCCTTTCTCGACTATGGGATGGTAGGAACCCGTTTTGTTTTTGGTCCTTTGGCTGAAAGCGACCTCACCAAAAAAGCCTTTGGCACAGCAGCACCTTTTTTTGTGGCCGTGCTTCCCACCATCATCTTTGTCTCCTCCTTTTTCACAATCCTCTATCACCTGGGAATACTCCAGGGCATCGTTCGCGGAATGGCCTGGTCCATGCAGAAAATCCTGGGTACCAGTGGGGCCGAATCCCTTTCAGGTGCCGCCAACATTTTCATGGGGCAAACGGAAGCTCCCCTGGTCATCAAACCCTACCTCGAAAAGATGACCATGTCCGAATTGCTGGCCATCATGTCAGGGGGCATGGCGACCGTTTCAGCGGCACTTATCGTCATCTACATTGGAATGTACAAGGAAATCGGTGCCGACCCCATTGGTATCCTTTGTACCTCGGTCATGGCGGCCCCGTGCGCCCTCTTTCTGACCAAGATTATCCTGCCTGAGTCCGAAGTTCCCCAAACCCGGGCAGGGCAGGTGATTTCGCCCCCCTCAAACTATGCCAATGTGATCGACGCCGCCTCGGGAGGCGCGACCGACGGCCTGATGTTAATGCTGAATGTCGGTGCCATGCTTATCGCCTTTCTGGGATTATTGGCCCTTTGTGATGGTTTGCTTGACCAAATCAGGATCGGACTTTCCCACCTTGGTGCATCTTTTCCCGGTCCATGGAATCTGGGTGCCTTGTTTGCCTGGCTCATGAAACCTGTGGCACTCCTTTTGGGAATAATTCCCCAGGACGCGGGCCTGGTTGGCCAACTCCTTGGAACCAAACTGGTCGCTAATGAGTTTGTCGCCTTCACCATGTTGGGAGGAGGTGAATTCGCAGGACTTGATTCCCGCAGCAAAATCCTTGCCGCCTTTGCCCTCACAGGTTTTGCCAACCTTTCTTCGATAGGCATTCAGATAGGTGGAATTGGGGCACTTGCACCCTCCCGGCGGTCCGACCTGGCCAGGCTAGCCCCACGCGCCTTGCTGGTAGGTTTTTTGACGACCCTTATCAATGCCGCCATGGCGGGAATCCTTTTATGAGCAAATTTGGTCCTGGACATATGAAAAACCAGAGTAGGCCCGAACGGAATGGGTTACCCCCAGGGAGCCGGGCTATCCCCAACGGGTCATGGATATTGGTTAGGCTTCCATAGAATAAAGGCTTAAGCGAAACCCGATTTTTTTTGGGAGACCCCCCACAGTGTCAAGCGGCGATCCCCGCGCTGGCGACAAGATCGCCGAATACCTTTCGCAATTCAGCCAAAAGCGTACCCAGATGCTCGAACAGATCCACAAGGTGATCATCGGGCAAAAACAGGTTCTTGAGCAGGTTTTGGCATCCATCTTTACCAGGGGCCATGTGCTTTTGGTCGGTGTGCCCGGCTTGGCCAAAACCCTTATGGTCCAGTCGATTGCCCAGATCCTCGATGTGCAGTTCAAGCGGGTTCAGTTTACACCCGACTTGATGCCATCCGACATTACAGGCACCACAATCCTCGACGAGCAGGATGGCAAGCGGGCATTCCGCTTTGTTCATGGGCCGATTTTTACCAACATCCTTCTTGCAGATGAAATCAACCGGACCCCACCCAAGACCCAGGCCGCCCTGCTTCAGGCCATGCAGGAGCGCGAGGTAACGGTTGGTCAGGATACCTACAAACTGCCTGATCCCTTTTTTGTGATCGCCACCCAAAACCCGATCGAACAGGAAGGGACCTATCCTCTTCCCGAGGCCCAACTGGACCGTTTCATGTTTTCCATCAAGGTGGAATACCCCTCGTTTGAGGAGGAGAAGCGAATTCTTGCCGGAAGCACAAAAAATGAAACCCCTGAATTGGCAAAGGTCCTCACTATCAAAGAGATCCTTAACCTGCAAAAATTGATCCGGAATGTTCCGGTGGGCGACTATGTGCTTGACTATGTTGCCAAGCTTGTACGGGCGACGCGTCCCGGCCCGGAAGCCCCCGAAATGGTCAATCGCACGGTGGACTTTGGTGCAGGGGTTCGGGCAGGCCAATTTCTGGTTCGTGCGGGGCAGGCTTTTGCCGCCATGGAAGGCCGCTTTAGCGTGTCCATTGATGATATTCGCAAAGCGGCAGAGCCCGTCCTTCGTCACCGCATTGGGGCCAACTTCCAGGCCCAGGCCGAAGGAAAATCCACCGAGGATATTGTCCGCCACCTGGTGGATACCATTCCCGAACCCGATGTTGCCAAGTACGGCAACAGGACTGCCAAACGATAAGCCCGGTAAGTGTTACCCGTTATTCCTTTTCAATCAGGGAGACCCCTCATGAATCTCACCCATCACACTGTTTCCCGTCTGTTTTGGCGACTTGGATTGTTTGGAATGGCCTCGTTTACACTCCTGGGAATTGCCCGGCTTTCCGCCAGGGAAGATGGCCCCGACGAGAAAGCCCTTACCGAATCCGAAGCTCAAATACCCTCCGAAAAACGCAAGGCCCCTTTTGAAAAAGAGATTGCAATTCGCTTTAGTACCTCGACCCAAAACAAGAAACAGTGGGACGAGTTGAAGGAATTCTGGAATGAGTCCACCGAATCGGTCATTCACCCAAGGACCGGGAAAACCGTCGTTCGCAAGGTGGTTTTGCTAAAGGTTCCCCTCGGGCTTCAAACACCCCCGCCGATTCCCCCGGAAAACCCAATGACCGTTGCCAAATTTCAGTTGGGAAAGAGGCTTTATTTTGATACGGTGATTTCTTCAAACAACAAGGTTGCCTGTGCCACCTGCCACAATCCCATGCGCGGTTTCACCGATCAGGCCAAGGTTTCAACCGGCATTTTCGAAAAACAGGGAGGGGTAAGCGCCCCCACGATTTACAACAGCGCTTATAGCCTCCTTCATTTTTGGGATGGCCGGGCCGCCACTCTGGAGGCCCAGGCACAAGGGCCTCCCCAAAACCCATCGGAAATGTTTGATGGCAAGGGCCACCCCTGGTTTCATGTGATTCAAAGGCTCCGCAAGGATCCCTCCTATGTGAAAGCTTTTGAGGAAGTGTTTGGCCACGGACCCACCCGGGACGCAACCGCCAAAGCCATTGCCGCTTATGAACGAACTGTCCTGACTGGTGACTCCATTGCCGATCGCGCCGAGGTCGCCATGCGCAAAAGGCTTGAAGACGCCGATGTTCCCACCAAACCCCTCCTGATTGCAGCGGATGTCGAGGTTGCCCTGAAAAAGGCCGTGGCGGAAAAAGAGAGTGAAATCGTTTCTGCCTTTGGTTTGCAAGAAGACGCTGATAAGAGAATCCCGGAAGTTGGTGCGTCGATTGCCCGTGGCAAAGCCCTGTTTTTGGGGAAGGCCCGGTGCAATGGCTGTCATGTAGGCGACAGTTTCACCGATTCCGATTTTCATAATCTGGGTGTCGAAGCCAAGGATGGCAAGCTTCCTGCCGGCGACCTTTTTCGCTTTGGAGCCCAATCCATTGGGCACAAAAACCCTGCCCTTGTGGGAGCTACCAAAACCCCAACCTTGCGTCAGCTTTTAAACACTGCCCCCTATATGCACAACGGCTCGGAAGCAACGCTTGAGGCAGTGGTGGACTTCTACGATAAAGGAGGCAACGCCAATCCGACACTTGATATCAAAATGAGGGATTTTGAGGCCGAGAAGGCCTGGCTTTTGGCCAAGGCTTCGGGTGAGGCAACCAACGGCAACGAACCCTTTGTAACGGAGGGAGGCCACCCCATCATCCCGCTTAAACTTGCACTCACGCCCCAGGAGAAAAAAGACCTCGTTCTTTACCTCAAGGCCCTTAATGGCGTCCAGGCCGACCCGGCTGTAACCGGGATAAAAGTGAATTGAGTCGTATAGAGGGGTAAAAATGGCTGCTGCCTGGAGCCGGGTTTTCGGTTCGCTTGATCGAAACCCGGACCCAGCCCGGTTGGAACGGGCTGCTTTGGCGTTGGTTCCCCAAGCGGCGGTTCACCTCAAGGGCGATGATCTCGGCTGGTTTTGTGCGGAAATCTCTTGGAATCAAGGGGCACCCCTCACCATTGAATCCTTTGCTGCAACCGATCCCGAAGTCCGGGCCGATCTGAATACCTGGGCTGCCTATGTTGAGACTTGTGACTATTCCCCCAACGCCCACTCCCTCATGGTAAAAATAGCCCTCGCCCAACAAATAATCACCTTGCGGCGCCCCATTGACCATGCTGACGAATCGGGTTTGGACCGACTGATGCAAGGTATGGCCAAGCATCTTGCTTTGGAAATTGATGGCATTTTTCAAATCGACGAGGCTGGATTTTTCGACAAAACCGGAACCCTCCTTTTGGAGGAGTATTAATTGAGTACCCTCGAAAAATACCTTCGGCCCGATGTTATCCGCCAGGTGGAAAGGCTCGACCTTCGAGCCCGGTTCATTGTGGAAGGTTTTCTTTCAGGCTTGCACGCAAGCCCCAATCATGGCTTTTCGGTCGAATTCTCCGAACACAGAAAATACAATCCGGGCGATGACATCAAAGACATTGATTGGAATGTCTACGCCAAAACAGAGAAGTATTATGTCAAAAAATTTCAGGCCGAGACCAATATGTCTGGCTGGATGGTGCTTGACTCCTCGGGATCCATGGGCTGGACCTTTCGTCAGCAGATGACCAAGTTTGAGTATTCGGTAAGCCTGGCAGCCGCCTTGGCCTATCTCATGATCCGCCAGCAGGACCCGGTTGGCCTGGCCATTTTCAACGACAAAATCCACCAAAGCCTCCCTCCAAAATCGAAACGAAGTCACCTGGGCGCCATGCTTTCCCTTTTGGGTGGCTTGAAACCCGGTGGTGTTTCCAACCCGGGTGCCGCACTAAGGCAACTTCAACCGCTCATGCGCCAAAAAAGTCTGGTCATGCTCTTTTCGGATATGCTCACGGAGACCGAACCCGTTATAGACGGCCTAAGGAGGTTACGGTTTGCCGGGCATGAGGTCATTGTGTTTCATGTACTCGACGAGGCGGAGATTCGCTTTCCTTTTGACCACCTTACCGAGTTTCATGATGTCGAAACCACGGACAAGATGACCATAGATGCCCGGGCCGTCCGGGCGGACTATATCGCAACCATGGAAGCGTTTCGCAAGGAATTGGGTGAGGAATTGGGTCGGTCCAACATCGACTATGTTCCCATGGATACAAGTGTAAACTTTGACAAAGCCCTGATGGGGTATTTGCAACAAAGGCAACACCGATGCTGACCGGAAATCGGGTTTTAGGGTTTTCCCATCCGGCAGGGATGGCCTCTTTGCAATAGGTGGTTAAGGAGTGGGTAATGGCGTTTTCGGAAGGCGAATTGGATCAATGGTACCAGGCAGCCAAAGATGCGGCCCATGAAGCAGGAAAGGTTTTACGACGCTGGAGTGGCAAGTTTTCCGTCAAGGAAAAAGGCCGGTTTGACCTGGTCACCGATGCTGATTTGGAGTCCCAGAAAGTCCTCCAGGAGTTTCTCCTTGGTCGTTTTCCCCGCCACCAATTCCTGGGGGAAGAGGGCGGAATGGAGGAAAAGGCCCCTCCGCCAGGCTCTCCCCCAACCTGGATCATCGACCCGGTTGACGGGACAAGTAACTATGCCCATGACTTTCCTTTTTATTGCACATCGATTGGACTGGTTGCGGAGGGTGAAATTGTCGTTGGTGCCATTTACGATCCGACAAGGGATGAACTCTTCCATGCCGCCAAGGGAAGAGGTGCCTGGATCAATGGGAAAAGGGTGCAAACAAGCAATGCCAAAACCCCCGAACAATCCCTGGTTACGACAGGGTTTCCTTACAATTTAATGGGCAAGGAGGAACTTTTGGGTTGGTGGGAGCATTGGTCTTGGCGGGTTCAGGCCTTACGGCGGACGGGGTCCACGGCATTGAACCTTGCCTATGTGGCCGCAGGCCGGTGTGATGCGTTTTATGCACTGGAGGGCCACGCCTGGGATGTTGCGGGGGGAGCCCTACTCGTTAAAGAGGCGGGGGGCACAATTACCTCTGTCAGGGGGAATGCGTTTGACCCGTTTATCCCGGACCTGTTGGCAACCAATGGCAAGGTCCATACTGAGTTCGTTCGCCAATTTTGCTTGGGACCCAAAGGCAAGTTGTAACTTTGTAAATCCTTTTCATGAAAAAGGAGGTGCTTGTGATAGTTCCACAATTTTGGGCGGAGGCAGTCCTTCAACAATCCAGTGGAAAAAAAAGTGTTACCCTTCGAAGGTTTGGCTGGTCCGATGAGAGTTTGGAAGCAGCCACCACCCATGCCCAAATAAGGTTGGAGGAGGCGGGCAAACAGCTTGCCCTAGTGCTTTGTCACTCAATAAATACAGGATAAACGGACTTTAGTTTAATTCTGGCATCTCCAATGGACATTTGCCAATCGACCCTACGGGTTTTGGCATTTGTGTGGATGTACCATGCCTCGGTTTCCTTCCTGAGTTT
>SXGR01308030.1_pt1 | contig 10099 bp, 10 predicted proteins | sample 3174711 | NCBI WGS metagenome assembly SXGR01 (sample SAMN11356860, study PRJNA531348) | freshwater metagenome | isolation source: freshwater sample F1-60 | place: China: Fuxian Lake, Yuxi | collected 2017-12-25 | reverse complement strand
TTCTTCCTTTGGACCGTTCCAGCCGATACCGTGCGCCTGCTCGTTTCGCAGCCTGGGCTGGTCAGCGACATCGCCTATCGGCCCTCTCGCAGTACGCTCATCCGCCGGAAACGGGAACGATTGTCTCCGCAAGAGAAGGAACTGACGTCGCAAATCATTCAGAATGAGGTCGCGACGAAATCTGATGTATGGAGTCAGCTTCCGGTGCCTCGACAGGCATTCGTGCTGGATGTGGCCTCGGATTATCTTCGGTACAAGAGCGAGGCGAACGAGGCTGCCACCGAGTACAAAGAGCGCAATCGAACGTTGTTGACCGCGCGCAGCGAATTGCGGATTCCATCCGAGAATATTCCCGTTGAGCCCTATGCCCAACGGCCTGAATTGGGCCACAAGACTGCACGCGCGCAGATGGGTGCAGGCTGGCGCAATCACGATAGCTATGAGGAGTTCGTGGTTCGCGCCGGCTATCAGGATCTCTTGGATCCGGAGATCGGTTATACCCCGAACTCGCAATTGGAGCTGGCGTCCGTGTCGGTGCGGCATTACAACCGGGCGGATCAGTTCCGGTTGGAGCGGGCGACGCTTGCCAATGTCCTGTCGTTGTCGCCGATGGATTCTCTCTTCCATGCCCCCTCCTGGAAGATCAATGTCGGCATGCAGACGATCCGGCACAATGCCTGCCGCCTGTGCAGCAATGGCGCGATCAATGGCGGGATCGGCGCAGCGGTCGAAAGTCGTTGGTTGAAGCGCGAGGTCTATTTTGCCTTTGCGGAGGGGGAGGCGAATTATAGTAAGGCCTATGAGGAGCGGCACCGCATCGGCGGCGGTGGAACGGCCGGCCTGCTGGCCGACCTCACCGACCGCTGGAAAATCATGGCCACCGGCACCTATCTGAAATATGCGCTGGGTGAGAAGTCCGACGACATCCGGTGGTTTGTCGGGTCGCGCTATGCCCTGACCCAGAATTGGGCCATGAGGCTGGAGTGCAATCACCGCGGCCATGACAACGATGTGGTGTTGTCGGTTCAGGCATTCTTCTGAGTGCAGCGGGAGATCGCGTGAGTATCCTCGATCAAATTTTTGTGTTACATCCAGACCCCTGGAAAGATCGGGACTGGAAATCCCTCAACGGCTTGCCGCTGGAGGAGGTCTGGTTCGCCGCCGCCGATGGGACGAAGCTGTTTGGCTGGTATGTGGAGGGCCCTGCCACCTCAGGTGTCATTTTATGGTGCCACGGCAACGCGGGCAACATCATCAACCGGCTGGAGAATCTGAAGCTCCTCTACCAGTCAGGTCTATCAGTGTTCCTGTTTGATTATCGCGGCTATGGGCGAAGCCAGGGGCGGCCCTCGGAAGATGGGCTCTATCGGGATGCGCTGGGCGCGTACGATTACCTCACCCGAACCAGAATGATTCGCCCTGAGCGCATCGTGCTCTTCGGGCGCTCCCTCGGGGCGGCAGTGGCGGGGGCGGGGGGCTAGCCGTCCAGAAGCCTGCCGCAGGTTTGATTCTCGAATCGTCGTTCCCGTCGATCGAAGCGGTGGCCAAGTTTCATTACGGCGGGAGCCGGTTCATTGGCTGCTCAGGGTGGACTTTTCATTGATCGATCGTCTGCCACAGCTCTCTTTGCCGAAACTGATTATTCACGGAGATAAAGACGACATCATTCCGCTCGAACTAGGGCGGCAGGTCTTCGAGGCGGCGAAGCCACCCAAGTCCTTTTATCTCATCGAAGGCGCCGATCATAACAACACGTACTAGATTGGTGGCGCCGCCTATTTCCTGCGATGGGTCGAGTTCGTTCACACCGTGATCCGGTCTTAGTTCGTTTCTCGCACCTCACGTCACCGATCAGAATGAGTGAAATTGATTGGAGATCGGTTCGATATTTGATACAGTCCGTTTCGGCAAGGTTAAGTGGCTGCTCAGAGCGGCCCGATAGGGGGTGGGTGCGAATAATGGCTAAGGAGGCCGGGGTGGTAATGCCTTCTCGTCTGCTGACGGTCAGTCTACTGGGTTTCGTGACGCTGCTTGCTTCCGGCTGTGCGGGAAGAGCCGCCACAATACAGCCGCAGGAGCGGAACGACGCGAGTCCGGTCGTGGAGCAGCCCCTTGCATCAGCCCCTTCCACAGCGCCAGATACCGCGCCGGACAACCAGCCCTATAGTTTTATTCGGGCCGATGATGCCGATCCCCGGCTTGATCCTTTCGTCAGGGCTGTCGATCTGTTCGCCAGGGCCAATGAATACTATCCTCCGGAGGCAGCCGAGCCGATTCCTTTATCGACCTCCATGCTGACCCTTGCCTCGACTTCTGTGGTGATTCCTGCGTCGACCTCTTCGGTGCCGCAAGATGCGGCTCCAGACGAAGCCCTTGATCCCTTTGCGAAAGCCGACGAAGAAGCCGGGGCGGACTATGATCCCTGGGAACCGGTAAACACCCACATCTTCGAATTCAACCGTCAGCTCGATCGATTTGTGCTCAAGCCGGTCGCGAAGGGCTACGATTTCCTTATGCCGGACTGGGTGCAGATCAGTATCAAGAATATCTATTACAATCTGAGGTTTCCGCCCCGTCTGTTGAACAATGTATTTCAGGGGAAGTTCAAGGGAGCCAGCATCGAGGTGGGACGGTTTCTCGTGAACAGCACGTTAGGTGGAGCGGGGATCGTCGATGTGGCTAAGGACATGGGGCTGGAGACGCCAGAGGAAGATGTGGGCCAGACACTCGGACGGTACGGCGTCAAGCCCGGCCCCTATCTGGTGTTGCCGCTGCTTCCTCCCTTTACCGTCAGGGACTTCGTCGGCTTTCTTGGCGACATTGCCTTGAACCCGATCAATTGGCTGGTCGCGCCGATCGTCGAGGTGAAAAACGTTCCCTCAATCATTGCCCATAAGAATCGGATGACATCCACGTCGCTCCAGCTTGGTGTCCGAATCGAAGAAATGGTGAATGAGCGTTCGATGAACCTTGAGAAATTTCAGGGAGTCGAGAAAGCCACGCTCGATCTCTACACCGCTGTTCGCAACGCCTATCTGCAGAAACGGGCCAAGGCGATTAGGGAATAGCGCGAAGGCGGTCTGTCTGGAGCAGCGAGATAGACTGAAGAGACTGGTCAGGCCAGATAGACGTTTCTATCGGATCACGTCGATTTCGACGGCGGCTCCGCGAGGGCGGTAACGGCTCGCTCGAGCTGTTCTCTCGTATGGGCCGCCGACATCTGCACCAGAATCCTGGCTTGATCTTTCGGCACGACCGGGTAGCTGACCCCACGACATAGACCCCTTCTTCTAACAGCCGTTCTGCCATCTTGTTGGCAAGCGGCGCGTCTCCGAACATGACCGAGATAATGGGATGCTCGCCGGGAATGAGCCGGAATCCGAGTGCGGTGAGTTGCGCGCGGAAGAAAGTCGCGTTTTCGCGCAGCCTGGCCCGCAACTCATCTCCTTGGGCCACGAGAGTCACGGCCCGTTGTGCCGCCGCGGCGATCACCGGAGGGAATGAATTGGAAAAGAGGTAGGGCCGCGATCGTTGCCGCAAGAGCTCGATGATTTCTTTTCGTCCTGACGTAAACCCGCCTACTGCGCCGCCCAATGCCTTTCCCAATGTGCTGGTGACGATCTCGATCTTGTCCGCAACGCCGAAATGATCCGGTGTGCCTTGCCCGTTGCGTCCGAGCACACTGGTCGCGTGGCTGTCGTCCACGATCACGGCCGCATCGTATCGCTCCGCCAGTGTGACGATCCGGTCGAGTTGTGCGAGATCCCCGTCCATTGAGAAAGCCCCGTCCGTCGCGATCAGGCGGTGTTTGCTGGTGGCCGATTCGCGCAGTTTGGCTTCCAGGTCCGTCATATCGGAATAGGCATAGCGGAGCCTGGCGGCCTTGCAGAGCCTGATGCCGTCGATCAGGCTGGCATGGTTCAAGGCGTCGCTGATGATGGTGTCTTGCTCGTCGAGCAGGACCTCGAAAAGTCCGCCGTTTGCGTCAAAGCAGGAGCTATAGAGGATGGTGCCCTCGGTCCCCAGGAAGGCACTGATTGTCTGTTCGAGTTGTGTGTGGAGGTCCTGCGTGCCGCAGATGAATCGGACGGAGGCCATGCCGTAGCCATGCTCGTGCAGTCCTTCGATGGCGGCTTCCCGGATGGCTGGGTGGTTGGCGAGGCCCAGATAATTATTGGCGCAGAGATTGAGGACTTCGCCCTGCGCGACGCGGATCTCGGCCCCCCTGCGGACCGAGGATCTGCCGCTCGGATTTGTAGAGGCCGGCCGAACGGATCTCCGCAAGCCTCTCCGCGATAGTTTTTTGAGTGAGTTGTAGGCCATATTATCGACGGCAGCGATGAACCGGGAGCGATGAATGCTGAAAGGAAGAGTTTGAGCTCATCGTTCAGCGCTCAGCCTTCAGCGTTAGGGTTTGAGCACCACTTTGCCGCATTGTCCTGAATTGATCAAATCGAACCTTTGCGCGAAGTCTTTCATGGGAAAGGTATGGGTGATGATCGGCTGGATGTTGAGTCCGGCCTGGAAGAGACCGGCTAGGCGATACCAGGTTTTGAAGAGACGGCGGCCTGTCACCCCATAGACACGGATACCTTTGAAAATAATTTCGTTCGGCAGATCGAAGGACACGGAGCCGGTGGGAATGCCGAAGAGCGTGACGCGGCCTCCGTTTTTCACGGCGCTGAAGGCCTGGTACAGCGCGGTCGGGTTGCCGGACATTTCGAGTGAGGCATCGCCCCCTTCACCCGCTGTGATTTCCCGAATGGCTGCGGCAATTTGCTTCGGGTTTCGGTCTTGGCATTGAGCACGTGATCGACTCCGACTTGTGTGGCCAGGCCCAGACGATAGGCGCTGACATCCGTGGCGATGATGAGGGAGGCGCCGGCCGTTCTGGCGACAGCGGCGGCGAAGAGTCCGGTTGGACCGCAGCCGGTGATCAGGACGGTCTGGCCCGTGAGGTCTTCCACGAGGGCGGCATCGACGGCGTTACCGAGCGGCTCTTGGGCGCAGGCCAGTTCCTGTGGAATAGAGAGCGACGTCTTCCAGAGCACGGCTTCCGGTAAGACCACATATTCCGCGAAGGATCCGTCCAGATCGACCCCCAGGATGCGGTAATTTTTGCAGACATGCGCCTCGGTGCGGCATTGGAAACAGTGGCCACAGGTTAAGTGCGATTCAGCTGCGACATAGTCCCCTACCTTGACCAAGGTGGTTTTGGCTCCGACCTCCACGACTTCGTCGCACATTTCGTGGCCGATGATCCTGGGCGGGTGGATGCGACTATGGGCCTAGGGGTCCCAATTGTAAATATGGGCATCGGTCCCGCAGAGGGAGGTGGCTTTGACGTGGACGATAGCATCGGTGCGGCCCGGCTTGGGATCCGGGCAAGTGGTGGCGGTCAATCCTGGTTGTGCAGCTGCTTGCTCTCGCATACCCCTACGAGGTTGCGCCAGGGTCCGCGAGATCGGTAGGATGCGGTTGATGAAGGCGCTGCACCACCGAGTCCCTATGTTGCTGTCAGGGCTGTGCTGTGCGGCCAGCGTCCCTCTCTTTTTCTCGCCGGTTTTTTCAGCCTCCTTGCCACAGCCTGTTTCTTCGTCCAACTCCATGAAACGGTGGGTGCAGTTCGAGCTGAACCACCCAGAGTCGATGGGGGATCAACAGGCTGATAAGCCGGTCACGCTGACGATATTTCTTCGTGGCCTGGCTATGAGGAGGGCTCCAGTGGTCGCGATCTGTGAATCGAAGGTGTTTTATCCGCAAACGGTCACGCTTGAGCCGGACGCATCGTCGCTGGTGTGGAAGGGGACGGTTAGGCTTGAGCCGATTCCGATGAGCCGGACGTCCGTGCCACCCAAGGCGGCGCGAGTCCAAGTGACCTTCGCGCGATCCCGTTCAGACAAAGGGGAGCGATTCCTCCGGCGGGTGGTCTATGTCACGCTGGATCAGACGGGGCCGATGAGTGAGACGAGTGAATTGCCTCCCGTTCAGGGCGAAACATTGCCGGGCGAAGGTGTCGTTGTGGAGGAAGTGCAACAGGCTGTGACGCCGGTCGTGCCCCATGTCTTGCTCGAGGAAGATCTGGGCTCGCGCGCCGTATCGGGAGAGAAGAAGGCCTATTGGCAGCAGGTGAGTCAACTCATCAATTGGAGCTGGGTCCGCCATGTCCGGGGAGTCCGGCATGTTCCTAGCGGCAAAACAGTGAGGGTTCGTTTTAAATTGTACCCCAACGGTCGGGCGCAGTTGATCGAGGTTGAGAAGGGGTCGGGCGAGCGCGAGATCGACGAAGCTGGAATTTATGCGGTGGTCCAGGCTCAACCGTTTCCCTCGTTTTCTGCCGAGCTGGGGGCTGGGCCAGTCGATGTGCATGTCCGGATGCGAACCGGCGGTCAGGTCGTTCCCCTTGACATGGAGTCGCTTAGGAGTCCGTTGCAGGGCAAGTCCGATGCGCCGGGCCAGCCGCTGAAGAAATAAGCCGTAACCGGTTCAGTCGCCTCGCCATATATTGCCAAGGAGGAGATGTATGTTGAAGAAGAGAAAAAAGAGTTGGTTCCTGTTTTTCTGGTTCGGCGCGCTGGCCTGTTTCCCGCTCACGATTCAGGCAGAGTCAGCCCGTTGGAACGTGGACCCGGACCATTCGACGGTGGAGTTTCGTGTGGCCCATATGGTCGTCTCCAAGACGACAGGCCGGTTCATGGATTATGCCGGGTTCATCGAGATGGACGCCGAAGCCGGGACCGTGAAAGCGATCGAAGCCACGATCAAGACTTCGTCGGTGAACACGAATCATGAAAAGCGGGACGCGCATTTGTGGAATGCCGATTTTTTCGACGTGGAGCAGTATCCGACGATGAGCTTCAAGATGAAGAGTTACAAGAAAACTCAAGAGGGGTACATGGCGCTGGGAGACCTCACGCTGCATGGGGTGACCAAGGAGATCACGCTGGCCGGTCATTATAATGGGGTGGCCAAAGATCCCTGGGGCAATGCCAGGGCCGGGTTCAGCGCAGAGGGAAAGCTCAATCGCAAAGACTTCGGCATGGTCTGGAACAAGACGTTGGATAGCGGCGGGCTCGTCGTCGGCGATGAGGTCCAGATTAGGCTGGAGATCGAGTGCATCAAAACCAAGAACTAATAGGATGCTGAAAAATTCCGCCAGCAGCGTTCTCGCCTCGAAGGCATCCCAACGTAGCCAGAGGCTACGCCTCCGGTGCTTCCATCGGCTACGGTCTTGCTGGATGGACTGTTTCGGCAGCCTGTTCGATGTTCTTTGGTTGTTCTGTCTCCGCCAAACCCAGCGCGCACTAGCCGGGAGCCCCCTCGGCTGTGATAGAGTGGGCGGCTATGTTGCGCCTGTTTGCCGTCATTGTCGCTGCTCTTACGCTTGGCTTCAGCCTTCCCGGTTGGGCGCTGGAGTTTACCGCCGATCAGGTCACCAAGATCGATGGCCGGACGCAGAAGTCCATTATCTATTACCGCGATCAGATGTGGCGGATCGAGCACCACACGATGGGGCCGGTCAACGTCAGTATCGTGCGGAAAGACAAGCAGGTCGTTTGGCTGCTGTTGTCGCGGATGAAACATTTCAAGGCGCTGCCCTATAGTCCGGAGCAGGACCTTCGAATAAGCGAACGGCTGGAGGGCGAAGTCTCGCGGCAGGAGATCGGCACGGAGGTGCGCGAGGGGCATCCGACGATCCTGTACGAAGTGACGACGAAGCAGGGGGAGCTGGTCGAGGTCTATTATCAGTGGGTGGCCATGGACATTCATTTCCCGATGAAGCTGGCGAGGAAAGACGGGAGCTGGATCGTGGAATATCAGCATGTGAAGCTGCGGTCCGTGTCGGACTATCTCTTCAATCTCCCGCTCAATTTCCACCCGTTGGAAGATTTCAAGAAACAAGAATCGCCGGAGCCTGTCGGGTCCGGCATGTAGCGTCACAAGGAGGTTGAATCGTGCGAGCATCTGGAATGATCGTCAGTGTTGTGATCGCAGGGGTAATCGGAATCGGTGGATCGGCCTATGCCTTGGATGTGTCCGATGTCGTCCGGGAATGGACTCCCGAAGGCAAGAAGCTCGCCATTGAGCGGGCGAAGTTGCCGGCTCATGACGAGATGGTCCGGATTCCCGCCGGGCCCTTTCTGATGGGGAGCGACAGGAAGGTAGACCGCAATGCCTACTCGGCGGAGCTCCCTCAGCGGACAATCCATCTCGACGCCTACGAGATCGACAAGTTTGAAGTGACCACGGTGCAATATTTGAAATACATCCTGGCCAAGGATCTGCCCCCGCTCATCGATTGGCAGTACGACGGTGGCAATTTTCAGGAGACGATGGCCAGCCATCCTGTGATGCATGTGTCCTGGGCCGATGCTGATACCTACTGCAAGTGGGCGGACAAACGCCTCCCGACGGAAGCGGAATGGGAAAAGGCGGCGCGCGGCGAAGACGGGCGCATTTACCCTTGGGGCAATCAGCCTGCCGGCTTATCCCGTGCGAACTTCGGTCGCACGGGTTTGTCCGGTCCTGTGCGCGATCGTCCTGAGCGATTGCTGCTCTATCCCCCGATCATTTCCGTAGACAAATACGACAATGTCGTCGGTCCCTATGGCACGTTCCAGATGGCGGGGAACGTGGCTGAGTGGGTGGCGGACTGGTACGACAAGGAGTACTACAAGACTGCGCCGGATAAGAATCCCAAGGGACCGGAGAAGGGGACGCAGCGGAGTTTCCGCGGCGGCGGCTGGGTCGACAGCACGCCGAGCGTACGGACCGCGCAACGCAACGGGACCGATCCCAACACCAAGATGAACTGGATGGGCTTTCGCTGCGCGAAAGACGTAAAGGAATAGCGGCTTGCGCAGGGCTAGGCCGATTGCTTCTGCTGAAGAAGAGCCTGGGCCTGCTCGCTGGTTTCTTTGACCAGGATGCCCATTTTCGAGTGGGAGGGTTCGAAGTCGACGGGGAGATGGTAATGGAGAAGGCGTTCGCTGGCGGTGGGGCCAATGGACGCTAGGACCATCCTTTCGCAGGCTTTTGCAAACTGAGGAATGGCGCTGTCCTGCTCGAGTAACTGCATTACATGATCGACCTGCGCGGCGTTGGTGATCAACATCACCTGAACCTGTCCCGCAAGAATCTCGCCGAGTACCTGCCTTAACGGGCCCCTGTCTTCTGGCAGCATCCAACGGTATATCGGCACGGGGAGGACCTCTGCTCCTCGCTGTGTCAGGGATTCCAAGAGTTCCGGATTGGATGTGCCATATTCTTGGACGGCGACGCGGAGGCCTTTGAGGGGCCGATAGGAGTCCAGCGTGGCAAGCACTTCAACCCAGGTATTCGGTTCCGGCACGGTGAGAGTCGGGGTGATGCCATGGGCCTTGAGTGCCGCAGCAGGCTTGGGGCCGCGAGCGACAGTTGTCGTCCGCTGGAGCCCTTCCAGGATCGACGGCAGGGGATGGCGAGATTGGAGAATGTCCAAGAGGGCGGTGGCGCCGATGCCCGTCATGAGGATCAGGAGATCGATCTGTCCGTCGATCAATTCGGCGCCTAAACATAAGGCAGCGGGATTGTCCTGAATTGGAATTTCCTGGAGGGCGGGAGCCACAAGAGGCTTGCCGCCACAATGTTCAATCAGCCGGGCCATCTCCTTGGCCATACGGCTTTCGAATGAAGCGACCGCAAGGCCGGAGAACCCCGTTCCGTTCATGACGATCCCTATTGGGCAGCGGACGTGATTGCGCAGCGGAAACCCGTGGACTCGTTGCGGATCGTCGGGTCACTGTCCACTCTGGTAAAGATCCGGACCGTCGGGGTTTCGTTCTGCCAGCCTGCGCCCCGAATGACTTTTTTGGTTCCGCTATCCGGCCCTTGGGGATTTTTCGCCGGACTCTTCTCGTAGTAGCGGGAATCGTACCAGTCGTTGACCCATTCCCAGACGTTGCCGGCCATGTCGTAAGCGCCGAAGGGGCTCTTGCCCAATTCATAGCTCCCGACCGGCATCAAGGTTTTTTCGCCGGTCCATTGCTGATTGAAATTCAGATGTTTGTTCGTGGGCTCGACATTGCCCCAGGGGAAGCGCCGGTCGGCTATGCCCTTG
>SXGR01476710.1_pt1 | contig 10100 bp, 9 predicted proteins | sample 3174711 | NCBI WGS metagenome assembly SXGR01 (sample SAMN11356860, study PRJNA531348) | freshwater metagenome | isolation source: freshwater sample F1-60 | place: China: Fuxian Lake, Yuxi | collected 2017-12-25 | reverse complement strand
CCCGAAGAGATGGCCAAACAACGTGAGATCTTTACGCAGGGAGCTGTTGCGCGCCGTGTTTCGGAAGAGTGTGCCACCCTGATTTTTGATTTGATGGAAAAATTTGCCGGGTATGGGTTTAATAAATCGCATTCGGCGGCGTATGCGCTCATTGCCTATCAAACGGCCTGGCTCAAGGCGCATTATCCGGCGGCTTTTATGGCGGCGGTGATGTCCTCGGATCTGGATCATACCGATAAATTGGTGGGATTTATTCACGATTGCCGACAACTCAATCTTAAGGTTTTACCCCCGTCGATTAATCAATCCTTGTATGTGTTTTCGGTGCAAGATGAGAAGACCATTTTGTATGGTTTAGGCGCGATTAAGGGGGTGGGTGAAGCGGCGGTTGAGGTGATGTTATGGGAGCGAAACGCTCAAGGTGTGTATACGGATCTTTTTGATCTGTGTCGTCGCGTGGATAAACAAAAAGTGAATCGACGGGTGTTTGAAGCCTTGATCAAAAGTGGTAGTTTGGATGAGTTTGGTGTGGATCGCGCCATGTTGATGGCCTCCTTGGATGCGGCGATGAAACTGGGTGGTCAATGGCATCAGAACCAACATTTTGGGCAGGGCGATTTATTTGCATTAATGCAGGACGACAGCTTGGATGTAGCCTACACGCCATGCCCACCGTGGCGTACCGCACAGCGTTTGGACTTTGAAAAAGAAACCTTAGGATTATATTTGACGGGCCATCCGGCGGATGATTATCTTCAGGAGTGGGCCAGCTTGGTCAAACCACTCCATCAATTAAGTCTTTCAAAATCCAAGCACGCCATGACCTGTGGTTTAATCACCAGTGTGCGTCGGATTGTCACTAAACGCGGAAAAAAACTCGTGATCTTGGGGTTAGAAAATGCCTTGGATCGATTGGATCTGGTGGTCTATTCGGAAGTGTTTACACCACATGAAGCCTGGATCAATGTCGGATGTCTTGTGGCGGTCGAAGGTGATTTAAGTCATGATGAGTATACGCGTGGTACCAAAATGACGGCGACGGCGCTGTTTTCGGTGGATGAGATGCGCATGCGTTTTGCCAAAAATATTCGCCTGGATCTGTTGCCAATACATGAAGCCTGCATTCAGCCGTTGCAAGCCTTGTTAAAAGCGCATCCCGGGACGTGTCTTGTGCAATTGTGTTATCAGAATCAAACGGCACAAGCCAAAATGACCTTGGGAATGGCGTGGCGCGTGACGCCCTGTGAAGCCTTATTGAGCGCACTCGATGATCTGTTGCAAGGATCATCCTGGCGCTTGATCTATTGATCTTTTGTGTGTGGAGTTAATCGTGCGTACTGTCCTTGGTGTGATCTTATTTTGTTGCTCTTGGTTGACGTTTGCCGGTGAGTCCACCTTATATCGTGATTATTGGATGCCCATGTTTCAGGGGCATGCGTTGGCGTATTGTCTGGCGGACCAGACCACGTGTGGACAGGTGGTGGCGGATCATTATTGTCGTCTGATGGGGTATCAGGCCTCGTCGCGTTTTAAGATCGCGTATCATGCCGGATTAACGCAAGCGCTGGTCAGCCATGCCCTATGCCAAGGCTGGACCTGTGATAGCTTTGAGCGGATCCGCTGTCGTGGTGAACAAAACCCCCAACGTGTGCCGGCGTATGCTTATCGATCGAAAGTTTTTATGTGGCCGCGGTGGAATCATGATCGCATCGCTTGGTGTGATACAGCGCATAAGCACTGTGGGCGGGAGGTTGCAAAGGCTTGGTGTCGGCGTATGGGCTATATGAAAACCACGCACGTTGAAAAAGAATCTCATGTTCTGGCCACACGTACGCTCGATGCACAAAAATTATGTTTTGGTCCGTGGTGTGAGGGGTTTAAACGGATTGTATGTTATCGTTAGTGTTGCACAACGCGACATTCGTCATTACAATCGAGTGCTATGGAATACAGCTTGCGTTGATAGGGAACGATGGAACGAGAACGTGGTTTTTCACTGATTCAGGTGCTGGTTGCGCTGAGTGTTGCGGCGCCCATGTGTTTGGTTTTGTCGGTGCAACAATGGTCGAGTATGCAAGCACTGGGGCGTGCGCATCAGCGACTGGTGGGCTTGACGCTGCTGGAGGATGTGAGTGAGCGTCTGTGGGTGGGGGAGGCGGATCTCACGGTGCCGGCGCCTTTTCAATGCCATGTACAATCCGGGGAACTGCGCTTGGAATGGTCATCGTCCGCAGGGACGCATGTTCTCTCGCGTGCGTTATGAGAGCCTTGTCGCGTGGTGCCAGTTTTGTTGAATTATTTGTCGCCATTTTTTTATCGAGCCTGCTGATCGTCCTGATGTTGCATGAGCAAATGCGTTACACCCTCGTGATTAAAAAACTACGCCAAACGATCGTTTTGGATGCGCAATGGGCCTATGTGAGTGCCTTGCTACGTCAACATCTGCACATGGCAGGGTATACGCCCTGTGGTTCGTTGCGCCATCTCATCACGATGGATCGACGCACTGGGCATGCACTCAAGCCCCTGGTCTTTAGCACTGCGCTTGCGCCACGCCTGTCCTTGTATCACATGAGCTTGCCCGTGAGGGAGGTTGAGGTTTTAGATTCTGCGCACACGTTGACGCTCCAAGAGCCCTTGGGGGTGCGCGCCGCCGTGATCCTGTTGTCTGATTGTTATCATGCCGAAGTGCATACCGTGGACTCGATTCAAGGTCGCGTGCTGCGCGTTAAAGAACCGTGGCTGTATACGTATCACGCGCCGATGTTTTTAGGCGTGTTTTCTGAAGAATGGTTTGAGGTCACACCGAAGCATGGTTTGATGATGCAGCACGACGAGTTATGGCCCATCGTCGAAGGCATGTCGTTTGAAGAGCGAACCTTGCACCATCAAACGCGTCTGACCGTGCATTTAAAATTACCGCACGGGGAGGAAAAAAGCATCACCAGTGGTCTGCGAACGCCATGAGATCGCAGCATGGATTTATATTATTGTTTGTTTTGGGGCTACTCGCGTTGGTGTGCACCAGTGTGTTGGCCACATGGGAGGCCGTGTTTTTTACACAAAAAATGCAAAATCAGATGATTGATAATGCCTCGAGTCGTTACGCCTTGGAGCGGGTGAGTCGAGTCGTGGTGCACAACATGCATTCATTCGAGCAGCCCGCCTGTCTGTTATTACCCCAGGGCTGCACGATTCAAGACAACAAAAAAAACTATACCTACCGCGTACTTCACGATTATGGCATCGATCCCTGTTTGGCCCTGCAAACCAAAGACCAGTCCTGGGTCGCGCATCATGCGCACGTTTTGGTGCATCCAACAGAAAAACCACAAGCATCACTCAACATCCATGTTGTGATTCCAGCACAAACCCAGGAAGCTTGTGTGCTTCCTGGGCGTCGTGTTGTCGCAGTTGGGGTATTAAGCTGGATCTGATTGTTTTTTAATTACAATGACGGAGGTACGTATTTCATATTGTCGCTCTGCTCCGCTTGTTGCGCTTTATAATGTTCTCTTTCCTTTGGTGTCAGTAAACTCTCTTTCAGGCTCGCTTTCTTCAACTGAGCTTCCAGTTCTTCGGCTACTTGCGCTTGCGCTTTTTTAGAGGTGGTCCCTGCAGCATCATCAGCGATTTTATGCTGTTGCTTTAATGTTTTAGCTTGATTGAATTTGTCCCTAAATCCACCTATATGAGCATTTTCTGGAGGCGTTGTGGTGTTGGCATGGTTGTTTTCATTGCCCAGCAATGTTTCTTTCACCGTACCTTTATCTTTTTTTTCCTGTGATCGACCAAATAAATTCATCATACTCTCCTTGATATAAGTGTAAAAAGAATCCTTTCACCACAAGTATAGACCATTTTCAGTCAATGACTAAAAACCCCAACCCCACACTTGCTTTATAAAACGCTCGGCCATAAAATGCTGTTTTTGCTTTATTATGGATCTTAGCTTCGATGAAACCACTCTTATTAGGCGTTAATATTGATCATGTCGCGACCTTGCGTGAAGCGCGGGGGACGCGTTATCCGGATCCGGTGTATGCGGCGTTGGAAGCCGAGATGGCCGGGGCGGATGGGATTACTCTGCATCTGCGTGAAGATGCTCGGCATATTCAGGAACGTGATGTGCGGCAGATGAAAGCCTTGATTCAAACACGTATGAATCTTGAATTGGCCATCACGGAGCGTATGCTTACTTTTGCGGAAGAGATTAAGCCCGAATTTACCTGTTTTGTGCCCGAAAAACGCGAAGAACTGACCACGGAAGGGGGCTTGGATGTGTTGGGCAATCTGTCCTTGGTCACGCGGGCGATTGAGCGTATGCAGGCGGTGGGAAGTGTGGTGTCTTTGTTTATCGATCCGGAGGTCACACAAATTGATGCGGCGCATGCGGCGGGCGCGACAATGATCGAATTACACACAGGGGCGTACGCTGATGCGCAGGATGAAAAAGAATTAAACCATGAATTACAACGGATTATGCACGCAGCGAAATATGCTGCTAATCTCAATATAACGGTGAATGCTGGGCATGGTTTGCATTATCATAATGTGCAGGCGATCGCCCGTATTCCTGAGCTTCATGAGTTAAATATTGGTCATGCCATTGTGGCGCAGGCGCTTTTTAGTGGATTTCAAAAAGCGGTTAAGGACATGCGGGATTTGATGCGGGAAGCACGATATGACGCCTTTCACTGATTCCATTGTTATTCGTATCACCGGGGACTCTGGTGATGGTGTACAGTTGGTGGGGGAACAATTAACCCTCACGGCGGCACTGACCGGACGCGATGTGCAAACCTTGCCGGATTTTCCGGCCGAAATTCGTGCGCCCGCCGGAACGGTGGCGGGGGTGTCGGGGTTTCAATTGGCGATGGCACAAAAGGCCATTTTTACGGCAGGTGAATCGCTTGATGTGTTGGTGGCGCTTAATCCGGCGGCCCTTAAAAATTCGTTGCCGTATTTACGACAAAACGGTTTGTTGATTCTCAACGAAGACAGCATGACCCCCAAAGATTGGGAAAAATCGGGGTGTCATCCGAGTCTTTTGCAGGATGCATCGATGCAGTATCAAGTCGTATCCATTCCTTTAATTACCGCCACGCAACGTGCACTCGAGGACTTAGGCCTGACGCATGCTCAAGCAAAAAAATCCAAGAATTTTTATGTGCTCGGTGTGGTCTTATGGTTGTTCGATTTAAAAACCGAACAAAGTTTGGCGTTCATTGCGCGTAAATTTAAAAAAAATCCGTTGATTTTGCAAGCCAATGAACAGGCGCTCTTGGCCGGATATAACTACGCCATGACCTTGGAATTAAGTCGTCGACCTTATCAGGTCGGGCCGATGGATCGATTGGCCGGGGATTACCGCCAATTGACTGGGGTCGAAGCTGTCTCCATGGCCATTGCGGCCGTAGCGGTGGGAACGCAAACGCCGCTGTTGGTCGCCGGGTATCCGATTACCCCTTCCTCTGCCATTTTGCATGAGTGTGCGGCTTTAGAAGACTACGGGGTGCATCTTTTTCAAGCGGAAGATGAAATCTCAGCGCTTTGCGCCTGTTTGGGGGCTGCGTTTGGGGGATGTTTGGCACTGACGTGTACTTCGGGTCCGGGATTGGATTTGAAAAGTGAAAGTTTAGGTTTAGGCGTGATCACCGAGTTACCGGTCGTGGTGATTGATGTGCAACGCGCAGGCGCGTCCACGGGGATGCCCACGAAAACGGGTCAAAGTGACTTGCATCAAGCCCTGTATGGTCGACATGGTGAGGCGCCATTGCCGGTTTTAGCGCCGGCCACACCGGCGGATTGTTTTGATGTAACCTTGGAAGCTTTTCGTATCGCCACACGTTACATGACGCCGGTGATTGTGCTGATGGATGCCTATCTTGCGATTGCTGCGCAACCGTGGTCGATTCCCGACGTTGAAAGTTTAGAGATGCCGGTGATGAATAAAAATCGATCTCCGAAACCGTATGCACGGGATGAGCATTTGAGTCGTTCTTGGAATATTCCCGGGACGCCGAATTTTATTCATCAAATCGGTGGCTTAGAAAAGCAAGGCGATGAAGGGCGTGTGAGTTATGATGCTGACAATCATGCACATATGGTGCAGCTTCGAGCGCAAAAAATTGCGCGCATTGCGCATGAGTATTCGCCGTTGTTGATTGAGGGCTCGTGTGACGCGGATTTACTCGTGGTCGCGTGGGGAAGTACCTATGGCAGTGTTAAATCGGCGCTTTTGCAGTGTCAAATGGAAGGGGTTTCGGTGGCGCATGTGCATTTGCGTCATCTTAATCCGCTGCCCGACGATCTGGGCGATCTGCTGCTTCGCTACCCGCGTGTGGTGGTGGTTGAATTAAATTCGGGTCATTTGTGTGAGGTGTTGCGTGGGCGCTATGCATTGAATCTCAAATCGATTACACAATGCAATGGTCAACCTTTTTCAACGAGCGCTTTGGTTCAAGCGCTGAAAATGGAAGTGAATTATGAGCTCAACTCAGTATACTCGTGAAGACTTTGCCAATGATGTGGATATTCGTTGGTGTCCTGGTTGCGGTGATTATGCCATTTTAGCAGCGATTCAGCGCCTGTTGCCGACATTGGGTTTGGCGCCTGAAAAGCATGTGTTTATTTCGGGCATTGGCTGTGCGGGGCGTTTGCCTTACTATATGAATACCTATGGGTTTCATACCATTCATGGGCGCGCTTTAGCGGTGGCGACGGGGCTTAAAGCCTTGCGCGATGATCTGAATGTTTGGGTGATCACCGGTGATGGCGATGCGTTGAGTATTGGTGGTAACCATTTTATTCATTGTTTACGCCGTAATGTGAATGTGAATATTTTATTATTAAATAATCAAGTCTATGGCTTAACCAAAGGTCAGTTCTCACCGACGTCGCAAAATGGACAAGTGACTAAAACCTCACCGGATGGGATAGAACAAGAGCCACTGAATCCGCTCACCTTAGCTTTGGCCAGTGGCGCAACGTTTGTAGCACGGGCGGTGGATAAAGATCCTGCGCAATTGATGTCGGTGCTTCAGCAGGCGCACGCACATCCGGGATGCTCTTTTATTGAAATTTACCAAGATTGTCATATCTTTAATTCCGGGGCGTTTGATCATTTTTCGGCGAAAACCAATCGGGCCGAACGCACCGTGCTCTTGAATGACGGGCAACCCTTGCGGTATGGGGCGAATCAGGATCGTGCGTTGGTGTTTAAAGACAAACAGTGGACGAGTGTGGATGCGCAAACCGCCGATCTGCCGACCCATGATTCCAGTGATTGGCATGCCGCCATGTGTTTGGCGAGCTTACAAAATCACACCTTACCGGTGCCTTTGGGTGTTTATTATCAAAAAACACGAACGGCGTTTTCATTATCGTCGCCGAGCAATAAAACCAAAGCTGATCTACCGCAGCTGTTTCGTTCACGTGTGAGTTGGAAACAAGCATGATCCTTGGCGTACGATGACTGATCTCACGTTGATTTCGCTGCCCTATGGCGCATCGATTGATGAACTGTGCTCCCAGTTAGTTGATCTTCCCGGTTTTGTGGTCTTAGAAAGTGGCCCACAGACGTCTGGACGTTATGATCTCATCACCGCGATGCCTTACGATGAAATGAAAGTCATGCCGGATGATGCGGTTAATCTGACGCAAGCCTGTGAAGCCTTGGCCAAAAAATTGGCTCTGGTGCCTTCGCGTGGTGATTGTCCGTTTCAAGGTGGGGCGATAGGCTATGTGACCTACGATCTGGGGGCGAGGGAGGCGGGGGTGTATTCAACACCTCATCCTCCGTTGGCCCACCTGCCCTTGATGCATATGCGCTTTTATGATTGGGCCATCATGGTCGATCATCATCAAAAAACCACGCAGCTGATGATGGCTCATCATCAAAAAAACACGCCAAAGATCGTGGCCGATGTGTTGGAACGTATTGCGCAAGCGCGCGTGCCTGCGACCTCGTTTCAGTTAACGAGTGCGTTTAGGCCGTTGATGTCAACGTTGGCCTACCAGCGCTCGTTTGCGGCCATTCATGAGGCCTTAAGACAAGGTCGTGTGTATCAAGTCAATTTCACGCAAATGTTTAGTGCCGACTATCGTGGCGATGCGTGGGCCATGTATCAGCAGATCCGAGAGAAAAACCCCGTGCCGTTTTCTGTGTTTTGGCGTGATGCCGACGTCGATCTTTTGAGTTTTTCACCGGAGCGTTTGCTGTTGATGGATGATCGACGCATCCTCACGTCCCCGATTAAAGGGACTCAGAGGCGATCGGCCGATCCGCTCGTTGATGCTCAGCTGCAAATCTTATTGCAAAACAGCGCGAAAAATCGCGCCGAAAACATCATGATTGTCGATTTGCTACGTAATGACTTGGGGCGTTTTGCCGAGGTGGGGAGTGTGTCAGTCACGTCTTTGTGTGAATTGATGAGTTTTACGGCGGTACATCATTTAGTCAGTCATATTGAAGCGATGGCGCCGCCAAAGCTACACCCGGTGATGGCGTTTGCGAATTGCTTTCCCGGCGGGTCGATTACGGGGGCACCAAAGCGTGAAGCGATGCGGATCATTGGTGAACAAGAACCGTTTGGACGCGGTGTGTATTGTGGCAGTATGGGTTATTTTTCCCTCCATGGACGCATGGATCTGAACATTGCCATTCGCACCATCACCGCCACGCCGGACCAAGTCTTCATGGCGGCCGGTGGCGGTATCGTTTTTGATTCGGACTGTGAGGAGGAGTATCGCGAGTGTTATATTAAAATACAAGCGATTTTACGCGCGTTGGGTTTGGATTTTTAGCGATGGCTGTCTACTTCTGTGCGTTTTGCAGAAGAGAGCTAAAATGCGTATACTTTGTCGCATTGTATTTGACGATGGACAAGTGATGATGAAAAGCAAGATTGAACAGTGGTTAAAGCAGGCGTTGGTGGCGATTTATGCAGACACCGGTGTCACACAACCCGAGGTGGGTGAAATAACATTAGAGCGCCCACGCGATCCGACACATGGTGATTTTTCGAGTAATATCGCCATGACCCAGGCTAAAGCACTGCGTATGCCACCACGTGTCTTGGCTGAAAAAATTATCCAGGCGTTGCCATCGAATCTGGATGACTGTTTGGTGAGCATTGCGGGGCCAGGATTTATTAATTTTGCATTATCCGCGGCGTATTTTGCAACGCAATGCAACGACATGTGGGCTTCTAAATCTTTGGGAGTGAAGCCTGTTGATCAAAAATTAACGGTGGTTGTTGACTATTCCTCGCCTAATCTAGCCAAAGAAATGCATATTGGACATCTGCGCTCAACCATCATCGGTGATGCGTTGGCGAATATTTTTGCTTACAAAGGCTATCACGTCATTCGTCAAAATCATGTCGGCGATTGGGGAACGCAGTTTGGCATGCTGATCGCGCATTTGGACGAGGTGTTAACGCACGACACCCTCGCGTTGAATGATTTGGAAAGCTTTTATCAGGCGGCAAAAAAACGCTTTGACGAGGATGAGGCGTTTGCACACAAAGCACGTCAATGGGTGGTGGCCTTACAATCAGGCGACGCACATTGTTTATCATTGTGGAAAAAATTCATTGAACTCTCGCTGGCGCATGGTCAGGCGGTGTATGATCGTTTGCATGTCGCGTTAAAGCCCGCCGATCTTCGGGCAGAAAGTGCGTATAATGACGATCTGCCGCTGATCATCGATGCGTTAAAGCAGCAAGGCTTATTGACGCAAGCCGATGGGGCGCAGTGTGTGTTTTTAGACGGTTTTGTTGGAAAAGATCAAGAACCTTTACCCATCATCGTTCAAAAAAAAGACGGTGGCTTTTTATACGCCAGCACCGATCTGGCGGCGTTGCGCTACCGCGATGCCGTCTTGCACGCCGATCGCATTCTGTATGTGGTTGATGCACGACAAGCCCTACACTTTAAACAGATCTTCGCACTCGCGCAACGCGCCGGGTTTGTACGTCCGCACGTGATTTTAGAACATGTGAGCTTTGGTATGGTGCTTGATCGTGCGGGCAAACCCTTTAAAAGCCGTGATGGCGGGGTGACCAAGCTGAATGATTTGTTGGATGAGGCGTTTG
>SXGR01251543.1_pt1 | contig 10100 bp, 9 predicted proteins | sample 3174711 | NCBI WGS metagenome assembly SXGR01 (sample SAMN11356860, study PRJNA531348) | freshwater metagenome | isolation source: freshwater sample F1-60 | place: China: Fuxian Lake, Yuxi | collected 2017-12-25 | reverse complement strand
GCGCCGCCGCGGCGGCCGGCGATGCCGCGCCACCGCGCGTCGTGCGCGTCGTCGCCCGCCAGTTCGCCTACGAGCCGCCGGTGATCCGCCTGCGGCGCGGCGAGACCGTCGTGATCGAGCTGACCTCGCGGGATCGGCATCACGGGCTGAAGCAGCCGGCGCTCGGGCTCAGGCTCGACGCCCTGCCCGACCAGGTGGCACGCGCCACGCTGCGGCCCGAGCGCGCCGGCAGCTTCCTCTTCGTCTGCGACGTATTCTGCGGTCTCGATCATGACGAGATGGACGGGCGCATCGAGGTGACGGACTGAGCCGCGGCCGCCACGGAGTTAGCGATTTGTTCACTGGCGGAATCGCAGTTGCACGTTCCCGGGACCGCGATAGAATGATTTCAGCCGTTTAGGCGCCCGCAAAACGCGGGGCGCTGCGGGATCGGCGGTATCCGGTGACCGGATCGGCGAAAAGGAGCTGGTCATGGCTGGCATCACATTGGGCAGTTCGGCGCTCTCCTCCTACCGTCTGCTCCAGCGCGACGGCGCGAAGATCTTCGACCAATTCAAGAAGAGCGTGACCGTCCTCAAGGAGGTCGAGCAATTCAAGAAGCAGGCCGGGCGGATCGAATCGCCCGACGACTTCTTCAAGAACCAGCGCCTGATGCGCTTTGCGCTCTCGGCCTACGGGCTCGAGGCCGACATGGCGAGCCTCGGCCGCATCAAGAAGGTGATGACGTCCGATCTCTCGGACCAGAACTCGCTCGCCAACCGCATGAACGATCCGCGGTACCAGGATCTGGCCAAGGCCTTCGACTTCGCCAAGTCGGGCGTCGGCAAGCTGTCGAACGCGTCGTTCCTCGAGGAGGTGGCGCAGAAATACATCCAGTCCGAATTCGAGAAGTCGATCGGCCAGCAGAACCCGGCGGTGCGCGAGGCGCTCTATTTCGCGCGCAACATCGGCAAGGTGGGCGACGCCTACGGCGTGCTGGGCGACCGCGTGCTGCGCTCGGTCGTGACGTTCGAGCTGGGCCTGCCCGACCAGATCGCCGTGCAGTCGGTGCAGAAGCAGAAGTCGCTGATCGACGACCGGCTGGACATCTCCAAGTTCAAGAACACGGGCACGGCAGCGACGGCGGCCACGACCAGCAAGCTCAGCATGACCGAGCAGACGCGCCAGGACGATCTGAAGCAGATCGACCGCGCGACCGCGGCCAACAAGCTGGCGACCGCCCAGAGCAGCGAGATCACGACCCTGCTCGCCAAGCTGGTCGACGACTACGCCAACCTCTCCGCGCTGACCAGCCCGACCGGGCCGCTCGCCGCCGAGATCCCGGTGCAGGAGGCCGCCGTGCCGACCCTGCTGCGCCAGCAGGGCCTGTCCGACGCGGCCGGCCGCGCGCTCAACCTGGTCAGCGGCTACGTCAACGAGATGAACGAGCTGATCCAGGCCGCGTTCGATCCCGACAACGCCTCGGACATCCCGACCTACCAGACGCAGTTCGCAGACCTCACGACCAAGATCAGCGACGCGATCAACAACGAGGCGGTCTACAACGGCGAGAACCTGCTCGACGGCTCGCTCGGCGACATCACCGCCACGGTCAAGTCCGACGGCACCGGCGTCACGCTGCACGGCCAGGACCTGACCGGCTTCCTGTCGTCCATCACGGCCGCCAACGCGGCCTTCCAGAGCAGCAACTTCGCCAACGCCAACACCCAGCTCGACGCCGCCAACGACGCCCACGAGTCGGCTTCCACCTTCGTCGGCGGCGACATCGCCAACTTCAACAACGCGGTCGGCTCGGTCTCGGCCTGGGCGGCCACGCTCAACACGGCCGATCTCTACCAGGGCTCGCAGACCGCCAAGGCGGCGCTGGAGAAGACCTCCGAGATCGCCGTGCTGATGATCGACATCCGCAACACGATCAACGAGGCCTCCGATCCCGCCTATGCCGGCGACCGCGTCGCGCTCAACGCGACCTATCAGCAGCAGCTCGCCAGCCTGCAGGGCATCATCAACGCCGCCGACGTCAACGGCGAGAACCTGCTGACGCTCGGCGCCGGCTCCAGCTACACCTACAATGTGATCGGCGCCAACGACGCCAGCACGCGCGGCCAGGACTTCAACAGCCTGTTCATCACCAACCTGACCGGCGATCTGCTGACGGCGGGCAACGCCCAGACGCTCGCCAGCGCGATCGAGACCACGGTCGACCCCGGCTTCGAGCAGGCGCAGCGCCAGCTCAACATCGACTCGAGCCCGCTGATCCTGGCGGCCGACACGTTCGACGCGCGCGGCACGCTCGACCAGCAGTTCCGCGACGCGGTCGAGACGGTCGACGAGGCGATCAAGGGCGCCTACGCCGACAGTGACAATCTGCTGGAGAACTACACGACCGACCTCGTGGCGCGCTCGCTGCTGCTGAACCAGAGCGCGACCGCGACCGCCTACCCGAGCTTCCGCACCGGCGTCTACGACGTGCTCGACGCCGGCGCCGACCAGCTACCCGGCAGCCTGGCGGCCGCGCAGACCGCGCTCGGCAACGCGCTGTTCGAGGCGCGCCGCGTCGAATCGGGCCTGACCAGCGACGGGCGCAGCCTCGCCAAGCTGCGCGCCGACGTCGAGACCACCGGCGCGGCGCTCGCCGCCGAGGAGAAGGCCAAGGGGCCGACCGAGAACCCCGTGATCGCCGACGTCAACCGCTTCACCGAGCAGTTCATCCTGCAGTTCCTGGTGAAGAAGGATTCCGGCTTCTCGCCGTCCTCCGGGGCCGCCTCGCAGGCCTATCTGGCGCTGTTCCAGAACGCCGCGCCGAGCACGACCATCGTTACCTGACGGGCATCGTCGCCTGAACGGCGAGACGTCTCACACGACGTTCAGCTCGAGCAGCCTGCGCCCGGCCGGGATGCGCTCCCAGCCGAAGCGGGTGAGGTCGATCGTCCGGTAGCCGCCGTGGAGCAGCAGCTCCGCGACCGCGCGCCCGACCGCCGGGCTCTGCTGCAGCCCGTGTCCGCTGAAGCCGTTGGCGAAGACGAAGTTCGCGACCTCGGGGTGACGCCCGACCACGCCGTTCTGATCGAACGTGTTGTAGTCGTAGTGCCCGGCCCAGGCGCCGGACGGCTTGATCGCCTCGAATGCGGGCACGCGCTGCGCGATGGTCGGCCAGACGATCTCCTCGAACTGCGCGTACGCGACCTCGAAGCGCTGATCGTCCTCGCGGCCGTAGGGCGGCAGGTCGGGATCGTCCGTCTCCTCCGGTGAGACGCCGGTGATGAAGCCGCGGCTCTCCGGACGGAAGAAGACGCCGTTGGTGTCGATCACCAGCGGCGCGCGCGGCTCGATCGGCGTGCGGCAGTCGAAGACATAGACCAGGCGTTTGCGCGGCCGGACCGGCAGTTCGATGCCGGCCAGCGCCGCGACCCAGCCGGCCGCCGGCCCCGCCGCGTTGACCAGCGTGCCGCAGGCGAGCCGCCCGCCCGCTTCCAGGGTCACCGCCTCGATGCGATTGCCCGATCGTTCGATGCCGCCCGCGTGATCGTGGACGAAGCGCGCGCCCTGCGCGCGCGCCTTCCGGCGGAACCCCTGGAGCAGCGCATTGGGGTCGAACCAGCCCTCGTTCGAGAGCCCGAGCGAGCCCAGCGCCACGCCCTCGGCGCTGATCCAGGGAAAGCGCGCGTGGAGCTGGCCCGGATCGAGCAGCGCCACGTCGGCGCCGTGCGCCCGCTGCGTCGCGTGATTGGCCTCCAGCACGGCGCGCCCCTCCTCGCTCGCGAGGAAGAGATAGCCGCCTTCGACGAACCCCAGCGCCGGCGCCTCGCCGTCGACCGTCAGATGCTGCGCGACGTTCTTGACGAACGCGGCACCGAACTTGCCGATCTCGATGTTCTCCGGCGTCGAGTACTGCTGGCGCACGCCGCCCGCCGAGCGCGTGGTCGCGCAGAACTGGTAGGAGGGGTCGCGCTCGATCACGACCACCGAGCCCTCGAAGGCGGGATCGGCGGTGAGGAAATAGGCGATGGCGCTGCCGACCACGCCGCCGCCGACGATCGCGATGTCGCAACTCTCCGTCATCCGAGCCGATCCCCGAACTCGAGTCCGTGCGCCGCGTCCTCGTGGATCGCGTCGTCCGCCCATTGCCAGCGCAGAATTTCCACCGCTCGCCCGTCGCCACAGGCGATGGTCAGCGGCGCGGTCGCGAGCACCGTGCCGGCACTCCCCGCCTTGTCGACCGGACGCGTGCGCCAGACGAAGAGCCGCCGGCCGCCGACATCGGTGAACGCGCCCGGATAGGGCTCGGCGACCGCGCGCACGAGGTCGTGCACGCGCCTGGCCGGCCAGCTCCAGTCGATGCGGCCGTCCTCCGGCCGCCGGCCGCGCACGACCGTCGCCCGCGATTCGTCCTGCGCGCGCCGGGGCGCCGTGCCGGCGAGGATCGCGTCCAGGTTACGCGCGAGCAGCTCGACCGCCGCCTCGGTCACCCTGGTCATGACGTCGTGCGCCGTCTCGTCCGGCCCGATCGCCACGGCGGCCTGGTCGACGATGTCGCCGGCGTCGGCGCGGCCGACCATGTGATGCAGCGTGGCGCCGGTTTCGCGCTCACCCGCCAGCACCGCCCAGTTGACCGGCGCGCGGCCGCGATAGCGCGGCAGCAACGAGCCGTGGATGTTGAAGGCGCCGAGCCGGGCGGCGCGCAGGATCGCCATCGGAATCATGCGCCGATAATAGAACGAGAAGATGATGTCGGGCGCCAGCGCCGCGATCTCCGTCACCACCTCCGGCTGGCCGGCCGGCCCGCCGACGAGATCGGGCGTGCGCACCGGGATGCCGGCGCCTCGCGCGATCTCGGCCGGCGTGCGGAACCAGCGCCGTTCGGCGGGATCGTCCTCGTGGGTGTAGAGAGCGCGCACGTCGACGCCGCGGCGGATCAGCAGCTCCAGGCAGCGCGTGCCCAGCTCGCTGTAGGCGAAGACCACCACGCCCGGCACCGCTCAGCCCTCGGCCGCGCCGTCGTCGATCCGCTCGTGGACCGTGCGCACCATGAAGCGCGGCCGGCGGCGCACCTCGTTGTAGATGCGTCCGACATACTCGCCGATGATGCCGAGCCCGGTGATGGCGACGCCGATCAGGAAATAGAGGATGCCGAAGAGCGTGAACAGCCCCTCGGCCTCGGGCCCGATGATCAGGCGCCGCGCGGCCAGATAGATCACCAGCAGGGCCGACAGCGCCGACAGCACCAGCCCGATCATGGTGAAGAGCTGCAGCGGCACCAGCGTGAAGCCGGTCATCAGGTCGAAATTGAGCCGGATCAGCTTGTAGAGATTGTATTTCGAGAGGCCGGCGGCGCGCGCGCTGTGCTCGACCTCGACCTCGCCCGGATTGGCGGCGTAGGATTGGCCGAGCGCGGGAATGAACGTTGAGGTCTCGCCGCTGGCGATGATCTGGCGCACGATCTCGGCGCGATAGGCGCGCAGCATGCAGCCCTGGTCGCGCATGACGATGCCGGTCGTGCGCGCGCGCGCGACGTTGACCAAGCGCGAGGCCCACCTGCGGAACAGGGTGTCCTGCCGGTCGCGCCGATAGCCGCCGACCACGTCGTGGCCGGCATCGACGGCGGCGATCAGCTTCGGGATCTCCTCGGGCGGATTCTGCAGATCGGCGTCGAGCGTCAGCACGACCTCGCCGCGCGCCCGCTCGAACGCCGCCATGATCGCCATGTGCTGGCCGTAGTTGCGATAGAGCTCGATGACGCGCACCGCCTCGGGCCGGGCCGCGTGGAGCGTGCGCAGGATCTCGCCCGAGGCGTCCTTCGAGCCGTCGTTGGTGTAGATCACCTCGTAGCGCCGGCCCAGCCGGTCGAGCACCGGCATCAGCCGGGCGTCGAGGGCGCGCAGGTTCTCGGCCTCGTTGTAGACCGGGATGACGACGCTGAGCCGGACGGGGCTGAGCGGGGCGGGCCCGGTCATCGTCAGTTGCGCCCGAAGACCCGCGCCATCGCGCCGACCACGCGATCCTGCTCGGCCTCGGTCATGGTCGGAAACAGCGGCAGCGAGCAGATCCGCGCGCAGGCGCGCTCGGCCACCGGGACGTCGCCGGGCTTGTAGCCGAAGCGCTCGCGGTAATAGCGGAAGAGGTGGGGCGCCGTGTAGTGCAGGCCCACCCCGACATTCTCCTCCTTCATGCGCGCCAAGAAGCCGTCGCGGTCGAGACCGGCCGCCTCGGGGTCGATCAGCGGCGTCAGCAGGTGCCAAGCGTGACGGTGGGCATAGGCGGGCGTCGTCGGCCGCTCGAGCTGCGGCCAGTCGCCGATCATCTGGTAGTAGCGCTCGACCAGTGCCTGGCGGCGCCGGTTGAAGCCTTCCAGCTCGGGCAGCTGATGGATGCCGAGCGCCGCCTGGATATCCATCATGTTGTATTTGAAGCCCGGCGCCTCGACGTCGTAGTGCTGGCTGCCCGACTTGGAGAAACGGTTGAAGGCGTCGCGGTCGATGCCGTGGAAGCGCATGACCGAGATGCGCCGAATGACAGCCTCGTCGGCCGTGGCGATGGCGCCGCCCTCGCCCGTCGTCATGTTCTTGTTCGGGTGGAAGCTGAACACCTGGATGTCGCCGAAGCTGCCGACGCGCTTGCCGCCATACTCGGTGCCGATCGAATGCGCGGCGTCCTCGACCACGCGCAATCCATGCTTCTCGGCGATGGCGTAGAGCCGGTCGAGATCGACCGGCAGGCCGGCGAAGTGGACCGGCATGAGCGCGCGCGTGCGCGGCGTGATGCGGCGTTCGAGCTGGTCGAGATCGATGTTGAGCGTGCCCGGCTCGATGTCGGCCAGCACCGGCACGCCGCCCGCCTGGACGATGGTGTTGAGCGAGGCGACGAAGGTGAGCGGCGTCGTGATCACCTCGAAGCCCGGCTGCAGGTCGAGCGCGAGCAGCGCCAGATGCAGTCCGGCGGTCGCCGAGGAGACGCAGAGCACGCGCCGGCCGCCGACATAGTCCGACAGCATCGCCTCGAAGCGCTGGACGCGCGGGCCGGTCGTGATCCAGCCCGAGCGCAGGCAGGCCACGACCTCGTCGATCGCGGCCTCGCTGAGCGCGGGCCGGGCGAACGGCAGGAACGGTTCGGATGTCATCGGGATCGAATCACGCCTCAACTGCGGGAGATCAGGTAGACGCCGAGCACGATCACGGCGATGCCGGCGACGCGGGTCGGCGTCAGCTCCTCGGCGAACAGCCACCAGGCGGCGAGCGCGTTCACGACATAGCCGATCGAGAGCATCGGGTAGGCGAAGCTGACCTCGACGCGCGAGAGCACGAGCAGCCAGACGCCGACGCTGACGACATAGAGCGCGAGGCCGAGCACGACATAGACGTTGCCCGCCACCTGCAGCCCGATCGGCAGCACGTTCGCCAGCGCGAACTCGAAATGGCCGATGCGCCGCATGCCCTCCTTGAGCGCGAGCTGGGCGGCGGCGTTGAGCAGCACGCCGAGCAGGATCAGGGGCAGATAGGTCATCGGATGGGTTTTCGGGGTGGCGGTCACGGGCGGCAGATCCAGGGGCGGCGGATCATAGCGACGCCGGGGGGCCCCGTGTAGTGCGGATGGCGCCCCTCGCTCAGAGCCCTAGCGCCGCCGGCAGCGCATAGCGGCGCAGCACGACCTCGCCCACGACCGGCTGGAGCACCGGATTGTCGTAGAGGCCGGCCATCACGACGACGACCAGATCCAGCTCGGGCACGATGAACATGCGCTGGCCGCCATAGCCGACGGCGGAGATCCATTTGATCTCCCGGCGCGCCACCAGCGAGCGGCCGAGCCACCACTGGAAGCCATAGAAGAACAGGCTTTCGCCGTTCACGTGCGCCGTCGTCGATTCGACGATCCAGCCTTCGGAGACGATCCGCTTGCCGCGCCACAGCCCGCGGCCGAGGACGAGCTGGCCCATCCGCGCGACATCACGCGGCCGCATGCGCAGACTGGACGCCGCATTCGGCGTGCCGTTCGCGTAGCGCACCCATTCGACCTCGGCGACGCCGAGCGGATCGAACAGTGCCTCGCGGGCGAACTGCTCGAGCGGCCGGCCGGTGCGCTTCTGGAGAACGGCGGCCAGCAGCGCCGTCAGCCCGCCATTGTAGTTGTAGGTGGCGCCCGGCGGCCGCGCCAAGGGCTGCTCCAACACGTAGCGGTACTGATCGGGCGCATCGATCATCCGCCGCTCGCTGTTGGCGGGGTTGCTGTAGGGCAGATATTCGTTCCAGGCAAAGCCCGCCGACATCGTGAGCAGGTGGCGGAGCGTGATCCGGTCCTTCTCCGCCGTGCGCAGATCGGCATATTCCGGGAAGAAAGAGAGAGCGCGCGCATCGAGATCGCCGATCAGGCCGCGATCGACGGCGATGCCGAACAGCAGCGACGTGACGCTCTTGGTGATCGACCGGAGATCGTGGCGCAGCCCGGCGTGGTAGCTCACACGGCCGAGCGACGTCGCCCAGGCCTTGTCGTCACCGGTGAAGTAGCGCTCGAAGACGAGCCGGCCGCCGCGGACCATCAGCGCGGCATGCAGATCGGCCTCGGTCCAGGCTTCGAACTGCGGCGCGAGGCCGGCGAGCAGGTCGCCCTTCATGCCGACATCGTCCGGACTGGCGACGTCCCAATCGTCGTCCGGGTCGGTCGTGGTCACGCGCGCATCCATTGAGGGAACCCCCTTCGCCGTGCGATCAAGGTGATCGATCGGCCGGGCCGCGACAAGCGCGGCCGATCGAGGGTAGCCGGCACGCTCGAAGCGAGGCACCGCATCCCATGACCCCGTTCGGCGAGCGGCTGCGCCTGCTGCGCGCGGCCCGCGGCATGACCCAGCGCCAGATGGCGCGGCATCTGCACCTGACGCCGGCCTATCTCTCGGCGCTGGAGCACGGCCGGCGCGGCCGGCCGGCGCCCGGCCTCGTCCAGCAGATCTGCGGCGTGCTCGGCATCATCTGGGACGAGGCGGAGGAGTTGCAGCGCCTGGCACGGCTCTCGCACCCGCGCGTCGTCATCGAGACCGGCGGCCTCGCCCCCGGCGCCACCGAAATCGCCAATCTGCTGGCCGAGCGCATCGCCGACCTGGCGCCGGCGACGCTCGACCGCCTGCTGGAGATCCTGCGCGCCCAGCCGTCGCGGCGGCCCCGGCCGGGTGCCCGGCCCAGCGTTCGGACGGGCGGCGCCAGATCACCCAGGGATGGGTCGGCCGGACCGCCGGCGCGGCCGCGTCGGGCCAAGTGAGATTGCCCGCGACGCGATCGAGCCCCGATGCCGGCGGTCAATCGGCCGAGAGATCGACCAGCCGGCCGCGTAACGGCGGCGCGGCCGGGTCCGCCTGGGCGCTGGCCGGCCGGGCACTGTCCGGCCGGGCGCGATCCGGATCGCCGCCGACCACCCGCCCGCCGACGGCGTAGCTGCGTCCGTCCGGCCCGAGCGTGATCTGGAAGCTGGCTTGGCCGCCGATCCGGGCGGCCTCGCCCTCGATCTGGCCGCGCACTGCCTGATCGCGGGACTTGAGCGCGCCGATGCGCGCCAGCTCGTCCGGGGTGAGGCCACCGGGGGAACCACGGGGGGAATCGGCATCCCTGCCGCCGATCGCCCGGCCGAAGCCGGGACCGGCGCGCCCGACCGACCCGGCAGCGGCGATCTCGGCGGCCATGATGGCGAAATCCTAGCACGGGGCCCCCGGATACGGCGATCACGGGCGCGACAATGACGCGCACGGGCGCCGTCCGGGTTGACGCCGCCGCCACGGCAACGGCCTGATCGCTGATGGCGTTTCGGCCAGGGAGGGGTGGATCGATGCCCGGCAGACCCGCGCGCGTGTCCGCGAAGGACGCGCTCAAGGTCCTCGAACGCCTCGACCACGAGGTCTGGCTGATCGACGAGCGACAGGGCTTGGTCGCCTGGGCCAACGCGGCGGCGCGCCGGCGCGGCCGGGTGACGGCGATCAAGGCCATGACGCGCGGCGGGACCAAGGGCCTCAGCCTCCAGATCGCGCCCGGACGCGGCGCGGCCGAGGGCCGAAAGCAACCCGCCCGGATCGCGACCACCACGCGGCGTCTGGCGCTCGACGGCGGCCGGCGGCTGACCTTGGC
>SXGR01612500.1_pt1 | contig 10101 bp, 14 predicted proteins | sample 3174711 | NCBI WGS metagenome assembly SXGR01 (sample SAMN11356860, study PRJNA531348) | freshwater metagenome | isolation source: freshwater sample F1-60 | place: China: Fuxian Lake, Yuxi | collected 2017-12-25 | reverse complement strand
TTGCCACTTGAACTTTTCACCTCCCCCAAAACCTCATCCCTCACATCATCTATAGCTGAATACAAATCTTCCCTTTCTGCGCTTGCGTATAGATTCTTATCTTTTGCTACAATATGAATTTCAGCTTTGAATATTTCCCCGTTCTTGTGATGATTGGTAGTTTTTGCAAGTTCTAAATCATATTTTACCGTGCTGTCATTTTTTAAAAACTTTTCCAGAATTGCAAAACGCTTGTCTATATAGTCAGATATAGCTGGAGTAAGGGATAGTGTTGTGGTCTTTATATTTATTTTCATAATGTGAGTTTATTATATCACAAAATACTATTGGCTGTTCTATAAAATTTGTGATACACTTGAAGCCAAGCAACTGCTATATACTGTAAATTATGGTCTTTCCATGATCACATGTTGATGTAGTTGCTTCTTTGTTCTTTGGAGGTTCTATGAGTTATATAACAAATGAGTTCTTGCAAAATGTCACTTGGCGAGAGATTTGCCATTATGTTGCGATACCATTGATTGCTCCCCATGCAGAAGTCAGGAAAAATGGAGTAATATATCTTCTTTGCCCCTTTCACCGAGAGAAGACCCCATCACTGAAATTATGGGACGAAACACATACCTTTCTATGTTTTGGTTGCCGTAAAAGAGGCAGGAAAATTGACTTCGTGAAAGAATACTATTCGGAGATCATCAATGATATCGCATTCGATGAACAACTTCTCGCTCTTATTAGAAGAGCGCATTGCCGTCGATTCGATCCGCATCAGCTCGTTCTAAACTTAGGTGCATAGTCAATCGCCCACCCTTGCTGGTTCGGGCGATTTTTTATGCTTTTATAAAACGCTTCAATTACCTTCACTTTTATATACATATTTGCTATTATACCTCGGGATGAAGAGAAAGTATGAAAAATATTCCGCGATAGCTCAGTCGGTAGAGCGCCTCCCTGTTAAGGAGGATGTCCCAGGTTCGAGCCCTGGTCGCGGAGCTCTAGTGACAAAACCTCACAATTTGTGGGGTTTTGTCTTTTATTGCTTGATACTTTAGAGGTTCTAACCTTCTCTAATTCGTCTTCAACTGCCTGACGACTTTTATTGAGCGTGAGTGGCTGTAGATTCTTTATTACATCCTCAAGCTCTTTGTGTTTACCTTTGAGGACCAGGGTATCGCTATCGACTTCGGTCTTTCGGAGTTCGTGGAGATGCTTAATCGCCCAGTCTTTGAATCTTTCTGAAATGGTGATCTCGCCTAACTTTCCTTTGATATCAAGTTCAAGGTTCTTGAGCTCTATTACTTTCTCAGGACACTTCACATCAACCTTTTTCTTGGTGCAGTTTTAGTAGACATAATGATGGCTGTAGTTATCAGTGAGCATAAGGTCAAAGAGTCTCTTTACCACTGGAAAGCGTTCAGGGTCCTTCATGATGATCTTGAATCCTTTTTCTCTGTCGGGTGTGCTCATGTAGCCGACGGGACACATGCTCGGTAGCCAGCCTTCTCGGACCTTCTTGGCCAAGCTTCGCTTTACATTTATCGACAAGTCTCTGATGTACTGGTTTGCCATTCCGCTTCCTCGAGGAGTTTATTTATCTTTATTCGTGCTGATGCTTCTTTTTTATTCATATAATTTATTTTTGTTCAGCCCCTTCGTACACAAAATTCTCTGCAATCTTCCAAACACCTTTCTCTCGGAAAGCTGGGATGTTTTGGCGACGAGCGGCATTGGTTAGCGCAGATGCTGATGCGTGGCTTGTCTTAGCATAATCAGAAAGAGTCACGATCTTCTCGCCCTTAAGGTAAGTAATTCTTTTATGAAGTGACTCGGTAAGAGAAAGAGCTAGGATCTTTTCCATCTTTTTTGCGATCTTCTTGTCTCGATATTCAGCAAAGGTGCTGTAGTAATCCTTTTTCTCTTTGTCCCGAATGATGATTCCAGGGAAACCAAGTCTTTGGAGTTGGTAATTTATGAGCACACGACCAATACGGCCATTACCATCACAGAATGGATGAATAGTTTCAAATTCAAGGTGGAACTTTGCAATCCTGTCTACGAAAAATGACTTAACATCCGCAACGTATTCTGACAAAAGCGCATCAATCATTTTTTCTACCTGTTCAGGGGCCGGAGCGACATGTGTACCAACCCTCACATATTCACCGATCTTTCTGAAACGACCGGCAATATCATCTTTGATGCCGCCGATAAGCATCTGATGGAGGAATAAAATAACTTCTTTGTTCACCTCAGTTTCCTGAGATTTATTCCTGATGTAGGCAACGACTCGAGCTAGATTCTTTGCTTCGAATACCTCTCGGATCGAAACTTCACGAGCTACCTCCATTTCCAAAAGGATCTTCTCTGTTTCTTTAAGAGTAAGTGTCGAATTTTCGATAGCATTAGAGTTATAAACCGCCTCTGCAACTTCTGCCTCATCTACCATGACCAAAAGCGACTCTTTGCCTTTTTTAAGAGCTTCAAATTCGGTCTTGAGATTTTGGATTCGATTTACAAGGGGTTTTGTAATAGCCATATTTTTTAGTTAATTAACCTTTAATATTATAGAGTTTTCACTACTTCTTGTCAATTATTAGTGAATAGATAGCTAAAATAGCCACTTATTCACTAATATTTACCATTGAGTTATAATTGGCCTGTGGAAAATAAAGATACTCCAGAAAAATACAAGGATAAATTTCAGCTCATTTTTGTAGAGCAGGGCTGGACCGATCCTGCCATGATTGACTCTCGTCTCAAAGACTGGACTTACGGTAGGGTCGATATCCGGACCTGGGACGATCAGTATGCGAACAATATGGTCCACTTCTTTACTCCGAATACAAAGAAGTGGTTGGCTTTTGTCAGATTCTACAGTGCTAAGTGGGTTAGTAAAATTGAACTCGATGAATTTACAAAAACCCTCAAAGAAAAGTTTTATAAAGTGGATGAAAATAATAATCCAATATTCTAAATTGGAAGACGTTATCGCTTTTACAGACACTTTTACAGACACAAAGAGAAAAAGATGACTGAATTTGAGAAATTTCAGTGGGTACTCACTGCTATTATTTTTGTCGTGGTCTTTGTTTGTGTTTTTGCTTATAGATTCCTAACTAATTGCATCTTTGAATGGCCGATCAGATGGGATGTCAGGGTTTGTTGGCATGAACAAGTGCAGCCAGCAAAAGACGCTGCTACTGAGAAAGCTGCTAACTTTGTATTAACTATTGTTTCTATCTTTATTCATCCTATAAACGTAATATAAGGCCAATGGCGCTGCCCAGTTAGCAAAACGTTCGATGAAATCCCAGATTGGCAATCCTACGAGTGGACGAACGAGTGCTGTCCAGAATCCCCAGAACGCCATCCAGAGCAAAATAGGTCGGACCGGCTTTACCAGAACCATAATGGCCAAGAGAACATCGACGAGGCCAACTATAAAAATAAAGGTTGTTGCAGTTGAAGCTTCCATCCCTGAAAGTTGCTGAGTCCACTTTATCCAGTCAGCTTTTCCTAAAAGTGCGAAGATGCCGTGTCCCAAAAATTCACCGGCAACACCAATCCTCAATATCCATTCTATTTTTTTATTTGTTGTCATATTTTTTAACTCACATTAATAATAATTAACTTTGAAACTCCACCTCAAACGGATACATTCCCATTCCGCACGATCCTTGTAACATGCCGAGCTTACCTTCGCCAATATCAATATCCGTTGATCCAATCTGCGGAAATGATTTGCTTATACCCATGCTTGGAATTCGGACCGAGGATGAACAATCAAAGGTCCCTTTTGTATTGAATCTGATGATTGTTGGTATACCCGCCTTAGCAATACTCTTTCGTGGTTGGTAGCCACCCCTCGCAGTTATTTCGATAATTTGTTTTCCATCAACAATAGTGACATTGTTTGCATTTGCTACTTGTCCGGTGTTACTACCGCTTCTGGTGAGCATAAAAGCTCCTCCAATGAGGACCACTGCCACAATAATTGAGATAATAGTTGCTTTCATAATTGCAAGATATATTAATAGTATACTAGAAGTTAAAGACTGGCGGAATAACCCCAATCACGACCAAGCTATTAATTAGGTTGAAGAGTGCAAACATGATAACGATCAGTCCGGCTGTCTTGAAGAAGATGCCTGCCTTAGAACTTTTCTGAATACTGAACGAACTGAAGCTAATGAGAGCCAGGACCGGCAAGGTACCAAGTGCAAAGGCGAGCATGGTGAGTCCTCCGGTGAGGAAACTTCCTGTGGTGAGCGTGTAGAGTTGCATCGACTGTGTGAATCCGCATGGCAAGAAGAAGGTTGCGATACCGACAAGGAGCGGTGTGAGGGTGTGATTGAACCTTGATAAACCATGAGCATGTTTTGCAATAAACTTCGGCATTGATGGCTGAAGTTTATTAGCCCAATGGAATGTGTCGAGAAGATTGATACCAAGAATGAGCATCACGATCCCAATAATTAGACTCAGGATAAATGTGGCCGAGGTATTGAGTGTAAATGCCGATCCGATCGCACCTATCACTCCACCCAGGACAAAGAATGAGGCGATTCGTCCTGCGTGGAACATGAGCTGAGGCCGGATCTTATCTCCCTCTTTGGCAAACGTGGCTGACATTGAGAGGACCAGCCCACCAACTACTGCCATGCATGTTGAAAGAGACGCGATGATGCCGATCACAAATGCTGTGCCGTATGTTACGTTACCCGCGCTAACCAGATTTACGATTCCCATTTTCTGCAACACTACGAAAAGTACAGCAAAGACTAAGGCGATCGAGACCGCAATTTTGAAGTCACCCCATTTTGCATTATGCTGCTGCTTTTCAACCGAGACAGTATAGCCATGAGGCTTAAGAGGAATAGTTAGTTCTTCTGCAATTTGTTCTTGAGTCTTGTCACCGAAGTCTCCAGTAACTTCTACTGAATGATGTTTTAGACTTGATTTAACATGAGTGATATTTGGCAGATCACCAAGCTCGCTTTCTGTCATGAGCACACAAGCGTTGCAATGCATGCCGTGTACGTGAAAGGTATATTTTTGTGTTTGCGTAGTCATTGGTAATTTCAGGCTTATCTCTGTTCTCTTTCAAGCTGTCGACGATAGAGAGCGCAGATACCGGCCGAGATCGAGATGAGCATGAGTACAATGGCATCATTGATGCAATGCTGGTACGTAAAACCCCAGATAGTTCCGCCTTCACCTGCAAGCCACGCACCGATAAGTGCTAATGCTCCCCAGATTGCTGCCACGATCGATACTCCATGGATAAATGATAATTTTTTCATATATCTTTATTGATTAATTTTTAATAAATTTACTTATACCACTGCACATACCAACCCTGCATCTGCTGAATTTCCTTTGACTGAGAAGAGATAATATTCTTTGCAAGCTGTTGCATCTCAGGACGATTTGTTCCTGATTGAAGCATGTTCGCCATCATGATAGCTAATTGGTGATGAGGGATCATTTCTTCGATAAATGCCTTGTCGAAGTCAGTAGCATTTTCCAATGCCGCCATGTCTTCCTGGCCGCCCATGTGCATGCCGCTTTGCGACATCATACCGCCACCCATCATTCCTGTGCTTACTTTTGGTACAGTGCTTCCAAACCAATCCTGGTACCAGCCATTCATGCTTTGAATTTCCGTTGTCTGGGCCGCTATGATTGCTGTGGCCAGAGTTTTAATCTCTGGACGTTTTGCCTTTTGGAGTGCGAGATTTGCCATGGCGATAGCACCTTCGTGGTGAGGAATCATCTGCTCAATGAAATGCTTATCGATGGTGCTGGCGACTTGGTTGTTTCCAGTCACCCTTTGATTATACGATGAGTTATTTCCCCAGTTCATCATTCCATAGCCTCCATATCTCATCATCGGATAGAACACTCCGGCAAGGAGAAGCCCTATTACGATCCCTCCGATGCCGTACAAGATTTTGTTATTTTGATTGTTGTTCATATTTTTGTAGTTAGATTAATAATTATTCTCCGGCGTACTTCACAGGATCGGCTGTAAAGTGATTCTTGCAGTGGATAGCGCAAAAGTAATAGGTTTTGCCTTTGTAATCTGCGCTGGCCTTAATACTGTCCGCATCAAGTTCCATTCCGCAGACAAGATCAAATGCCACTGCCGGATCGAGATTCTTATACTTTTTATTGCCTTTAAGTTTTTTTGTTTGCATAGATTTGTGAGATTAGAAATAGTAATAGAAGCTCTATGCAAAGAGGGACTGTTTTCAAATAACGAAAGCCAGCGAGTAATTTTCCGAGGACGAAGCTGGCGTTCGGGGTCAGGTCGAACTCGCCATAATAACCGACTAGCTAAAATAGAATCTCGATGCCTTATGTAAAGGAATCCTGCACTGATAAATACAGCAAACAGAAGTGCGAGTAAGAAGATAAACGGAATTGATGGGACCACACTGAAGAAAGAGATGAATACTTGTATGTGATGGACCGACATCGCTACAATGTTTTCCGGACATGAAGTGTTATCGACAGCCGAAGCGATACAGCCGACTGCATGGTTTGTCCCATGATTCATCGAAATAAAGCCAAACACCCCTATTACTAGGACACTTGTGATAATTAGTAATGAGAGGAGTTTTGTCATCATAGATTTTTTGCCTTAATGCGAAGAGAATTCGATACGACCGATACCGACGACATCGCCATGGCGAATCCTGCAAACACAGGATTCAAGAGCCATCCGAAGACAGGATACAAAGCCCCAGCTGCAAGAGGAATACCGACAATGTTGTAAATGAAAGCCCAGAATAGATTTTGCTTGATGCCACGCATGGTGATTTTAGATAGCTTGATCGCCTTTACGAGCTTTGAAATATCGCCACCGAGAAGCGTGATACCTGCCGACTCGATAGCCACATCAGTTCCGGTCCCCATGGCGATACCCACATCCGCTTGAGCGAGCGCTGGGGCGTCATTTACGCCATCACCAGCCATTGCGACCACTCGACCTTGTGACTGCAACTCCTGAATCTTTTTCAACTTATCTTCAGGAAGCACATGAGCCACAACATCATCGATGCCCGCGAGAGACGCAATATACTTAGCTGCCTTTTCATCATCACCCGTAAGCATTACTGCTTTTATTCCGAGAGCATGAAGATTTTTTACCGCTTCGACTGACTCTTCTTTTATTTCATCCGCCACCATGACAAAGCCGAGGACTTTCTCTTTGATAGCAAGAATGACGGGTGTTTTACCTTGAGAAGTGAACTCATTGAGTTTTGCTGTATCAAAAGGAATTTTAAGATCACTTACAAGTTTTGCGTTACCGACAAAGTATTCAGTACCTTTGATTGATCCTTTCAAACCCTTACCCTGAATGCCTTCAAAGTTTGAAACTTCCGATATAGAGATATTTTTTTCTTGTGCGTAGCTTACAATTGCGTGTGCAATGGGATGTTCTGATTTTTTCTCAAGCGACGCGAGAATAGACACCAACTCATCATCTTTTAGGTCTGAATGATTTTGTATATCGACAAGTGTCGGCTTTCCTTTGGTGATGGTCCCTGTTTTATCAACCACAACCGTATTTACTTTATGAAGCTTCTCAAGCGTTGCTGCATCTTTGATGAGAATGCCTTCTTTGGCCCCTTTACCAACTCCAACAATGATTGCTGTAGGTGTGGCAAGACCGAGTGCGCAAGGACATGCAATGACAAGAATGCCAACAAACGAGACGAGGCCAAATGAGAGAGCCTGCGAGAATCCTAGATATTGCGAGCCAACAATCAGCCATGCTCCGAGAGTAAGTAAAGCAATCACCAAAACGATAGGTACAAATATAGATGAGATTTTATCAGCGAGTGCCTGAATGGGAGCTTTGCTACCTTGAGCGTCTTCAACCATCTTTATGATCTGGGCGAGAAGAGTTTCGGACCCAACTTTTGTAGCTTTGAACGTAAATGAGCCACTTGTGTTGATCGTTCCGGAAACGACACTATCTCCAATCTTTTTTTGAGCAGGCATCGGCTCTCCGGTAACCATTGATTCATCGATGAATGACGATCCTTCAGTTATGACACCATCGACAGGAATCTTTGCTCCTGGTTTAACAATAATCAGATCGCCATGCTTTACGTCGTTTACTGAAATCTCCACTTCCTTCCCATCACGAATCACCAAAGCTGTCTTAGCCTGGAGATTGAGGAGTTTTTCTATAGCGTCACCTGTCTTTATTTTAGATCGCGCTTCAAGATACTTACCAAGCGCAATGAAAGTAATGACTACGATCGTAACATCGTAGTACTGGTAGTCGACGTTTATAAATGGACGAAGTGCTTCCTCAAAAGCGGTCACTGTAAAGCTGTATAAAAATGCTGCAGTCGTTCCAATACCAATGAGCGTATCCATATTTGCCTTACCGTATCGAAGGAATCTGTAAAATCCCATGAGGTAGGGTTTGCCGACGACAAAGAGAATGTATGTAGCAAGGATCGGGAGAAGATGGTGAATAAATTCTTTGATCGTGTAGCTCATTTCAGGGACCGCTTTGTACTGGGCGAGAATATCCCATCCCATAACTAACGCTGCGAAAATCGCTAAAGGAATGGCAGAGAGCACCTTTGTTCGCATATCAGCAACCTCTGCAAGCTTTTCTTTCTTTGATTGATTCAGTCCAAGATGTGCGGCATGCTCGTCAGCCGACATACCCATTTCTTCGGCTGATTGGCCACCATGATCGTGCGACATCTCTTGGTCTAGGGCCAAAGAATAGCCAAATGGCTCTATCTTCTTTGAAAGTTCTTCCGCACTTGTTTTTGACTCATCAAAGGCTACTTTTGCTTTTTCGGTCCCGTAATTGACCTCAGCAGAGTGGATCCCTTCTGTTTTCTTGAAGGTTTTCTCAATAATGCCTGCGCAAGAGGCGCAATGCATTCCTTTTACTCTATAAGTTTTGGCTTGAGGGTGATTCATATTTTTATTTGCGCTTAAGTTTATAAACCTTAAGAATTTCATCTACCGCTTTCTTTTCGCTACCATGCTTCATTTGATGGACTACGTGTGTAGAAAGGTGGTTTTCAAGAACCAAGTTTTCAATTCCTGTAAGTGCCTCTTTAATAGCCGACACTTGAGTGATAATGTCGATACAGTATTTCTCGTCCTCAACCATTTTCTGTAAACCCCTGATTTGTCCCTCAGTAATTTTTAATCGGCGAATAACCTTTGTTTTGATGTCTTGTCTCATATACCCACATAATACCCCTAGGGGGTATTAGAGTCAATTCGAGATATCAACATTTCCTAAACTGCCGCCAGCTGCTCGCTTGTTGGCCAGACCAAAGGATAAATTCCATCCTTCAAATTCGGGATATAATGGCACTCACTTGTGGTGCGGAAGTAGTGGGTTATATCGTTCACCAGTTGGAGCACAGAAGTGATTTTACTCTCAGAATAAGCTTTTGCGTTACCAGCAAAGGCTTTTTTGAGTTCAAAATTATTTTCGAAGCTAAGTACTCGGTCACGATACTTTCGAACTGGTGTTTTTAGTTCATACTTCACTGAACCGTCTTTAATGATGATTTCACTAAATAGATTTTGTAGAAGCAGTCTTTTGTCACTTGTCCGTATTAAAAGATGATCACATATAACATTCGTGATAAAATAAACTTACCCCCATGAAAAATCTCAAGCAAAATTTAATCGATGAGGCTGCAACGGAAATTACCGCCAAAGAAAATGACATCAAGATGTCAGATGAAGAGCTGACTGTCTTAGGTGCAAGGCTCAAAGAAAGCCAGTTCATCGATGGAGAGTTGAATCAATGAAACGCACATGAATAATGTTTTTAAACTTATTACCGCAGTTATTGTATCTGAGTTAGCCGGTATCATCGGCTCACTATTTACCTTTTCGAAAATCCCGACCTGGTACGTCGCACTCGCTAAGCCCGCTCTCAATCCACCAAGTTGGATATTCGGTCCTGTCTGGACCACTCTCTATGCACTCATGGGTATTGCAGCATTCCTCATTTGGAAGAAAGGTTTGGATCGCAATGATGTACGAAAGGCCCTTGCCGTTTTCGGACTCCAGCTCGCCCTCAATACTTTCTGGTCA
>SXGR01531869.1_pt1 | contig 10104 bp, 6 predicted proteins | sample 3174711 | NCBI WGS metagenome assembly SXGR01 (sample SAMN11356860, study PRJNA531348) | freshwater metagenome | isolation source: freshwater sample F1-60 | place: China: Fuxian Lake, Yuxi | collected 2017-12-25 | reverse complement strand
CCAGAGCCAGCGCGACGGCGATCCCCAGCAGCACCAGGGTGGGCCAACCCGGATCGGCCGCGGTGGCGAGGAGATGGACCATGGTTGATTTTACACGGGCGATGCTGCCGGCCACAACAGAGGTTGTGTGACATTCGGTGGAGGACCATCCTGCAGCTCGCGGGTCCGTGTCCTTGGTCCCGTCGCCGGTTGAGGATTCCAGTCCGCGTCATTGACCCGCGGGCGAGCCGGTCGATAGCGTTTCCGACCATGTTCCCCCGGGTTGAACGCGTTTCCTCCTCCCAGCACCGATCCCTGCCAATGCGGTCGTCACTGTCCCGCAGGTCCGGCCTGTGGCCCCGATTTGCCATCCCCCTGGGGTTCCTTGCGGCCTTCGCCGCCGGCACGGCCGCGGCCGTGACCCTGCCGGCTCCGATGGCCCCCGGGGTCGATCCGGGTGAGGTCCTGCTCGGAGAACTCCATTGCACAGCCTGCCATGCCGCTCCCGATGCGGTCGTGACGCGGCTCGGATCGGGTGCCGCACCCCGTCTTGGAGGCGATGGGCTTCGCCTGGCGCCCCACGGACTGGTGACGTGGCTTGCGAACCCGTCGGCCATGAAGCCGGGCACGACGATGCCCCACGCGCTGCAGGGTCTGCCGGTCGGCCGACAGAAGGAGGCTGCCGAGGCCCTCGCCCAGTATCTCGTGTCCCTCCAGTCCGCCGGGGCGGCCTCGGGCGTGAGCGCGGACCCGGCCCGTGCCGAGAAGGGGCGGGTCCTCTACCACACCGTCGGCTGCGTGGCCTGCCATGCGCCGTTCGACGCCGCAGAGTCGGGTCCCGACGCCCTGCGGAAGGCGCAGGAGAACGCGGTGCCGCTGGGGGATCTCTCCCGGAAGTATCCCGCGGGTGAACTTGTGCGGTTCCTCCGCAACCCGGTGGCCCATCGTGCCGGAGGGCGCATGCCGGATCTCGGTCTCACCGAATCCGAGGCGATTGACATCGCCACCTACCTGCTGCGGGACCAGATGGCCGCCGCCGCCACCGCCGCGGTCGCCCCGGTGCCAGGGCTCAAGTGGGACCTGCTCGAGGGGAACTTCAGCCGCTGCCGCCAGCTGGCCGACGTCACGCCGGCGGCCTCCGGGGTGACCGACCAGATCGCGACCTCGGTGGTGAAGCGAGATTCCGGGTTCGGCCTCCGGTTCCGGGGCATGATCGCGATCCCGACCTCGGGGGAGTACGGCTTCTGGCTCAATTCGGATGACGGTTCGCAGCTGTGGATCGATGGCAAGGTGGTGGTCGACAACGACAACACCCACGCGCCCCAGACGAAAGAGGGGAAGGTGCGTCTCGAGGCGGGTCGGCATGCCTTCGAACTCCTGTTCTTCCAGGGCGGTGGTGGGCAGGAGCTGTCGCTCGAGTGGGCTGCATCCGGACAGAAGCGGGGAGCGATTCCGTCGTCGCTCTTCACCCACGAGGCCCGACCCTTGGTGCCGGTGGGGTCCGGTCCGTGGGTCGCCGATGCCGCAAAGATCGCGAAGGGCAGGGAATGGTTTGGCACGCTCGGCTGCAGTTCCTGTCATGCCGGCACCGATGTCGCCGCCCGCCCGGCCCGTCCGCTCCTCGAGCTGGCGTCGCGGTCCGAAAAGGGGTGTCTCTCCGATACGCCCTCCTCGAAGGCCCCGCGGTTTGATCTGACCGCTGAGCAGCGCCAGGCGCTCCGGAAGACCGTGGCGAAGGCGGCGGATCTCCAGAAGCCCCTTCCGGCCGATCTGGCGGTCGCCGGCACCCTGACCCGGCTCAACTGCTATGCCTGCCATGCCCGCGACGGTCTGGGCGGTCCGAACGCCTCCGGTCATGGCGATTGGTTCAAGGTGGTGGGCGAGGCCGATCTGGGCGATGAGGGACGCATCCCGCCTCTGCTCAATGCGGTCGGAGCCAAGCTGAAGCCGGAGTGGCTCGCGAAGGTCCTGCACGAGGGTGCCAAGGTGCGGCCGTACATGGCCACCCGGATGCCGCGGTTCGGCGATCCGAACGCCGACCGTCTCCACGCGGCGTTGCTGACGGCGGACCGCGCGAAGGGTCTGGCCCCGGCCCCGGCGACATCGGACCGCGACGTGAAGCTGGGATGGAAGCTGGTCGGACGTGACGGTCTCAGCTGCATCGCCTGTCACACCTTCACCACCTACGGCTCGATGGGCATTCCGGCGCTGTCGCTCGACACGATGGGGTCCCGGCTCGAGTGGGACTGGTTCCGTCGGTATCTCCCCGATCCCGCGGCGCTGCGTCCGGGGACGCGCATGCCGACGTTCTGGCCCGAGGGGCATGCGGTGAACCGGGACATCCTCGCCGGGGACACCGACGCCCAGATCCGGGCCGTCTGGGCCTACCTGGCGGGGGGACCCAAGGCCGAGGTGCCTGCGGGACTGGTCCGGGGCCGACGTGAGCTGGTGGCGCATCATGGCCCTGAGATCTACCGCAACTTCATCGACGGCGCCGGCAGCCGGGCGATCGGCGTGGGCTACCCGCAGCATGCGAATCTGGCGTTCGACGCCGAGCAGCTCCGGCTGGCGATGATCTGGCAGGGGAGCTTCATTGACACCGCGCGGCACAGCACCGACCGCGGGGTCGGGTTCGAGCCGCCGCTGGGGGATCACCGGGTGAACTTCCCCAAGGGTCCCGCCTTCGCATCCTTGGCCGCATCGACGGCGTCGTGGCCGGAGACGGTGGCCCAGAAGTTCCGGGGATACCGCTTCGATGCCGCCCGCCAGCCCATCTTCCTCTACTCGGTCGGTGGCGTGCGGGTCTCTGACGCCTTCGTGCCGAAGCCCGGGGAACTCGACATGACCTTCGTCCGAACCCTCACCTTCGAGGGCAACACCCCGCAGCCCCTGTGGTTCCGGGCTGCGAAGGGGAAGATCACGCGCAAGCCCGATGGCGGGTTTGTCGTGGACGACGTGATGACCCTCCGGTTCCGCGGCGGCGACGCCGAGGTGGTGGGGGATGAACTACGGGTCCGGGTGCCGGTCCCGGGTACGGTGGTGGAGGAACTCAACTGGTGAAAGGGACACTCATGAACATGGATTCAATGCGGGGTTGGCTTCGACGGACGCTGCTGGGCGGGGTGATGGTGGGGATGGTGGCCGCCGTGGTGGCCTCGCCCCAGTCGGACCGCGAGGCGGAGTACTATCCGCTCCAGACCTTCCCGATCCCCGAGGGCATCGTGCTCGAGGCGGGGGCGCTCCAGCTCCTGCCGGGACAGCGCCTCGCTGTGTCCACCCGTCTGGGTGACATCTACCTGGTCGACGGCGTCTTCGGGGCTCCGGACAAGGTGACCTTCAAGCGCTTCACCTCCGGTCTGCACGAGGTGCTGGGGCTCTGGAGCAAGGGCGACGGCTGGATCTACGCCACGCAGCGCGGCGAGGTGACCCGGCTCAAGGACACCGACGGCGACGACCAGGCGGACGTCATCGAGACGGTGGCCGACGGCTGGGGCATCAATGGCGACTACCACGAGTACGCGTTCGGATCGAAGCCCGACAAGGACGGCAACATCTGGGTGGTGCTGTGTCTGACGGGCTCGTTCAACAGCGAGAGCCTGTTCCGCGGCTGGGCGCTCCGGGTGACGCCCGACGGACAGGTCATCCCGACGACGAGCGGACTGCGGTCGCCGGGCGGGGTGGGTACCAACTACCTCGGTGACATGTTCTACACCGACAACCAGGGACCTTGGAACGGCACCTGTTGGCTGAAGCACCTCAAGCCGGGCGGCTTCGTGGGGCATCCCGGCGGGTTCCGCTGGTACAACCAGGCGACCCACCTCGGTCCGGCCCCGAAGGAGCCGCTGAGCGGAAGCCGCATCGCGGTGGAGCGGACCAAGATTCCGGAGCTGATTCCTCCGGCGATCGCATTCCCCTACAACAAGCTCGGCCAGAGCGCGGCGGGCCTCGCGAACGACTACACCGGGGGCAAGTTCGGTCCGTTCACCAATCAGCTGTTCGTCGGCGACCAGACCTGGAGCCTCGTGATGCGGGTCTTCCTCGAGCAGGTGAACGGGGTCTACCAGGGTGCCTGCTTCCCATTCCGCGAGGGGCTGGCCTCGGGAAGCCTGAGCCTCGAGATGGCGCCGGATGGCTCCCTTTTTGTCGGCGGTACCGACCGCGGCTGGGGCGCGCGGGGTGGCAAGCCGTTCTCCCTCGAGCGCCTGCGCTGGAGCGGCAAGAACCCGTTCGAGGTGCATGAGATGCGGGCCCGTCCCGATGGCTTCGAGCTCACCTTCACCCAGCCGGTGGATCCCGCCTCGGCCGGCAAGACCGACGCCTACCAGTTCGAGAACTACACCTACATCTACCAGTCGAACTACGGCTCCCCGGAGGTCGACAAGGAGAAGCCGCCGATCGAGTCCGCCACCGTGGCGCCCGATGGCCGCAGTGTCCGTCTCAAGGTGAAGCTCACCCCAGGCCATGTGCATGAACTCAAGCTGCCCGGGGTCCGTTCCGCCTTGGGGGCTCCGCTCCTTCACACCGTTGCCTACTACTGGCTGAACGAGATCCCGAAGACGGCCGCGCGCTGAGCGGTTGGGGTTTCGGATCCGACCCGACATGAAGGCGCTCTGGATCGGATCGGTCGTGGCCCTGCTTCTTGCGGGCTGCGCCTCGGATCCGGTCTCTCCGCAATCCATGGCGTGGTCCCGGTGGCGGGCCAAGCGGACCGAGTCGATCGGAGGCACCAACGGCTGGTCCACCCTGGTCGGCCTGCAGTGGCTCGAACCCGGAACGAACCCGGTGGACCGTCCGGGAATCCCTGGAGGGCGCCGGCTTGGGGTTGTGGTGCGTGAGGGAACCCAGGCTCGGTTCATTCCGGAACCCGGGGTGGATATCCGACGCGCGGATGGATCCCCGGCGGCGGGGGGGCTGCGGTCGGACCAGGACGGCAAGGCTAAGCCTGACGTCCTAGTGAGCGGTACGCTCCGGTTCTTCCTGATCGCCCGCGGGGAACGGCTTGGGATTCGGTTCAAGGATTCCGAGGCGCCGACGCGACGAGACTTCCGGGGGCTGGAGTATTTTCCGTACCAGCCCGCATGGTGGCTCGAGGGCCGGTTCGAGCGGTTCGCCGAACCGCAGGAGGTGGAGATCTTCGACGTCACCGGCAACCGGAAGCGGGAACCGGTGCCGGGACGGATCCGGTTCGAATACGGGGGGCGGACGTTTTATTTGGAGGCGTTGTGGGACGAGGAGGACCAGGAGTACTTCCTGCTGTTCCGGGATCGCACCTCGGGGAAGTCGACCTGCGGCTCCGGACGCTTCCTGCATGTGGCGAAGGAGGATGCGGCGGGGCGTGTGGTGATCGACTTCAACTACGCTTACAACCCGCCGTGCGCATTCTCGGCGTTCGCGACCTGTCCGATCCCGCCCCGTTCCCAGTGGCTGCCGTTCGACATCCCGGCGGGGGAGAAGGCGTACGGGCCACACTGAGGGGGAGGGGACTCACGCGGTGGCGCGAAGACGCGGAGGAGGGACGGAAGAGAGACGGGACAAAGACCGAGGCAATGCCGGTAGGGCTGTGCTCCGTCACGGCCCCATCCTGACCCGCTGCGCGTCGGGCACCCGTGAAGGGGGACGGGGTCGTCTGCAGCGTCAGAGAATTCGGCCCGGACCGCCCGGCTTGCTCCCTGCCTATGGACCTCGATGGGGACCTCGCGGAAAAGGTGCCTGTCGGGGTGGGTGCCCTGCATCACCCGTCCGGGATACGCAACTGCGGGGTGTGAGCCGACCTGAGGCGGATGCCGGGGAGTGCTGGGGCATGGGCGGGGGGTGAGGCCTGGGGTTGCACCCGGTGGCCGAGGGCATGGGTCCACCCACCGAGGCATGAAAGCCAATTGAATCCCGATCCCCGCGGGAATGGGTTTTAACGTGTCCGATGAAACGCGCCTCCCGAAAACTCGCTCCGCTACCCGTCCGCGCCGCGCGAGTTCTTCGAAGGCTCCGGGACGTGACGGGCCTCGACGAAGGGGAAAAGTCGCTGCACGCCCTCGGCATCGCGGCGACTCCCCAGGAACGGTGGGATCTGTGGGAACGTCAGATGCGTTCGGCAGGCTATTGGAAGCCCTTGAATCACAAGGCATCCGCTACCTGATCATCGGCATGTCGGCAGCCATCGCTCAGGGGGTGATGGGTAGTACCCTGGATATCGATGTCTGGATCGATCTTCCTCCGCGCCAATACATGCAGGTGCAGAACATCGCCCGGAAGGCCGGGGCCGTCGTTGCCGCCAACACGGTCGTCTACCTCGAGGACGGCCGGCCTGTGAACTTCATCGACCAGGTCACAGGGCTTGATTCCTTCGAATCCGAATTGCGTCGATCCAAAACGGCTTGGTTCAACGGCCGGAACCTGCGTGTCCTGGGCCTTCAACGGATCCAGCACTGCAAACAGATCCTTCGACGTGACAAGGATCTTCTCCACCTCCGTCTCATTGCTGATTTTCTGAAATGTCGTAGAAAAGGTGCCCGCCGTCTCACGGCTCGGCACTGACCAGGTGGCCGTCGCGCATGTCGACCGTGCGCTCGGCGCGGGCGGCGACCGAGGCGTCGTGGGTCGCGATCACCAACGTACAGCCCTGCTCCCGGCGCAGCTCGAGCAGCAGGTCCAGCACGGCGACGCCGGTCTTTGAATCAAGGTTGCCCGTCGGTTCGTCGGCCAGGATGAGTTCCGGCTGGTTCACCAGACATCGGGCGATCGCGACGCGCTGCTGTTCGCCTCCCGACAGTTCCGGCGGAAGGTGGTCGAGCCGTTCCGCCAGACCCACCCGACGCAGGAGTCCGATCGCCCGGTCCCGGGCGGTCGCCAGCGGCAGACGCGCCATGCGCGCCGGCAGCATGACGTTCTCCAGGGCGTCCAGCTCCGGGAGCAGGTGGTACGACTGGAAGATGAAGCCGACATGCCGGTTCCGGAACCGGGTCAGCTCCGACCGTCCCAGCGAGGACAGCCGATGGGGACCCACCGTGATCTCCCCGGCGTCGGGTCGGTCGAGTCCGCCCAGCAGGTGGAGCAGGGTGCTCTTGCCCGCGCCCGAGGCGCCCCGGAGCGCCACGAACGCCCCGCGCTCCACGGTCAGGTCGACGCCCTTGAGGATCTCGAGATGGCGACGTCCCAGGGTGTAGGACTTCACGATGCCAGTGGCCTGGAGGGCGATCTCAGTCATGGCGCAGGGCATCGACCGGTTGGAGCCACGCCGCCCGGATTGCGGGCAGGACCCCGGCCAGGACGCAAATCACCATCGAGACCACACAGATCACCAGCACGTCCTCCGGCACCACCTTGGCCGGCAGGGCCGAGAACTGGTAGATCGAGGCCGGGAACAGATCGTATCCGGTCAGCCGGTTCATCATCCCGAGAAATTCGTTCCGATAGCGCAGGGCGAGCAGTCCGGCGCCGAGTCCGCTCAGGACCCCCAGCACGCCGACCACGAGGCTCTGTCCCAGGAACAGCAGGGCGACCGAGGTGGGCGTGGCTCCGATGGCCTTGAGGATCCCGATCTCTCGCGTCTTCTGGACCACGAATGTGATGAGGGCGCTCATGATTCCGAACGCCGCGACGATCACGATGAAGAACAGGATGTAGAACATGACCCGCTTCTCCGTCGTGATGGCGTCGAGGTAGTCGGAGTTCGTGGTCAGCCAGCTCCCGACGAAGTAGTCGGACCCCAGCTGTCGCTGGAGCTCGCGCGACGCCTTCAGGGTGGCGGTGTCATCAAACGAATACAGCATCACGCTGAGTCCCTGGACGCCCTCCCGGTTCCCCTGGCCCCAGAGGTCCTGGGCATCGGGCAGGGAGGTCAGGATAAGGTTGGCGTTCAGGTCGTTCATCCCGAGGTCGATGATGCCGCGGACGGTATAGTCATCGGCATTCCGGGCCTCCTCCTCCCCCTTCCGGAGGGAGTCCACCATGCGCTCCAGCGCTGGGACGGAGTAGATCGCAAGGCGGTCACCGACCTGGATCCGGTGGTTGCGCGCCACGACGTACGGCACCAGCAGGCTGTTGGGACCGAGCCGGAACTGACCGTTCATCAACGTGTTGGTGAGCTTCGAGTTCTTTGCCTCCAGGACCGGGTCGATGCCGCGGGCGATGGTGCCGAAGATGGCCGACGGACGGCCGTCGGTCGGCTGGGTCTTGATCATGATCTGGGTGTTCACATAGGGGGAGACCCCCTTGACCCAGCTGTTGGTGGCGATCCGACGTGAAAGACCGTCCCAGTCCTGGATCTCTGCGCCCCGTGCGCTCTCGATGGTGACGTGGGCATTGAACCCGATGAGGCGTTCGCGGATCTGGATCCCGAAGCCGGTCATGACCGAGATGACGATGATGAGGACGGCGACACCGAGGGTGACGCCGAGGATGCAGATGAGGGTGATGATCGACACGAACGTCCGTTTCGGCCGCAGGTAGCGCAGCGCGAGGGCGAATTCGTACGGGAGTCCGGCCATGTCGTTGAGGACACGCTACGGGTCACGCCGGGACAGGCCTAGAGCAAAGAGGGTGCGTCACGGGGAGGTGGGGGAAGGGACTCACACGAAGACGCGGAGGCACGGAGGAGGCAGGGAGAGATTTGGAGAGCGGAGCCGGGGATCGAGATGGGGACGGGCGGGACCCCATCCCTACCAGTGGGTGGGTGATGCAGTGCCCTGCATCACTGGGTGCGGGAGCGCCCACCCTGCGAGGTTTAAGCCCACCGATGCCGTATGCTGGGTGGTCTTGGAGCGTGGGAGCGGATGAAGCCCGGTGAGCATGGACGCCCGTAATGCACCGAGTGGTCCAGAGCACGGGGCCACCCGCCCTCGCAAAGCGGCGATCCCGTCCGGCAGTTCCCGAATCACCTCTGCAGGATGCCTCCTGCTCCTGGGTGCACTTCCTTGATACGGGTGGTGCCCCGACCAGGAATTGAACCTGGATCCGTCGTTTAGGAAACGACTGCTCTATCCATTTGAGCTATCGGGGCAAACCGTTCTCATTCAGTGGTTTATGACGAAAATAGGCGGTCTTTACACTCCAAATGCCTAACAAAAGACTAACAACTTTCGCCCGAGAAACGCACCGAACGGTTGAAAACTGCCAGTGAAGAGAACCTCTGCCAATCCCAAGATGACCTCCGAAAAGTCGTCCCTCATCCGGGATGGATTTCCCAAGGTACGACGGGTGGTTCGGCGTAATGGCACCGTCGCCTATCGGGTGGATTGCCGAACCAAGGGATGGTTGGGACAACAGACCTACGAGTACGCCACTCGGACCGAGGCTCTGGAGAAAGCCCGAGTCATCGCCAAGGACGCCGAAACTCAAGGTGTCGGTGTTACCAGTGCCTCACTCCATCTGGCCCATTCGGACGAGTACGCCGAACTCACCCAGAAACTCGCCCCTCACGGTAAGACGATCCGGGACGCCGTGGATTACTACCTCCAGCATCTGGAGGAGAACCGTCTCCGTGAGGGTTCACTCCGCCTTTGGAGGAACCCGGCCAACCCGACAGGTGGGTCAGGTCTCACGGGAATGATGGGGACGGGAGGGACCCCATCCCTACCTTGGACTGGGCGCTCCCGCGCCCAGTGATTCACGGGATGGCCTCTCCCGCCTTCAATGCGTCCTTTCCTTCTTCTTCCGTCCTCCGCGTCGCTGCGCCTCCGTGTGAGTCCCCGTTCCGGTCCTCAACTTGACACCAGGCCCAGGAAGGCGTCTGCCGACTCGACCGTGGCGGTCTTGCGTAGCCACGACTTCAGGGTGGCGGGGTCGGCCTCCTGCTCGAGGCGTTCCCCGATGGCAGGGGGGGTGTGCCCGAATCGTTCCTCGAGCAGGTCCCGGATGGCCTCCCGGAGAGCAGTACGCTGCCCCTCGGTCTGTCCTTCGGCTCGACCCTGTGAGAGGCCCTGTGAGAGGCCCTGTGAGAGGCCCTGTGAGAGGCCCTGTGAGAGGCCCTGTGAGAGGCCCTGCGAGAGGCCCTTCGCGAGGGCACGGCGTTCGAAGCTGGTGATGAGGGGCATGATTGTGTCTGGGTCAGAGTTGCTGACGTGGCTGGCGAATTCAACATCGAGCTCCTCGGGCAATGGATTCATGGCTTCGAGGGCCCGGAACAGATTG
>SXGR01031925.1_pt1 | contig 10104 bp, 10 predicted proteins | sample 3174711 | NCBI WGS metagenome assembly SXGR01 (sample SAMN11356860, study PRJNA531348) | freshwater metagenome | isolation source: freshwater sample F1-60 | place: China: Fuxian Lake, Yuxi | collected 2017-12-25 | reverse complement strand
CAAATCATGAAGAAGATGAATATGGTAGAATTTCTACTATTCAGTTATCTGCAAAGACAGGTGAGGGCATTGAACTTTTAAAAGAGGCTATCCTCCAACTGCATATAGCAAAGCAGTCATCTGAAACCGAAATATTTAAAGAAAATCCCCTTAATTATTAGATAGTATAAATTTATGGCAAAAAACCCTGGGCAAAACAATAACCGAGAAGAAGGACCTCCTGATCTAGACGAGCTTTTAAATGATTTAAGAAAAAAAATAGGCCGCATGTTTGGTAAAAAAGAAATAGATCAAAAAATACCCAAATCTTCCGGAGGTAATCCGACACCAAACGCAGGAAATGACAATCTTCCTATCTTACCCATTGTCCTTATTGTGGTTCTGCTTTGGGCAGCCACAGGCTTTTATATTGTAGACCAGGGTTCACGGGGTGTTGTTTTAAGATTCGGCAAAAATACAGAAGTCACCATGCCAGGCCCACGTTGGCATGTTCCATATCCGATTGAGTCAGCTGAGGTGGTTAATCTTGAGCAAGTGCGTACCATTGAAGTGGGTTATCGGTCCGCAGGCGATGCTGCTGGTAGAGCCAAAGAACTTAGAGAGTCATTGATGTTAACGGATGATGAAAATATTATCGACCTCCAATTTGCGGTGCAATATAACCTCAAATCCGCTGAAGATTTTTTATTTAATAATCGCTCTGCAGATGCTTCCGTGAGAGGCGCTGCTGAAAGTGCGATCCGCGAAATCGTAGGCAAGAGTAAAATGGATTTTGCTTTATATGAAGGTCGAGAAGAGATTGCTGTTAAAGCTAAAAAGCTCATGCAAGAAATCTTGGATCGATACAATACGGGCATTAACGTGACAAGTGTCACGATGCAAAATGCACAGCCGCCAGAACAAGTTCAAGCCGCATTCGACGATGCAGTCAAAGCAAAACAAGATCTAGAGCGTCAAAAAAATGAAGGACAAGCGTATGCGAATGATGTTATTCCAAAAGCTAAAGGGACAGCTTCAAGATTAGCCTCTGAAGCCCAAGGTTATCGCGTCAGAGTTGAAAGTGAAGCGAAAGGTAATGCAAGTCGTTTTGAACAAATACTGACACAATATAATCGCGCCCCCGAGGTGATGAGAGATCGTATTTATATCGAGGCGCAAGAGCAAATTTTATCGAACGTGTCGAAAGTCATTGTGGATCAAAAGAGTTCAAACAGTCTATTATATTTGCCGCTAGATAAACTTATTCAACAAGGTTCAGCCAATATTAAAGACAATGTATCGTCTACCATTAACGTATCCCCTCAGGTTGATATGAACCAAACATCTCTTCAAAACCTCGAGAGATCAAGAGACGCATTTAAATCAAGAGAGCGAGAAATAAGATAATTATGATGAAAAAAATACCTTATATAGTAGTCGGCTTCTTACTGGCGATCATTATTCTAGCCACATCCACCTTCACTGTGGATCAAAGAGAACATGCTATAGTGTTTAGGCTGGGTGAAATTGTGTCCATCAAGAAAGAACCCGGACTTTATTTTAAAACCCCTCTCATTGAAAATGTGCGTTTTTTTGATAATCGTATTTTGACGCTTAACGTGCAAGAAGCAGATCGTTTTATTACGAGTGAAAAGAAAAATGTTTTGGTTGATTCTTTCATCAAGTGGAAAATTATTGATCCAGCTAAATACTACGTTTCAGTAAAGGGAGACGAAGTTCAAGCGGAAAGAAGAATTTCACAAACTGTAAATGATGGTTTACGAGCAGAATTCGGTAAAAGAACAATCCAGAATGTGATCTCAGGAGAGCGATCTGAAATTATGGAAATTTTAACTGAGCGAGCGGATCGTGATCTACGTTCTCTCGGAATTCAAATTTTAGATGTACGTTTAAGACGAGTGGATCTTCCCAAAGAGGTAAGTGAATCAGTGTATCAACGTATGGATGCAGAACGTAAATCTGTCGCGAATGAACTTCGCTCTCAAGGGTTTGCTGCATCAGAAAAAATTCGTGCAGATGCAGAAAAACAGCGTGATATTATCATTGCAGAAGCTTACAAAGAAGCTCAAAAATTAAAAGGTGATGGCGATGCAAAAGCTGCAGAAATTTATGCCAATGCCTATGGTAAAAACCCAGAGTTTTATGCTTTCTATAGAAGTGTAGAGGCTTATAAAAATAGTTTTAAAGATAAAAGTGACATTATGGTCCTTGACCCAAGTTCTGACTTTTTAAAATACTTGCGGAGTTCTAAGAAGAAATAAAGAGTAGAAATGAAAAGTTGGCTTTTATCATCAATTGGTTTTATGTTGATTTTAGAAGGTATCATGCCTCTTTTTTTTCCAGAGGGCTGGCGTAATACTTTCAGAAAAATGATTACCATGAAAGGCGGTCAGATTCGTTTTATGGGTTTGATATCTTTTTCATTAGGATTAATTTTTTTATTTTTAGGCCGCTAGCTGATGAATCAATGGACACTCCCAGATTATGTTGAAGATATGCTTCCCGATGAAGCGGTCTATCTCGAGTCATTAAGACGCGCTATTCTTGATCTCTATCAAACGCACGGCTATTTGTATGTCATTCCTCCTATGCTGGAATACATTGAATCCTTAAATGGCAATGGTCAGGATATGGATCTGGATACATTTAAAGTTGTTGATCAGTTGACAGGAAGACTTATGGGTGTTCGCGCTGATATCACACCTCAGGTCGCACGTATTGATGCACACCTTATTCAAAATGATGAAGTCACAAGATTGTCTTACGCAGGCTCGGTGTTAAGAACAAAGCCAGCCAGCTTTCTTCAGTCAAGAGAGCCATTCCAAATTGGAGCTGAGCTCTATGGGTTTAAAGGTATTGAAGCTGATCTTGAAATACAAACACTTTTAATTAAAACACTGAGTACCATCGGTATTCAAAATCCAGTAATTGATTTTAATCACCTTGATATTTTTACGTCCTTAATCGCATCATCCAATATGGAACGTGATCAACTTGATCTTTTGTATCAAGCGATGCAGAAAAAAGATAAATCAGAAGTGATTGGTTTAACTAAATCATTAGATAAAAAAAATAGAGATGCACTCATTGAATTAGTAAGTCTTTATGGTGATGTCAATATTCTAAAAGAAGCTGAGAAAGTATTGCCTCAAGATCAGGCTATTAAAAGTGCGCTGCAATTTTTAAACCAACTTGATCAGGCTTTAAAAAACAATCAGATTAAAGTGTCATATGACTTAAGTGATATTCGTGGCTACCAGTATCACAATGGTTTAGTGTTTTCAGTGTATGCAGATCAGTGTTATTCACCCATTGCATTAGGTGGCCGCTACGACAATATTGGCGCATCATTCGGTCGTAACCGACCAGCCACAGGATTTACTATGGATTTAAAAAATATTGTTACTTTATTCCCAAATGGAAAAAAAGCGAAAGCAATTTTAGCGCCCCAAGGGAGCGAGCGTGACTTACAAAATGCTATTGCATCACTTCGCCAACAAGGCGAAACAGTCGCCATTGATTTATTTGGTGATATGAACGCTAAACAAAATAATTGTGATCGCATATTAATGCAAGACGCGAATAAAGCGTGGAAAGTTAAAACGGCTTAATTTAAGATGGCAAAAAATTTAGTAGTCATTGGTACGCAATGGGGCGACGAAGGTAAAGGTAAGATTGTTGATTGGCTAACCGATCACTCAGAAGGTGTCGTTCGTTTTCAGGGGGGGCATAATGCAGGCCATACATTAGTCATTGGCCAAGGCTCAAGCCAAAAAGAATATAAACTAAATTTAGTACCCTCAGGTATTATTCGTAAAAATGTAGATTGTTTTATTGGTAATGGTGTCGTGCTCGATATTGAGCACTTGCTTCACGAAATCAAGACGCTCGAAGCCGATGGCATTGAAGTTAAAAGTCGTTTATTTGTAAGTCCAGGCTGCCCTCTAATCTTAAAACATCATATAGCACTCGACCAGGGTCGAGAAGCGATGCGTGAAGCTAAAATCGGCACCACAGGTAAAGGTGTTGGGCCTGCTTACGAAGATAAGGTGGCTCGTCGTTCGCTTCGTGTTTACGATTTACTGAATCCAGATAATTTCAAAAATAAACTTACTGAAGTCATGGATTACCATAACTTTGTCTTGCAGCATTATTTAAAAAAAGATCCGATTGATATCAATGAGCAATTTGAGCTTTCTATGTCGCATGCAGAAAAAATAAAACCTTTCCTTGCTGATGTCTCACAGAAACTTTATGAAGCCAATGCTAAAAATAAGAATTTATTATTTGAAGGCGCGCAGGGTTCACTTCTAGACATTGATCACGGGACTTATCCTTATGTCACTTCATCAAATTGCGTGTCAGGCCAAGCAGCAGCAGGTGCTGGTGTGGGTCCACATATGTTGCATTATATTTTAGGTATTACAAAAGCTTATACGACTCGAGTCGGTGGCGGACCTTTTCCGAGTGAGCTTGATATAGAAACTCAAGGGACACCAGGCTATCAAATGTCAACCAAAGGGAAGGAAATTGGTACAGTGACTAAACGAAAAAGACGTTGTGGTTGGTTTGATGCAGCTGCATTAAAACGCTCCTCGATGATTAATAGTCTCACAGGTTTATGTATCACCAAACTTGATGTTTTGGATGGCATTAAAAAAATTGGTATCTGTGTGGGCTATGAATTAGACGGAAAAAAAATTGATCTTCTACCTTTGGGTGCTGATCAAGTAGAGCGTTGTAAACCTATTTTTATTGAAGTCGATGGCTGGGATGAGAGTACCTTCGGTATTAAATCGATGGATGATCTCCCGAAGAACGCGCAGCTATACCTCAAGACACTAGAAAAATTATGCGAAGTACCGATTCATGTTGTATCGACGGGTCCTGAGCGTGATGAAACGATCGTCCTTAAACATCCCTTCGAATAATAGTTCATGACTGATACTCGTATCCAGCTTGTCAGCACGATTATTTCTGCCAAATGGATTTGTCCCGTGAGACCCCAGAATACAGTACTCGAAGATCATTCGATTATTATTGATAAGAATCGAATCATTGATGTAATAAAAACAAAAAAAGTCGCATCCCTTTATCAAACCAATCAACATTTTCAGCTTCATCATCATATCGTTACGCCTGGTCTTATTAATGCGCATACACATGCTGCGATGAATTTATTTAGAGGGTTTGCCGACGATCAACCCTTGGATACATGGCTTAATGACTCTATTTGGCCGCTTGAAAAAAAATGGGTCACACCTGATTTTGTCCATGACGGGACATTGATTGCATGCGCTGAAATGTTAAAGAGTGGGATCACTACATTTAATGAAATGTATTTTTATCCCGAGGCAGCCTCTCGCGCGATTAAGCAAAGTGGTATGAGAGCTAACATCGGTCTTTTTGTAATGGATTACCCCTCTAATTACGCGAATGACGGAGAGGATTATTTAATGAAAGGGCTTGAAGCTAGAGATGGCTGGCGTGATGAAAATCTTATCACATCAAGCCTAGCTCCTCATGCTCCCTATTCAGTCTCAGATAAAACATTAAATCAAGTCGTAACCTATGCGAATCAACTCAATCTTACGATTCATATGCATGTGCATGAAACGGAACATGAGATCAATAGTAGTCTAAAGGAATATCAACTAAGACCCATTGAGAGACTGAATCTTAATGTGAATCTGAGTCCACAATTTATTTCTGTGAATGATGTTTATCTGAACGATGAAGATTTAAACACGCTATCAAAAGAGTCTACATCTGTCATTCATTGTCCGACATCCAATTTAAAATTAGGGAGTGGTATCGCTCATATTGAAGCGTTACAAAAAAACCATATTAATGTATGTATTGGTACAGACGGAAGTGCCAGCAATAATAAGCAAGACGTATTGCATGATATGCAATTAGCATCTTTACTTGCTAAAGGCATGACAAAAAACCCTGCGATACTTGATGCTAAAACATCTTTAGAAATGGTCACTATTAATGGTGCAAAAGCACTTGGACTTGAAGGCTGTATTGGTTCGATTGAAAAAGGAAAGCTTGCAGACTTGACAGTATTTAATATGGATCACATATCTACATTGCCGATGTATGACCCTATGAGCCACTTAGTTTATGCAGCCACCCGAGAAGAAGTTAGTCATGTATGGGTCAATGGTTTATTGCAATACGAAGAAGGACATTTCACATCTATTGATGTTCAAACATGTAAGGATATAGCGCTAAGATGGCAACTCAAGCTAAAACAAAACGTATAAACTTTTCAGAAGAAGAAGTCGCTAAATTTAATGAGCTTGCTCATAAATGGTGGGATAAGACGAGTGAATTTAAACCACTTCACGACATCAATCCTCTTCGTCTTAATTTTATTCATGAAAAAATAAACTTAAAGAATAAAAAAGTGCTCGATGTCGGTTGGGGCGGAGGTATTCTTTCTGAATCTATGGCAAATCTAGGTGCGGATGTCACAGGGATTGATATGGGCGAGAAAGTGATCAATATTGCAAAACTTCACGCGCTTCAGACAAAATTAGATATCGATTATCAATGTACTTCCCTAGAGGCGTTTACGTCAAAACATAAGCCTATTTTTGATGTGATTACCTGTATGGAAATGTTAGAGCATGTGCCAGAACCCTCGGCTGTTGTATCTTTATGCGCAAAACTTTTAAAGCCATGTGGCACACTTTTTATGTCAACTATTAATCGCAATATAAAAGCTTATTTGTTTGCAGTCATTGGTGCTGAATATATTCTTAAATTATTACCACGTGGCACGCACGATTATGAAAAATTTATTAAACCTTCTGAACTCATTTCTTGGTGTCGGCAGCAAGATTTAACGATTGTGACTTTAAAAGGTATGACTTATAACCCCATCACAAATGTGTATAAGTTAGGCGATGATGTTTCGGTGAATTATCTAATTGAAGTTGAAAAAGATTCATCATGAAAGCTGTTCTATTTGACTTAGATGGTACTTTGATTGATAGCGCACCACAACTTGTAGGAGCACTTAATCAATTAAGACAGCAGTATAATTTACCCCCCATCCCTTTTTTGGTAGGCCGTCCTTTTGCTTCCCATGGTGCGGCAGGTTTACTTAAAGCTGGTTTTGATATGGATAAAAATGATCCTGCTTATGACGCTCGTGTGCAAGAATTTTTAGATATTTATAAAGAAGTTTTTAATCAAAATGTGCAATGTATGGAAGGTATTGAAGAATTGATTAATACTTTAAATCTTAGAGAAATTTCTTGGGGTATTGTCACGAATAAAGCAAAGAAATTTGCACAGCCTCTGGTGTCTTCTCATCCACTTTTATCAAGTACAGAATGTCTGATTGCAGGTGATGAGGTTAGCGTCCCCAAACCCTCACCCGAAGGACTTCTTAAAGCATCACAACTCCTCTCAATACAACCATCTGATATTATTTATTTAGGCGATGATAGGCGGGATGTCATGGCTGCAAATGATGCTGGTATGGTAAGTATAGTGGCACGGTATGGTTATTTAGAAGCAGGGGATGACGCAAACACTTGGAACGCTCAGCACATTATTGATAAGCCGTCTGATCTCTTAAGCTATTTCAGTCCTTAATTATTTTACGTTCAATCATAGCTTGGGCAAGAGTCCCACTATCCACGTATTCAATTTCACCCCCCATGGGCAAACCTCTTGCTATTCGACTTAACCGAATACCACGTGCTTTAAGGAGCTCAGTGACATAGTGGGCTGTCGCATCTCCACTGACCGTAAAATTATTCGCTAAGATTACTTCTTTAACAATTCCAGCATCAAGACGTTTTAAAAGCCTGTCTAGATGAATGTCTTTAGGGCCAATACCATCTAAAGGTGAGAGCTTGCCCATTAAAATAAAATACATGCCGTTATAGGAATGCGTTTGTTCCAACATCATGAGATCACTTGGCATTTCGATCACGCAGAGTATGGATGGATCACGATCTTTCGATGAGCAAAGTGAACAAATCACTTCTTCAGAAAAGTTATTACAATGTGAGCAGTGACCAACTAATTCGATTGCGTTAGCAATAGCGCTTGAGAGTTGCGAGGCACCTTTTCTATTGTGCTGCAGAAGATGATAAGCCATACGTAAAGCTGATTTAGGGCCAATACCTGGTAAGCACCTTAAGGCATCAACGAGCTGTTCCAGTGCTTCAGTATTTTTCATGCAGTGAATTTAGAAAGGTAATTTCATGCCAGGAGGCAACATATTGCCCATCTTAGCATTGGTAGTTTGTTCAATTTTTTGCAATGCATCTTTAAAAGCCACAATGAGAAGATCTTCTAACATTTCGTGATCATTCATGACAGAAGGATCGATCGATATTTTTTTAATTTGATGCTTGCAAGAAATAGCGATTTTAACAAGCCCATTACTTGCTAAACCTTCAACGTCTATTAGCCCAAGTTCATCCTGCGCTTTTTGCATATTAGCTTGCATCATTTGCGCTTGTTTCATTAAATTACCCATGCCGCCTTTCATCATATGATGACTCCTTATGTAGTTTGATTAGGTTTAATGCTAGATGGAATAATCTCAGCATTAAATTCAGTAAGTAGTGATTTTACGAATTGATCTTGAAGGATAGCATTCTCAGTATCTTTCATAAGTGTTGACCGTTCTTCTTGTTTTTGTTTGAGCGGTGAATTATTTGCACCTTTTTGAAGGATTACAAGTTTAATGCGTTGACTGAAGTGCTCTGACAAACTCAGTTCTAATTTTTTTTGATAGGCTTCATTAAGAAGATGCTTATGCTCATCTGCAATTGACAAAATTATTTCGTTATTCTTAAAGCTGACGAGTTCAGACTGCTGCGCAAGCGCTTTGACTAAGCCTAGTTTTAGTTGGTCAACAAGTTCACGCCAATTTCCATTGAATGGGACTGCTTCTTTTGATATTTCTTTATCTGATATATCTTCATCAATTTCGTGAGTGACTTCAATTTTTTTTTTAATTTCAAATGTTTCAGATGAAACATCTTTCGATATTGCCGCAGATTCCATTTTTGTTGCGCTATGAGCAACATCATTTTTTGCAATTGCTGGATTTTTGGCAATTACTGCATCTTGAGGGGCAAAGGAAAGCATTCTAAGAAGTGTCATTGTGAAGCCTGCATACTCATCGGGTGCCAAATAAAGATCTCGTCGCCCTAATATCGTAATTTGATATAAAAGTTGTAATTGTTCTGCACTTATTTTTTTGGATAATGCGATCACTTGATCGCGATCAAGATAAGAAACTTCTAAGCTCTCTGGAATTGCTTGAGTCACGCTAATTATTTGAATGAGATTTGCTAAGTCATTAAGTGCCGCTTCAAAGGATAAATTTCTTTCATCCATGTGTTTTGCAATTTCAATCACTTTTTGCCCGTCTTGATCAATAACCGCTTGAATTAAATTAAATAAATATGATTGATCTATTGCACCTAACATTTTTTTAATTGTCGCTTCTTCTATTGTTCCAGCACAATAGGCAATGCCTTGATCTAAGATTGATAGCGCATCACGCATGCTTCCATTTGCAGCTTTTGCAATTAAATAAATTGCATTGATTTCATAATTAATCGCCTCTTCTTTTAATATCTTTTCCATGTACTCTGAAATAGAAGCAGACGGCATCTGTTTTAAATTAAATTGGAGGCATCTTGATAAAACAGTGACCGGGACTTTTTGCGGATCAGTAGTTGCTAGAATAAATTTGACATGTTCAGGAGGTTCCTCCAATGTTTTCAACATTGCATTAAATGCACTTTTTGAAAGCATATGCACTTCGTCGATGATGTAGATTTTAAATTGCCCTTGGGTCGGTGCGTATTGAGCGTTATCTAACAAATCTCGCATATTATCGACTTGCGTATTGGATGCCGCATCGACTTCAATGAGATCTACATAGCGGCCTTGATCAATTTCCATACATGCGGAACATATGCCACAGGGTGAGGAGCTAATCCCATTTTCGCAATTAAGCGCTTTCGCTAAAATTCGCGCTAATGTTGTTTTGCCGACACCGCGTGTACCTGTAAAAAGGTAAGCATGATGTAGTCTTTTTTGATCAAGTGCATTTTT
>SXGR01620659.1_pt1 | contig 10111 bp, 7 predicted proteins | sample 3174711 | NCBI WGS metagenome assembly SXGR01 (sample SAMN11356860, study PRJNA531348) | freshwater metagenome | isolation source: freshwater sample F1-60 | place: China: Fuxian Lake, Yuxi | collected 2017-12-25 | reverse complement strand
CGTTGCGGCCTGTGCGCAGGAGCGGCGTGTGGCAGGCCGCACAGCCGGTGGTTTCGAAAACCAACCGGCCACGGTCGATCGCAGCGTCCGGCGCGGCAGGCCGTGGCGGCGCCAGCCAACGCATGAATTGGGTGAACAGTTCGGCTTCACTCAGCTCGCCGGTTTCGGTATTGGTACGATCCTCGATCGACAGGCTGACCGAACAAGCGGCGTCTTCCTCGCGCTCCTGCGGGAACAGTTCATTGGCTACGCCCATTTCCACGTTGTAGGCTTCGCCCGAAAAAATCAACAGAGACTTGTTCTGCGCCTTCCAGCCGAAACGCGTGATCGTGCCGTCGTTCCCGTTCGTATTGAAACGGCCGCTGATGCCGAGTGTCCGTTTCCGCCCCGCATCGGCGTCCAGGTTGGCGCGCAGCGTCGAGTCTGGAATCGCCTCGATCAAGCCCAGCCCGAAAACCGGTGTTGGAATGCGGAACACCATATTGTTGGCCCGCGAGAAATCCGGTTGAGTGATGCCGCAGTTGCCCGGCGCATCGCCGCGCCCTGTGATGGTGAAAAGGTTGTGTACGCCTCCGTCCGGCGTGCCATCCGGTTTGCGCTGGCACCGCACCACGCGCACCGGGCCCTCTAGCTGCAGGAAACCCGGCACGCGATTGGTGGCTCCCATGCGCGTGGCCGCGGCAATCTGTGGATTCACGGCCGGGCTGGTGCCGCCGGTGGCCGGATGTGAGTGGCAGCCTCCACAACTATCGAGATTGAACCTTGGCCCGAGCCCTCCAGTCACGCCCTCGGTTTCGTCAAAAGCCTCCCTACCGTTGTTGAAGAGAGCCAGCTCGCCCAGGGTCAATCCCGGCAACGGCGCGCCAGCCTGCGCCCGCTGCGGAGGTCGCGGCCTGCCTGGATTCGGCTGCGCAAGGATAATCGCCGCGCTCACCCCCAAGAATGTTGCTATCTTCCTCATCATCCATCTCGCCTCGTTACCTGTTATTGTTTTTGCCTTATCGAATCGTGACGGTCACCCGGTTGGCTGGCCGTCCGTCTGCGGAAATCACAACGTCAACGCGGCCCCGGCCGGCCAACGCGCGGGGCACCAGGACGTTGAACTGGTCCACGCCTTCATAGCCGCTCTGCGTGCCTGCGTAGGCCACTGGCGACGAGACTCCACCAATGGTGGCCGTGGCATTGGTCACATTGCCCAGCCCGCTGCCGTAGAGAATCAGAAAGACTTCGTCGCTACTCGGGCCCACGTCGATCGCCTGTTCCAATAGCTCCACGCTTTGACGTTCGCCCCGCGCGCGCAGTACGTAGCCCACCGCCCTTGACTCGGCGCCAGCCGAGAACAGATGCGGGTAGGACTCGCGGATATTTATGTTGCCCGTCAACGTGACGGCGCCACTCCGAATCGTGACGGTTGCGTAGCCGGGCGAGGCGCCAACCGGAACACGGTAGTTCACCTGGCGTGCAGATGCGTAAGTCACCGTAGCGATGTGCTCCACACCCGAGGCGTCTTTTACCGTGGCCGTCGCGCCGCCGAACGGCTCGGCCCACGCCGAACCGAATAGCGGGAACGCGGCCATCAACGAACCTGTCGCTGCCGGACCGCCTTCGAACGAAGCCGCCGAGACGTGCACCGCCGCCTCGCCCACCAGCCCGCCGCCCACGTCCGTGCCGCGCGCGTTGCTGTAGCTCGATCCGTCTAAGAAGTTGAAAACCGCCACGCCGTTGACCCAGATCCCCTGTACGCCGAGACCGGTGTTTCGCTTCGTGGCCGCCGCGGCGGGAGCCCTCGGAAACTGAATCTGCAGGTTCTGTACGCTGGGCATGCCACCGAAAACGCCGCCCGGCTGAAGGGCGTCAAACCACGGGCCCATCACGTAGCTCGCCAGCCCGTTGCCGTTGACATAGACCGCGCTATCGGAGTATCGAATGCGTTGAATATCGGCATTGGCCGGAGAACTTACGCCGCCGTTGGTGCGTACGCCCGCTGGCACATCGGTGGGCCACGTTGTCTTGGGGCCGGCCGCGGGGTTGAACGCCAAGACCACGCGCGCGGCCTGATTCGCGTTTGCGGTCATCCACGCCGTGAGTTGGGGCGTAGTGCTCCCGCCGCCGCCCGCGGCCAGCTCCTGGATTCCTGCAGGGACGGTGGCCGCGTTGCCTCCGCTCACGCCGCCATAAAACTGCGCGCCCAGGATGTAGGGGAACGCGGGAGCTCCGGCTTCGTTGATCGTTGTGAAGTAGGCGTAGGTGCCTTGCGGATATTCTGGCGTGACGGCAAACCGCCCGTTGTAGACGTCCAAATCGCCGAGGCCATCCACATATTCGTAGTCTTCCAGGTACCGGCCGCATGGAAACAGCGTGCTGACCTTGGGTCCGTTTTGCGCGGCGGGCAATGATTGAGAAACGCCGGCATGCATCGGTAGCGCCCAGTCGGGAAGCGAGGTGCGCTCGGTGATGGTACGAAGCCGGAAGCCTGAGCGCATGCGCCGCACCGGGCTTGACGCATTGCTGATGTCTGAGAATGCATACGGGCCATAGATCGGGTAGCCATCGAAGGCCCAACCGAGAATCGGCGAATGCTTCCACGGGCCAGCCGTCTCACGATAGACCGGCCCCGTGCGCGCGCTGCGGACCAGTTCGATGTTGTCGTTGAGCTGCGCGCGCAGGCACACAGGGCTGGCGTGATGATGATATTGCCCGGAAGGGGGCTGGTGGCCCACACACGCATCAAAGGTCTGCGCCTCACCGAAGTAGGCGTCTCGAAGCCAGACTCCATCGCCGCTTTGTCCCCCAGGAGGCGGCGGTCCTTGCGCCAAAGCGATGCCGATCCAGAGGGCGGTTGTTGCCGCGAGTTGCGCTTGTCTCATGCTTCCATTAAGCCTGGACATTGTTAGGAGATCGTTCGCGATGGCGGGAAAATTGTTAGCCGATGGTAAAGTTCGCTCCCTGACGTCTCGTTTTGCTGTATGAATGAGAAGGACACATGAACGATCCCAGCGAAATCTCGGGACCATCACGGCTCTTGCTGGTGGAAGATGACCGCCGCCTGTGTGCCCTCGTCAAGGCGTATATGGAAGAGATGGGCTACTCGATTGCCGTCGCGCACACGGGTCCGGAGGGGCTCGAACTGGCTCTCAGAGAAAATTTCCACGCCCTCATTCTGGACGTGATGCTGCCCGGTATGGACGGCTTCGAGGTGTTGCGCCGGTTGCGCGCCCACTCCTCGGTGCCGGTGCTGATGCTCACCGGGCGGGGCGAGGAAGCGGACCGCATCGTCGGGCTTGAACTCGGAGCCGATGACTATTTGCCGAAGACCTTCTCGACGCGCGAACTGCTGGCGCGCCTCCGCGCTGTGCTGCGCCGCTCGTTCTTGTCTAAAACACAGACGATGGAAAAGCGGCTGGCGCCGGTCGTGGTGGGAAGTCTCTACATCGACCCGGCGTCCTACTCGGCCAGTCTCGATGGCCAGCCGATGGTGCTCACGCGCCAGGAGTTCGATCTGCTGCTGGCGATGGCGCGTGCCAGTGGCCGCGTCAAGACGCGCGAACAACTTCTGCTGGAAGTAGCAGACCGCGACTTTGAAGGCTTTGACCCCTCGATTGACGTCCACATTTCTTCGCTGCGCAAGAAACTGGGTGACGACGCCAAGTCTCCGCGGTGGATCGAGACCGTGCGAGGAGTTGGCTACATGATGAAGACGCCGGAGCCGGCGGACTAACGATGCGGAATTGGTCACTGCCCCGCAAGATCGTGGCCCTCGGGTTGATCAACTTATCGGTGATCGCCCTGGTGCTACTGGTCTTTGCGCGCATTCAATTCGGCGTCGGTCCCGAGTCTCTCGTGGCGCGCGCGGCCGCCGACCACATTCTGGGAATCGCCAATGCCTTCCGGCTGGAGCTCGATTCCACACCGGATAAGGACGCCGTGATCGCCAGCTATGCCAGCCGCTACGACGCTACGGTTTTTCTGATCAATACGGAAGGGCATGCCATATACGGGCCGGCGGTCGACGTGCCCGCCAACGTGCTGCGGCGCATGCAGCCCGGCCCCCGCCCTGGTGGACCGCCGCCTACCGTTGAGCGGCCTGCTCCGCTCCGCCGCCGGAGCGGACCGCCGCCAGGGCGTGAGCCATTCTTCCTTGTCACCACAGCCAACCCGACGTTATATTGGGCCGTGGTGCGGCTGCCGGTGGGCACACCGGATGGCTCAACCCGCCCCGCCATGCTGATCTTCCGGGCGACCTCAATCTTGAACAGCAAGCTCTTCTTTGACTGGAGACCGTGGCTTCAGCTCGCCGCGGCTTTGCTGGCCGTCGCGCTGGTCTGCTGGCTGCCGTTTCTGCGCGGGCTCACACACTCCATTCGCGAAATGGACCAGGTGACTAAGGAAATTGCGCTGGGCCGCTTCGACACGCGCGTGCCTGATTCGCGGCGCGATGAACTAGGTGATCTTGGGCAACAGATCAACACCATGGCCAAGCGGCTGCAGGATTTTGTTTCCAGCCAAAAGCGGTTTCTGGGTGACGCTGCTCATGAGTTGAGCGCCCCGCTGGCGCGTATTCAAATCGCTCTCGGCATCCTGGAGCGGCGGGTGGAAGAGTCGCGGCGCGCCGATATCGATGTGCTGCGCGACGAAATCCAGGAGATGTCGGTGCTGGTCAACGAGCTGCTGTCGTTCTCCCAAGCTGGCCTCGATTCGGTGGTGGCTCCGCTCGAGCGCGTCGACTTGGCAGATCTGGTGCGGCGCGCGGCGGCGCGAGAGTCGGTGGCGCCCGAGATCACCGTGGAAAAAGACCTCTGGGCGATGGCGCGCCCTGGCCAACTGCTGCGCGCGGTTGGCAACTTGCTACGCAATGCGGCGCGCTATGCAGGCGAGCATGGGCCGATCGAAGTCAGCGTCCGCAGCGAGGGCAAGGCCGGCGTCGTCATCACTGTCGCCGACCACGGTCCGGGCCTTCCCGAGAACGCTTTCGAACAGGTTTTTGAGCCATTCTGGCGGCCGGAATCCTCGCGCAATCGGGACACCGGCGGCGTGGGCCTGGGCCTGGCGATTGTGAAGAGTTGCGTGGAATCCTGCGGGGGAACTGTGTCGTGCCGCAATCGCCACCCTTCGGGACTGGCAGTGACGATTCGTCTGGCGGCGGCTCCCGACGCAGATTATAAAAGCGGCGCCCGCGATTAACCGGGCGCGCTGGCGGCCAAGCGGCTCAGCGGCGAAGGCGATAGATCCGGGCTCCTTCCGTCTCGCGCACTCTCTCGTATCGGGGGACCAGCCAGTCAGCGAGGCCGGAGTAGTTGGTGATGGCAAGTTTGCTGTTATGGGGGCCCAGCCCGTCGACGATCCAGGTGGGGGAAAACTCGCGGAGGTGCGCGCGATTACGTGCGGCGAGTTCCGGGAACGTGGCGTCGCTGCGCGTGAGATGGCGGTCGGCGAGTACTCCGGTGAGTGGTTGGGAGTCGAGAAACGGGCCGCTGAGCGGCAGCCGGGTGTAGACCAGGATGTCGGGCCGGTGGCCCCACACCAGAATCGTGTCGCCGGGCTTCGCTTGAGAATTGATGAACTGCCCGGCCGCAGCGCTGTCCCGGTTCATGTTGGTGTCGGCCCAGGCAAGGTCCGGTTGCCTCGCCAGTTCAAAGTATTTCGGCCCGAAACGCGCGGCGGGGATAATGAGCAGCGTCAGCGCCGCCAAGCGCCAGCGCGCCGGCATGACGGATAGTCCACGGGCACCCGCCAGCGCGATTGGCGGCAACAGGACGAGATAATAGCGCGGTGAGAAGCGCAGCCCGAGGCAAGCCATCGCGAAACTGAGCGCCAGCCAGGGGGCCAATACGCGTACGCCTGACGAGCGCTCGCGCAGAAAGAACCAGGTGGCGCCCGCTACAGCCGTGGCCTGGAAGCCGAACCATGCTAGTGTTCGGACCAGACCTTCGCGCAGAGGCGCCGCGACGGGGGTGTCGCGCGAGTAGGCCGCGCCCCATCGCCAAACCTGATCCCACATGGCAGGTGCGTCGAAGGTGAGCAAGGGCAACGCCACCCCAGCCGCAAAGCCCGGCACAGCGGCAAGGCCAAACATCGGCAGCAACAGTACGGCCTTGCCGTTGAAGCCCACTGCGAGGCCCAGGCAAAGCCCCGCTATATGCGTTCGACCATGAATCGATGCGAGCACCGCCGCGAGCGTTGGCAGCAGTGTCAGCAGATCCGGTGCAAGCGCCATGACGGAGGCAGGTATGCCGAAGGTAAGGTAAAAGGCGAGGAGAATCGAGGCCAGCCACGCCTCGCGTCCTGTCCACCATCGCCTGGCAATCAAATGGATAAGGAAGCAGCTCAGCGTCACATAGACAGAGCCTGCCAGCCGCAAGGGCCATCCTGTCCGGCCAGACCACAAGAGATAGATCGCGGCGCTTAGCGGGGGTTTGTCAAATTGAATGTCCTCGTACAGCGCGCGGCCGTGCTGCATCTGAATCGCAGCAGCCGATGGGTAAGCTTCTTCGACCCAAAGGATCTCGCGATGTGTCCAACGGAAGGTGAAGATGACGGCCAGTAGCGCCAGCCAGGCCAGGAAACCACGCATGCAGGTCTGACTCTAACATTACCGGATCGGCCGCCCGGCACGGGAAAGAAAAGTCCGCGCCGGGCGCCGCCTGCCGCGGGCTAAGCCGCCTTTTTATCGAACAACTGTTGGAACGCTTCGCGAGGCTTGACCTCCTTGGCGCTCTTGCGGCCCATGCCGCCGAAATACTCGTCGAGCGGAAACAAGGAATACGGCTCTAGTTCGCGGAATACCCTCCCAAGGTGTTGCTCGATCCGGTAGACGGTGTGAAAGAAATTGCCTTTGTCGATCTTCAAGCGACGGCAGCAGATCCGCCAGTCACCTCCCATGAGGAAGTGAAACTTGAATACCTGATACTCGGGCTCGGTCAAGGAGCGCTTGCTGACCAGGCAAAAATCGGCGATGTACTCTTCCTCATTCCGGCTCCAAAAGTATCTTCTTCCGCTTCCCCCGGGACCTCTCGTCAGTTGCACCCGTGGAATCTGCTTGTCCTTCTCCACGCATTCCGGGAAATGCGCGTAGCAGGCGCGAAAGATATTCCGGAGAACACAATTGCAAGGAATCTCCTTGCCTCCCCGTCCGCTGAGAGTGCCTGCTCCGTGGCAGCGGGCACAGTGATAACCGGCCAAAGCCAGTGTTTCCGAACGATGCCAATCCATAAGATGATTACAGTCCCTTCCGATGAATGATCGGTTCGTTGCGAATGTTTGTTGCGCGAACGGCCACTCCGTCCCTACAACCCTCTCTTTCGCCGGTTCCCTGTTGCTCCCAGGGCTTCCCGGCGCCGATCCATGTAGTGATCGTAATTCAGATCTAATTCCGGTCAACGTTTGAGAGTCAGAGGCCAGTGAGACACCCGAGATACTGCCGGGGAGACTATCTTATGAATCAGTATGTTATACGTCGCCCAAGGCTCTTAACATATATTAATTATATGATATATTTCTAAAGCATGAGATAAAGTGTGACCATATTTCTGGGAGGAATAGTTTGAAGCTCGAGTTTGCCGACTTGCTCAATCTGGTTCGCCTAGAAGTACGCTCCCGGGTGCGGAACGGACAGATAACTGAAAGAGGGCTGGCCGGGAAGGCCGGGGTCTCTCAACCCTATCTGCACAAAATATTGAAATGACTCCGGCCGATGACCCCTGTCTTGGCCGACAGGCTGCTGCGAGAGATGGGTTTCGGCCTGGTGGATCTATTGGCCGAACACGCCAGATCGACCGGCCCCCGGAAGGCGGCCAAATCGGAAGGCGGCGAGGATCAGGAACGCAAAACGGCTTCCCGGTAGACCGCAAGCACCTGGGTGGCGGTGCGCGCCCAACTGAACCGTCCCACTTGACGGAGGCCATCGCGCACCATACGTTTGCGCAAGTCGTCGTCTGCGAGCATTTGGCGAATGCCGCGCGCGATGTCGAACACATTGTCCGGATTAACCAGGATGGCGGCTTCCCCAACCGCTTCGGGCAGCGAACTGCAATCGGAGGTGACCACTGGAGTACCACAGGCCATGGCTTCCAGCGGCGCCAAGCCAAAGCCCTCGTGAAGCGAGGGGAAGGCAAACAAGGTAGCGGACTCGTAGAAGGCGCGCAGCGTATCGAACGGCACGAAGCCAAGGAATCGTACGGCGTTTCCCAGGCGGCTATGAGAAGCGGCCCGCCGAACCTCCGGATGCTGGGCGATCTCGTCGCCCAGGATGATGAGGCGCAGATCCTTATATCGAGGATCGTCGGCCAATTCCGATCGCACCACCGCAAAGGCTTCAATCAGACGCGGCACATTTTTGCGAGGGCTGATGTGGCCCGCAAACAGGACAAATGGGTAGTTGACCTGAAAGCGCTCGAGTTGGCGGAGCCGTTCCTGATCGAAGTCTGGAGGGCGGGTGGCAAAGCGGGGGTCCGGCGCGCTGGGGATCACCCGGAAGTGAGCGGCGGACAATCCCAGGCTGGCTTCGATATTGCGCTGGGTTGCGTGTGAGACGGAAATGACCCGGTCGGCCCGGCTCAGCCCCCTACGGGCACGATACAAGCTTGCCTGAACCCGCCACCCCAGACCGGCAGACAACTGGCGGCTCATGTCGTGGACAGTGACCACGTAGGGATGCGGCATGAACCAGGGCACCCGATTCAACATGATGTGATACAGGTCGGCTTTGAGGCCTTTTAGAAAAGCCGGAAACGCGATGTGATCGGCTGTGTCAAGATCGCGCCGTGAATAAGGAGCCTTGGCGAAGTTAGCGGGCAAGGCCGGAAGATGGGCGGCGTCCTTCGGATGTGTGATCACCACGTAACGGTTGACTGGATCAACCGCCGCCAGTCCCTCGAGCAGGCCGCGGATATAGGTGCCGATGCCGAAGTCCCGCACATGGCGGGCGTCCATCGCGATGCGGAGAGGAGAGTGAGACGGCACGCTACCGCGCGGCGCCCGCGGCCGAAAGCTTCCAGCCGTAGAGCGGGAAGCGATCGGTGAGTTTGGTGACCCGGCGGCGGACCGCGGCGACGGTAGGCCCGATCTTGGTGGCGTCAGCGCCTAGCTGTCCCACCACTTCGGCGATCAACGAAGCCACTTCCCGCATCTCGGCCGGGCCGAATCCACGCGTGGTCACGGCCGGGCTGCCCAGCCGGACGCCGCTGGGATTCATCGGCGGATTCACGTCAAAGGGAATCGCGTTCTTGTTCACCGTGAGAAATGCTTCGTCCAGGGTGTGCTCGGCTTCCTTGCCTCGAACGCCTTTGGAGAATACGTCGAGCAGAACCAGATGCGAGTCCGTACCGCCGGACACCACCCGGAAACCGGCGTCGACCAGCCCCTTTGCCATCTCTTGGGCATTGATCTTCACTTGGGCTTGATAAGCGCGGAACTCAGGAGTGAGGGCTTCGAGGAAGCAGGTTGCCTTGGCCGCCATCACGTGACAGAGCGGACCACCTTGAGCGCCGGGAAAAACCGCCTTGTCTATCAGATCGCCCAGGAAGATATCCTTGCCATTGGCATCCTGCCCCATTACTTTGCGCTTGGCGAGGATCATGCCCGACCGCGGCCCCCGTAGCGTCTTGTGGGTGGTGGAGGTGACAATATCGCTGTGATCGCATGGATTCGGGTAGACGCCGCCGGCCACTAAGCCCGAGAAATGCGCCATGTCGACGAGGAGCAGGGCGCCCACCGAATCGGCCACGGCACGGAATCTGGGGAAGTCTACAATGCGCGGGTAGGCGCTGCCGCCTGCGATGATCATCTTCGGCTTGTGCTCTTCGGCGAGCCGGGCGAGTTCATCGTAGTCGATCCGCTCATCGTCCCGGCGGACGCCATAGGGCACGATCTTATAGGTCTTGCCAGAGAAATTGAGGGGGTGGCCGTGCGTCAGGTGCCCACCGTGGGCGAGATTCATTCCCAAAATCGTGTCGCCGGGCTTGATGACGGCGGCAAAGGCAGCTTCGTTAGCCTGCGAGCCGGAATGCGGCTGGACGTTGGCGTACTCGGCGTTGAATAGCTTCTTGGCGCGGTCGCGCGCGAGGTTCTCGACAATATCGATGTTCTCGCAGCCGCCGTAGTAACGCTTACCCGG
>SXGR01475685.1_pt1 | contig 10112 bp, 11 predicted proteins | sample 3174711 | NCBI WGS metagenome assembly SXGR01 (sample SAMN11356860, study PRJNA531348) | freshwater metagenome | isolation source: freshwater sample F1-60 | place: China: Fuxian Lake, Yuxi | collected 2017-12-25 | reverse complement strand
TCGGCGGTGGGCGGCATCCTTGACCTGTCTGCCCGGTCTAGCAATTTCGTTAGCAGCCTTGGCGATTTGTTGCCGCTTGGATTTGCTTTCGGCGCGGGAATGGTGGCGACGGTGAACCCGTGTGGATTTGTGATGCTGCCCGCCTATTTGACTCTCTACGTGAGCGACGACGAGCCTGCTGGCAATGCCGGCAGCATCGCGCGGCGGTTGTCCAAGAGCATCACCGTAAGCCTGACGCTCGGCGTGGGCTTCGTAATCCTCTTTGGATCGGTAGGAATCGCGGTCTCATACGGTGCCCGGTCAGTCGTCTCTGTTTTCCCATGGATAGGGTTCGCCCTGGGGTTCCTGCTGGCGGCGCTCGGGGCATATCTACTCGCAGGAGGCAAACTCTATACGAGCCTGGGGTCGCAAACAGCGAGCAACATCGGCGATCCTCGCAACCAAAGCCTGCGCGGCTATTTCCTCTTCGGCATCAGCTATGCGATTGCTTCGCTGAGTTGCACGTTGCCGATATTCCTTGGCTTGATAAGTAGCTCGCTTGCCTCCGGAGGATTCTGGTCTGCGGCGGGCCAGTTCATCGCTTATGCATTAGGAATGACAGCCGTAATCGCGGCGTTGACTGTGGCAATTGCGCTGTTCAAGGGCGCCCTGACGGTCCCGCTTCGGAAATCGATGCCGTACGTCACGCCGGTGTCGGCGGGGATATTGATCGCCGTAGGTGGATACCTTATCTACTACTGGCTAACTGAGGGCGGCCTGGCAGACAAGTTCTAGGAAAACATACGGGGCGCCGTTTCCGGCGCCCCGTTCGTGCTGCACTTTAGCTGTATCGGCCCCGGCTAGGCGCTGACCACCGGGTTGCTGAGTACGCCAATCCCAGCGATTTCGATTTCGGTCGTGTCGCCGGCCTTGAGCTGTGGAGTCGACCCGGACGTACCGGTCCAGATCATGTCACCGGGGTTCAGCGTCACGTAGCGGCTAATGAACGAGATGGCTTCCTTGACTCCGAAGATCATTTCGCCGGAAATGCAGCGTTGACCTTCTTTGCCGTTCACCCGCCCGATGATCGTGACCTTAGTCGGATCGAGGTCTGTGACGATAGACGGACCTATAGGCCCGAACGTATCAGATGACTTCGCCAGCCACCACTGCTTGTCGGCGGTCGGGCCGCCCTGCCATTCGCGCGCCGAGACATCGTTTCCGCATGTGTAGCCGAGGACGTGTTTGAGCGCGTCGGCTTCTGAGACGTTCTTGGCCTGTTTGCCAATGACCACGACCAGTTCGGCTTCCATATCTACTTTGCCTACGTCCTTTGGCAGGACTATCGGGGCGCCAGGGCCGACAATTGAGTTCCAGTTCTTGTAGAACGGCTCAGGGCGGGACGGCCTGGCGGCTCCGTGCAGGTGTGAGCCGTAGTTTAGGGCGAGAGCGAGCATCTTGCCTGGGTGCTCAATAGGGGCGAGCAATTTGCCCTCCGACACTTTGAACTTTTCGCCTGTCCTCTTCCATGGGTTCTGTGGCGAAGCATCGATAACTTCGACGGTGTCGCCGTCAAGGATGGCGTGTAGCCGCCGGTCGCCCTTCTGGATCTTGATGAACTTCATCTGTCGCGCTCTCCTGACTGTAGGCGAGGCTGCTCTGCCCTGCCGTTTGGTGGTGATGTATCTCGCGTCTGGCCTGTTGAATTAGAGCAGCGGAAGTTTACGGCTGTCGGAGTCGGCGCGCCACATGAGGCCGACCTGATTACGCATTGCCGGCGGGAATCGTTATTGCGCGGACATTGGTTATCGTTTAGGTTCGACTCTGAACAGGTGCATTGGCCGTGGCGGTGTACGGGCCGACCGTTCGCTCGGCGAAGCTTATTTGTGTCCGAACAATTGTTTGGAGGCGATACTCGTGCCACCGAAAGGGTTTGTCAGACCAGGAAGGCTCTCGAAGTTGGCAGTTGGCGATTCGGTTGTTGTAGAGGTAGACGGCCAAAAGGTACTGGTGTGCAACGTCGCGGGGACAATCTGCGCGGTCGCCGAGACGTGCCCACATGCCGGTGCTCCATTGGGTGATGGCTACATAACGGACGGAAACATCGAGTGTCCGTGGCACACCTCGGTGTTCGACCTGAAGACCGGGAACCTTATCGATGGCCCCGCTTCGGAGCCGTTGTCGGTTTTCGAGGTGGCGGTCGAAGGCGACGAGATATTTGTTGGGCCCGAGAAGTTCTAGCTGGCGGGGCAGGCGCGACGCGCTTCTCGACGTATATCATGCCGGCTGGGCGCCCGAGGATCACGTGCCTCGCGCCCGAATATGGTGGCTTAGTCCCAAAAGGAATAGGCGATGAAAATCACCGACCTGAAATGCGCAATTATCGGGAACTACGCCGTTGTCCGAATCACAACCGACGCTGGCATCGACGGCCTCGGGCAGGGCGAGGACTCCAAGCCGTATCTCAAGCCGCACGTGCTTTTTTACAAGGACCTGATTGTTGGCGAGGACCCGACCGATGTAGAGCGCGTGATGCTTAAGATCAGACGGCTGGGCGCATTCAAACCCTGGGGCACCGCGGTGAGTGCAATTGAAGTTGCGCTGTGGGACATAGCGGGCAAAGCAGCGGGCGTGCCTGTGTACAAGCTCCTTGGCGGCAAGGTGCGCGATTCGGTGCGGGTCTACAACGGGGCCGTGCGCTTCCCGATGAAAGGCTTCACGCCAAAGCACTACGCAGAGGACATGGCGAAGATGAAGGAGGCCAAAGAAGGCTTCACGATCATCAAGCAGGGGATCTCGTTCCACTCTCAGACGCCTGACAACATCCCCAACTATTTTTATGGTGAACTGCAGACAGGCCCGCGCCGATTCAACCGTGGCCTGCTCACTGAAAAGGGACTGAAGCACGCCATTGCGTGTGTCGAGGCGATGAAGGACGTGCTGGGCGACGGCATTGGGATGGCGCTCGACTGCGGTCCGGGATGGACAGTGCCTGACGCAATCAGGTTCGCAAAGGCGGTCGAGCTTTACAACGTTATGTGGCTCGAAGACATGATTACCGGCGACTACACGCCGTACGTACTGGCAGACCTGTATCGCGACGTCACGCTCGCTACTTCCACGCCGATCCACACTGGCGAACAAATCTACCTCCGCCAGAACGTGATGGACCTGTTCGAGAAACGAGCGATACGCGTGATAGGTCCTGACCCGCTCGACGTAGGAGGCATATCGGAACTGAAGTGGATCGCTGAGTATGCCGACCTGCACGGTGTGCTGATGGCGCCGCACGGCACAGGCGATGGGCTGATCGGACTTGCTGCTCTTGTGCAGGTGAGCGCTGCCCTGCCCCGTAACTACATCGCGTTCGAATACCCGGTGGCGCGCCCGGCGTGGTGGTACGACATCATCGATGGTCTGCCTGACCCGATCGTGAAAAAGGGGTTCATCGATGTGTGGGACACGCCCGGCCTTGGTATCAAGTTCAACGTGCGCGCGGCAAAGAAGTACCTGGACGCCGCCGACAAGGACTTTTTCAATTAGGGCCGCGTCATGACCTACGACATCGTCATCAAGAACGGGACGGTCATTGACCCGTCGCAGGGGCTGCACGCGAGGCGAGACATAGCCATCGCTGGCGGGCGCATCGCAGCCCTCGCAGAGTACATCCCTGATAAGGACGCGCACGATGTGATCGAGGCGCACGGGCTGATTGTGACGCCTGGCCTGGTCGACATGCACGTGCACGTGTGGTGGGGCGTAGCGCATCTTGCAGTCGAAGCGGATCCGGCTTGCCTGGCCCGTGGAGCGACGACAGTCGTTGATGCCGGTTCTGCGGGTGCGAACACAATCGCAGGCTTCCGCCGCTACGTCATGGAGCAGGTAGATACGCGGGTGCTGGCTTTCCTGCACATTTCGGGCATGGGCCAACTCGATAACGATATCGGCGAGCTACAGGACATCCGGTGGGCGAGAGTGAAGCAGGCCGTGGAAGCAGGCAGGCTGCACGAGCGGAACATCGTCGGCATCAAGGTCAGGCTGACTGATGTCATAGCCGGCGAAAACGATGTCGTCGCGCTCGACCGCGCTCTTGACGCGGCAGGCCAACTCGGCAAACCGGTGATGATCCACATAGGTCAAACCGTGCATCCACTTGAAACGCTGCTGCCCAAGTTGCGAGCGGGCGACATAGTCACGCACAGCTTCAACGGCCGTCCGCACGGAATCCTCGATTCGAATGGCCGCGTCATTGACGTGGCGCGCGATGCACGTAAGCGCGGCGTGGTCTTCGATGTTGGACATGGCGCGGGCAGTTTCGATTTCGAAGTGGCAGAAAAGGCGTTGGCCTATGGCTTTCCGCCGGGGACTATTTCGAGCGATGTCCACCGCTACAACATCCGAGGGCCTGTGTTCGACCTTGCGACCACCCTATCGAAGTACCTGCACATGGGGATGCCGCTTGATGAAGTTATCGCGCTAGGAACGTCGAAACCGGCCGAGGCGATCGGGTGGAATGACCGGGTGGGCACGCTCAAAGTAGGCGCCGAGGCTGATATTTCGGTGTTCGAGATGCGCGAGGGCCCGGTGTCGTTCAAAGACGCTATGGGCAAGACGCGGGAAGGAAAGCGGCTGCTCGTGCCCGTGGTCACGTTGAAGGCGGGGCAGCGGCACTCTCCGCTACACTCAGCACACCCGCACCTGAGTGGTCACGCTCACTGAGCGTCGGTCCGGTGAGCGGGCTGGGCCACCGCCTGTCAAACTCACCTCTCACCCTGGCCCTCTCCCGTAATGGAAGAGGGATTAATGATTGTTTCGACGTACTGAAAACCAGACCGTGACGATATCGGCGACGGCCATAGAAAAGGCCTACGGCGAGTCGGTCGCGCTGCGCGACGTTGACCTCACTGTGCATGAGAGCCAGGCCGTTGTCCTTTTCGGGCCAAACGGTGCTGGCAAGACAACGCTCCTGCGCATCCTCGCCACGCTGACGAAGCCCGACTCGGGACAGGTCTCAGTATCGGGCTACAACACTGCCACAGACGGCGAACGCGCGCGACAGATGACCGGGACTCTTCTGCACTCGCCGATGCTCTACGCAGACCTGACGGCGCGCGAAAACCTCCGGTTCTTCGCAAGGATGTTCGGGCTTAAAGACATTGACCGCCGGGTAAACGAAATAGCTGAGCGGTTGCAGTTCGCGCGCCGATTGGACGACCGTGTGCGGAGCCTTTCGCACGGCCTCGTGAAGCGAGTGGGGCTTGGGCGCGCGCTATTGCACGCGCCGCGACTGCTGTTGCTCGACGAGCCTGAGAGCGGGCTCGACCAGGGCGCACTGAAGTTGTTCGAGGGCGTGATCGCGGAATACAGGCAAGATGGTCGTTCTGTCGTCATGACGACGCATGACGTCGGACGTGGCATGGCAACCTGCGACCGGGCGGTTGTGCTTTCGCGCGGGCGTGTTGTACTGGAAGTCCCTGGCGGACACGAAAACGCGCGAGATATCGTCAAGGCGCTGCGTGAGACGGCGGCAGTCGTATCGTGAGTGCGCTGCAGATAATCTGGGCGATTGCGCGCAAAGACTTGCTGTCGGAGTTCCGGAGCCGCGAAGTAGTCGTCAGCATCGCCGCGTTTGCCCTCCTTGTCATAGCCCTGTTCGCGCTATCACTGGATCTGTCCACGACTTTCAGGCGTGCCGTCGGACCGGGGGTGCTGTGGGCGGCGGTCGCCTTCGCAGGTGTCACGGGCCTAAGCCGCGCGTTCGCTCATGAGACGGAGAACGACACGCTGGAAGGTCTCCTGCTTGCGCCGGTGAGCAGGGACCTGGTACTGCTGGGCAAGTCAGTGGGCATCTTTCTGTTCATGTCGCTTGCGCTTGCCGTGATACTGCCTGTGTTTGCGGCGCTTTTTAACGTGGTCGTGTTCCGCCCCGAACTTCTGGCGATATCGGTACTGGCGGTCATCGGGTTCAGTATTATCGGCACGCTTTTTGCCGCGATGTCGGCACGCGTACGAGCTCGTGAAGTGATGTTGCCGATGCTCTTCCTGCCAGTGGTCGCGCCCCTGCTGATGGCAGCTATCGAGGTGACGGCCGGCGTTGTTGGCGGGCGGTCGTGGACGGAGGCGAATGAGTGGCTAGGGCTTGCGGCGGTTTACGACCTGGTGTTCTTTTTCGTTGCGATAACGCTATTCCAATTCACTGTTGAGGACTGAGCGGTGCTACGTGATATTATTCACAAATTCTGGCGTGAAGTGAGGCTGATCTGATGGCAGGGATACTCAAGATCATTTTTGGCCCGAACCTGCTTCTGGCCGCCACCGCCGCGTCCACGATGTTGACTCTTTGGATGATTTTCATCTGGGTCCCCACTGAGACCGAGCAGGGCAACATTTACCGGGCCGTATTTTTCCACGCGCCACTGGCGTGGGTGTCGATGGTCTCGATCATCGGGGTCTCGGTCGCCAGCCTTGCGTATCTCAAGTTCAAGGACGTCCGGTGGGACCGGCTGGCCGTCGCAATGGCGGAGTCAGGCGTGGTCGCTGGCGCGCTGATGCTCATCTCAGGGATGCTCTGGGCCAAGCCGCAATGGCAGACGTGGTGGACAGGCGAGGCGAAGCTCAACACTGCGCTCATCATGTTTTTTATCTATGTCGCGTACCTGATGTTCCGGGCGTATTACCCTGCCGGGGCCCAGCGACAGCGGCTCGCAGCGACTATCGCGGTGATCGGGGCGGTCGATAGTCTGATCGTTTACGTTGCAGCTGACCTGTGGGAGAGAGCGCACCCTCCGATTATTGTTGGACCGGCAAGCGGTGAGGGCGAGTTTGCTTCGGAGTTTGGGCTTACGGTGCTCGTCTCGCTCGTAACGTTTTCGCTTATCTATTGCCTCGTGGTTTCAGAGCGGTACCGTCTACGGTCAGCGGAGGATGCCTTGGCCGAATTGAAAAGGCGGGTAGGGTCAATGGCTGGAGCAGGGGCATGAAGCGAATTCTATTAGCGCTACTGGCTCTGGCTGTGGCGACCGCGTTCGCCGTTCCGGCATTCGCCCAAAGTGATGCGACCATAGTGGATGGAGTCGTGGTCGAGGTGACTTCGAGCGCGACTGGCGAACTGGAAACGTTTGCCATCGTCGACCGTGACGGTGTTACGGTGAACTACTCAGTCGTGGCTGAGCCGAACCCAACGGAGTTCGGGCTGGAGAACCAGGCCGGCGACCGGTGGGTCGGCAATCAGCGCAGCGAGCCAGTAGAGGCCTCTCGACGGCTCCGGGACCACCAGCGAAGGTTCACCGCAATCACAGTTACATCTGTCGGCGGCGTCGCCAGCAGCGTCGTCGACAAAGAGAGCGGTAAGCTCGAAACCAACCTGAACTACCTGTTTGCGCTGTACACGGTGACGTGGGCCGCGTTCTTCGCGTACATTTTCATTCTGTCGCGAAGGCAAAGGGACCTGCAGCGGCAGATTGCGCGCCTCGATTCTGTCGTACCCAGCGATAAGGGTGGCAAAACCAGATGAGCGAAGGAGACCAACGCGGCGAGCAGTCAGAGGGCGGAGTGGCGCCATTGGCGAGTTCGGCGACGCTGTTTACGCCCCGCAGGAAGGCGCTCTTTGCGGTGCTGGTCGTTTCGTTAGCGCTTGTGTACTTTGCGTACATAGCGTTCCGGGGTGCGGCGGTCAGTTATCACTCGGTCGCAGAGGCGGTCGCTCTTGGCGCGACAAGCGGCGAAACGACTATCGGGGTGAAAGGCAAGCTAGTGCAGGGTTCATACGCGCGGTCTGCCGACGGTTTCGTTGCAAACTTCAAACTCCACGATGAGGACGGGACGACGAGCTTGCCGATCAGGTATGCAGGTGAAATCGGGCAGGTGTTTTTCAACGAACACTCGGAGGTGATACTTCAGGGAGCGAAGTCTGCGAGCGGTGTGTTCACCGCCGAGTCGCTCACGGTGCGGTGCCCATCGAAGTACCTGACCGAGCAGGAGAAGGCCGAACTGGAGGCGCAGGATGGCCAGGCGCCACAGGCGCCTCCATACCAGCCCGGGTATTTTTCCGAGGGGACATAGCGGCCCGCGCGTGGTGTTGTGCGGATCGTGAGGACCAACCGGGCGACGAGAAAGCATGTCGGTGTGGGCTTTAGTCTCACCCCGACTGGCCGATTGGCAGGACTAAGGAACGCGGTGAACACGACTCAAAATGTATACTCGCAACCTGATGGGCACTGATTTTTCGCTGACAACGGTCTTGTTCGTGACGGGCATCGCGTACCTGCTCGGAAGTTTTCCGACTGCCTACCTCGCCGCAAAGTCACGTGGCATAGACATCTACAAAGTCGGAACCGGTCAGGCTGGAATGACCAACGTCTTCCGTGAGGTATCGCATTTCCTTGCGGCGGTTGTGTTTTTTACAGACTCAGCAAAGGGCCTGCTGGCGCTCATAATAGCGCGCCAGTTCGGAATGCATTCAGAGTGGCTGTTGGTGCCTGGGTTCGCAGTAATTCTCGGGCATTGGAATTCGCCGTTTGCCGGGTTCCGCGGAGGCGACGGCGTGGCGGCGCTCACAGGTGTTGGCCTAGGTTTTGCGCCAGCGGCACTTGGAATTCCGTATACGATCGTCTTCGTCATCACGTCCGTCTTCAGCATCAACAAGAAGTTGCGTCACCCAACACTGTGGGGCGCGATTGCCGGTTACCTGGCATTCCTCGCCGTGTCATTTGTACCGGCATTCGAGATGACTGCCATAGAGACACTCGGCTTCACCGGTCTTGGCGTAGCGATTTTGGTCCACAGCTACGTATACCGCAGGCGGCGGAAGGGCAAGCTGGCAGCTGCGTTGATAGAGGCCGTGGACGACGAAGATATGCAACTCCCAGAACGTGAGTCCGCTCTGAGTACCAACGATGCGAATCAAGCTGACGCTGGCATGTCGGAGCGCAGGGCCTAGGCTGCAAGGCCCTTTGGTTGTATAGAGACCTGGACGCGAGATCGGCGCGACTAAGTCCTGCCCCGCTGTCGCTGACTAATTGAACTTGCCGCTGCCCGTCAGTCTTTGCCTATAGATCTCAGGCGTTGGCGCAGCGAATCTGAGAGTTCCTCTTTAGGCATTCCACGGATCAGTTTCAGCGTCGACGCGAACGAGTTCATCCACGAGTCGCACCCGCTGCACAGGCCCAGATGTTGCTTGATGCGCTGCGTCACCGAAGCGGGCATATCGCCGTCGAGGTAGTCAGAAGCCCCGGTACGGAGCTCCTGACAATGGTCGGGAGTACCTTCGGCCGGACTGGCTGCCTTACCTGCGCCGAATATGCGCTTGTACCAGGGAACTGCGGACAACCTATTGACCTTACGCTCTCAATGGTTGGGTTGCGGAGGGGCCCCGGCTGTAGCCGTCCTCATCGCCATGTAGACGACGAAGTAGTCACGGCATTTCCGCTCGATATCGCACCGCAGACTGCCCACTACCACAACCTATATGATGCGGCTGGATGCGGCCGCGGTGCAAGCGATCTGGGACACGTACCAGACGATCAGGTGTCCCTGGATTATGCTAGCCAGACCACGCGTTGATGTGGCGGTACTGCCGGAAAGCCCTGCGTCTTTTGATATGCGAGTAAGAGCGATCGGATTCTATGGAAGAACGTGAGTTCCAGGAAATCGCGGAGAAATACGCTGGCTTCGTTTATCACGTGGCGCTGCGGATCGTGGGCAACCACCATGATGCAGAAGAGGCCACGCAGGACGCGTTTCTGTCGGCCTGGAAATCGCGCGAACGATTCCGGGGCGATGCTCAGGTAACGACCTGGCTATACCGGATCGCGGTGAACGCTTCGCTAATGCGGCTTCGAAAAGACAAGCGCCGCAAGCTGTCGGACGTTCCGGAAGAGTCGCAAGCCGAAGTAGCTGCGACCGACTGGGCGCAGTCGCCAGTTTCGACGGCGATGAACAACGAACTGGGCGACCGGCTGAAGACGGCTATTAGTGACCTGCCGGAGGAAATGCGGGTGGCCGTGGTGCTCAGAGACGTGCAGGGTCTTTCGAACGAAGAGGCGGCGGCGGTGCTGGAGATTTCTGTACCCGCCTTGAAGGCACGGCTACACCGTGACCGCGTGGCGCTTCGAGACGCTCTGGCTGATCTGTCG
>SXGR01035770.1_pt1 | contig 10112 bp, 7 predicted proteins | sample 3174711 | NCBI WGS metagenome assembly SXGR01 (sample SAMN11356860, study PRJNA531348) | freshwater metagenome | isolation source: freshwater sample F1-60 | place: China: Fuxian Lake, Yuxi | collected 2017-12-25 | reverse complement strand
GGGATAGGCCAGCTCGCCCCCCTCGATCCAAAAGCCTGACGCGCCCCGTGAATAGTCGCCGGTCACCATATTGATGCCGAACCCGATCAGGTCCGTGACATAGAGACCCTGCTTCACCGTCTTGATGATTTCTTGCGCCGTCTTCGATCCCGGCGCGAGGTAGAAATTCGTAGGCCCGACCGACGGATTTTCCCCGACGCTGCGCGACGCGTTCCCGGTCGAGGCCATCCCGAGCTTTCTCCCGGAATAGGTATCGAGCAGGTAGCTCTTCAGCACGCCCCGTTCCACCACGGTTGTCTTTCTGGTCGGCAGCCCTTCGCCGTCGAATGGCCGGGAGCCCAGCCCTCCAACGATTCGTCCATCGTCATAAACCGTCACATAGTCAGGGGCCAGCGATTTATCTAGTTGGCCTGCCAGGAACGAGGCGCCTTTATAGAGGGAATAGCCGGACACGGCGCCGCAGAGGTTCCCCATCAAACTTCCCGCCATTTCCGCATCGAAGACCACCGGCACCCGCTGGGTGGCCACTTTCCTCGCGCCCAGCTTGCGGACCGTCCGACGCGCAGCTTCCAGTCCCACCGCCTCAGGGGAATTCAACTTGGAGAACTTGCGTTGCACATCGTACCAGGAGTCCCGCTGCATGGCCCCGGTCTCCGGATCGGTCGCAACAGGCGAGGCCGACATGGAGAAGCTGGAGCTTTGGTACTCGCCCAGGAATCCGTGGCTGTTCCCCAGCACGACACGTCCGGAAGAAGAGTCGAAGTCGCCCCCTTCGGAATTCGTCACGCGCTCGTCCGTCGACATGGCGGCAGCCTCGACCCGTTTGGCCAAGTCGATTTGCTGCTCCGTATTCAATCTGGTCGGATCGTAGAGGTCCAGATCCGGCCTCTCCCCCGCCATCTGATCCGCTTCAGGCAAACCGGAGACAGGATCTTCCACAACAGCCTTCGCCAAGGTACAGGTCTCGGCGACGAGGCCATCCAAAGAATCCGCCGAAAAATCCGACGTGGAGGCGCTGGCAGAACGTTTCCCAACAAAGACCCGCAAGCCGAGATGCTTTTCCCGCGCCTTGGTGAGCCGATCGACAGCGCCCAGCCGGACTTGCACCGAAAAGGTTTCGCCCTCGGCAATAATGATATCCGCTTCCGTCGCCCCGCTCCGCTTCGCCTTGGCCAACAAATCCAAGGCGAGCTGGCGATATCCGTCGCGCTGTTGTAACGATTGGTTCATCGCTGCGTCCCGCCTACGGTAATTTCGTCGATACGAATGGTCGGCAGGCCGACGCCCACCGGAACGGACTGCCCGTCCTTGCCACAGGTCCCGATTCCCTCGTCCAGTTTGAGATCATGCCCGACCATGGAAACCTTGGTAAGGATCTCCGGTCCGCTGCCGATCAAGGTCGCGCCCTTCACCGGCCTCGTGACCTTCCCCCCCTCGATCAAGTAGGCCTCGCTGGCGGAAAACACGAACTTGCCGTTCGTGATGTCCACCTGGCCGCCGCCGAACGACACGGCATAGAGGCCGCGATCGACGGAGCGGATGATCTCCTCCGGATCCGAGGTCCCGGCCAACATAAAGGTATTCGTCATGCGAGGCAGCACCACGCTTTGGTAACTTTCCCGCCGCCCGTTGCCGGTCACGGGAATGCCCATGAGGCGCGCATTCAACTTATCGGTGATGTAGCCGCGCAGAATCCCGTTCTCGATGAGCGTCGTGCGACCGGTCGGAGTCCCTTCATCGTCCATATTGAGCGAACCCCGCCGCCCAGGCAAGGTCCCGTCGTCGACAATCGTACAGACGTCGGAGGCCACCCGCTTGCCGAGGAGGTTCGAAAATGCCGAGGTTTTTTTGCGGTTGAAGTCCGCTTCCAATCCATGGCCGATGGCTTCGTGCAACAAAATCCCCGGCCAGCCTCCGCCCAGCACGACCGGCATGACACCGGCCGGCGCGTCCACGGCAGAGAGGTTGAGGATCGCTTCACGGGCGGCTTCCCGCGCAAACCGTAAATGCCGGTCGCCCTCATAATAGAACTCGAATACGACACGGCCGCCCCCGCCGAACGAGCCGGATTGGCGTTGGCCGTTCTCTTCGGCGATGCAGGTGACTTGCAGCCGCGACAGCGGCTGCACATCCCCGATCAAGGTGCCGTCCGAGGTGGCGACCGCCACCACTTTATACTCCGTGTTGAACGAAGCCATGACATTCTTGATGCGCGGATCGTACCGGCGCGCCTCGGCATCGATCGCGTTCAAAAGGGCCACACGATCCGCCGTAGCCACTTCGATCTGGACCCGTTCGACCGGATAGAGATCGCGCGTCGGACGTTGACAGATCGGCGCAGGAACGGCCTGAGCTCCGCTTGGAGAATTGGCAATGTAACGGGCCGTATCGGCCGCTAGCTCAAGATCCTTTTTGGTCAGCTCATCCGAATAGGCAAAGCCGGTCTTCTCCCCGGCCGTCGCCCGCACCCCCACGCCCTGCGAAACACTCTTCGTGGCGCGTTTGACGATCGACTCCTCCATCGAGACGGATTCGGACACGCAAGACTCAAAATAGAGGTCGGCATAATCGACATCGCGGACCTTGACCCGGCCGAGCGCCGAAAGCACTTCGCCTTCGGTCAGGCCAAAAGATGCGAGCTGAACAAGTTCACCCATAGTTCGAGAATCCCTACTCGGTTGGCATGCAGATAGCCGATGGAGTATAGCCGATCCCTTTCCGCAGGCGCAATGAGAACTTGCTCAACTTGTCGCTTTTACAGGACTTTTCGTTTGACTTTCCCTCTGCTCACCAGTAGACTTTGCTCGCCTACCGCAAGATTTTCCAAGAGTAAGGATCGTGACCAGCGCTACCCTATGAGTACGAACAAATCATCGGCCATGGACCAGCTGTCAACCGAAGAGCTGGTCCCCAAGCTCGACCCAAGCCTCTTGCCGAAACATGTGGCCATCATCATGGACGGCAACGGTCGTTGGGCAGAATCACGAGACCTCCCCCGCATTGCCGGTCATCGGGAAGGGATCAAGTCCGTTCGGGACATAGCCCAGGCCTGCTCAGATCTGGGCATTCAGGCTCTGACCATTTATGCGTTTTCGCAGGAAAACTGGAACCGCCCATTGCAGGAAGTCTCCGCTCTCATGGGTTTGCTCGAATATTTCCTTGCGGAGGAGCGTTCGAAACTCATCGAACAGGGTGTCAGGCTTCGCACGATCGGCAGGCTTGAAGACCTCCCCGCCTCCGCCATCCAATGGGTCCGGGATACGGAACAGGCCACCGCTCATCTCGACAAACTCCACCTCACAGTCGCCCTCAGCTACGGTGGCCGTACCGAGATCGTGGATGCAGTGCGGGGAATCCTACGTGACGCACAAGAGGGAAAACTGCAACCGGACGAAGTGGATGAAGCGCTGGTCCAACAACACCTCTATACCCAGGGACTGCCGGATCCCGACCTCCTGATTCGCACCAGCGGGGAAACCCGCATCAGCAATTTTCTCCTCTGGCAACTGGCCTATACCGAACTCTATTTCACGCCAACCCTCTGGCCCGACTTCCGCCGCCGCGAATTCCTGCTGGCTCTCGTGGAATACCAGCGCCGTGAGCGGCGATTCGGTCGCGTCCTCAGCAGCACGATTTCCTCATAGTGTCGACCTGAACCTCCAGATGCAAACAACCACCACCGGCCAACAGCCGACTCACCCCACGCCGGTTACGGCAGCCCGGTTCGACCCCCGTCGGATCTATACGGTGCTGGTTCTGGCGCCGCTCCTGTATGCCGTCATTCGCTACCTCCCGCCCCTCGTGTTTTCAGGCGTCGTGGTGCTGGCGGGAACGCTCGCCCTCTTCGAATTCTACCGATTGTGTTTCGGTGACCACAGCCGGTCCTGGCTAATCGGAATCGGCCTGGCAGGATTCGCTGCCATGATCCTCGGCGCCCATTGGCCGAACATCCTCGTGCCCAGCCTCCTCGCCACCCTGAGCGGCATCATTTCCGTCCCCCTCTTCAGCCGCGCCCCCCTTGAACAGAGCTTGAGGGATGGGGCCATGACCCTGTTCGGCGTGCTCTACCTGGGGCTCACGCTCGGTCCGCTCTCGATGACGAGACTGCTCCCCCAGGGCGAATGGCTGATTTTCTTTCTCCTGCTCGTAACCTGGGCATCCGATACCGGCGCCTACTATGTCGGGACCCTCTATGGACGACACCGCCTGGCTCCCACAATCAGTCCGAAGAAATCCTACGAAGGCTTGGTGGGAGGATTGGTCGGTGCGATAATCGCCGCATACATCATTCGCTGGTGGTTTCTCCCGGAGCTGTCCGCGCTCGACTGTCTGGTCCTGGGCACCCTCCTGACCGTCACAGGGCTCTGGGGGGATCTGACCGAATCGGCCATGAAACGCAGCGTCGGCATCAAAGATTCCGGCGGGATCCTGCCGGGCCATGGCGGCATGCTCGACCGGCTGGATAGCCTCTTGTTCACCGCCCCTGCCTTCTACTACTATATAACGATGGTGAGCCGGCTACGGATCATCGAATGAGGACGCCGCTATGAAAACGATCGTGATCCTTGGATCGACCGGGTCGATCGGCACCAGCACCTTAGACATCGTGGACCGGTTCCCCGGAGAGTTCCGCGTGGCAGGGCTGACCGCCGGCAGCAATGATGAAAAACTCGAAGAGCAAGTCCGTAAATTCAAGCCCCGCGTCGTAGCCCTCTCGGATACCTCTGCTGCCGCCAGACTCAGGCAACGTTGCGCTGGACTGCCCGTTGAAATCCTGAATGGACCGGAGGGCCTAAGTCAGGTCGCCTCTGCCTCAGAAGCCGAACTGGTCATCTCCGCGATCGTCGGCGGCGCAGGCCTCGTGCCGACCCTGGCGGCCATCCGGAGCGGCAAGCAGATCGCCCTGGCCAACAAAGAACCGATGGTCATGGCGGGAAAGCTGATGCAGGAGGAAGCCCGCAAACATCACGTGCGCATCTTCCCGGTCGACAGCGAACATAGCGCGATTTTTCAATCGCTGGAAGGTCATCGGAAAGAAGATGTCCGCCGCCTGATCCTCACGGCCTCCGGCGGGGCTCTCTGGCCCCTGACGAAAGAAGAGCTCCGCGACGTCACAGCCAAACGGGCGCTCCAGCACCCCAATTGGAAGATGGGCGCTAAAATCACGATCGACTCCGCCACCCTCATGAACACGGGGCTCGAAGTCGTCGAAGCCCGCTGGCTCTTCGACATTCCGGAATCTCAGATCGAAGTGATGATCCATCGGGAAAGCATCATCCATTCTCTGGTAGAGTATCAGGATCGTTCGGTGATCGCGCAGTTGGGCTTGCCGGATATGCGCACCCCGATTTCCTATGCGATGCGATATCCGGGGCGGCTGCCGCTCGATCTTCCCTCGCTGGAATTGACGGAGATCGCAAAGTTGACGTTCTGCAAGCCGGATCACGACCGGTTCCCCTGCCTGGAACTCGGCTATGAGTCCCTGCGGATCGGCGGCACGATGCCGGCGACAATGAATGCCGCGAACGAAATCGCCGTCGACGCGTTCCTCAAGGGGGGCATCCGGTTTACCGATATTGTGGAGATTAGCCGCAACACGATGAACGCCCACAACCTCAAGGACGTGGATACGTTAGAAGAGGCATTAGAGGCGGATCGTTGGGCGCGAGAGAAAGCCGAATCGCTCGTCTCGGCGTTGGCCCGCTAGCTTTAAAGGAGCATACACCTTGTTCATGGCATTCACCTGGTCCCCCGATACCCTCTGGTTGCTCTTGCAGAAAGCCTGGTGGTTCCTGGTCGTTTTGGGCGTGCTCGTCGCCTTCCATGAGCTCGGCCATTTTCTGGCCGCTCGCTGGGTCGGCGTCAAGGTCCTCAAGTTCTCGCTGGGCTTTGGCCCGAAACTCTTCGGCCGCCAACTGGGCGAAACCGAATATCTTCTCTCCGCCATTCCGCTCGGCGGCTACGTGAAACTGTTTGGCGAAGACGAAACCGAAGCGACCACCGAGGCGGATCGCGCGCGATCGTTCGCTCACCAGCGCCTGGGAGGCAAAGTCCTGATCGTCGCAGCGGGACCGGGATTTAACTTCATTCTGGCCTATGTCATTTTCTCCGCATGGCTCGCAACCGGCGCGCCGCTCTTCGTCCCCACATTCCAGGACCTGACCCCCGATATCGAAGCAATGATCCCTGGCTCGCCGGCTGATACAGCAGGCCTTCAGATCGGCGATCGCATCACCCGAGTCAACGGACAGGAGATTTCGACCAGGACCGAGCTGCTCGATGCCGTGGCGAAGAGCAAGGGCCAGGCTCTGGCCCTCGAGGTTAAACGGGACGGACAGGTCAAAACAATGACCGTCACCCCCACCACCGCGCCAGGACCGCAGACTTCAACACCAGAACCAAGCTATTACCTGGGTGTTGAGGAAACCCCGCCGCTGGTCACATCGGTCGTGCAGGGTTCTCCGGCAGCCAAGGCTGGGCTTCAAGCCGGGGACCATGTGGTCTCCATCGAGAGCCAAGCCATCCATACCTGGTCGCAGCTGACCGGGATCGTAAAAGAACATCCAGGCCAACAGCTGAACTTCGAGGTCTTGCGAGAAGGGCACCGCCTACCGCTCGCCGTGACGCCCTCCATAGAGAAGGCGACGGTCAATGGCCAATCGGTCGAGGTTGGCAAGATCGGCATTTCAGGACCAGGCCGCTCGATCATGCGCTCCAGCACCCCGCTCCTCTCCCTCTACGACGGATTGAAGGCGACCTGGGGCTGGACCGAGCTGACCGCCATCGGCCTCTACAAAATGATCGTGGGAGACATCTCTAGCAAGAATATCGGCGGTCCGCTCACGATCGCCAACATTTCAGGAGAAGCCGCATCGCAAGGGACCTCCAGCGTAATCTTCCTCATCGCCATTCTGAGCATCAATCTGGGCGTCCTCAACTTGCTCCCCATTCCCATCTTGGACGGAGGCCATCTGTTGTTTTTCCTGATTGAGGCCATCCTCCGGAAACCCCTTGGGGAGCGTCAGAGAGAAGTAGCGCAACAGGCAGGGCTCGTGCTATTAGTGGGCGTCATGATCTTTGCGTTCTGGAATGACCTTGAACGAATTTTCGCTCGTTAACACCATGTTGAAACAAATGTCCAACTTCGCCCCCACCTCACTAGATGAGGCATTAGGCCGGCCAACGAGACATTCCTCCGATAGATTGCGACAGTCATAGTCCATGCGAACCTCTCAAGTCTTAATCCCCACATTGCGGGAAGAACCGGGCGAAGCTGAAACTGCCAGCCATAAGCTCATGCTTCGGGCTGGGCTGATCCGCAAGGTGGCAGCCGGCATCTACACCTATCTTCCGCTCGGCCTCCGGATCATCCGAAAGGTCGAACAGATCATTCGTGAGGAGATGAACCGGGCCGGCGCCCAAGAACTGCTCATGCCCATCGCCTCCCCCGCAGAGCTCTGGCAGGAAACAGGCCGATGGAACTTCTACGGCAAGGAATTGATCCGTCTTAAGGACCGCCACGATCGCGAGTTCTGTTTGGGCCCGACCCACGAAGAAATCATCACCGACCTGTTCCGGCGCGAAGTCCGCTCCTATCGACAGATGCCGTTGAATTTCTATCAAATCCAAACGAAGTTTCGCGACGAAATCCGGCCCCGCTTCGGGCTCATGCGGGGCCGCGAGTTCATCATGAAAGACGCCTACAGCTTCGACCAGGACCCGGCGAGCGCCATGGTCAGCTACCAGAAGATGTACGAGGCCTACCACCGGATCTTCACACGCTGCGGCCTCACGTTCCGCGCCGTAGAAGCAGATACAGGCCTGATCGGTGGCAGCTCCTCACACGAGTTCATGGTGCTGGCCGAGACGGGCGAGAACACCATCGTCTACAGCGATACCGGCACCTATGCCGCCAACGTCGAGCAAGCGGAAGTGCTCCCCCCGACCGAGGTGGACACCGAAGCCCCGCGCCCCCTGCAGACCGTGCAGACGCTGCGCTGCCGGACCGTCGAAGAAGTCACGAAGTTTCTGAATATCTCCCCCACGCACCTCGTCAAGACGCTCCTCTATTCGACAGGGAAAGAGACCGTCGCCGTCTTGGTGCGGGGCGACCATGAGGCCAATGAGATTAAAATCCAACGGCTCCTTCGCGCGACGAATCTTGAACTGGCGACGCCAGCCGTCGTCGAGCAAGTCACCGGCGCACCGGTCGGCTTTGCCGGCCCCGTCGGCTTGAAAAATATTCGGGTCATCGCCGACCACGCGGTCAAAGCTTTGCGCAACGTCGTTGTCGGTGCCAATCAACTCGACACACATTATGTCAATGCGAATTGGGAGCGCGACTTTCAGGTCGCGCAGTTTGCCGATCTGCGCAGCGCCCGTGAGGGAGATCCCTCGCCGAGAAAAGACGGGACATTGAAGTCGGCGAAGGGCATCGAAGTGGGCCATGTCTTCATGCTGGGGACCAAATACAGCGAGGCCATGAAGGCCTCGTACCTGGATGCGCAGGGCAAGGAATGCCTGGCCGTCATGGGCTGCTACGGCATCGGCGTCGGACGCACCGCCGCCTCGGCGATCGAACAAAACCACGACGCAAAAGGCATTATTTGGCCATTTCCGATCGCGCCCTTCCATGTGCATCTCCTCCCGCTCACCCAATCAGCCCAGACGGCCCATGTCACAGAACAGCTCTATATGGATCTGCAGGCGGCAGGACTGGAAGTGCTCTGGGATGATCGGGATGAACGAGCCGGCGTGAAGTTCAACGATGCGGACCTGATGGGAGCCCCCTTCCAGGTCGTCGTTGGCGACAAGGGCCTCGCCGAAGGAGTCGTGGAGGTCAAGACCAGGAAAGACGGCCTCAAAATCAAGTTACCGCCAGCTCAAGTCATAGCCCATCTCACTCGTCCGCAGACGAACTAACCACCAGACCGTCCTCCCATTCCGTCTTCCTGCCGTTGCGCAGGAAGCCCTAGGCTTAAAACTGCATTTTCCTTGCCTTCCCTTCGCGATCCGCTAGACTGGCATGTGACCTCCACAGCCAAACCATTATGGCTGCAACCGTTGCGCCCGCTCATGCGCTCAACTCGGGCCATAACCATCATGTGTGACCTGCGGAAATTCGCCTAATGCAGACCAAGCCCGTCACCAAAAATATTCAAGGGCTGCAACTGGAGGTGGCATTCGCCGAGAATGTCAAACGCATCACCGATCAAATCCTGGCGACCAGCGACCTTGACCATATCCTCCTCGATCTGCGCACGGAAATTCTCAGCCTCCTCGAAGGCGAAGACCTGACGATCTTCGCCTTCGATTCGGACAAAAAAGAAATTTTCTCCAAGGTGCCCCACCTCGACAGCGTCGAGGAAATCAGGCTCCCCATCACGGAGCAAAGTCTGGCCGGGCTCTGCGCCAAGTATCTCCGCCCTGTAAACATCACGGATGCCTACGATCTCGCCGAGCTGCAGGGCATCCATCCCTCCCTCCTCCACGACACCTCCTATGACAAGCGAACCGGATTCAAAACGACGCAGGTCCTGACCTACCCCATCGTGGCGGAGAATAAGTATTTGATGGGCGTCCTCCAACTGCTCAATAAAAAAAGCGGCGCGCGCTTCACCAAAAAAGACGAAGAATCCGTCGCGGAGATCGCGAAGGCCCTCGGCATCGCCCTTTTCAATCTCCGCAAAACCACAAAAAAACCCCCGAGCAAATTCGATCTGCTGATTACAAGCAACCGCATCACTCAGCCCGAACTGGACAATGCGCTGGCTGAGGCCAAGAAGGGCGGTTCAGACTTCGACAGCGTCCTGATCGAGAAACATAAAACCCCAAAGCTCGAAATCGGCAAATCGCTCGCCCAATTCTACAAATGCCCCTATATCGAGTACGGCGATCGCACGATCGTAGACATCGAACTCTTGAAAAATCTGAGTATCGACTATCTCAAGAAGAACCACTGGATGCCTCTTAAGCGAGACCGCACCTCCATCGAGATCTTAACGGATGATCCGGGCGATCTCGATCGTGTGGCCGATATTAAACGGACCTTCCCCGGCCTCACCATTCGCTTTGCCATCAGCCTCCGTCGTGACATCGCTCAATTTCTCGCT
>SXGR01641247.1_pt1 | contig 10113 bp, 7 predicted proteins | sample 3174711 | NCBI WGS metagenome assembly SXGR01 (sample SAMN11356860, study PRJNA531348) | freshwater metagenome | isolation source: freshwater sample F1-60 | place: China: Fuxian Lake, Yuxi | collected 2017-12-25 | reverse complement strand
TTATGTTGAGCAGAGTCCTCCCAAATCCGTCGGGCGCGTCTGGACTGTCGCTGGTAACGACGACCAGCCCGTCCTGTGAAACGACCGCTACGCAATCGGGCCAACCTGGAACATGTGTCAGAAGCAGCGGCTCGGCAATGTTTAGCCACGGCCATACTCTTTCGACCCGTAACTGCCTGATCGGCAGCGCTCCGGCGGTCGACGGCGGCGGGATAGCCGAAGCGGATCCGGTCGGCTCACCGGCCCACAAGCAACCACTCCCGTCCGCCCTCGCCTGATCTTCAACGGCGAGCAGTTGGTCAAGGAACTGACCGTCCTCTGGCCAGGCAACCGCGAGTCCCTCGGCAATCATGATCTCGTCGATGCTCTCGCCGTCTTCGGTAAACAGGTATGCGAGCAGCCTACCTCCACTGTCTTGCCGTCTCGGGCCTTCGGCCAACCTGACTTTCGCACCGGCTAGCTGCTTCAGCCGGGCCGTCGCCTCCGCGTAACACCGCGCACAGTATTCGGGACTATTCGTCCCAAATACCCGCACGACCCCAAGCGAAGTCTCGATCGTGTCCCCATCTATGACCGATACTACGTCGGCGAGCTCACACTCCGGGCAACATAGGACTGTCTCGCACGGGCCGTCGTCGGACGTCACAATCGGCTTTGGTGTTTCGGTTAGCCCGGAAGGCACGGTTGGCGTTGGGATATCGGTACGGGCGGTCGCGACAGGCAACACAACTGCCGACCCAGCTGCCGAGGTGGTCGGAGTCGACCCACGAGCAGCGGGCGCGGAGGTAGTCGCAGTCTCATCGGCCTCGGGGGACGGTGAAGTTGAGGCCGGCAACGAAGTTACAGAGGTCTGTGCAATAGGCGTCGGGGTTGTCGCGGCCGGATTACAGGCCGATACAGAGACCGTCACAAACAGAGCCACCGCTGACACGACGAGGAGCCACAACATTCTCAACTCGTGCGCCTCAATCTCACGGCCGCTCTCGCCACAGGTGGTTTGAGTCCCGCTAACTCACGTACGGCCAGGCCGCTGTTTTGGATGGCTCTGCAAACTGACAGAACGGAAAATGGTGCGCCCGGAGAGACTCGAACTCTCAACCTTTGGGTTCGAAGCCCAGCACTCTATCCGATTGAGCTACGGGCGCACTGCTAGCCTGGCGTGGTACAGGTCAGATCGATATTACGGCAAAACATGCGGCCACCCGTTCCCGGGTGGCCGCATCCAAACAAGTCTAGGTGGGGTGAGCGAAGGGATTCGAACCCTCGATCTTCAGGGCCACAACCTGACGCGTTAAGCCTCTACGCTACGCCCACCACGCTTCCCTCCACCGTACACCGGCGAACGCGCTCGGTCAACGCACCGACCGCACAGGCAGCGGGTCAGGCCTACTTCTTTGCCTTCTTGACCTGGAGTCTTCGCCATTCCTCGCGCGTCGCCTCGGTCGGCGGATAGTACTTGCCAGGCCTGACCCTTTCCTTCACGATCTTCTGTTTGATGTACGCCTCCACCGCTTCGGTCTCTTCGACCCAACCTATGCACTCCTCGGCGTACCACGACGGCACCACAACACAGCCATCGTCGTCACCAACAATTACATCGCCCGGCCGCACCAACGCTCCGCCGCACTGGATATCGACGTTCTCCTCCGCCGGGTCGGCCCACGGACGGCCTCCGTACGGGGTCCGGTCGCCTGCATAGACGATAAGTCCGTAGCCCTCGTGCTCCAGTACACCCATGTCCCGAATCGCCCCGTCCGTTACCAGGCCGTCCGCTCCATTCATCTTCAGCTGAAGCAACTTGACGTCGCCGGCTATGGCGGCCAGGCTCTTGCCCATGATGTCCGCCACAAGCACATCGCCTCGGCCGCAACGCGCCATCGCCCGGTATTCAGGCGAGTCCTCGCCTGCTCGGACCTGCACGTCCAGGTCGACTCTCGGCGGCAGAAAACGCAACGTACGCGCCCGGGCCGCGAGTCGCTTACCCGGAGTAAACGGCCTCACTCCTTCCATGAACGGCAGCGGCACGCCTAGCTTCGTGTGGACCGCTCCCCACACGGTCGCCACTGGAACTTTCTTAAATCTTTCCAGCACGGACTGCTTTACCTCAACCGGCTTCATAACTCGATCTGGCATGCTCTCCTCCGTGGCCCCTTGTGGCGATCCCGCCTGCGGTGGCCCATTCTATTGTTGCGTTCTGGTTAGCCTGACAACCGCGAGCCTTCGTTCAGACTGGATCAATCTCCTTCCGAACGATTAGCTGGCAGATTGTAGACCAACGCGGCCACAGCGCGACTTTCTCGGGCAGGCCGCACGCCTGTCATTGCCTGGCAAGGTCCAGCGCTAGCTGGACGAGCGTCCTGGCCGGTATGCCCGTGGCCCCCACGCCGTACACGCCCCGGACCGTGTCCGTCAGGTTCAGCGCAGCTGTATCCAGGTGGACCCAGGGCGTATCGCCTGCGAACTCAGCGATGAAGTGCGCCGCTGTGATGGAGCCAGCTGCACGCCCCCCGGTGTTCTTGATATCAGCGATCTTGCTGGCGTTCTGGCGCTTCGATGTGGAATCAAGAGGCAATCGCCAGAACGGTTCGCCGTGCTTCGCGGAAGCTGCGAGCACACTCTCCATCAACGCGTCGCTGTTGCTAAACGCCGGACCGTTTCCGGTCCCCAACGCAATACGCGCTGCGCCCGTAAGCGTGGCGATGTCTACGATCCGGACCGCACCCTTACTTTTGGCGTAGGCGATCGCGTCGGCGAGTGTCAACCTACCTTCCGCATCCGTGTTCTCGATTTCGATGAACGTCCCGCTCATCGACCGGACCACGTCGCCGGGGCGCTGTGCAGACCCGCCGGGCATGTTCTCCGTAGCCGCGACAACACCATGGACGTTGATCCTGGGTTTAATCTCGGCAATAGACCGCATCGCGCCGATGACCGCAGCCCCGCCACCCATGTCGCCTTTCATGTCCCCCATGTTCTCGGCCGGTTTGATCGATATGCCGCCCGAGTCGAACGTAATGCCCTTGCCGATCAGCCACAGGTTGTTCCCGGCATCTGTCGGGTCGCCGACATAGGTCAGGTGGATGAATTTCAGTGGCTGAGGGCTACCCGCAGCGACCCCGATGAATGCCCCCATCCCGAGGGCCTCCACCTGTGCTCGCTCCAGAACGATGCATGTGACTCCGGGGCCGACGAGCTTCATTGCCTGCGATGCCATTTCTGTCGGCGTCATGATGTTTCCCGGTTCGTTCACGAGGTCCCGCGCGATCATCGCCGCACGCGCAAATACAACTCCTCGGCGCAGGCCCGTTTCCAGCGCTGCTATTTTTCCACGTTCGCTCTCGATGACATCCAATGACTCCATCATGGGCGCAGTGTCATCGCCGGGAGCCGACTTGTACCTGTCGAACCTGTAGCCGCCCAGGCTTGTGCCTTCCGCGATAGCCACCGCACATTCCTCAGCGCCGAGGCCCCCTAATCCGGCGCCGTGCGCGATAGTGGAGGCCTTCCTGATCCCTGACCGCTCTAACCGCCGTACGGACTCAGCTGCCACCGTCCTGACGGTTTCAAGGCTGAACTTGTCAGCGTTCCCAAGCCCCGCCACCAGCACACGGCGCGGGCCAAAGTTCCGGTAGGCGTTCTCCGGCGTATGTAGCAGAGTGAATTCGCCGGCCCGGCCTCGGATCTCGCCATCGGATATCAACCTCGATATCAGTCCGCCAAGAGCTCGGTCCAGAGCCCCTGTCGCCCCGCCCGGCGTGGTAACTCCTTGAAACAGGTTTACGACGGCTGCGTCCGTCTTGTGAGTCGCCATATCACCATTGACTACTGAGAGCTGCATCAACTACCCCCTGCCCGGCGTGCTGGCGGGCCATACGGGTCCGGATCCGTATTGAATCGAACAGAATAGCGCCGCAAGAGTATATGACTGGGTGTGTGAGGCCTGCTAGCGGCCCGTATTTTGGAGCGGGGACCGAGTAAGTTTAATATCAAGTCTTATACTAGTATTAGAAATTGGTTATACGAACAAAAAGGGTACCTCGGTACTCTCTACGGGCGGTCGCTCACGTATTAAGGTCTCATCTGTCCCGCAGCCACGCACGGTGGAAATACAGCTGCGCTGGTGTGCAGATAAACACTCCGGCACGCATCCCGGAGAGTTTCACAGCGAGTGTCCGCTCGCCTTTACACACGCCTCGCTCCCACGGGGCACAGGGGCTACAGACAGATGGTCACTTCGAACATCAACATCAGCGTTATCAGCGATGGTTCTTTCCTCCTTGATGGCGGCCCGGTCTTCGGCGCGGTTCCAAAAGTACTATGGGAAGGCCACTCGAAACCCGATCGCCGCAACCGCGTCCGGCTCGGCCTCAACTGCATGCTCATCAGGGCCCCCGGCGCCAACATCCTCGTCGACGCAGGCATCGGCAACAAGTCACCAGAAATCACCAAGGATATTTACGGCCACACGACTAGCAAGTTGATTCGCAACCTGCGGAACATCGGCCTGAGCACTCGTGACATCGACTACGTCATCCTCACCCACCTGCACTTTGACCACTGCGGCGGCGCTACTCGCCTCGACCGCGAGGGAAACATCGTCCCAACATTCCCTAAGGCGAAGTACCTGGTCCAGCGCACGGCATGGGACGAGGCCTACAGCCCCAACGAGCGCTCTCTGCCCTCCTACTCGCACGGCTGCGCCGAACTGCGTACCATCAGCGACCGGGGACAACTGCAACTACTCGACGGCGACACAGAGATCGTCCCTGGCGTGAAGGCCCTTGTGACCGATGGTCACGCACACGGACACCAGGTCGTAACAGTCAACTCCGGTAGTGAGCGCCTTATTTTCCTCGCCGACCTCGTACCGACTCCGCACCACCTGCCCCTGCCTTACATCACTGCCTACGATCGCCACCCTGAACAGACGCTGCACGCCAAGAAAGAGACTCTTGCGAGGGTCGAACGCGAAGGCTGGCTCATGGTGTTCGCTCACGGGCTTACCGACCGCGCCGGTTATCTGGAGCGCACGCGTTCGGGTCTCGCACTAAAACCCGTCGCCCTGTAAATACGAAATGCAGTCGAGAAGGTAAGTTCACGTAAGTACGAGGGGCCGCCGTTAGGCCGGCTCCTCTGTTGTTAATTACGGCAACTGTGTTCCTGCGAACCGGGCCACGCTAGCCGAGCCGATACCGGCTGGTACACCAGTTAGCACGTCGCCGGCGACGCCCGTGAGCCGGACATCTTCAATCAGCCCACGCGCCGGCGCAGTACCACGGACGCCGCCTGCGGACTGCCACATGACCTTCAGGTAGTTATCGGTCAGGCCAATACCTTGGCGCCAGACCTCCCACAGTACTGGACGGACACTCCCCACGGCTTTCAGGCGGTGCAATTCCGAATGACGGCCCGCTGCCCGCCGTAGCTCGGCCGCTCGGGCCGCCTTTGTATCGTCCGACACACTTCGGTCAAAGTGCGCAGCACTCGTCCCTGACCGGGCTGAGTACGGAAACACATGTACGGATGCAAAATCTGCAGCCTCCAATACATCGAGAGTCGCACGGTGGTCTTCCTCCGACTCTCCGGGAAACCCCGCGATGATATCTGTGGTCACCGAGCAATCAGGGACCGCCTCCTTTACCCTCTTGACCGTCCTGAGGAATTCAGACGACGTATACCTGCGGCGCATCCGTTTGAGCACGTCGTCGCTCCCGCTCTGGAGTGGGAGGTGGAAGTGTGGGCACAGCCGGCCTTTGCCCTGCGCGGTCCACAGTTCGAGCAGTCTGTCGGTCACCTCGAGGGGCTGAAGCGACGATACTCGCAGTCGACGAATGCGGGTCTCGGCGAGCACACGCGAGACAATGTCCCGCAGACTGCCGTCGCCACTGTCTATGCCATACGAACCGAGCTGTGTCCCGGTTAGCAACACCTCCTGGACACCTGAGCCTACGAACTCTCTGACCTGATCGACGATCTCCTGCGAGGCGATGCTCCGCTCCCTGCCTCTGACCTTCGGCACTATGCAATAGGCGCAGACCTGATCGCAGCCTTCCTGGATCTTCACAGCCGCACGTGTCCGCCCACGAAGTGGGGACAGGCCTGACGCCAGAGAGATCATCTGCGGCAAGAACGACGAACCTAGCCTGGCGGTTATCGCTTGGACCGCCCGCGGCTTGTCTCGATTCGAGAGCGCCAGGTCGACATAAGGCAACGACTCGACAACGCCCTTCGCACGTTCAACATAGCAGCCCGTAGCGACAATCAGCGCCCGCGGGTACCGGCGTCGCATCGCAGACGCCGCCTGCCTTGCCTTGCGGTCGGCGACATGCGTGACCGTACAGGAATTGAGGACGCAAACATCGGGGGTCTGGTCATCCGATGCAAGCGAATACCCGGCTCCGAGGAATTCTTGCGCGAGCTTCTGGCTGTCCGCCGTATTCAGCTTGCAGCCATGCGTTTCAATTAGGACCGACGTTCCCATCGCACGTGAACATCCACATCCGAAAGCTAATTTCCCCGACCGGTTATGTTAGTTGCCGCAGGCGTGTCGAACCGTGGATGGAAGCCAGCCGCTTCCGAAATACGGTCACTGAACACACGTCAGAACCATTTTGTCAGACACGTTATTCCGCCCTTCCCTGCGTCTCGGGTTCATGTCGCCCCATTGCTATAATCCCGGCCTGCTGACTCCTGCAAGTGTCGCAAAAACCCGTTCCCGGACTACCGGTCCGCCTGCCTCACGGCCCGCGCCCGCGGTCGGTTCGTTCATAACTCCTGCCAGGTCAGGCCACGTGGCCGACTCAACCTCAGCATCAGTAACGAGGGACAAACCATGACAGTGCGGGTAGTCGTAACCGGCATAGGCCTGATTACGCCGGTCGGTATTGGTCGAACAAATACATGGCGCAACCTAATGGCAGGCGTCAGCGGCATTGACCACATCTCCGCCTTCAATTCAGAAGGTTTTGATTCCCGTATCGCGGCCGAAGTCAAGGGGTTCGACCCGGAGTCGGCGCTCGGTCGTAAAGAGTCCAGGCGCATGGACCGCTTCGCCCAGTTCGCCTGCGTCGCGTCACTCGAGGCGATGGCGCAGGCTGATTTCAAGATGGAACTCGCCGACCGCGAGCGCGTAGCCGTGCTGGTGGGGAGCGGCGTCGGAGGAATCCTGACGCTCTCCGAGCAATTCAAAGTGCTCGAATCAAAGGGCCCCACACGCGTGAACCCGTTCCTCATCCCCATGATGCTTGGCGACATGGCATCCGGGCAGGTCTCAATGCTGTTGGGCGCAAAAGGCCCTAACTTCTCGACCGTTTCAGCGTGCGCTTCGGGCGGTGACTCGATCGGCGAGGCTTTCGAAATGATCAGACGGGGCAGGGCCGATGCCGCATTCGCGGGAGGAACAGAGGCCGCGATCTGCCCCATTGCTGTCGCCGGCTTCAACTCCTGTCAGGCGCTCTCCAAACGAAATGACGACCCCAAAACAGCATCTCGGCCGTTCGATGCAGGGCGCGATGGGTTCGTACTCGGCGAAGGCGCAGGCATACTCCTGCTTGAATCGCTCGACCACGCAGAAAAACGCGGCGCCAGGGTACTTGCCGAACTCGTCGGATACGGGTCAACCAGCGACGCCCACCACGTGACACAGCCCGACCCGGAAGGCCACGGCGCGTCGTCGGCCATGAAATTGGCACTCAATCAAGCGGGCCTGGCCCCGGACCGGGTCGACTACATCAACGCCCACGGAACATCCACCCCGCTCAACGACAGGCTGGAAACACTGGCCATGAAAAAGGCCTTCGGCGAAGCCATATACAAGGTACCCGTCAGCTCTACCAAATCAATGACCGGTCACTTGCTGGGCGCGGCAGGTGGAATAGAAGCAGGTATATCCGTCCTATCGATCACCGAATCGGCGATCCCGCCGACAATCAACCTCGTCGAGCCAGACCCTGACTGCGACCTTGACTACACGCCACATCTGCCCCGCCGCGGGACTGTCGCAGTCGCCATGAGCAATTCCCTGGGGTTTGGCGGTCACAACTGCAGCCTCATCTTCAGGGCGTTCGCAAACTGACCACGCCCAGGCGCCCAAAGGCGACACAACAGCGCCACTATCGAAGGTTCAGATCATGAAGAGGCCTGGCCGGTGGGACGTCCGCAAGTCACCACCTGACGGTTTTCGCCTGGAAACCGACGGCTTCGCCGCCTCACTCGACCGGTCCGAAGTCGGGATGGCCGGACGCCTTCCGTCCAGGCTCCTGTACAACCGCGGTATACGCACGATGGCCGACGCGCAGGCATTTCTTAGCCCGGCCCTGACCGACCTCAATCCACCAGAATCACTGCCGGACGTGGAGGCAGCGGCAAGCCGATTGTGCAGAGCCGCCGAGGCAGGCGAAAACATCGGCATCTGCGGCGACTTCGATGTCGATGGCCTCTCTGGTACCGCAGTCCTGTGTGACCTGATCACAACCCTGGGCGGCAGGCCCATGCCCTATATTCCGCACCGCGAGCAGGACGGACACGGCGTCGCGCGGCAGGCGATCGCTGCATTCAAGGACGCGGGCGTGCGCCTCATGATTACCGTCGATACCGGCACAACCGCAGTCGACGAAATAACTGAAGCAAAGTCCGCCGGAATTGACACCATCGTCACTGACCATCACGTCCCTGGCACGAATTTCGAAACCCACCAGCGGGCCAGCCTGCCGCCGGCGGTCGCAATTATTAACCCGCACCTGTCCGGTATATCTGACCGTGCGCCCCTCAGCGGCGCAGGCGTCGCCTACAAGCTTGCGCTCGCCGCATGTGCGTACGTAGGGCGGACTATCTCCGATGATGCAATTGCTCTGGCAGCGCTCGGCACCATCGCCGACTCCGCGCCCCTTAGCGGAGATAACAGGATCATCGTGAAGTTCGGGCTCGATCAACTCGGCAAGACCCGCCACCCAGGCCTGAGGGCGTTGCTCGACCACTCTCGCCACCGTGGGAACGACGGCAAGCCGGATACGGAGCTTGTTTCGTTCTACATCGCGCCGAGGCTGAACAGCGCAGGACGGCTTGGAGATGCAGGTCCAAGCCTTAGACTTTTGACGACCAAGGACGGGGACGAAGCGCAGGCGTTGGCCACCCGCTTGGATGGGCTAAATACGCAGCGGCAGCGGCTCGGCGAACGCGCCTGGCAAGACGTTCAACCTCAGATCAAAGCGCTTGGGATGGACGCCCCGCTGATCTCAGTGAGATGTGATATGCCTCCTGGACTCCTGGGCCCACTGGCAGGCAAGCTTTGCGAAACCTACGCGCGTCCCGCGATAGCCTCGACTTCGTTTGGTGGAGTTGTCCGGGCCAGCGCGCGGAGCACCTCAGCGTTCGACATCCATGCCGCGGTCGCCACTCAATCCAGGCTTCTGCTGCGGTTTGGAGGCCACGCCCGCGCAGCGGGATTCTCTGTAAAGGACGAAGACCTGTCGACTGTAATCGCGCAGGTAACTCAGCTTGCGGCCTGGTCATCGATAAGCAATCCCGCGGAAATCGAGTTGATCGCGGACGCCGATGCCAGAATTGAAGACTTGAATTCAGCCCTCTGGGATTTTGTCGAGCTCCTATCGCCATTCGGAGAAGGAAACCCTGCGCCGGTATTCCTATCCCGAGGCGTCAGGCCGACGCAGCTCAAGCGGATGGGTGCAGACGGAAAGCACGTTCGCATGACCGTCGGCGCAGGCGGCCGACAGGTCGACGCGATCGGGTTCGGTTTCGGAGACGCGGTCGATGGGCTGGACAGCGTCGACATCGCGTATTCGCTCCGGAAGAACCTCTGGAACGGCCGCGTCCGCCGCGAGTTGCAACTCGTCGCCGTCAGGCCCGCGTAGCGGCGGTACCTGCCAGTATCCAGCTAGGCTCGCCTGCGCTCGGCGCGGGTCGTACCCTGCGGTACCGGCTGAACTACGCTGTCGCCCGGACCTTTGAACCGCGTCTTCCAGACGATGTACGGAACCGTCACAAACACGACCAGTAGCGCGATAAGATGCGCCTGCTGAAGCCCCCAGAACTTCACATCGTCCAATCGCAGGAATTGGATCCAGAACCGGCCCAGGGCATACAGCGCCACGTACA
>SXGR01494089.1_pt1 | contig 10117 bp, 9 predicted proteins | sample 3174711 | NCBI WGS metagenome assembly SXGR01 (sample SAMN11356860, study PRJNA531348) | freshwater metagenome | isolation source: freshwater sample F1-60 | place: China: Fuxian Lake, Yuxi | collected 2017-12-25 | reverse complement strand
GCTCGCCAACGATCCGCACCTCGGCCTCACCGCGCCTGCGGTCTGGTACTTCGCGCACCTGCACGCGCCGGGCCTGAACGTGATTGGCGCGACGCTGCCGGGCGTGCCGCTGGTGGTGCTGGGCAGGAACGAGCGCATTGCCTGGGGTTTCACCAACACCGGCCCCGACGTGCAGGATATCTTCGTCGAGAAGCTCGAGCCGGCCGGCGGCTACCTGACACCCGAAGGTCCCGCGCCGTTCACGCTGATCGAGGAGACGATCCGCGTCAAAGGCGCCGCGCCCGAAAAACTGCAGGTGCGCGCCACTCGCCACGGGCCGGTGGTCTCCGATGTGTTCAAACCGGCGCTCGATGCCACGCCGCGCGGCTACGCGCTCGCATTCCAGTGGACGGCGCTGCGCGACGACGACCTTTCGCTGCAGGCGCTGGGCAAGCTCGCCCGCGCGCAGAACTGGGAAGACGTTCTTTCCGCGTCGCGCCAGATTCACTCGCCCCAGCAGAACATCGTCTATGCGGACGTGGACGGCAACATCGGCTTTCTTGCACCCGGGCGCGTCCCGCTACGCAGGAACGACAACGACCTCATGGGCCACGCCCCCGCGCCGGGCTGGGACGCGCGCTACGACTGGACCGGCTTTCTCGCGCACGGCGACATGCCGCTTCAATACAACCCGGCTGGCGGCGCAATCGTCACCGCGAACCACAAGATCGTTCCCGATTCCTATCCGCACTTCATCACCAGCGAATGGCAGCCTCCGTACCGCGCAGCGCGCATCTGGCAGCTGCTCGACGCCACGCCAAAGCACACGGTGCAAAGCTTCGCGCGCATGCAGGCGGATGTTTCCTCGCTGGCGATGAAAGGCATGCTGCCGCTGCTGCTCACGGCGCTGCCGGCGAACGAGCGCGCAAGGACGGCACTGGCGCTGCTGGCAAAGTGGGACGGCATCATGGAGGGAGATCGCGCCGAACCGCTGATCGCAGTCGCCTGGTGGCGCGAACTCGCCCGGGCCGTCTACGCGGACGAGCTGGGTGAGGCCTTCGCCCCGAACTGGCGGATGCGGCCGCAGTTCATGGCCGAAGTACTGTCAGGCGGCGAGCCCTCGAAATGGTGCGACAACGTGCGCACCGCGGCGGTGGAGACCTGCGCGCAACTGCTCACGTCGTCGCTGGATGCCGCGCTCGCCGACCTCGAGCGGCGCTACGGCGCGAACATGTCCGCGTGGCGCTGGGCCGAGGCGCACGTCGCGCGCCACGAGCACCGGCCTTTCGGCCGCCATCCTTACCTCTCGAAGCTCTTCGATATCGTCGCGCCAACACCGGGCGACGCGTTCACCGTGAATGTCGGGCGCCACAACCTGAACGAGGAAGCGAACCCCTTCGCCAGCCGGCACGCAGCGAGCCTGCGCGCAATCTATGATTTCGCGGACCTCGAGAATTCACTGTATATCCACTCCGGCGGGCAGTCCGGCAACGTGTTGTCGCCTCACTACCGCTCGTTCACCAAAGCCTGGGCACGCGGCGAATACATCCCGATAAAGGCTGCGCGGCGGTCGATAGAAGCCGGGCAACACTACACCTTGCGGCTGACGCCCCAGCGCAAGTAGAGGTTGTTGGCGACCAGCGCGCCGATCACCAGCACCGCGCCACCGATCTCGATGACGGAGAAGCTTCGCCCCAGCCAGGCCTCGATGGCGAACACGCACACGGGTATCAGGTTCAGCATGAGCATGGTGTTGAGCGGACCGAACTGCCTCACCGACTGGTTGAACGCAAGCACGCCGAGGAACACGCTGAAGACGACGAAATAGGCGATCTGCCAGCCGATTGCCGCCATCGCCTCCGGCGCGGGCACCGCGGCGATGCCGACGCCGATGGCGAGCGCGTTCAGCACGATCAGGCCGATGCCGCCCGGGATGCAGGTCAGCACCGTGTAACGCAGCGGCGACCAGCCGGTGAAACGCGCGCCGAGCAGCGCGAAGCCGACCCAGCACACCGCACCGGCCACGATCAGCAGGTCGCCCAGCAGCGAACCGCCTTCGAAAGCATGTGTGGGATCGCCCTTGGTGACGACAAGACCCACGCCGGCGATCGCGGCCGCGATACAGCCGACAGTGAACGCCGGCGGCCGCTGGCCATGCAGGAGCCAGACCGCGATCGCGGTAAGTGGTGTCTGCAGCGCCATGATGATGGCGCCGTGCTCGGGACGCGAGTACGTCAGCCCGAGCCACACCAAGCCGTTGAATCCGGTAATGCCGAGCAGCCCTGCAAAAACTGCGGCACCGAATCGCCCGTCGTAGCGCAGCGCCCGCGCACCCTCGGCCGCCCACAGCACCGCAACCAGCAGCACGCTGCCCAAGGCATAGCGAATGCTACCGAGTGCGAAGGCGTCCACATGCGCGAACGCGCGCTTGGCAAGCGGGAACATCGGCGCCCAGCAGGCGACGACGAGCACCGCCCAGGCAAGGCCGCGGATCAAGGGACTCGCTGCGCCTGCATACCCATCAACGCGGGCTGATATCCCGGCTTTCCGTCTGCTGTCCCATCCGTGCGCGCAGTGGCGCCACGGCAAATCAACGGCAGCGTTTCATGACGGTGCCCCGGCGTCCGTCAGCGCATCGCCATGCACCATGCCCTCGATCCGCGCCCAGCCTGCGGCAGATTCACACATGCGGCACGGTCGCGACGTGGACACCAGCACGCAGCCGGAGAGGTCCCGGCTGCGCAGTCGACGTGCCGCATCACGGATTGCCTCCATCTCGGCATGCGCGGTCGGATCTCCCGCGGTCACCACCCGGCTGGGCGATTCGCCGACAATGTGTGCACCGCGTAACACCACCGCGCCATAGGCCTGGTCACCGCCGCGTACCGCTTCGTCGCGCAGCGCGCGTGCCCGCTGCATGGCCTGCTGCAGCGACGGTGACGCATCGGCTAATGTCGGCAGAAGCAGCGGCAGCATGACGAGGCACTGGCGACGAGTAGGCATGCCTCAGGCGCGGCCCGGGCCGCCACCGTCATTTCCCCGACGGTGATACCACTGCCGCAACTCGATCGGGTTGCCGTCCGGGTCACGGATCTCGGCGCGGGCATAGTCCGGCCTCTTCACCGGCCCCCACGACGCCTGCACACCCTTTTGCTTGAGCAGGCTCAGCGCGCCGTCCATGTCATCCACCTCTAGGGCAAGGCACTGCCAGCCGAGCCTCTGCTCCGCGCCATTGGACGGAATTGCCTTCGCTTCCGGATAGCACATCACCTCGACGGTGGTGCCACCAAGCTCGAGGTACACCAGGTCCAGTGGCCCGGACGGGGTTTCGGGAATACGCGCGCGCTCGCGCTCGCGAAAGCCGAGCACGCCGGTATAGAAGGCGATCGTTCGTTCGGGTACCGCGGTCAGCAACTCTATATGGTCGATACGCTTGAACATGCAGCCTCTCTAGATCGACGCATGGCAGTGCGTCACGGTGAATGCGAAAGGCAGGCGGCGCAATTCAGTCGAAGCCATGGCGCCCAGAGTATCAGCCCGAAGGCGGCGCGGTCATTCGCATGGATTCGCGCGTTTCCATGGTCTTCCACAGCCGCGCAAGCTTCGGGTATTTATCCTGTGAAAAATAGTGTGGGGCACGCAACACGATGAAGCCGAGATGGCAGGCAATCGCGACATCGGCGAGGCTCATCGCGTTGCCGACGCACCATGCCCGATCGCCCAGCATTCCTTCGAGCGCAGCGAGCCCGGCGCCGATCTTGCCTGTCTGCCGGTCCATCCAGGCCAGACTGCGTCTTGCTTCGTCGTGAAACCGCATCTCGTAGAGATTCGCGGCGACCGCGTCCAGGGTGCCATCGGCGAGCGCTTCCCAGCGCCTGACCTCGGTTCGGCTGTCAATCTCCACTGGGATGAAGCGTGGATCCGGATACTTGCTATCCACATAGTCGGCAATCAGCGCGGAACCGATCAGAACCCGTCCATCATCGAGTTTGAGCGCCGGAACTTTCCCGAGCGGATTGATCTTCTGCAGTTCGTTGGGTTCCCAGAGATTGACCATTTCCACGTCGTGGCTGACGTTCTTCTCGATCAGCATGACGCGGATCTTGCGCGCAAACGAACTGGCGGGGGCGGCATGAAGCTTCATTGTGCAATTCTCAATTCTTACCGGCGTCCGGGCAGCAAGCAATGCACCGCTGTTCTGAAGTCCAGTCAATGCCGGGGTTGGTTCCAGAAATCTCAGACAATCTCTACCTCGACAGATTGAGATGGGGGCTGGCGCATCGTGCAGCCAACCGGTGAATGTGCGTCAGCCCAGCGCACGATCTCCTCGAGTTGTTGTGCGCTCACCCCTTCGGCTCCGATTCTGACGCGCGTGCGCAAAGCATGCAGACCGGCCGAAATGCGCTCATCGAGGCCAAGTAACCCCCGGTTGTCGGACTCGCTTTCGACGATGACCTCAAGCTGCGTCAGTGAGACACCGAGCGTTGCTGCACGCATCGCGATGACCGTTGCATGGCAGGACGCGAGAGCAGACCTCAGCAGCCACCCCGGGTTGGGGCCCGAGGCGCTACCGCCCATCGCAGGAGGCATGTCAGTCGTCAGCGATTCGCCGTTCGGACCGCTCAGCTCGCAGCGCAGCCGGTCAATCAGCCGGGCAGTGGCGGGAGCATTCTTCGCCCGCGCTTTCTCCGGCTGCGTCGAAACCACGGCGCTGATTTTCTCGATAGCTTCACAAACAGTGGTGGCGGTCATGTTCGACTCCTGGCAGGAAAATTATCCTAGTCATTGCCGGCTGATGCTGCCGTCAGGCCGACATGCGTTGCAACTGTAGATGATAAGCCTGCGCAGACCGAGCCGCGATCATCAGCGCGATACCGATTGCCGGGCGCGCAGCCCTGCTCTTGCCCTCCGTGGCGTTCGTGTCATCCAAACGGCGTTACCCAAGACAAGTCGCGACTGAACCTTCCCGTCTTATGGCTTGGGACCCCAGGGAGCCGCAAGCAGAAGCTGAACACTCTGGGATTTGATCAGCGGGCGAATCTGCGCCGCGAACGCCATGAAATCCTTGTCGGCGAACAGCCTTTTCCAGTGGTCTCTTCGCGCATCGTCGCTGTCGAAACGCCAGAGGTGAATCAATTGATGAAGCTCACCGGTGTCGGACGTGAAGTAGCCCACAAGGTTCTTCCCGAATCCGCCCGCGTCGAGCGCCGGCCACCCGAGGGTCGAATAAAGGCGGACGACTTCGGCCATCTGGCCTACCGTGACGGAATAGGTGCGCTTCTCATAGATGACGGGCATGGTTCTGGTTTCCTTTCAACGAAGAGTTAGACGGCTCTGCCTCAGTTCCTGTCGTCCGCAAAGCCATTGTTCCAGTGGCTGCCATCGCAGAACGGCTTGTTCTTCGAACCGCCACACCGGCATAAAGTGTACTGCGCGCCCGGACTCGTTTGCCCCGTAGCCGGGTCACTGAGGGCGACGCCTCCGGCCACCGCGTAGGGTCCGTTCTTTGCGATCACGACAGATGGCGACGCGAGCGTTTGGGTCGGTTCGGGCGCATCGAGCGTGTAACTCAGAGCACCCGATGGGCAGCGCCCGATCGCCTCGACGATCGCCGCAACGCTGGCGCCGGCGGGATCGATCCACGGCTCGCTCCCATATTTGAAGACGGAGGCCAATCCATCAGTGCAGCGCCCTGCGTGAGCACACAGCGCTCGGTTGTCGTGAATCGTGATTCCCGGAGCACGATAGTCGGTCCGCACTGCCGGTGCGGAAGAAAGCTTTGCGCCCGAGAATCCGTTGCGTTGATGAGTGCCATCGCAGAACGGCTTGTTGGCGGAACCCCCGCAGCGGCACAGTGCGAGAACGGGCTGCGTTGGCAGACTGCCCCCGCTTGACGTTCGGAGGTCGGTCAGGCCTTTGACGAGGTAGGGGCCGTTTGGTTTGCATTCGACGGTTGGTGTCTGACTCACGATGACCTCCAGTGGTGCGTTGTGAAGCCGTGTAAGGCTTGAATGAACTGCCAGGCGGGACCGATGGCCGCCCACGACAGGATGCCTATGGCGCCAAGGGCAATCCAACCGGGATGGCGGCCGTGCGGTCCTACCGCCAATGGTTGAACGCGTCGACGCTGATCTCCACGTTCTTCATGTCATCAGGAAGCCTTCATAGGCTGCGCCAACATGAAAGATCGGGACTCGTTCCATCACGCCACCGAAAGTCCACGGTTAGCCGCTTCAGTCCGCATAGTGGTAGTCGGACAGTTTGACGATCCCTTGTTCGAGGATGACCTTGCACGCATGCCGGCCAAACGATCTTCCTCTCGATAGCGGATCTGTCCGGATCGCACCCAGCTCTCGAGCTCGCGGATTGCTTCGGGAAAGCGCTGGGCGTAGTCAAAGATGAGAAAGCCCCGCATCTGCGCACGCTTGACGAGAAGATGCCGCTCGACCCGAGGTCCCTGGGGTATCGGATCCCAACTGGCAATGGACGCGGTGCCGCAGATGACCACTCGGGCACCTACATTGAGACGGCGCATCACAGAATCGCTGACCGGGCCAGCCGTGTTGTCGAAGTAGACATCGACGCCCCCAGCGCAGGCTGCATCGAGTACTGACTCAAAATCGTTGGCCTTGTAATCCACGGCGGCGTCGTAGCGGAAGTCCTCGCGACACATGCGCACTTTGTCAGGTCCGCCCGCAATGCCGACCGTACGGCAGCCCTTGATCCTGGCGATTTGACCGACGCACGATCCGACCGCTCCCGCTGCCGTGGATACGGCCACGGTATCGCCGGTCTTGGGTTGACCAACGTCCAGCAAGGCGAAATAAGCCGTCAGACCGTTGAGGCCGAGGACGCCAAGCGATGTCGAGATGGGCAAGCCGGAGACGCCGACCTTACGCTGGATCCCCTTGGCGTCCACCGCGGCGTAGTCCTGCCCGCCGAACATGCCAGTCACGTACTCGCCCGGGTGGAAATCGGGATTTCGCGACTCTTCGACGCGCCCGACGGCAAGCGAGCGCATGACCGCACCAAGTTCTACAGGCTCGGAATAGTTGGCGACCGCGCTTATCCAACCGCGCATCGCGGGCTCGACCGACAGGTAGATATTGCGCACCAGAATCTGGCCATCTGAAGGCTCCGGCGCAGGCGCCTCGACGATCTCGAAATGCTCCGCTTGGGGAATGCCGAGCGGTCGCGACTTCAGTCTGACCTGCCGATTCGCGCGTTGCTTCATGGCTAGTACCTTCGGTGCACTCTAACGTGGCGCCCAGCCGCGCCACGAAACTGCGCCAACGGAGGCGAGGCGATTCATGGCGTCGGACTGGGGCCAGGGGTTAGGCGTCATTTCGCCTGCAGGAAGCAGATTGGGCATCGAAACTGTCCACTGGGTCTGGCGTTGCGTTGCGGCTAAGCTGGCGGAACTGCGGCCGTCGCAGTCGCGTGAACCGCAAGTTTTCCGTCTGCGCCCCAGAGTCTGGCCTCAAGGAACACGAGCTGTCTGCCTGCTTTCACAACCGAGCCTTCACCCCGGCATTCACCCAGCTTCATTGGCGCAACAAAACTGCTCTTAATCTCGACCGTGGGCAGCCAAGCCTTCGTTTTCGCGTAGGCGGCAATCGAGATAAGCGCATCCACCATCGCGACCGCAAACCCGCCCTGGACATTGCCGAAGTGGTTCTTGAACGCAGGCTGAGGGGCAAAGATCAGGACCACGCGGCCAGTGTCGAAATCCGCGTCCTCGACAATGCACGGCGTCAAGGCCGCGCAGTCTGGTTTTGGCTGGGCGTCGAGCATGCGCTGTAGTTCCGAGGCATTCGACATGATGACTCCAGTTGTTCTGACGCCTAACGTTCGAATTCAGCGGCACGCGCGCCATTCGCGCGTGTCCGCCTGAAATGAGTGGTTAGATTGCATCGAGTCAACGCGACTTGTCCGTCTTCAGTGCGCGCAGCTCGCCGAAGACCCTTTCTTCGGCCGCGCGATTTCCCTCTCGGTCAGAAAGCTGAAGGTTTCCGGTGCAGGGCTCTCTGAAACCATCGTTTACGACGAAGAAGAGATATCGTTTGTAACGGCTTTGAAAACTTCCTGCGCAACTTGTTCCAGCGTCTCGATCGACGAGAGTAGTCACTTGGGGAACATCTCCCTTGAATACCTCGTCAACTCTGAGATGCGCCCTAATTGCGCTCACGCGCCCGTTGTGAGTCTCGACCACTTCAGTGCGGACAATCTCGGCGAGAAAAACAAATTTCGCTTTCGCATAGTGCCTATCCCAGTTTGGATAATCGTCGCCGCAACCACACGCGAAGGCACTGGGAGAGATTCCCCAAAGAATCAAATACAGTGCTCGAATGAGTCTACGCATGCTCTGCAATCTAACGTCCGCAGCCAGGCGCGCGCGCCGGCCACGACGATTGATCAAGCACGGCAGTCACGCGCGCGTCGATCTGGGCTGCGTTGTTAGGTAACTTGCTCACGTTTAGCGTCCTCGCGCTTTCGCATTACTGTACCTATTGCAACGCCAAGACCGCCGGCAATAGATCCGTATATGCCACCAAAGAAAATAGCGATGGGCCACATTGAAGCGCCTCCGCCTTGATATGGCAGTACAAATTCCGCGAACAGCACGAACAAAGGAACGATGGTGCAGGACACCAACCACGCGGGAACCCAATGCATCCCCTTTTTGTATCGCAGACCCAGGGCGACCAAAAAAGCTGCGAAGACTGCTGCGAGCGCGGCCACAAGTTACCTAACGTGGAGCCAACCTGCGCGCGCGGCACTTACTCATGCACTGCACCGACGCCTCGCGCGCGTCCGGGTTGGGCGCCAGGTTAAGTGGCGCCACTGACCGCAAGCCAAAACACCAGAATTGCGGCAAATCCATTTAGAACTCCTAGCCAAGATTGGCGTAACAGTGGCATTGCCTTTCCGGAGTATGCGCGGACGGCGATCAATACGATGACGACAAAGCCAACCACAATTGCCACAACTGAGAAGAGCCAACCGGCCATAGTGCCGAGGGCAACCAAACCCGGCTGCTGGTAGTGCAAGCCGGCCAGAAGCCCCGCCGCGCTAAGCAGCATGAGTGCGGAAATTGTGATGTGGCCGGGATGCATGCGCCATTTAACTTTGTATAGGTTGCCTATAAGTCGGAGTGTATTCCGACTTTCTTTTGCTGGTGCGTAAACCATCCGCAGATTCAAGGCGTTGGTATACTGTATATATTTACAGTATCCTGTTGGTTGGTCTCGCGCGAGGAAAGCAATGGAAAATCATTCGGTTAAGTCGCAGACTCCGGCGCCACGGCTACTCGAGAAGCTGCGCGATGCGGTGCGTGTGCGGCACTACAGCTACCGTACCGAACAGGCCTACGTCGACTGGGTACGCCGTTTCGTGAGTTTTCACGGTCGACGGCACCCGCGCGATATGGGGGCAGCCGAGGCGAGCGCGTTCCTCACGTACCTGTCGCGTGAGCGCAATGTGTCCGCTTCGACTCAGAATCAGGCTCTGTCGGCGCTTCTCTTCCTCTACAAGCATGTCCTCGGCGCGGCGCTGCCCTGGATGAGCGAGATCGAGCGGGCAAAGCGACCGGTGCGCGTGCCGGTGGTGCTGACGCGCGGCGAGGTCGCGGCGCTGCTCGCGCAGATGCAGGGCACCCGCTGGCTGATGGCGGCGCTGGTCTACGGCGCCGGGCTGCGCCTGCGCGAATGCCTCAAACTGCGCGTGAAGGATGTCGATTTCGCCTACGGACAACTTACCGTGCGCGACGGCAAGGGCGGCAAGGATCGCAGGACGATGCTGCCGGCGACGCTGGCGAATTCACTGCGCGATCACCTGATGCGCGTGCGCCGGCTGCACGAGCGCGATCTCGCTCAAGGCCATGGCGAGGTGTGGCTTCCAGATGCGCTCGAACGCAAGTACCCGCGCGTGGCAAGAGAGTGGGGCTGGCAGTTCGTGTTTCCCTCCGCGCGGCTTTCTGCGGATCCGCGCAGCGGGGCGGTGCGCCGCCACCATGTCTTTGACGACGTCCTCGGCCGCGCGATCGCGTCGGCCGCGCGTGAGGCGGGAATCGCCAAGCCGGTGCGCGTGCACACCCTGCGCCACTCCTTCGCCACACACCTGCTGGAATCCGGCTACG
>SXGR01291801.1_pt1 | contig 10117 bp, 6 predicted proteins | sample 3174711 | NCBI WGS metagenome assembly SXGR01 (sample SAMN11356860, study PRJNA531348) | freshwater metagenome | isolation source: freshwater sample F1-60 | place: China: Fuxian Lake, Yuxi | collected 2017-12-25 | reverse complement strand
CTATGGCTTCGTCAAACAGTCGGGTGGGCAGGTGAAGATGTTCTCGCAGGAAGGGGTCGGCACGACGGTGCGCATCTATCTGCCCCGGCTGCACCACGAGGGCGCGGACAGCGAGGAAGAGGCCGCCGCCCCGACCCCGACCCCCTCGCGGCAGGACGAGACGATCATGGTCGTCGAGGACGACGACGACGTGCGCGCCTATACGGTCGAGGTGCTGCGCGAGCTCGGCTATCGCGTGCTCGAGGCGCATGACGGCATGAGCGCGCTGCGCCTGCTCGAACGGCGCGAGACGGCGATCGACCTGCTCTTTACCGACGTGGTGATGCCCGGCATGTCGGGCAGCGACCTGGTCGAGCGCGCGCGCGGCCTCAAGGCCGAGCTGAAGGTGCTCTATGCCAGCGGCTATACCCGCAACGCGATCATGCAGGGCGGGCGGCTGGAACCGGGCGTCGACCTGCTCGCCAAGCCCTTCACCTATGAGAGCCTGGCCCGCAAGATCCGCGACGTGCTCGAGGCCTGATCGCGACGATTGCGCTTGCGGGCGGGCAGACTTGCGCTAAAGGCCGGCGCGTCGGCCGGGCGAGCCCGGACGGCAAAGATCGCGCCGGTGCCCGAAAGGGCTTCAAAGGGAATGCGGTGCGGGCCTGATCGGCCCAATTCCGCAGCTGTCCCTGCAACTGTAAGCGGCGAGCGAGGCGAGCACGTGGCCGGCACCTGTCGGACACAGCCACTGGGGAAACCTGGGAAGGCGCACGCCGAGCCCTGACCCGCGAGCCAGGAGACCTGCCGGCGCTGTCGCTCATCGCTGCGGTCCAGGGGATGGCCATGGCGCGGGACATGCTTCCGTTCGAGCGACGAAGCCGCGCGGCCTTTGGGGGCCGTGAACGGTGCCGGTCGCCCGGGGGCATCGCGTTCGCTCCCGCCGTGGCCGCGCGCCGTCGTTCGCCCGCGAACAGCCCCCGAACCCGCGTCCTTTGGAGCAACGCGGGGAACTTGTTACCGATGAAGACCAGCCAGATTTCGCTGATCGCGCTTGCCGCGACAGCCGCCTTCGCCGCACCTGCCGCGGCACAGACCGACCCGAGCCAGCCCGCGCGCGATGCCGAGGGCAACGAGATCGTCGTCACCGCCACCCGCTCGGCCGGTGCGGTCGAGGCATCGACGGTGCCCGCCTCGCTCACCGTCCTGTCGGCCGACGATCTTCAGGAACGACAGGTGCGCGTCGTCACCGACGGCCTACGCGACGTATCCGGCCTTGCCGTCAGCCAGACCGGCGGGCGCGGCGGCCTGACGCAGGTGCGCATCCGCGGCGCGGAGAGCAACCACGTCCTCGTGCTCGTCGACGGGATCGAGGTGTCCGACCCCTATCAGGGCGAGTTCGACTGGAACACGCTGGCCGCCGACGACGGCGCGCGGATCGAGGTGCTGCGCGGGCAGCAATCCTCGCTCTATGGCTCCGACGCGATCGGCGGGGTCATCCACTACATCACCGCGGGCGGCCGCGAGGCGCCGGGCGTGTCGATCCGGGCCGAGGGCGGGTCGTTCGATACGCTCGCCGGCAACGCGCGCATCGCGGGGGCGGGCGAGACGGTCGATTACGCGCTGACGGGTACGCTCTATCGCACCGGCGGCCAGCCGACCGCGCGCGGCGGCGTCCGCAACGTCGGCGTCACCAGCGCCTCGGGCAGCGCCAAGGCGAGCTGGACACCCGCCGCCAATCTGCGCCTGACGGCGGTCGGCCGCTACAGCTATACCGACGCGCTGACCAACAACAGCGACGGCGATCCCGCCAGCCCGACCTTTGGTTATACCGTCGACAGCCCCGGGGTGCGCACCCGCATCGACGGCGCCTATGGCCTCGTTCGCGGCGACCTTTCGCTGCTGGACGGCCGCTGGACGCACGCGCTGACCGGCCAGGTCGCCGATACCGTGCGGCAGGGACTGACCCCCGCCGGCCTCGACTATGGCAACAAGGGCCGCCGGTGGAAGGGCAGCTACGAGACGGGTCTGCGGCTCGGCGACGATCGCGTCGGCCACCGCCTGACCGCAGCGGTCGATTACGAGCATGAGGCCTATCGGACGACCACCCCCTCCCCCTTCGCGTTCCAGGGTCGGCGCACGACCGAGAACTGGGGCTTTGTCGGCCAGTACGAACTGACCGTGGGCGAGGCGCTGTCGGCCGGCGCGAGCATCCGCCATGACGCCAACGACCGCTTCGCCGACGCGACCACATGGCGGGCTCAGGCGGGCTATCGCCTCCCCTTCGGCCTGCGCGTGCGCGGTGCCTATGGCACGGGCGTCAAGAACCCCGGCTATTTCGACCTGTTCGGCTATTCGGACGGCCGTTACATCGGCAACCCGAACCTGAAGCCCGAAAAGTCGGAGGGCTGGGAGGCAGGGCTCGACCAGCAGATCGGCGACCGGGCGACGATCGGCGCGACGTACTTCGACAATCGACTGAAGGACGAGATCTTCGTCACCTATCCCGCCCCGGATTTCGTCGCGACGCCCGCCAACCGCACTACCCGGTCGAAGCAGCACGGGGTGGAGGCGTTCGTGTCCGCGCGGCCGGTCGATCAGCTCAAGATCGACCTCGCCTACACCTATCTCGATGCGACCGAGAACGGCGTGCGCGAGGTGCGGCGTCCGCGCCATATCGGCAGCGTCAACGTGACCGCGTTCAGCGCCGACAAGCGCTTCTCGGGCACCTTCACCGCGCGCTACAACGGGCGACAGGACGATTCCGCGTTCATCGACCCCAGCTTCGTCCCGGTCACCGTGTCGCTGGAGGAGTTCGTCATCGTCAACCTCGCCGCCGACTACAAGCTGACCGACAAGCTGTCGCTGTTCGGCCGGGTCGAGAACCTGGTCGGCGAGCGGAACGAGCAGGTGTTCAGCTTCGTCGGCAACGGCCGCGCCGCCTATGGCGGCGTGCGCGCGCGCTTCTGATGCGGCGCGCGGCGGCATCGTTGATGCTGCTGCTGGCGGCCGGGTGTTCGCGCCCGGCCGCTATCCCTTCGCCGTCGCCGAAACCGCTCAGGGTGATGAGCGTCAACCAGTGCACCGATCAGATCGTCCTCGCGCTGCTGCCGCCCGAGCGCATCGCGTCGGTAAGCTGGCTGTCGCGCGATCCGGCGGGCTCGCTGATGGCGCGTGCTGCTGCCCGCGTGTCCGTCAACCACGGACAGGCCGAGGAAGTGCTTGCCGAGGCCCCCGACCTCGTCGTCGCGGGCAGTTTCACCACCCCGGCGCTGCGCGGAATGCTTCGCCGCATCGGCTGGCCGATGATCGAGGTCGATCACGCGAGCAGCTTCGACGACATCCGCCGCACGGTGCGCCAGATCGCCGCTGCGGTCGGCGAACCCGCGCGCGGCGAGGCGCTGATCGCTGACATGGACGCGCGGCTGGCGCAGGCCTCACGCGACGCCGTCCGCCACCCCCGGGTCGCGGCATGGGACGGCAGCGGCTTCGGCGCGGCGTCGGGGACGCTGTACGATGCGGTGCTGACCGCCGCGGGCGCTCGGAACGTCGTGCGCGAGATGGGCGGCTACAGCTATGGCCGGCCGGATATCGAGACGCTGCTGAAGCTCGACCCCGACCTGATCGTGCAGGGCGCCTCCGTCCGCGCGGGCGGCAGCCTGGGCGACGAGATCACCGACCATCGTGTCGTCCGCGAGCGGTGGCGCGGCCGGACGCTGCGCATCCCACAGGCCTATTATGTCTGCGGCACGCCGATGATCGGCGACGCGGTCCTGAAGCTTCAGGCGGAGATGGCGGCGTGAGGCGGCTGGCGCTGCCGCTGGTGGCCCTTGCCATTCTCGCGTTGGCGGCGGCGTCGCTGCTCGCCGGGCCGGTCTGGCTCTCCCCCGCGACGGTCGCGGCGGCGCTCACCGATCCGCAGCCGTCGCTTGCCCGGCTGCTGATCGTCGAGGTGCGGCTTCCCCGCCTCGTCCTGTCGCTGATGGTCGGCGCGATCCTCGGCCTTGCCGGTGCGGTGCTGCAAGGACTGCTGCGCAATCCGCTGGCCGAGCCGGGACTGCTGGGTGCGTCGTCGGGCGCGTCGCTGGGGGCGGTGATCGCGATCTATTACGGATTTGCCGCCAGTGCCGGCCTTGCGACGCCGATCTTTGCATTGACCGGCGCGCTGGTGGCGGTGGGCATCGCGTTTGCGCTCTCGCGGACCGGGGGCACGCTGTCCCTCATCCTGGCCGGCGTTGCCATATCCACGCTGGCGTCGGCGGGCGTCAGCCTCGCGCTCAATCTCGCGCCCAATCCGTTCGCGGCGTACGAGATCGTCACGTGGCTGATGGGGTCACTCGCCGATCGCAGTTGGGACCATGTGACGCTCGCCGCGCCGTTCATCACGATCGGCGCGCTGCTGCTCGCATCGACGGCGCGGGGCCTCGATGCGCTGACGCTGGGGGAGCGGCAGGCCGAAAGCCTTGGCGTCGACGTGGGCCGGTTGCGACTGCTGGCGCTGATCGGCACCGCGGCGGGGGTGGGCGCGGCGACGGCGGTGACGGGCGCGGTCGGTTTCGTCGGGCTGATCGCGCCGCACCTCGCCCGGCCGCTGGTAGGGCATCGCCCGGGCGCGGCACTCGCCCCGGCGGCGTTGATCGGCGCGGCACTTGTCCTTGCCGCCGACGTGGCAACGAAGATTGCCGGCCCGGCGCTCGACCTCAAGCTCGGCGTGCTGATTGCGGTGGTCGGGGCGCCGTTCTTCCTTTGGCTGGTACTGCGGGTACGACAGGTGGCGCCATGACGCTCCTGACGCTTCGCGGCGTGACCCACCGGCGCGGGGGGCGCCTGGTCCTCGATGCGGTCGATGCCGGCTTTGCCGCGGGCCGGCTGACGGCGGTTATCGGCCCCAACGGCGCGGGCAAGTCGACGCTGCTCGAGATCGCGGCCGGGCTGCTTCGCGCCGATGCGGGCATCGCCGCGCTGGAGGGCGCGTCGCTCCGCTCGATCGCGCCCCGCACGCTCGCCGCGATGCGCGCCTATCTGCCCCAGTCGCCGCGCGCCGAATGGCCGGTCAGTGTCGAGCGGCTCGTCGCGCTCGGCCTGGCTCAGCATCTGCCGGCATTCGGCGGGCTGCCCGGACGCTGGCGGCCGGCGATCGACGCGGCGCTCGCCCGGTTCGACCTGACCGAGCTTCGCGATCGCCCCGCAACACAGTTGTCGGGTGGGGAACTGGCGCGGGCGATGCTGGCCCGAGCAGTGGTGGGGGACCCGCGCCTGCTGATCGTCGACGAACCGAGCGCGGGCCTCGACCCCCGTCACGCGCATGCGGCGGCGCGCCAGCTTCGCTCGCTCGCCGATGGCGGCTGCGCCGTGGTCGCCGCGCTCCACGACCTCGACCTCGCCGCGGGGATCGCCGACGACGTGCTGGCGCTGAAAGACGGCCGGGTGCTGGCGAACGGCCCGGCCGACACGGTGCTGACCGGCCCGATCCTGTCCGCGCTCTACGACATGCCCGTGCGAGTAAGCGGCTCCGGCAGCGGCATTTCGATCCGGTTCGGCGACTGACCGACCTGTCCCATCGCCCGCCTTCCCTTTGGCGCGCGGCATGGTAACAGCAGGTCGATGTCGCGCAGCGTCCCCCCACCCGAAATCGACCCGGCGACGGGCCGCGCGATCGTCACCTCGTTCGACGTGGCGGCAGCGGCGGGGGTGTCGCAGTCGACGGTCTCGCGCGCGCTGCGTAACCTCGACAGCGTCAGCGCCGAAACGCGCGAGCGGGTGCTGGAGGCTGCGGCGCAGCTCGGCTATCTGCCCGACCTGCGCGCCGCGCGGCTGCGACAGGCGACGACGGGGTGCATCGCGCTGGTCCTGATCGTACCCGCCGGGCTGGATCGCGCGACGCTCAATCCATTCTACTACGACCTTGTTGCCGCGATCGAGGGAGCCGCCGCGGTCGACGGCCGCCGCATCCTCCTGTCGTTCCAGGACGAGGAAGCGGGCTTCGACGCCGAGTTCGAGCAGCGGCGCGAGGCCGACGGCATGATCGTCGTCGGCAGCGCGACCAACGCGGCCGGCTGGGCGCACTTCACCCGCGCCGCCGCGCAGGGGCGCCGCGTCGTCGCCTGGGGCTCACCGCACGACGACCTGCCCACCGTCCGCGCCGACAATCGCGACGGCGCGCGTCAGGCGGTGGAGCACCTCTACGCGCGCGGCCGCCGCCGCATCGCCTTTGCCGGTCCCGGCTGGGAGCGGCACGCCGCCTATGCCGAGCGGCGCGAGGGCTATCTGGCGGCGCTTGCCGGACACGGCCTCGACCCGATCGACGTGTCGGGCGCGAGCGTGGGCGAGCGCGAGGAACAGGGCGCGGCGGCGATCGCCGGCCTGATCGGGATCGATCCGCGCGCCGACGCCCTCTTTGCGGCCAGCGATCTGGTCGCCCTGGGTGCGCTCAGGGCGCTGCGCGAGGCCGGGCTCAACGTGCCGAACGACGTGGCGGTCGTCGGCTTCGACGGCATCCAGGGCGTGCGCCACTGCGACCCGGCACTGACGACGGTGGCACAGGACGCCCCCGCCGCCGGCCGCGCGCTGGTCGACGCACTCGTCCGCAACATCGCCGGCGCCCCGGTCGGCGCGAGCCGGGTGCCCGTCAGGCTCGTCGTCCGCGCCAGCACCTAAGGTCGCTTGTCAGCGCGCGGTGCGCGGCGCACAACCCGGGCATCAGCGGTGGCGGGGAACCAGGAATGGCGACGACTTTCGACGGGCAGCGGGAACGGTACAACAGCGTCGCGCGGGCGCTTCACTGGATCCTCGCCGTGCTCATCATCGGCAATCTGGCGGGCGGTCTGCTCCACGACGCGCTCGAGGGCGTGATCGAGGTCATTCCGCTGCACAAGGCGACGGGCATCCTGATCCTCGCGCTTACCGTCTTTCGGATCATGTGGCGCCTGACCACTCGCCCGCCGCCGCTGCCGGGCCATGTCCGGGGGGCGGAGCGCGTCGGCGCACAGGCGGCGCATGTCGGTCTCTACACACTGATGCTTCTGCTGCCGATTACGGGCTGGATCTTCAGTTCGGCGGGCAAATGGCCGATCGGCTTCTACGGCCTGTTCGATGTGCCCAAACTGCCCTTCACGAAAGGCGACCCGATCGTCGGTGCCGCGCACGAGGGGCACGAGATCCTCGGCTGGGTGTTCCTCGCGCTCATCGTGCTCCACGTCGCGGCTGCGCTTCGGCACCATTTCATCCTCAAGGACAATGTCCTGCGCCGCATGGCGTGACGGGGCACCCGGCCGGGGCACCCCGCCCCGGCCCTATTTCCCCGCCCCGGCCCTATTTCAGCGTCGGCGAGTCGAGGTTCAGCGCACTCGCCGGCAGCACCTCCAGGTTCGGATAGGCCTTGCGCAGCGGCTCGACGAAGCTCTTGGCGTCGCCGACCACGACGATGCTCGCGCCCTTCGTATCGAACAGCCGCGCCGCCGCGGCCTGCACCGCCGCCGGATCGACCCCCTCGACCGAGGGAATGAAGCGGCCGAGTTCGTCGATGCCCACCTGCTCGACCACATAATCGCCGACCAGGCCCGCGATCCCCGCATTCGTCTCGATCGTGCGGCCGAAGCTGCCGACGAGCACCGCCTTTCGCGACGCGAGCTCGCTGACGGGCGCGGGCTGGGTGCCGAGGCGCTGCATCTCGGCGGTGATGATCGACACGACCTCTGCCGCGGACGGGTTCTTGGTCTGCGTGGCGGCGGTGAACGGCCCCACGTCGCGCCGCGCGTCGAGGCTGGATCGGGCTCCATAGGCAAGCCCGCGCTTGATCCGGATTTCCTGATTGAGGCGCGAGGTGAAGCCGACGCCGAGCGTCGCGTTCGCCACCTGCCCCGCGTAATATTGCGGGTCCGACCGGGCGAGACCGGGGCGAGCGACGACGACGCCTGCCTGCCCCGCATCGGGCAGATCGACGACGATCACGCGCGGCGCAGCCCCCGCCGCCTCGACCTTCGCGACGGAAGCAGGCGCGCCCGTCCCCTTCCAGTCGCCGAACAGCTTCTGCGCCAGCGCCCGGCCTGCATCGGCGCGCACGTCGCCGACGAGGATCAGCGTGCTGCGCTCCGGCCGCCAGCTCGCCCGATAGGCGCTCGCCAGGTCGGCGGGCGTGAGCGTCTTCAGGCTGGCGGGCGTCCCGCTTTCGGGATTGCCATAAGGCGCCGCGCCATAAACGGCGCGCGCGGCGACGAGTTGCGACAGCGCGCCCGGATCCTTGAGCTGCACCGTCAGCCCGTCGATCGTCTGCGCACGGGCGCGGTCGAGCTCGTCCGCGGCGAAGGCGGGATTGCGCGCCACGTCGGCGAGGATGGTCATTGCCGGCGCAAGCTGGTCCGACTTCACCGACAGCGTGACCGCCGATCCGTCCCAGTCCGCCTCGCTTCCGATCGAGCCGCCGAGCGATTCGACGGCCTGCGCGATCTGGGTCGCGCTGCGCGTCTTCGTCCCCTTGGTCAAAAGGCCCGCGGTCATGCCGGCGAGCCCCGCCTTGCCCGCCGGATCGAGCGCCGCGCCGCCATCGGCGACGAGTTGCGCGGACACGAGCGGCAAGCCGGGGCGATCGACGACGATCACGCGCATCCCGTTGGCCAGCCGCGTCTCGACGGGCCGGGGCAGCGTCGGCACGATCGCCGCACCCGGCGCGGGCGGCGCGATCCGGTCCGCGGCGGCGGCCTGGGTGTGGACGACGATGCCGGGCGGTACGGCGAGCGGCGTCGCGCGGACGCTGGGGGCAATGGCGATCGTGTCGCCCTTCGCCCCCTTGGCCGCGTCCACCGAATTATAGAGAACGGTCGAGGCCCGCTGCGGCGTCACATAGCGGCGGGCGACGCGCTGGACGTCGGCGGCCGTCACCGCGGCGATCGCGGCGAGCCGCTTGTCCGCGGCGGCGGGATCGCGCTCGACGATCACGCCCTGTGCCAGTTGCGATGCCTTGCCCTCGGCGGTCTCACGGCTTTGCAGCGCCTCGGTCAACAGTTCGTTCTTGGCCTCGGCCAGTTCGGCGGCGGTGACCGGCGCGTCGCGCAGCCGTGCGATCTCGGCGGTCAGCCCCGCCTCACCCTGTGCCGCGGTCTTGCCGCCCGCCAGGATCGCATAGACGCTGAACAGGCCGGTGCCCTGCTTGGCATCGTAGAAGCTCGCCGCCTGGGCCGCGGTCCGGTCGCGATAGACGAGGCTCTGATAGAGCCGCGAATTCTCGCCGCCCGCCAGCACGGTGTTCAGCACCGACAGCGCCGCGGCGTCCGGGCTGTTCGCCGGCGGGATCGGATAGCTGACGAGAACGGCGGGGAGCGGCGTGTTCGGCTCGTACACCGTATAGCGTTTCGTCGCGGTCGGCTCCGGCTCGGCCACCGTCACGCGCGGGATCGGGCGGTCGGGCTTCTTGATGCCGGCGAAATACTTGTCGACCCAGGCGTCGAGCTGCCGGGGATCGAAATTGCCCGCGACCACCAGCACCGCGTTGTCGGGGCGATAATAGGTCGCGTGAAACGCGCGGATATCCTCGACGGTCGCCGCGTCCAGATCCTCGATGCTGCCGATGCCCGGGCGCGCATAGGGATGGACGGTGTACGCCGCCATCGGGCGATAGAGGTAGAAGAGCTTGCCATAGGGCTGGGCCAGCACCCGGCTGCGCAGTTCCTCCTTCACCACGTCGCGTTCGCTGGCGAAGACCTTGGGATCGACGACCAGCGTCGCCATCCGGTCCGCCTCGGCGAACAGCAGTCGCTCGAGGTGGTTGGCGGGCACCACCTCGTAATAGTTGGTATAGTCGTCGTCGGTGGAGGCGTTGTTGTAGCCGCCGACATCCTCGGTCAGCCGGTCGAGCTGTTCGTTGACGAGGTTGCGCGTCCCCTTGAACATCAGATGCTCGAACATGTGCGCAAAGCCCGACCGGCCGGCGGGATCGTCCTTGGACCCTACATCGTACCAGACCTGCACCGACACGTTCGCCGTCTTGGTGTCGCGGATGGCATAGACGCGCAGGCCGTTGGGCAGCGTGCGCTGGGTATAGGCGATCGGCTCGACACGGGTGGTGGCGGCGGGACGGCCGGCCTGCGCCAGCGCGGGCACGGGGGAAAGCAGGGTCGCGGCGAGCAGGACGGCGGCGAAACGG
>SXGR01484730.1_pt1 | contig 10120 bp, 8 predicted proteins | sample 3174711 | NCBI WGS metagenome assembly SXGR01 (sample SAMN11356860, study PRJNA531348) | freshwater metagenome | isolation source: freshwater sample F1-60 | place: China: Fuxian Lake, Yuxi | collected 2017-12-25 | reverse complement strand
CGCGCCGCTCGAACGCCATGGACGCCAATGTCGCCGACGTCGGCAAGCACGGCGGAAAAGTGCGTACGGGGGGCCACCGCATCGGCAAGGAAGGCAATTTCTTCGAGCCGACCGTGGTCACCGAGCTGCCGAACACGGCCAAGGCGATGAACGAGGAGCCATTCGGTCCGCTGGCCGTGATCAATCCCTTCAAGAACTTCGATGACGCAGTGAAGGAGGCCAATCGCCTGCCGTTCGGATTGGCCGCCTTCGCGTGGACCCGCTCGGCGAAGACCGCCAACGCGATTGCCTCTCAGGTGGAGACCGGCATGATGTCGATCAATCACTTCGGCTTCGGTTTTCCGGAGTTGCCGTTTGGCGGCGTCAAGGACTCCGGTTTCGGCTCGGAAGGTGGCAGCGAAGCCATCGAGTGCTACCTGAATACCAAGTTCGTGTCGCAAGCCGGGACCTGACACGGAGCAGAATTGTAAGCAGGCGTGCCGGAGGGTGGCGGCACGGTCGTTCCCGCGGACTTCATCCTCGCGGTCTCCGGCGCCTCGGGCGCGCGAATCGTGCCCGGATTACTCAGCAGGGGCTGCCGACGCAGCCGCCACCACCGCCCGGCGAGACCACCACGTGCGCCAGCGGCGGAATGCTCGAAAGGCCCGCTAAAAACTGTTGCACCGCCAGACTGGACTCCACGCTGGATTGCAGTCCGAGTATCTCCACCAGCACCGCGGGAGGCATCAGCGTCGCGGAGGTCACTAATGGCGCAAGTCCGGGCTGCCAAGTCGCCCCCTGCCCGCCAACCAGATTACCGGCGGTCCCGGAAGGCGTCGTGAGCGTGAGTTCTCCCTGCCGCACCGCAATCGCACCATGGCCTTGCGCTTCCACGCCGACGGCAACCGAAAAATCGACGGCCTCGCTGGGGCGGATGCCGATCGTCGCGTCCCCCGCCGTGATGTTGACGGACTCGGGCCGACCCGTGGCGATGATGCCGCCGACAAATCGCATGACACTGTTGAGCACGGTGACGCCGAACACGCTCGTATTCGGCTGGTTCGGGAGCTGGCGGTCGAACTCGAAGCGGTCGATGCGGACGATCGTCTTCTGTCCGAGGAGGACGATCTGCCCGTCGCTGAGCACAAGTTCCGCAGACTCGTTGTTTCCAGTGAAGAATGTCGTGCCCTCGCGGAATGCAGCACCGACCGACAGCTGCATGCGCTCGCCGGCAGGCGTCTGCGCCACCACGGTTCCGCTGACAGAGCGGACGACACCGGCCTGACCAGAGGCATCAGCAGAGGTCTGTACGGCGTTCACCTCCGCCAGCAGCGCGGCGGGCAAGGAGGCATGCGGCGCCGCAGCGGGCGAGAGCGACGGTTGCCAGCGCGCAACCTGGTCCTTGCCCATCTTGGCGACGTTGCCGAACGGCGTGGTAAGGCTGACCTCGCCACGTGCCACCGCAATCATGCCTGCCTGGTCAACCCTGGTATCCACCACTACCGTGAAATCGATCGCACTACCCGAGATCAATCCGACTACGGACGCGCCCGCGAAAATGCGAACGGCAGCCGGGTTGCTGTTTGCAATGTTTCCGCCGATGAATCGCATGGAGCCCTGCTCCAAGCTCACCGTGAGCCGGCCCGACTTCGGGTCCCGGGAACCGTACTGAAACTGTTCGACGCGAAACCTGGAGTTGCGGCCCACGATCAGCACCTGCCCATCGGCAAGCACGACCTCGATCCGCTCGTCTTCGCCGGTCTGGAAGGTCGTTCCCGGACCGAACCTCGTTCCGACGAGAAGCTCGATCCGTACGCCCGCAGCATTCGTAGCGAAGAGCTTGCCCGACAGCGCACGAACGACGCCGGCCTGCGCCTGCGCCCAGGCACATTCGGCGATCCACGCTTGCGCAACGACAAGGCAGGCACCCAGGAGTACACCCAGCCGGATGCGCCTTCCCCAGGACTTGAAAAATGCAGTCGCCATGAAATTACCCGATTCCGCGCCACCCCGAAGGATCGAAATTGGAGCGCATGTCCTCTATATTTTATCCCATTGCCTTGCCATCTCGACTGTCAAAATCTGTCGGCACGCGCGATTCAGGATGCCTTGCCGTCCCCATGCGCAAGGCGCCGATCGAGCGGGTGCCGCCATGGTTGCGGAATCGTCGCAGAAACGGCAATCACGCTACTGAACTATATACTTGCTTGCGCATCCGCGGCCGTGGGCGGAAACGCGGCGCATACAAGGGATTCGAGGATGCAAAAGCACTACCTGATTACCGGCGGCACCGGATTCATCGGCGGCCACCTTGCCGCGGCGTTACTGACGAACGGCCATCGCGTGACGGTGATCGACAATCTCTCCACAGGCAGCCTGCGGAACATCGCCCACCTGCGCGCGACGCCCGAATTCCAGTTCGTGCGGGCGGACATTCGCGACGAAATGGTACTCGGGCACCACGCCTCGCGCGCCGACATCATCGTCCACCTCGCCGCCGCGGTGGGCGTGCGGCTCATCATCGAGCGCCCGGTCGAGACGCTGGAAACCAACATCACCGGCACGGAAGTGGCGCTCAAGGCCGCGCTGCGCTACGGCTGCCGCATCCTGCTGGCCAGCACCTCCGAAGTCTATGGCAAGGGCCAGAAGATCCCGTTTGCCGAAGACGACGACGTGCTGCTCGGCACCACCGACAAGTCGCGCTGGGCCTACGCGGCGACGAAGATGATCGACGAGTTCCTGGCGCTGGCCTACGCTCAGGAGTACGGGCTTGAAGTGATTCCCGTGCGGCTCTTCAATACGGTGGGCCCGCGCCAGACCGGCGAGTACGGCATGGTGATCCCGCGCTTCGTGCGCCAGGCGCTGCGGGGCGAGCCGCTGACGGTGTATGGCGACGGCACGCAACGGCGTTCGTTCTGCCATGTCGCGGACGTGGTGCAGGCGCTGTGCGCGTTGTGCGCGCACCCGACCGCACATGGGCGTGTCTACAATGTCGGCGGCACGAACGAGATCTCCATCGCGGAACTGGGTAAGGTCGTCAACGCAAAAATCGGCAACGCGGGCGGCATCCGTCTGGTCCCCTATGCTGAAGCTTATTCCTCCGGCTTCGAGGACATGTTGCGCCGCGTGCCCGACATCACGCGCGTGCAGACGCTGATCGGTTGGACGCCGGGCCGAACGCTGGAGGAGATCCTGGATGACGTCATTCGACATGAAAAGGCAGTAACAAAAGCGGCATGAGCCCGATCGTTCGCACCGTTCTCGTCCTGGCCCTCACCGCCCCCGCGAGCGCCGCTGCCGAAGACCTCGTTTACACCGTGCGCCCGGGCGAGACTCTGAGCGAGATCGGCAACCGCCTGCTTGCCGACCGGACACGGTGGCGCGAACTGCCGAAGTTCAACCGCATACCCGACCCGAACCTCCTGGTGCCGGGAAGCACGCTTCGTATCCCGGTGCAAATGCTGGCCACCAGCGCGGCAAGCGCAACCGTCATCGACGCGCGCGGAACTGCCTCGGTGCGCACGGGAGACGTCCTCCAGGAAGGCACGGAAGTCACCACCGGAGAAAACGGTTTCGTGACGCTGCGCCTTGCGGATGGCTCCACCACGCAACTGCAGGCGTCGAGCGCGCTGCGCCTGGAACGCCTGCGCATCCTTGCGGGAACCGATGTGCAGCGTTCGTCCCTCGCGCTCCTGCGCGGACGCATCGAATCGCTCATCGAACGCCTGCGCGGCGCGAACCGCACCGAGATCACGACCCCGATGGGCAGCACCGTCGTGCGCGGCACGCGATTCCGCGTCGGCTCCGATCCCACCGCGCGCGTGCAGCAGACGGAAGTGCTGGACGGCGCGGTCGACGTGGGCGGAACGCTTGCCCCGGGCAAGCCCGAGAAGCTTCCTGCCGGTTTCGGCACGCTGGTGGACGCAGACGGCCGGGTCGCGAAACCGGTCGCACTGCTGGCGGCGCCAAACCTGGCCGGCCTCGCGCAACTGCTCCAGCGCACGGAACTGCAGTTCGACTTCGCGCCCCTTGAGGGCACTTTGACATATCGCGCACAGGTTGCCGCCGACCGCGAATTCCACGGCGTGGTGGGCGAGTCGGTTTCGACCTCGCCGCGCGCGACATTCCGGAACCTGCCCGACGGCGAGTATTACCTTCGCGTACGCGGCGTGGACTCGCGCGGGCTGGAAGGACGCGATGCGCTGCATGCTTTTCGTCTCGCGGCAGGGCCTGTGCCGCCGGCCCCGACGCAGCCTGTGCACCAGGACAAGGTGTCCGGATCGTCGGCGTGGTTCTCCTGGACTGCGATGAAGGAAGCGATGGGCTATCGATTCCAGCTTGCGCGCGACGCGGAGTTCCGCGAGGTGGTGCGCGACGAGTCGTCGCTGACGCGCATCTGGCTTGAGACGAACAACCTTGCACCCGGCGTCTATTACTGGCGCGTGGCGAGCACACGCGCGAACGGACAACCCGGACCGTACAGCGACGTGCAGCAGTTCTCCCTTCGGCCCCGTCCGCCCGACCCCGGAATGCCGGAAATCGACGCAAAGTCCCTGCGCTTTTCCTGGGTCGGCGAGCCGGGCCAGACCTTCACGTTCCAGCTCGCGCGCGATGCCGCGTTCACGCTTCTTGTCCATATACAGGAAGCGAAAGAACCGCGCATCGAGATGCCCCGCCCGGCAGCGGGGCAGTACTTCATGCGCTGGCGCGTCCACGATCCGGACGGCGACGTGGGCCCGTGGACCACGCCGCAAAAAGTGGACCTGATGGCCGGGGGATCCCGGCCCTGAAGCCGGAACGCCGCCGGCTGCTGCGGGAGTGGCGGCTGGTCGCCATCTCGGTGTCATGCATCGCGCTCGTGCTCGGCGGCGGCTCGTACACCTGGCGCCTCGACCAGGCGCTGTACGACGCAGGTCTCGCGCTGATCGAGCGGCCCGCAGACGAGCGCATTGTCATCGTCGCGGTTGATGATGAAAGCGTCACGGCGCTGGGCCGCTGGCCCTGGGGACGCCGCGTCCATGCGGCGCTGCTGGACCGCATCGCGAAGGCGAAGCCGCAGGCAGTCGGCGTCGACATCGGCTTCACCGAGCCGGACAGGAGCGATGAGCAAGGCGATCGCGAACTGGCGGAGGTCTTTGCGCGCGTGCCGGGGCTGGTGCTGCCGGTGCTGTCGGACGGCACAAACGAATCACTGCCGCTCGAGGCTTTCCGCCGCACGGCGCGGCTTGCCCATGTCAACATCCGGCTCGACCTCGACGGCATCGTGCGCAGCGTCGAACTGCAGCGCACTGCGCCCGGCGGCAAGCGCGACTACCTGGCGCGCGCGATGCTCGCGCAAAGAGGCCGGATTGTGGATTCCGTTTCGCACCTGGAGAAGCTCGAGATCGCCTTCGCCGGACCGCCCGGCCGCTACCAGCGCATCTCCGCTGCGCGCATCGTGCGCGGTGAGGTCGGCGCATCGGAGATGGCAGGCAAGTTTGTCCTTATCGGTGTCACCGCCACGGGGCTCGGCGACAAGCACGCGACACCGTCCACAGTGAGTGGAGGGCCGATGCCCGGGGTGGAAATCATCGCCAACGTGCTGGATAACCTGCTTTCCGGGAAGCATATGGTGCGCGCGCCGGCCTGGTTCGTGTAGATCCTGTCGGCACTGGCGGCGCTCTTCTTCGTTACCGGATTTATGCGGCTGGGACCGCGTCAATCCTTGTGGGCGTCGCTGGCACTCGCCTTCGGCAGTGTCATAGCCGCATTTGCGGTCCTCGGCGCTACGCAGTACTGGTTCCCCCCGATGACGCTACTCTTTACCTCACTCGTCGCCTACCCGCTGTGGAGCTGGCGCCGGCTGGAGGCTGCGACGCGATACCTGGATGAGGAACTGGAGCGCCTGCGCGCCGAATCGGGTTCGCCCGCGACTTCCCGACGCTCGGGAAGCGATTATCTGGAAGACCGCATCGGTGCGGTGCAGGGCGCCGTGGCCCGCTTGCGCAGCGCGCGGCGCCTGATTGTGGACAGCCTGGATGGGTTACCGGATGCCGCGTTCGTCACGACCTTGAAGGGGGACATCGCTCTCGCCAATCGGAATGCAGTGGAACTTTGCGGCAAGGATGTCTCCGGGAAAGGGCTCGCCGCCGCCCTCGCCCCGCTTCAGCCGCGCACGGGCGCCTGGGAGGACACGGTACGCGCAGCGCTGGCGGGCGAAGGCCGCCTGATGGACGCCCGCTCGGCGCAGGGCCGCGAATACGTCGCGCGGATTGCCCCGTTCCGCGACGGCGACAACGCCGTGGCCGGCTGCATCGCCGTCATCGAGGACGTGACCGAGCTGCGCTTCGCGGAACGCGACCGCGAGGAGACGCTCGCCTTCGTCTCTCACGACCTGCGCTCGCCGCAGGCCTCGATCCTTGCCCTGACCGAACTTCAACGCCTCGGCGCGGGCACGCCGGTGCCCGACTTCATTGCGCGCATCGAGCAGCTCGCCTGGAAGACGGTAACGCTGGCCGAGGACTTCGTGCATCTCACGCGGGCGGACTCGAAACTGCTCCCAGCAGAACCGTTCGACCTTGCCGAGGCCGTCGACAGCTGCGTGCTGGACATCGCGCCTCAGGCCACGGCAAAGGGCATCGTGATCGAGCATCCCGCGCCTGCGGCGCCGGTGCCGCTGCAGGCCGACCGTGCGCTGGTGTCGCGCGCCATCACCAACCTCGTGTCCAACGCGATCAAGTACAGCGCCGCGAACACGCGTGTCACGATCACGACCGAAACGCACGACGGCTATGCGGTCTGCACGGTCAGCGACCAGGGCGTCGGCATCTCTGAAAAGGACAAGCAGCGCCTGTTTCAGGCCTTCGCGCGCATCGAATCCGCGGGGCGCGCCACCCGCGCGCAGGGCATCGGCCTGGGTCTCGTATTCGTCGAGACCGTGGCGCGTCGGCACGGCGGCCGCGTGACGCTGGAAAGCACGCCGGGCGTTGGTTCGAGTTTCGCGCTGTGGCTGCCAGCCGCGCCGCGACCGGAGATCTGACGCAGGCTGCTTGCGCGCTTCCTGCCGCTCCAGCCAGTCGAGCACCTGTCGCGCAGATTGCGCGCTACCCTTGCGTGCGGCAATCAGGCATTCGCATGCCTGTGCCGCATCGGTCGTCACGCCGATACCGCTGTCGTACACGCGGCCCAGGTTGTTCCTGCCTATGGGAATTTCAATCACCTTGCCCCCAGGAGCCATAACCTGCACCCTCCTCGCCCGCAGCATCTGGGCGATGTAGTGCGCCGTAGGCGCAATCGGATAGCATTCGATCTGTGATTCACAAGGACGTACCTTGATGCGCCGGGGTGCAGGGAACCGTAAGCCGGCCAGGCGCGGCGCTACGCGCGTGGACCCGCGCGAAAAGCAGGCGCGCGTCGAACTCGCAGCCTGCTACCGACTGGTGGCGCTCAAGGGTTGGACTGACATGATCGGCACGCACATCTCGGTGCGCGTACCGGGCACGCAGGATCGGTTCCTGATCAATCCGTTCGGCATGCGCTTCGACGAAGTCACCGCGTCCTCACTGATTGTGATCGACGTCGAGGGCAATAAGCTTTCGAATTCGCCATGGCCGGTGAACCGCGCGGGCTTTGTAATTCACAGCGCGATCCACATGGGCCGCGACGACGCACACTGCGTGATGCACCTGCACGGTACTGCCGGCGTCGCGGTGTCGATGCTGCGGGACGGTTTGCTGCCCGCATCGCAACAGGCGCTCACCGTCATGCACGAATTGCGCTACCACGATTACGAGGGCATCGCCTTCGATACGACGGAGCGGGAACGGCTACTGGCCGACCTCGGCGACGGCGGGGTGATGATCCTGCGCAACCACGGCACGCTGGCGGTAGGGCGGAACGTGGCGCAGATGTATACCCGCATGTGCCTGCTGGAGCGCGCCTGCCACTTCCAGATGGCGGCGCTGGCCGGCGGATCGGCGCTGAATCCACTGCCCAAGGAAATAGTGCAACACACCATCGCGCAGGGCCGCGAGATGTACGCCAAAGGCGGACAGTCCGAAGGCGGCGAGCTGTTCTGGAGCGCGGAGCTGCGCTGGCTGGATCGCGTCGACCCGGATTACCGGCGCTAGGGCCGCAACCCCGCGCTGCCGGTCCTCAGCGGCGCTCGAACGCGATATCGTGGTCCAGGTCCACCAGGTGCTTGTAGTGTCCCTGAAGATCGCAACTCGCCTCTTGCGCGTTGGAAACGCGGTGATGTAGCGGGCATTCCCCTCGATATCCAGCGAGCTGCTACCTACAGTGGTGCGTCCGCGCCGCTCGACAGATAGCTCGTACCAGCGCCGAAGCTGGCCGATCTCGCGCAGCAGGGCCTGTTCCAGGGCGGTGGCGTCTCCATCGGTTTCGGCGGGAAGAGCCTTCAGCTCGATGGGACATTGCATACTCCTTGCGTTTGTCGGATACACCGAGATCCTGCTGCGAGCGGGCGCCGTCCCAGTGTATCGCGGACCGCAGAGCGGTTCAGAAGTCCTTCGCGAGGGAAGTCGCCGCGGCGTTGGCGGGTTGAATGTGTTGGTGATATCGTTTTAATCAGACAGCCGTACGAATTCGGATTCCTGAGGAGCGCATATGCCAATTGTTCGGGTCGATGTACCGCAATCCTTGAGTCACGAAAAAAAAATGGAAATCCGGCGGGAGATGCATGGCTGCATTGCCCGGACCTGGTTTCGCGAACACATCTGGATTGCCGTGCGTCCCTATGCCTCCGAGCCGGGAGAGCGGATGGTGATCATGACGGTGGAGGTACGCAAGGGTCGCGGGCATGACAAGGAAAGGTCCGAGGCGCTCTTCGAGGAAGCTCTCGACGTCTTTGAGCGGATCATCGGCACGCAGCGGAACGAGTTGATCGTGCTGTGCCGCAAGTTTGCCCAGGAAGACTGTATCTCGGGCGGCGACGAATTGCCGCCATTGTCCGAGGCAACGCCGGATGTCCGCACCCTGCGTCGGCGGGCGGTGATGGCGTAGCTGTATCACCGCCGGGTTTGCGGCCTATAGCGCGGACCCGAGCGTGATCAGGGCGGTGATCGCAACCATTGCCAGTGCGACCGGGCGCAGCCAGAGGTCGCCGAAGCGGCGAAATCCGGCAATGCCGACATAGACGGACAGCAACAGGATCGGCGAAAGCAATAACCCGATCACAACGACCTCGCGCGTGATCAGTCCGTAAGCCACGCAGACGACCAGTGACATCACCTGCATGCCGAACATGAAGGCAATGACGTTGGCGCGGGACACGACCGAATTCTCCCCCAGGGCCAACAGGGTGACGACCGCAGGCGGGCCGCCAACCCCGGTGCTGCCCTGGATCAGCCCGCTAAAGAGGGCTGCTGCCATGGCGGCACGCCGACTGATGACCGCCTTGACTTTACGTTGCATGGCAAGGATGGCGACCATCAACAGGACGGCAATCGAAATCGCAATTTTCATGATGGCATCGTCGACGAAAACCAGCGCCAGGCCCCCGATCGGAACCGTGATCAGCAGGCTCAGCACCATCGGGCCGACAACCGTGCGTTGCGCGTCGCGCGCAACCCCACGCAGCAGGATCAAGGTCGCGGGGATCTCGACAATGTTTTCCATCGCGACGGCCTCGCGCGGACTGTAAACCAGGGCGAAGGCCGGAATGATCAGCAGGGCAGAACCGAACCCGGAGAAGCCACGAATCAGGCCGCCGACGAAAACGGCGCCAACGATCAGCCCGAGCCGGTAGTCGAGCGCAATCTGAACGCCGAACAATTCGATCATCGTCAGCCAGGAGCCAGCATGGAGTGATGGAACCACGACATCGCATTGCTGACTGGAACTGACCGCCGCGAGGTGAGCGCCCCGCCAAGCGGCCTGAAAGCGCGATGTGTCGGTTCGTTACTCGAGCGCGATGCGTCGCGCGTTGCTGTCGGGGAACGGGTACTCCATGAAGCGCGCCGTCGCCCTTGCAACAGCCTCGCCGCAATGGCGTCCTACCACCTTCAAGGCCATGTCGATGCCCGCGGAAATTCCCGCTGACGTGAGAACGTTGCCGTCCTCAACGACGTGAAATTCCTTTTGCACCGTGACCCGTGGAAACAGTTCCTGCATCCACTTCAGCGAACCCCAATGCGTGGTCGCG
>SXGR01066853.1_pt1 | contig 10121 bp, 9 predicted proteins | sample 3174711 | NCBI WGS metagenome assembly SXGR01 (sample SAMN11356860, study PRJNA531348) | freshwater metagenome | isolation source: freshwater sample F1-60 | place: China: Fuxian Lake, Yuxi | collected 2017-12-25 | reverse complement strand
TCCACCGGGCCGGGCTCCACCGGGCCGGGCTCCACCGGGCCGGGCTCCATCGAGCCGGGCTCCACTGGTCCGGGATCCACCGGGCCGGGCGCCGGGCGCCGCGGCGCGTAAGTGAGCACCCACCCACCCCGGGTGCCCAAAAAACGGGCCGGGTCGCAGGCTGCGCAGGCTTCGGCCCGGTTTCGCATAGCCAGTGGCCCGTGAAACAGTTTTGTTGTTTCCCTGAAACAGCCCCCTTCTTCAAAAACCTAATTTCCCCTTGAATTTTTTTGCAATCCAAATACAATTTGTTCCATGAAAACAACGTGCTCAAAGTGTGGGCTGCCCAATGACCGTTTGCCCCAGCGTTACTGCCGCGCGTGCCATGCTGCGTATGCCAGGAACCGCCGTCCACGGCACGTGGACCTACCGCCTGAGCAGCGCCAGCGGGCCAATGCCAGGGCTTATGCCAATGTGTACCAACGACGAGGAAAACTTTTGCCCGAGCCCTGCGAGCGTTGCCAATCCCCCGAGGCTCAAAAGCATCACGATGACTACTCCGCGCCGTTGCAGGTGCGGTGGCTATGCCGGTCGTGCCATTTGCACTACCATCACGCAACTCTCCACGTGGAACAAAACTTAAAGTGATTCCTGAAGATATCGAAGCCGACCGCCTGCGCCTTGAGCTACGCCTAAATCAGCTCGCATCTCAGGAGAGAGCGCGTACTCACTTCATTGATTTCGTGCGCTACGTCTGGCCGGAGGCACTCCTTGGAGAGCACCATCGCAAAATGGCGCAGGCGTTTGATTGCATTGCCAACGGCACCTTAAAGCGGTTGATCATCAACATGCCGCCCCGGCACACGAAGTCTGAGTTTGCGTCCTATCTCCTGCCTGCGTACCTGATGGGCAAGGAGCCGCGCACCAAGGCCATTGAAGCGACGCACAACAGCGAGCTTGCCGTGCGCTTTGGCCGCAAGGTCCGTGACCTGATGGACATGGACCGGTACAAGGAGTTGTTCCCGGACGTGAGCTTGAAGGCGGACAGCAAGGCAGCGGGTCGGTGGGACACGAACCGTGGTGGGGAATACTTTGCAGTCGGTGTAGGCGGCGCGATGACGGGGCGGGGTGCGGATGTTTTGATCATTGACGACCCGCATTCAGAGCAAGATGCGATGAGTGAGTTGGCGTTGGACAACGCGTGGGAGTGGTACATCTCTGGCCCGCGTACTCGTTTGCAGCCTGGCGGGGCTATTGTGATTGTGATGACCCGGTGGGGGACTAAGGACTTAACGGCGCGGTTGATCAAGGCGCAGTCCAGTCACAACGCGGACAAGTGGAAGGTTATTGAGTTGCCTGCCATCTTGCCGTCGGGCAATCCGTTGTGGCCTGGGTACTGGAAGCTTGAAGAATTAGAGGGGGTCAAGGCGAGCTTGTCGGTGCAGAAGTGGAACGCGATGTACCAGCAGCAGCCGACCAACGACGAGGGTGCAATTTTGAAGCGCGAGTGGTGGCGCGTGTGGCCTAATTCAGAACCCCCGCTGGTTAATTACATTATCCAGTCGATGGACACGGCGTACTCAAAAAAGGAAACTGCGGACTTTAGTGTGATCACCACGTGGGGGGTGTTTTATCCTGGTGAAGATGAGGGGGCGAATATTGTTTTGTTGGACGTCAAGCGTGGGCGTTGGGATTTTCCTGAACTCAAGCGCATTGCCAAGAAGCAGTATGATCATTGGCAGCCTGACAATGTATTGATTGAGGCGAAAGCCACAGGAATATCCCTGCAACAGGAGCTGCGGCGCATGAGCATTCCGGTCACCTTGTACAGCCCGGGTGGGCGCAAGACGGGCACGGACAAGATTAGTCGGGCCAACGCAGTGGCACCGGTGTTTGAGGCGGGGAGGGTGTGGGCCCCGGACACGGATTGGGCCGAAGAGCTTGTTGAGGAATGTGCGGCCTTTCCGCACGGCGACAATGACGACCAGGTGGACTCGACGGTGCAGGCTATTATGAGGTTTAGGCAGGGCAATTTTATTACGCTGCGCACGGACGATGTAGCCAAACCCAGCCATCGGAACCTTGTCCCGCAGTACTATTAACGCTTACAATAGTGTCATTACTTTTTTTGGGCTGGACACCATGATCAATCCACTCCTTCTACAGATACAGGGGGCCGAACGGCTGTCGTTGCCGAATGACTTAAATATGGCGCAACCGCTGCAGGACTTTGCGAGTGGGGGAGCGGTTGTTCCGTTTCAGCGACCGTTTCTTCGTGGCTCGGATCGTGAGTATCTTGAGGCGCGTCAAGCAGCGTATGACAAGTATGTTGCGGATGTTAACGCATACAACGCAGCGCTGACCAATTACCAGACCGAGGTCTATAACCCCTACCTGTCGCAGGTCAATGCGTACAACAAGGCGGCGGCTGCCTATAACACGGACGTGTATCAGCCTTATGTGTCGTCCTACAGCGACTATGAAAAAGCATTAGAGGCGTACAACGCGGCCCCGCCAAAACCATTAGGGTTAATCTCTCCGGGGGAGGCTCCCCCTGCGGAGCCAACGCTTAAACCCTTTGAGATGACGGCTCCGACGCTGGCCTCGGATTTCACAATGTCCCGGCCGGACATGCCGTACAAGGAAGAAGACGTTACCAAGTTTCAGCAAGAGGCAGCGGAGCGTGCGCAGTTTGACGCAGCGCAGCGGGGTTTGGCGATTGAGGCGATAAACAACCCGTACAGGTTTAACTTGTCGGGGTTCTCGATTAGCCCGCGCATGTTTGCCCAAGGAGGCCCCGTAAAGAATTCTGCAAAGGACATGCTGTCCAAAATTACGCCTCAAAAGTTTGCCTTGGGCGGCGGCCTGGCACAGGCTACGGCAGCGCAAAACGCGGCCAACTTAGCCGACGAAGCCGACGAAGGCATTAGTTTGCCCAACCCGGCAGCGGCCTCTTCGGATGCTACGCCTACGGGTGCGCAGGCCCTGCTGGCCTCTTTGCCCAAAACGCAGGTCTCCACCAAGTCGTCGCCGACCTCTGCGAGCGTCAAACGCACCAGCAAAGCCATGCTGACCGACAAAATGGGGCAGGCCAAGGGCATGGCGATGGAAATGGAGCAGCTTTCGGCTGCCAAAGCGCCCGCACCAGAGAACAAAGAGCCTGAAAGCGCGCGAGCTCAGATGGAAGCGCTGGCGCTGGCGTACAAACTGCGCGAAAGAGAGGCTTTGGACACGGCAAAAGGGCTGATGAGGGCTACGTTTTCGCGTCCAAGCCTTGAAAAACCGTCGCTCTTGAAAGGCAAATTGACTAAAAAGCGCTTCGCAGACGGGGGTGAAGCAAAAAAAGCACGGGGCGGTGAGACAAACGAAAGCGCAGCGCGCCGTCTCCCCGCCCCATCTATTACCAACGCTACACTCTGGGCCGACACCGTGTCGCGGGACATGTTTCCACGCAAGAAAGATGACGTAAAACGCGACGCAGCGCGTCACATGCTGGCTGCGGCCATCATGGCGGACAAGACCAGCCCCAAAACTGCTGAAACCTTGGGCAAACTGTATGAGTTCAAGGAAGCGCCGATCCGCACTGTGGGGCATTGGATGGGTTTGTCTAAGCCTCGGCCTGACTATCCGACCGATGTGCACAACAACGCGCTGGGTGTGTCGTTTTCGCGCTTGACAGCCGACCCAGAGAAGCTCACACAAGCAGTACGTGAAGCAATTCGCCAGGGGACGGCAGACATTCAACCGGGCCGGGCTGCTTTAGTCCCCGACCCAGGCCGTGCTATGACGTATAACACGGGGGACACACCGGCCGAGCCGCCGCAATATCGTCATGGTGGTGCTGTAAAGCATCGCCGCGCATAAAGGACAACCCATGCCTATTGACAAAGCCCTAAACCAAGCCCCTGGAACCGAGATCATTGTGATGGGCGAGACACCGCCTGTCGAAATTGAGATCGAATTAGATGATGACGGGGGTGCAACCGTTGAAATTGGTGCGGCAGAGGCTGAAGAGGTGGACTTCTACGCCAACTTAGCAGACGTTATTGAGCCAGAGGCCTTGACAAGGATCGCGTTGGACGTGGCGGCCATGTATGAAGCCGACAAGAGTTCGCGCTCGGACTGGGAGAACATGTTTGCTAAGGGCATTGATTTGCTAGGCCTCAAGATGGAGGAGCGAACCAAGCCTTTTCGTGGTGCATCGGGTGTAACGCATCCTATGTTGACCGAGGCCATCATCCAATTCCAAGCGCAGGCCTTTAAAGAACTGATGCCCGCTGGGGGTCCGGTGCGCACGCAGGTCATGGGTAAGGAAACAGTGGAGAAGTACCAGCAATCCTCGCGGGTGCAGGACTTCATGAACTACCAAATTACCACGGTCATGAAGGAGTACACGCCGGAGTTTGACCAGTTACTGTTCTACACCGGGTACGGCGGCTCTACCTTCAAAAAGGTCTACTACGACTTTACACTGGGCCGCATGGTGTCAAAGCTATGCTTGGCAGACGATATTTACATCCCGTACAACGGCTCCAGCGTGGTGTCGCAGTGTGCGCGATTGACGCATCGCATTGCCATGGACTCCAACGAGTTCAACAAGCGCGTGCTCGGCAACGAGTACCGTGACATTGACGTGCAAACAGCGGCCGCGCCGTCTGATCCAAGCCCCATTGGGCAGGCCATTGACAAGGCCATTGGCGTGCAACCCACTAATGACGTTGGCGAGGTGTTTTTGCTGGAGCAGTTGGTTGATTTAGACATTCCAGGCTTTGAACATTGCAACGAAGACGGCGAAATCACTAAGATTAAGGTCCCCTATGTGGTAACGCTGGCGGAAGACACCGCGCAGGTGGTTAGTATTCGTCGAAATTGGAAGAAAGACGATCCAAAATACGAGCGTCGCAACTATTTTGTGCATTACGTGCTTGTTGAAGGCCTTGGCGCGTATGGTCTAGGCTTTGTGCATCTCATCGGCAACCTTTCTAAGGCCGCTACAAGCGCATTGCGCCAGTTAATCGACGCCGGAACGCTGGCCAACCTCCCAGCAGGCTTTAAGGCCAAGGGCGCACGGATCGCGGACGATTCGGACCCCATCCAGCCGGGCGAATGGCGTGACATTGATGCAGGCGGAGCCGAATTGTCGGCATCGCTCTTGCCGCTGCCGTACAAAGAGCCCAGCCAAGTGCTGTTTGCTCTGTTAGGCTTTGTTGCAGACGCCGGAAAGCGCTTGTCCAGCACGGCCGACATGCAGGTGGGCGACGGCAACCAGTATGCACAGGTAGGGACGACCTTGGCGCTGTTAGAACGCGGCTCAATGGTCATGTCCAGCATTCACAAGCGTATGCACTACGCGCAGACGCTGGAGTTTCAGCTCCTGTTCGAGGGCTTTGGCACCTTCTTGCCGGACGAGTACCCCTATGACGTGCCTGGAGCGAGTCGGCGCGTCAAACGGTCGGACTTCAACAGCATGGTGGCGGTGCAGCCGGTGGCTGACCCCAACATCTTCAGCTCGGCGCAGCGAATTCAGCTTGCCCAGATGCAGTTGCAGCTCGCGCAGTCGGCTCCGAACATGCACAACCTGTACGAGGCGTACTATCGCATGTACTCGGCGCTCAACGTGCGGGACATCGACGGCATTCTCCTACCGCAGAACACCAACATGCCGCGTGACCCAGCATCGGAGAACGCCGACGTACTGAACAACATGCAGTTGAAGGCATTTGCCGGTCAGCAGCATGATGCGCACATCGCGGCGCACCTGATCATGGGCATGTCGCCGATGTTACAGGCCAACCCGATCGCAGCCATGATGTTGCAAAAGCACGTCTTGGAGCATATTCGACTCAAGGCAGAAGAAGATGTGGAAGCCGACCTCTTCAAGATGTATGGCACTGATCCGGATCGCTTGGTGTCAGCAATCCAGAAGGAAGGCATGGTGGCCATCAAGGTCGCCGTCTACCTCCAGCAAATGAAGGACCTGCAGGGGCAGCTTTCTAGCGAGGGCGGGGAAGACCCGTTGATTGGGCTCAAGCGCATGGAGATCGAGCAGCGTGCTAAGGCCGACCAGGCCAAGATTGCCATGGATCAGCAGCGCTTGTCCTTGGACCAGCAGAAGATGCAGAACAACAGTCAGATTAATCAGCAGCGTCTGCGCCTGCAGGAAGTCAAAACTATGCAACCAACAGGAGCACGAAATGCCGCTTAAAAAAGGCTTTAGCCGCAAAACTATCAGCACCAATATTGGCGAAATGGTGGGGGCGTACAAGGACACGGGAAAGATTGGTACTAGCAGGCCGGCTAGTAAGACAGTCGCGATGAAACAAGCCGCTGCAATTGCCTACGACAAGGCGGGTAAAGCTCGCAAGATGGCTAAGGGCGGTGATGTCATCAAAAAGGCCAAGGGAGTACAGGGTCCTTCAATGATCGTAAAAAAGAGGGATGGTAATCGCCCTGTTAAGATATACTAACCCGGCAAACCCGCTATCAGCTAGTGCGGAAAACTAGCTGCTTTCATGGAATATCACCATGCTCGAATTTACAGATGCAGTTCTAAGAGAGATTAGAAAGCTACAGGACCAGTCAGAGCAGATCGTGTTAAATGGCACGATTTCCGACATGGAGCGCTATCGCTTCATGATGGGCCGCTTGGAAGGTTTGAAGATGGTCGAGGATTCCGTGAGAACGCTGGCAAGAAAGCACACGGAAATCGACGATTAACTCACCCGAAAGGAAACCCATGGAAACGATTGACGCCCCTGTTGAAAAGTTGACGGCCTTGGAGCGCAAGTGGCGCGACGAGGCGGCAGCAAAGTCCCCTACCCTAGACGACGCGTACACGGAAGCTGGGTTCAACCCGGAAAAACTGCACGAGGAAGTTATGGGCCGCATCCCACATCCAACGGGATGGCGCATTGCCATCCTGCCATATCGTGGAGCGGAGAAAACCAAGGGGGGAATTGTGCTTGCTGAAGAGACCCAGCGCAAAACCCAGCTTGCCACCGTGTGTGGTTACGTGCTCAAAGTAGGTGATTTGGCTTACGCCGACGCCAACAAATTCTTTACCGGTCCTTGGTGCAAGGAAGGTGACTGGATCATCTTTGGCCGTTACGCGGGGGCGCGTATTCCCATCGACGGAGGCGAGATTCGCTTCATCAACGACGATGAGGTCTTGGGTGTGGTCAACGACCCTGACGATATTCTGCACATGTAAAGGAGAGCGTAATGAGTGGTGAGCAATTGGAGTTTAATGTTGGCGAAGATGAAAGTCCCGCAACCGTACAGGTCCGAGAGGACGGGTCGGCCGAGCAGATCGATAAACCGCAGCCTCCAGAGGTTGTTGCCCCAGGCCAGACGAGTGCTGCAAATAACCGCAGCGAAGTGGACCAGTACAGCGACGGTGTTCAAAAACGCATCGACAAACTAACGGCCCGCTTACGTGAGACCCAACGCCGAGAACAGGCGGCTTTGGAGTACGCCCGTAACGTGCAAGCGCGTGCCCAGCAACTGGAACAGCAGTACCTCAGCACGGATCAAGACCGCCTAAGCGAGGCCCGGGGGCGGATTGATACGCAGGTAGTTGCACTCAAGCAGATTATCCGCAAGGCCCGCGAAGAGGGCGACGTGGACACGGAAACTGAGGCTCAACAGCGCCTGACCACCCTGACCATGGAGTCCAGCCAAGTCACTCAGGCGGAGGCACAGCGCCAGGCGTACATGCAGCAGGTTGCGGTGCAACAACAGCAAGCGACCCAACAGGCCGCCATGCAGCAGGCCCCGCCGCAGCGTCAGGCCCCCCAAGAACTGGACCCTCGGGTTGAAGATTGGGTGGAGAAAAACTCCTGGTACGGCCGGGATACGGTCATGACCCATGCCGCTTGGGGGATTCATCGGCAGTTAATTGAGGTTGAGGGCGTTGACCCCAGCTCCAACTCATACTATGATGAGCTTGATCGAAGGATTCACGACGCCTTCCCAAAAAAGTTCGCGCAAGGTGGGGCCACGCGTAACGTGCAGCAAACCGTGGCACCTGCTTCCCGTTCTACCGGGATAAACCAAGCTGCGCGCCGCACTGTCAAATTGACGCCAAGTCAAGTTGCAATTGCCAAAAAGCTGGGCGTTCCTCTGGAAGAATATGCCAAGTACGTAAAGGAGTGAAAACATGAGCGACGTTAAATTACCTTCAGTAAATCGCACTACGCGCGAGGCCGAATCTCGTGCGAAGGACGCGCGCCGTCGTCCCTGGGCTCCGCCTTCTCGACTTGATGCTCCGCCCGCTCCCCCTGGATATCAGCATCGTTGGATTCGAGCTGAAGCCGGTGGTGTTTCTGACCGCACGAACATTGCAGGACGTCTCCGCGAGGGGTACGAACTGGTTCGCGGTGATGAGTACCCCGACTATCACGTCCCAACGGTGGAGGACGGCCGACATGCTGGCGTGATCAGCGTCGGAGGTCTCTTGCTTGCACGTATCCCGGACGAGACGGCAGCCGAGCGTAAGGCGTATTACCAAAGCAGAGCGATCGACCAAATGCAGGCTGCGGACAACGAACTGCTGAAGGCCAATGCGCATCACAACATGGTCATTCAGCGTCCTGAACGCAGGTCTCGTGTTTCATTCGGCGGCTCTAACAAGAGCCAGTGAATTTACTTTTTGAAGGAACCATCAAATGGCTAACGTAAACAAGCCTTTTGGTCTGCGTCCCCTTGGCAATCTGTCGGCTACAGGCTCTCAAAAGCAGTACGGCTACCAGATTGCTGATAACCAGGCCGGAGCAATTTTTCAAGGTGACTTGGTCACCCTCAAGGACGGATTCATCCTAAAGTTCAACCCTGCATCGCATACCGCTGCAGTGGGTGTTCTAAATGGTGTTTTCTACATCGACCCCACCACAAGCAAGCCGACTTTTAAGAACTTCTATCCGGGCTCGATCAACATCACTGCTGGCACTATTCAGGCCGACGTGATTGACGATCCCAGCCAGTTGTTCATTGTCCAAGCTGACGAGGATATTGTTCAAGCTGATTTTGGCAAGAATGCTGACGTGACTGCTTCCACCACTGGTAGCACCACGACCGGCTTGTCTGCCATGACACTGGACTCCTCTACTATCGCCACTACCGCTGCGCTAAACCTAAAGCTCGTTGGTAAGTGGGACATTCCCGGGAACAACCTCGATGAGAACTACACCGTGGTTGTTGTAAAGATTAATGAACACCTGTACGGCAGTGCCGGTGTGGCTGGTCAGTAAAGGAGCTGAGTCATGGCAATTTCCCGCGCACAACTGGTTAAAGAGCTTGAGCCTGGCCTTAATGCTTTGTTTGGCCTTGAGTACAAAAACTACGAGGAAGAGCACAAAGAAATCTACTTGATCGAATCTTCAGACCGCGCGTTTGAAGAAGAGGTCATGGAGTCGGGTTTCGCTGAGGCTCCGGTAAAGTCTGAAGGTTCTGGTGTCGCTTACGACCAGGCACAAGAGGTCTACACCGCTCGTTACACCCACGAGACCATCGCCCTGGCGTTTTCGCTGACGGAAGAAGCTGTGGAGGACAACCTCTACGATCGTCTGTCTGGCCGTTACACCAAGGCACTGGCTCGCTCCATGGCCCAGACCAAGCAGATCAAAGCTGCTTCAGTGCTGAATGGCGCTTTTGACACCTCGATTGGTGGTGACGGCAAGGCCTTGTGTGCTCTGGATCACCCGACTCTGTCGGGCCCAGACCTCAAGAACGAGCTGACCACCCCGGCTGACTTGTCCGAAACGTCTTTGGAGCAGGCGCTAATCGACATTGCTGCGTTCACCGATGAACGTGGTTTGAAGATTGCCGTCCAAGGTCTCAAGCTCGTTATTCCCAAGGAGCTGATGTTTACCGCCGACCGTATCTTGAAGTCTACGCTTCGCGTTGGTACGGCCGACAACGACATCAACGCCGTCCGCAATATGGGCATGGTGCCGCAGGGCTACACCGTTAACCACTTCTTGACTGACCCGGACGCCTGGTTTATCAAAACCGACGCGCCTAACGGCATGAAGATGTTCCAGCGTGTAACCATTCGTACCGGTTTTGAGGGCGACTTCGACACCGGCAACGTGCGGTACAAGGCTCGCGAGCGCTACAGCTTCGGCTTCAGCGATCCTCGTGGT
>SXGR01027937.1_pt1 | contig 10122 bp, 11 predicted proteins | sample 3174711 | NCBI WGS metagenome assembly SXGR01 (sample SAMN11356860, study PRJNA531348) | freshwater metagenome | isolation source: freshwater sample F1-60 | place: China: Fuxian Lake, Yuxi | collected 2017-12-25 | reverse complement strand
TGGCCGCCGAATGGCTGAAGGCGGCCGGCGCCGACGGCGAGGCCATCGTCAAGGCCTACCGGAAGTAGTGCTAAGAGGACGCGAGAGACCCGCGTGAGGCGGTTCCTCGACCGCCTTTACGCGGCCAGCGGATCGCTCGCGTCGATCTGCCTGGCCAGCATCGCGGTCGTGATGCTGGCGCAGGCGGGCATGCGCGAGTTCGGCATGCTGCTGCGCGGGGCCGACGACATCGTGGCGTGGCTCTGCGCCGCCGCAGCTTTTCTGGCGCTCGGCCACACGTTCCGCAAGGGCGAGCTGGTGCGAGTCGGGCTGCTGCTGGAACACCTGCCGCCGCGGCCGCGCCGCGCGCTCGAGATCGCGGCGCTAGGCCTGACACTGGTGTTCGTCGGCTACATGGCCTACGCGGTTGTGAGCTTCGTCCATGACAGCTGGAAGTTCAACGAGGTCGCGCAGGGCCTGATCCGGATCCCGATCTGGATCCCGCAGCTGAGCGCCGTGATCGGCGTACTGATCCTGTTCATCGCCGTGCTGGACGACTTCGTCAGGCTGCTGGACGGCGGCACGCCTGCCTACCAGGCGGCCGAGGACGAGCGCCGCGTCAGCAAGGACTTTTCGGAGTCGCTGTGAGCACCATCGTCATCGCCGCCATCGTGTTTTCGATCCTTGTCCTGCTGCTCGCCGGCGGCGTATGGATCGCGATCTCCATGGGCGTGGCGGCCTGGTTCGGGCTGCAGTTCTTTAGCTCCAGCCCGCCCGCGGTCAACCTGTTCCAGTCCTTCTGGGGCTCGAACGCATCCTGGACTATCGCCGCACTGCCGCTGTTCGTCTGGATGGGCGAGATCCTCTACCGCACCAAGCTCTCGGACGAGATGTTCGAGGGCCTGTCGCCTTGGCTGGGCTGGCTGCCCGGGCGCCTGATGCACGTCAACATCCTGGGCTGTGGCATCTTCGCCTCGGTCTCGGGCTCCTCCTCGGCCACCTGCGCCACCATTGCCAAGGTGGCGCTGCCAGAACTGAAGCGCCGCGGCTACGACGAGAAGATGTGCCTGGGCTCGCTGTGCGGCGCCGGCACGCTCGGCATCCTGATTCCGCCCTCCATCATCATGATCGTCTACGCGGTGGCGGCCGAGGTCTCAATTCTGAAAATGTTCATCGCCGGCATCCTGCCAGGCATCCTGCTCATTTCGCTCTTTTCGGGCTACATCATCGTCTGGGCGTTGCTCAACCCGGACAAGACGCCGAAGGAGATCGAGCGCATCCCGTTCATGGAACGCCTGCGCCGCGGCCGCAATCTGATCCCTTGCCTGATCCTGATCGCGTTCGTCATGGGCACCATGTTCACCGGCTACGCCACCGCCACCGAGGCCGCCTCCTTCGGCGTGCTGGGCGCGATCGTCATCGCCTGGTGGAGCGGCGCTCTGACGCGGGAGAACTTCTGGGCGAGCCTGATGGGCGCGACGCGCCTGTCGTGCATGATCCTGTTCATCCTCGCCGGGGCCTCGTTCCTCAGCTCGAGCATGGCGTTCACCGGGATCCCGAAGGCGCTCGCCGAGTGGGTGGCCTCGCTGGGCTTGAGCCCGCTCGGCCTGATCGCGGTGCTCGCCTTCATATACCTGTTGCTCGGCACCGCACTGGACGGCATCTCGATGATCGTGCTCACCACCTCCATCGTGCTGCCCATGGTCGAGGCCGCGGGCTTCAACCTGATCTGGTTCGGCATTTTCATCGTGCTGCTGGTGGAAATCGCGGAGCTGACCCCGCCGCTGGGGTTCAACCTGTTCGTGCTGCAGACCATGAGCGGGCGGGACTCCAACTACGTCGCCCTCGCCTCGATCCCGTTCTTCTGCATGATGGTGCTCGCGCTGGTGATCGTGATCGCCTTCCCGCAGATCGCCACCTGGCTGCCGGACGTCCTGATCCAGAAGGCAAAGTAGCGCCCCGTTCCCCGATGTCGCGCCCCGTCTACCTCGCCGCCGACATCCGCCGCATCGAGCAGGCCGCGGGAGACCCCACGCCGCCCCTCATGGAGCGCGCCGGCGCCGCCGCGGCGGAAGTCGCGCTGACGCTGCTCGCCGAGAACCGTAAGGACGTCCTCGTCCTCGCCGGTCCCGGCAACAACGGCGGTGACGCGCGCATCGTGGCGCGCATCCTGGCGGAAAAGTTCCTCCGCGTCGTGACCGCGGTAAAGCCCGCCGACATTCCCGCCGACGTGCGCTGGGGACTGGTGGTCGACGGCCTGTTCGGCATCGGCCTTGCGCGCCCCGTCGAGGGTGAGCACGCGAAGCTGGTCCACTACGCCAACGCCCAGTCCTGCCCTGTGCTCGCGCTCGATATCCCGAGCGGCATCGCCTCGGACACCGGCCGCGTGCTGGGCGCGGCGATACGCGCTACGCATACCATCACCTTCCTCGCCCTCAAGCCGGGCCTGCTGACGCTGGACGGGCCGGACCACTGCGGCGAGGTCAGCGTCGCAGAGCTGGGCCTAGAGCCGGGCAAGCTCGTCGCGCCGCGTGGCTGGGTCGCCGAGCCCTCCCTGTTCGCCCACGCGCTCAAGTCGCGTCCGCGCAATTTCCACAAGGGCATGGCCGGATCCGTGGCTGTCTTTGGTGGCACCGAGGGCATGGCGGGCGCCGCGCTGCTCGCGGGACGCGCCGCGCTAAAACTGGGCGCGGGCAAGGTCCACCTCGGCATGCTCTCCGACATGGCGCTCGACCCCGTGTCGCCGGAGCTGATGCTGCGCCACCCGGACGACGCCTTCGGGCAGGACCTGGACGCCATCGTCATCGGGCCGGGCCTTGGAGACGGCGAGCGCGCAGAGACGCTGCTGCGCGCGGTCCTCGCCAGCGACATCCCCTGCGTGCTCGATGCCGATGCGCTCAACATGATGTCGGCGAACGTGGAACTGCGCCTGGCCTGCGCGCGGCGCAGCGCCGAGACCATGATCACGCCCCACCCGGCCGAGGCGGCGCGGCTGCTGGGGCTGAAGACCGCGGATGTCCAAGCCGACCGGCTGGGGACGGCAAAGAACCTTGCGGAGGAATTCAACGCGCACGCACTGCTCAAGGGCGCGGGCAGCGTCATCGTCGCGCGCGACGGTCACTGGTTCATCAATACCTCGGGCAACCCGGGCATGGCCTCGGCTGGCATGGGCGACGTGCTCTCGGGCATCCTGGGCGCGCTGCTGGCGCAGAAGCTGTCAGGGGAATCGGCGCTGGTGCTGGGCGCGCACCTGCACGGCTGCGCTGCAGACGAATGTGCACGATCGGTAGCATTTGGAGGTCCGGTGGGGCTCACCGCGGGCGAGACCATCTCGCATGCTCGGGCAACCTGGAACCGCTGGCTGCGGGCCTAGGCTACTCGCAGCGGTAGAACGCCTGACGCTGCTGCAGGCTGATCGCCTCCAGGTCCTGCGGGTCGCGCGCCTTGCCGCTGCCATCAAGGATCCGGCGCTCCAATTCCCCCAGGCGTTTCTCCAGCTTCGCCGTCTTCGGGTCCTTGTTCAGGGCGTTGAAACGCAGCTGCAGCTTCTTCATATCTTCGCCGCGCTGCTCCACGTGCGCCAGGGCCATGGCGCGGCGCAGCTGGCGCTTCTCGCACTGCACCGGCTCCAGGGTCTTCGAGATCTCGAGGAACTCCTGTGCCGCCGGGGTCAGCGCGAGCGCCGGCGTGCAGCCGAGAACCAGCAGGACGGCCAGCGCCCTCATGCGGGAATCAAGCGGCCCTGGCCCGCGCCTTGGGCTCCGGGTACGGGTAGAGCATGTTGAGCGCGATCGACTGGTGGTTGGCCTGCACAATGCGCACGTGCTCGCGCCGCAGTTCGCGCGAGTGCCGCACGCCGCAGGAGTGCGCGATCATGTCGATCTCGCGGTTCATGTTCATGGCGTAGTTCGCCACCCGCAGGTACTTCTCCTCCACCACCAGCGCGCGCTGCAGGCGCTTCTTGTGCGTGGTGACCCCGGTCGGGCAGGTGTTCTGGTGGCAGCGCAGCGCCTGGATGCAGCCGAGGGAAAACATGAAGCCGCGTGCGGTGTTGATGAAATCGGCACCGGTAGCGAGCGCCCAGGCTGCGCGCGAGGAGGTCACTATCTTGCCCGAGGCGACCACCCGGATGCGCGTCTTGAGATCGGACTCGATCAGCGCGTCCACCACTCTCGGTAGCGCCTCGTCGATGGACAGGCCCATGTGGTCGGCGAGCGCCTGCGGCGCCGCGCCCGAGCCGCCCTCGCCGCCGTCTATCACCAGGAAGTCGGGCGCGTATTCCAGGCCCTTGCGATGGACGTGGTCGGCAAGGTCGTTCATGAAGCGCCAGCCGCCGACCGCGGTCTTGATCCCGACCGGACGCCCAGTGAGGTCGCGCACGCGCACGATCATGTCGCACAGCTCGGTCATGTTGGCGATGTCGCGGTGCCGGTTCGGGCTGATGGAATCGCGGCCTGCCGGGATGCCGCGGATCTGCGCGATTTCCGGGGTCACCTTCTTCGCCGGCAGGATACCGCCCTTGCCCGGCTTAGCGCCTTGGGAGAGCTTGATCTCGAAAGCCTTGGCGACGCGGCCCAGTTCTACCAGGCGGTCCGGGCTCAGGTTGCCCTGCGCGTCGCGCACGCCGTACTTGGCGGTGCCGATCTGCATGATGATGTCGCAGTCGCCCTCCAGGTGGTGCGGCGACAGGCCGCCTTCGCCTGTATCCATCCAGCAGCCGGCCACGGCCGCGCCGCGCGACAGCGAACGCACCGCGGGTTCGGATATAGCGCCGAAGCTCATGCCACTGATGTTGACCACCGAGCGCGCCTCGAACGGAATTTTCGCGTAGCCCTCGCCCAGCAGCAGCGAGGGCGTCGGCAGCCGTTCCTCTTCCTGCACCGGGAACGGGTGGTTGACGAAGATCAGCGCGCCCGGCTCATGCAAGTCGAAGGTGGAACCGAAGCCGATGGTGCCACCCTCGTTCTTCGCCAGGCGGTAGATCCAGGAGCGAGTGGAGCGGTTGAACGGCAGCTCGTCGCGTTCGCCGGCGAAGAAGTACTGGCGAAAGTACTCGCCCAGCTCTTCGAAGAAGTAGCGCAGCCGCCCGACCACCGGGTAGTTGCGCAGCACCGCGTGCTTTTTCTGCGTGATGTCGCGGATGAAGACGAACACGAATGCGGCGATCAGCGCGAACGCGACCAGCGTTCCGATGCCGTAGGACAGGACATCTATCACCATTGCCATAGTCGCAAATCTCCCCGCGCCAATGATAGGCGAAAACCCGGCCTGCGACTTCCCTAGGACTTTTTCAGCCGGTGGACCACGTCGTCGATCTCGGTAGGTGATGACGGGGATTCACCGCATAGACCGCGTGGCGGATGACGCCCTTCCGGTCGATGACGACAGTCGAGCGCTGCACGCACTCGCGCCGCACGCCCTCGGTTTCCTTCTCCTCGATGACGTCGTACGGCCGCCAGACCTCCCCGTCCGGGGCCGGCAGCAGGCTGATCGAGAGCCCGTGGCGGTCGCGGGTGACCCTAGACCTGCAAGCGCTTGGCAAGCCCTGTTGCATCCGCGCCCTTACGGTACACCGCCCATATAATCTGTCAATGCAGGAAACACTCCTAGGTGGCTTGTCTGCACGCGTTTTTTTGCGCCGCCACTGGCAGAAGCGCCCGTTGCTCGTGCGCGGCGCGCTGCCCGGTTTCACGGGCGTGCTGGACTCGGCTGCGCTATTCGCTCTCGCATCGCGGAACGACGTCGAATCGAGACTGGTACGGCGGACGAGGGATCGCTGGGAAGTCCGCGAGGGTCCCCTGCCCCGCGCAGCCCTGTCGCGCGCTGGTGCGCGCGACTGGACCCTGCTCGTCAACGGCGTGGACCACCACAGCCTGGCCGCTGCGCGCCTGCTGCGGCGTTTCGCCTTCGTCCCGGAGTCCCGCTTGGACGACGTCATGGTGAGCCACGCTGTTCCCGGCGGCGGCGTCGGGCCGCATTTCGACAGCTATGACGTGTTCCTCGTCCAGGCCCACGGGCGGCGCCGGTGGCGGCTGGCGAGAGCGCGTCCTTTCGCGCTCGTGCCCGGCGCGCCCCTGAAATTGATCGCGGACTTCCGTCCCGAGGAAGAGATGGTGCTCGAACCCGGGGACCTGCTCTACCTCCCTCCGGGCTGGGGACACGACGGCATTGCACTGGACGAATGCGTCACCTGCTCGGTGGGCATGCGCGCGCCGCAAGGCGATGAACTCCCCGCCGCCTTCCTCGACTACCTGCAAGAGCGCGGATTGCCCGCGGCCGGCTACCGCGATCCGGACCTCGCGCCCGCAAGGCACCCTGGGCGAATCGACCGCGGCATCCTCGCCCATGCCGCGCGGCAGCTTGCCCGCATCCGCTGGTCGGGTCGCGACATCGAGGACTTCCTCGGCCGCCACTTGTCGTCGCCGCGCCCGCACACCGTGTTCGCCGCGCGGCGCATGCCGGCGCCCGACCGGCTCGCGCGCAGCACCGTGGTGCTCGATCCGAAGACGCGCATGCTGTACCGCGGCAGTCGCGTGTTCCTCAACGGCGAATCCTGGGCCCCCGGCGAGGCGGCGCTGCGCCCGCTCGCCCTCCTCGCCGACCGCCGCAGCGCGCCGGGACGCGCCCTTGCCCGCGCGGGCTTGCGGCGTCTCGTCTACGAGTGGTACTGCGCCGGCGCGCTGCAACTGCGGCGCGGCGAAGGAGCGAAGCATAAGTGAGCAGGCGAAGGAGGCGCCAAAGACGGAGTACACCGTGTTCAACACGGCGGCCGAGTTCCGCGCTGCGCTGGACCGGCTGCTAGAGCAGGAGGGTCGCGAACTGCGCGTGTTCGACCCCGACCTCGGTTCGCTGCAGCTGAACGACCCTGCGCGCGTCAAACGCCTCTAGCGCTTCCTGCGCGCCAGCCGCACGCGCCACCCGTTCATCGCAGTGCATGACCCGGATCCCCCGGTCAAGCGCAGCCCGAGGATGATGTCGCTGTTCTCGCGCCACGTTCATGCGATCCAGATCAACCGCACCCATGAGGAAATCCGCAGCATCCAGGACTCCTTCCTCGTACTGGATTCGGTGCATTACGTTCGCCGGCCGGTGGCCGCGGTCTTCCGCGGCACCGCGGGCCTCCATGACGCCACCAAGGCCCTGTCGATGCGCTCGCGTTTCCAGGAAACTTGGTCGGCGTTCTATCCCGGGGTCAGCGGCGTGGCCATAGACCTCTAATTTACAAGGAGTAAAAAGCTGTTATATAATAATATTGTTATTTGTAATATCCGCTTCAAACATGTTCGCGCACCAAACCACTAACCTTATAGGACTATCATGACCAAGTCGTTGCTAATTGCCGCACTCGCGGCCCTCGCCCTTGCCGCCTGCGGCAAGGAAGCGCCGAAGAAAGCCGAACCCGCGAAAGTGGAACCGCCGAAGGTCGAGGCCCCCAAGGCTGAAGAGAAAAAAGACGAGGCCAAGAAAGACGAGGCCAAGAAAGACGAGGCCAAGAAAGACGAGCCCAAGAAAGACGAGCCCAAGAAGTAAGCACGAGCTTCGGCAATTCCGAACGGCGGCGCCCCAGAGGCAGCCGCCGTTTTTCATTCTGGCGCTTGCTCAGCGCAAGTCGCGCCAGCCGAAGCCGTCCTCCTGGGTTGCCAGCCCGACCCAGTCCTGCGCGCAGCCCAGCGCGCAAGCCAGCGCGGCACGGGCGAGGTCGGGGCGATTGTTCTGCTGCGACAGGTGCGCGCAGATAACGTGCTGCAGCCGTGAGCGGTCGAGCGCGGCGAGCAGTTTTGCGGCGGCCGGATTCGACAGATGCCCGAAGGGCCCGCCGATGCGGTCCTTCAGCCACTTCGGGTAGCCGCCGGCCCGCAGCAGTTCGGGATCGTGATTGGTCTCCAGCACCAGCGCGTCGCAGCCCGACAGGGTCGCTTCCACGTGCGCGGTGGACGTGCCCAGGTCGGTGAGCACGCCGAGGCGCCGTGCACCGTCGGACAGCAGGTACTGCACCGGTTCGCGCGCATCGTGCGGCACCGTGAAGGGCAGCACCTCGATGGCGCCGATAGCGAAAGCGCCACGGCCCTCGATGATGCGGGCCTCGATGCCTTCGGGGGCCTTTCGCGCCTCCTGCAGCGCCTGCCTGGTGCCGTGCGTCATCCAGACGCTGGCCCCGCATCGAGCGGCGAACGCATGCGCGTGGCCGGCATGATCGTCGTGCTCATGGGTCACCAGGATGGCGTCGATGTCGCCAGGTTCGAGTCCGAGGCGTCCAAGCCGCCGCGCGGCCTCCTTTGGCGCGAGGCCGCAGTCGATCAGCACCCGGCTGCCGCCCGCCTCCACCACCAGGCAATTGCCCTTGCTGCCGCTGCCGAGCGAGGCAAAACGCATCATGACGCGACCGCGGCCGCTCGCCCCCGCCCCGCCGCCCTCACTTCAGCTGTTCGTGCAGCAGCGTGATGATGCGTCGCGAGGACTGCGAGTTGTCCGCGGAGCCGTCCTTGCCCAGCACCTGGACCACGGACTTGTCGGCGAACTGGCGCACGTGGACGCGATACTGCTCGGCCTTCACCTTGGGATCGCTCGGCTTCCAGAACGCGAACTTAGAGAGCAGCCCCGGCTTGTTGGTGTCCGCCTTGGCCATTTCCGGCTCAGGGTCGGCGTAACGCACGAAGTACTGCCCCTTCTGCCGGTCGCGGTCCTCCACCGTGAAGCCGACGCGATCCAGGGCGAGGCCGACGCGGCGCCAGGTACGGTCGAAGGGCTCGAAGACCTCCAGCGTCTCGAAGCCGCCGCTGTCCTTGGACAGCGCGGCGCGCGCGGCCTTGGGCTCGACTGCGATCTGGCGCTTCGCCTGCTCGTCCGCCGAGCCCAGGCGGACCATCAACCGGTGCAGGAACTCGGCCTCCAGTTCCGCGTCGGGCGGCTTGGGCTGCCAGATGGTGGCGGTCTGGCTGCTGTCCTTGTAGACCTCCACCATGCCGCGGTGGCTGATGAACAGTTCCGTAGTACCTTCTTCGCTGCGCTCCAGACGGGTGCGGAACTTGTCGCGCTCGCCGGTGGAGTAAACCTGATCAAGCACTTTACCCAACATCCTGCGCACCAGGTCGTTTGGCAGCTTGGCTCGGTTTTCCGCCCAGTCGGTTTCCATCACACCCGCCTCCGGCAACTCCAGCCTGACCAGGAAACCGTTGTCCTGCCAGAAATCCTTGACCAAGCCCCAGACCTTCTCAGGCGGCTCCGTGATCACCAGCCAGCGCTGTGACCCGGCGCGCTCGACGCGGACTTTGTTCACCGACGGCAAGACCCCGGCGCTGCCCGGCTTGGGCGCCTGCGCCCAGCCGGCCTGGAACTCCGACAGCGTGGCGGATCCCTTTCCGGACTCAGGAACCACGTAGCGGTTGTCCGCCAACGGCTTGGTTAGATCGGGCGGAATCTCAAGCGTTGGCAGCTGCCTGGCCGACTTGTAGTCCACTTTCTTGGCCTCGAGCAAGCTCGTCGTGCTCTCGCAGCCAGCGAGAAAAGCCGCGGCGACCAGCGCCAGCGCGACCGATGGGAAGCGGGCGGCGCTGCGTATCATGCGCGCTTTTCCACCCTGCGCAGCGGCAGCGAGATGCCCGCCTCGGCGAGCGCCTCTCGTACCGCCTCGTGGGAGCGCTCCGTCAGCGGCACCAGCGGCAGGCGCAGGCCGGGTTCGATCAGGCCCATCTGTGCCATGGCCCACTTCACCGGCGAGGGATTGGTCTCGACGAACAACTTCTGGTGCAGCCCGATCAGGCGCAGGTTGAGATCGCGCGCCTTCTTGACGTCGCCCACCAGCGCGGCGGCGCACATCTCGTGCATCATGCGCTGAGCCACGTTGGCGGTCACCGAGATGACGCCGTGGCCGCCCAGCAAGATCAGCGCGAGCGCCCCCGCGTCCTCGCCCGAGTAGATGGCAAAGTTGCGCGGCGCGCGCTTGATGAGGTCGGTACACCGCTCCATGTTCGCGGTGGCGTCCTTGATGCCGATGATGCCCGGCACCTGCGCCAGGCGGATCACGGTGTCGTTGTTCATGTCGGTGACGGTCCGCGCCGGCACGTTGTAGAGGATCATCGGCAGGTCGACCGTTTCCGCGATCTTGCGGAAATGCTGGTAGAGCCCTTCCTGCGTCGGCTTGTT
>SXGR01662987.1_pt1 | contig 10131 bp, 9 predicted proteins | sample 3174711 | NCBI WGS metagenome assembly SXGR01 (sample SAMN11356860, study PRJNA531348) | freshwater metagenome | isolation source: freshwater sample F1-60 | place: China: Fuxian Lake, Yuxi | collected 2017-12-25 | reverse complement strand
GGGATGGTAATCCTGCGCTGCAGGAATGGCACACGCGGCGCAGCGTGAGTAGGCGTGGTGCAGCCGCCGGCAGAGCGCACTGAATATTCAGAGCTGCCGATGCTGGTCGGTCCAAATCGGGCAATTTCCGCCTGTTGCGCTGAGCGTACCCCTCGGAATATCCAACAAGAGTGATCGTTGACCATTAGGCAATGGCGGAGTGGGAATTTGTGCACATTGGTACTTGACAACTGCAGGATAAAATATGTATACTATGGTGGTGGGCTCAAATGTCTTATCCGTGTTATTGGTAGCGTAGCGCAATGCCCTTATGGATGTTCCTAGCACAGCTTAATGCTCTCTTGGGCTGCACCGGATGATCTGCGCCACCATTGCCGTTCGTCAGTTTGATGAAGCGTTATTGACGATGTATGACCATTTGGAAGAGGTAAACGGTATTTGTAGGTTGTTGGGTTGAGCTGATTAGCAGTTGTCCACTGAGGTAATAGATGGCAAACTCCAGAGTTGGCTTCAAAGGGCAAGCGGATGAGGGGCATGTAAGTCAACTGCTCCTAGACCTAGTCGCTATTGAGAGTATCAATCCTTATCTTGAAGGCGCTACCGTGGGCGAGAGAAGGGTGGCCCAGTACGTTGAGCAATGGGCCAGGCAACGCCGGCTTGCCGTGCAACGCTCAAACGTGGCAGAGGGCCGTTTCAGCGTTTTGATTGAGCTGCCTGGACAGGACCAAACCAAAAGGCTGTTGCTTGAATCTCATATGGATACCGTGCCGGTTGCTGGTATGTCCATCCATCCGTTCCAAAATGAGATTAAAGATGGCAAGATTTGGGGACGGGGCGCGTGTGACACCAAAGGGTCGCTGGCGGGGATGATGGCGGCCCTCGATTTGCTGCTGAAGTTTGGCCTCGTTCCCCCGGTGACAGTCTTACTGGCGGCAACGGTGGGGGAGGAACGGGGCCACGACGGTATACGAAGCTTGTTGCGGAACGGGCTAAGGGCTGATGCCGGTGTGGTGGGTGAGCCTACGGAGCTCAAAGTTATCCGTTGTCACAAGGGCAATGTGCGTTGGAATATTATTGCCCACGGGGTAGCGGCGCACGCTTCTGACCCGAGTCAGGGCGTCAACGCCATCTACCGGATGAGTGAGCTTATCGCACGGCTGGAACGCCGCTATGTGCCAACCTTAGCCTCAAAAGCCCATCCCATCTTGGGCAAGGCTACCTTCAATGTGGGCAAAATCAGTGGTGGGCTGCAGGCTAACATTGTGCCTGACCAGTGCCTTATAGAAGTCGAGCGGCGTTTGCTGCCGGGTGATAGCCTCGAGGAAATCTTTCAAGCTATCCAATCTATCCTCAGGCAGGTACAAAATGAATACGATGACTGCCGCTTGGAGATGCACCCTCCCGCCTTTTTGGAATACCCCCTCAGTACGCCGGCAGAAGCATCCATTGTGCACTGCGCCGCTGAAGCTTGCCGGCGGGTTGCCGGCGCATCTGAAGTAACCGGAGTGCCGTTTGGCACTGATGCAAGTGATTTGGCCGAGTTCAATATTCCAGCGGTGGTACTGGGGCCGGGGAGAATCAGCCAAGCCCATACCGCAGATGAAAATATCGAGATTGCCCAACTGGTTAGGGCTGCTGAAATCTATGCTGAAATTTGCGCCAATTTCCCAGCATAATCAGGAGGAGGCAGCGGTATGGTTAGATGAAAAAGAGCTTTTTCGTTCTGATTAGTGGTTTGCTACCACGGTTATTCTGGTGATACGCTGAGAGACGTCCAACCAAAATCAACGGTGGGCAAAAAATGGCTTTTTTTGATTATAAGGGGCAATGCTCCTGGTCTTGGTAAATGGCTCAGTCGGCTTGATCGCGGCGGAGCGTGGACAGGGGTGGTGCAGCCACTCGCGGAGTGAACTGAATGTTTAGGACTACCGATGCTGTATTGACGACCTTGTGCAATTTGCGTATGACACGCGGCTCATATCTCTCTGAGTATCGAACAAAAGTAGCCTATGGCTATAAGATGATGGGGGCGGTGGAATCAGGCGCAATGTTGTGCTTGACATTTTAGAATTAGGGTGTATAATTTGTCATGCTAGCTCGAATTTACTAAGCCGTCAATAAGGTACGCACCGAATTACTGAAGGTTTTTGAAAAATAAGGAGAATAGACTATGTATCAGTACATTACTTCTAGGGTACGAAGGTTCGCAAGTCTCGCTTCAGACGATGTTGTTCAGCTCGTTGCACCACATCAGGAGGATATAAGAATGAAACGCCCTCTCTCCATGTTTATGTCAAACATGCTACTTGCCAGCGTGATCCTATCTGCCTGCGCAACGCCCACCCCGCAAGTGGTGACCGTGAAAGAAACTGTCGTCGTCGAAGGCACGCCCCAGGTCATCGAGAAAGTGGTCACCCCCACCCCTGAACCCTCAGCACCCACAGCTGGGGGTGAAGTAAAAATCGGCTGGGACGAAGAAATATCCACTCTTGATCCCCAAAAGCACGTAGGCATTTCCAATTTTAGCGCCATGATTAACGTTCAGGAGCCGTTAATATTCAGGGACCGCAACAGCGTTATCCAACCGCTGCTGGCTACGTCCTGGAAGCGGCTGGACGACGTGACGTGGGAGTTTGAGTTGCGGAAGGGGGTCAGCTTTCACAACGGCGAGCCTTTCAATGCCGAAGCGGTGAAGTTCACCTTCGACCGGTTGCTTGATCCGGCCACTGAGTCGCCCCAATCATTCCTGTGGGCCCCGTCTGACCTATCGGGCGGCCTAGAAAAGGTTGAGTTGGTGGATGAATATACGGTTCGTTTCATCACCAGTGGCCCCTTCGGTGCGCTCTTGGCAACCTTACCCCTTGCTTTTATCATGCCGCCTGAGGCAGGGGCACGGGACGATTATAATACGCTCGGTTACGGCACTGGACCTTTCAAAGTGGTGGAGTTTGACAGCCAAAAAGGCTTGTTGCTGGAAGCCAACCCTGATTACTGGGGCGGCGCGCCTAAATTGAGCCAGATCTCCTTCATCCCCCTCTCAGAGACAGCCACCCGGCTGTCGGCGCTGCGGGCCGGTGATGTGGACATTATCAATGCGCCGCCGGTAGAAGAAGTTGCGGCGCTCCAGGGCAATGGCTTCAAGGTGATTGACACTGAGAGTAACGATACCCTAGTTCTGGCCGTGGGCCGTGGGCCGGCTAAGCAAAATGTGCAACCGTGGACTAATCCGAAGCTTGTCGAGGCGGTGACTTACGCTATTGACCGCAATGTACTGGTGGACAGCCTGTTTGCGGGTGTTCAGGCTAGGCCGGCCACCTCGGTCCTCTCCCCTGGCATTTTTGGCTATTGCCGCCAGCCAAGCATCCCGCGTGATTTGGAGAAAGCTAAGGCTGCTTTACTAGAAGCGGGGGTTGAAGCAGGGTTGAAAGCGAATATTGTTGTACCCGATGGCGTGCGGCCCAAGAGCGTCGAAGTGGCCCAGGCGCTCGTTGCGCAGTTAGCCGACATCGGCATCGAAGCTCAAGTTGTGCCGATGGAACCGAGTTCAGCCTGGCCGGTGCTCAATTCCAGCGACTTTGATTTCTTCTTGGACGGCTGGGGCACGATGACCATGGATGCTGATTTCAACCTGTTCAAGAATTTTCATATCAGCGGCAACCGTGAGGGGACAGATATTCCCGAACTGAATGAGTTGGTGGCGGCGGCTCGCGCATCATCCAATGACGGTGAGCGCGAGGATTTATACTGCCAGGCTCAGCAAATGATTTGGAACGGCGTCTCGCGGCGTATCCCGCTTTACCATCTGGTGGATATCTACGCCTACAATGCCAGGGTGGAAGGTTGGGAGCCACGTCACGACAAGTTGATGCTTATGCATGACGTCTCCGTGGCTGAATGACCGTAGCTCCTCCCCGCACCCTTCGAAATGGCCTCCGTCTCACTTCGGCCTACTCAGGATGCGGGGAGGAGTAACATAGCAGGTTCCAACAATCATCACCTGTGAGAGGTCACGATGCAGAAATTAGGTATCGTCGTAATTGGGGCAGGGTGGATGGGCGAACTGCATGCCTTAGCGTTTGCCCAATCACCGCACTGCCAAGTGATCGCTGTCGCCGACATTGACCAGGGCAAGGCGGAACGAGTGGCGGCCCAGGTGGGGGCAACCGTCTTCAGCGACTATCATCAAGCTTTGGATCAGCCGGGCGTTGCTATTGTTAGCGTTTGCACCCCGGACCACCTGCACCTCGACCCTGTTTTGGCCGCTGTCAAAAGGGGGCAACACGTGCTTGTAGAAAAGCCGCTAACGAGTAACTCAGCCGAGGCAAGGCAGCTATTGGAGGCTGTGGCCTACAGCGGAGTTAAGTTTATGGTGGGCCATCTTCTGCGCTTTGACCCCCGCTTCATTCTGGCCAAACAGGCTATCGAGAAAGGGGAGATTGGCGAGGTGGTCCACTTCTATGCCCGGCGCAATGACTGGTTGCGGCAAGGGCAGTCGCGGGGTGCATATACCAATCCCGTCTTCTTCTTGGGCGTCCATGATATTGACATAGTGCGCTGGCTGGCCGGTTCCGAAGTAGAACAGGTTTATGCTCAAGCGCCGGTTAAAGCTCTGGCTAAAGTGGGGACGATGGATTGTGTCCTCAGCCTCGTGCGCTTCAAAAGTGGGGCTTGTGCTTGTCTTGAGTTTTCTTGGATCCTACCGCCCACGATGGGCAGGCCAGATGCGACCATGGAGATTGTCGGGACGAAAGGCGCTATTTTTATTGACGCTTACCAGGGCGGCCTGCGCCTCCATACCGATCGCGACTGGAAAATCCACGATACGATGTACGCGCCCCAAGTGGGGGCGCGGGTCGGTGGGGATTTACGCGATGAGATAGATAACTTTGTGCAAGCGGTTTTGGAAGATAAGGAACCTGCCATAAGTGGCCAGGAGGGGTTGGTGGCGGTGCAAATCGCTGAGGCCATAATCGAGTCTTGCCGCACCGGCCAAGTTGTTGGTCTTTGATGATTGATTGAGGGGTACAAGTGTGCCTTACATCCTGAGGCGTTTCTCACAGCTTCCCGTGGCCTCTCTGGCCATGCTGGTGTTTATCTTCTTCGCTATTCGGCTGGCCCCTGGCGACCCAGCGACGACCATGCTTTCGCCCGTGGCCACGCCAGCCGAAATCGAGCAGATGCGCACGCGAATTGGCCTGAATCGCCCCATCTATGTGCAATTCGTCTATTTTGTGGGGAATGTGCTCAAGGGCGACCTGGGCAAGTCGCTGGTGCAACATCGCCCGGTGTTGGAACTTATTGGTGAACCTTTGTGGCAAACCTCTCTCCTGGTCACAACGACGATGATTTGGGTCTTGATGGTCAGTATTCCGATTGGTATCCTTTCGGCATTGAATCGTCGGGCGGCATGGAACCACCTGATGACCGGCCTGACTTACTTTGGGCAAGCCGCCCCCAACTTCTGGCTGGGGATTATGCTAATCCTATTGCTGGCGGTACAGATGCGATTATTTCCTTCCTTTGGCGGCGGCAGCGTTCGCCATATCTTCCTCCCAACGCTGGCGTTGGGCATTCCCCAGATGGCTCGCGTGGTCCGCTTTGTCCGGTCGGAGATGATAGAGGTGATGCTTCAAGATTATATCCGTACCGCCAACGGCAAAGGGCTACCTCCCCAACGGGTTATCATGGGGCACGCCTTTCGCAACATGTTAATCCCTTTAGTCACCGATACCGGCTTGCAGTACGGTTGGCTTTTTGCCAATGCAGTCGTGATCGAAAGCGTCTTTGCGTGGCCAGGGCTGGGTGCGGTCACTGTCACCGCAATTTTGGCCAGAGATTATCCCCTAGTCCAGGCCAGCGTTCTAACGCTGACGTTCATCTTTATCCTGTTGACGTTTTTTGTTGATGTTGCCTACAGGTACATAGACCCGCGTGTTCGTTATAACTAACCCCTTATCTTAGGCGAGGATGAATTAATGTCAGAAGCAGGAGGCTTACCGCAGACCAAGCCAAAAAATATTAGCCTGAACTGGACGCGACGAAAAATTGGGAGGGTCATCAAGAATCAATCTTTGGTGTTGGGTGCTGCGATCATTACGATTGTACTTATTTTTGCTTTTATCCTACCGGCCTTCGTTACCACCAACCCTTTGGGACAAAATTTGCCTAACCGCCTCCGCCCTCCCGTCTGGTTGGCCAAAGCAATGCCGGAGCATCCCTTGGGGACGGACCAATTGGGCCGGGATATCCTCAGTCGGTTGATGATGGGCACCCGTGTCTCTCTGGGCATTGGCGTCGGCGGGGTGCTACTGTCGGCGGTATTTGGGGTAATGATGGGTATGGCCTCCGGCTACTTCGGCGGGCGAATTGACACGGCTATTCAGCGTGTGGTCGAGCTTCAGATGGCCTTCCCCTTCATCATCATTGCCTTGATCGTGATGGCTTTCCTCCGGGCTACACCGGGCCGGCTCATGATTGTCTTTGGTTTTACCGGCTGGGTTATCTATGCGCGGATAATTCGGGGAGTGACGTTGAGCGTGCGCCAAAGACAGTTTGTCGAGGCTGCTGTGGGCACAGGTGGTTCTCCTCTGTATATTATTCGACGCCATGTCCTGCCCAACATTATTAACACGGCTATCGTTCTGGCTACCTTGGAACTGTCAGTACTAATTTATGCCGAAGCAGCAATCAGCTTCTTGGGGATTGGGATTCAACCTCCTACCCCCTCTCTCGGCGTGATGCTGGGCGAAGGTCGCGTCTATCTGTCGAATGCTTGGTGGCTAGCCACTCTACCAGGCTTGGTGTTGATGTTTCTCATTTTAGGGGTCAATTTTTTGGGCGATGGCTTGCGGGAGGCGCTTGACCCAAACCTGGCCGGTTCCAGTAGCAATACAAGATTCATCCTACCAATAAATAAAGAGGCAAAGTATGGCTGAATGGGAAAAAATGTTAGAAGGCGCTCGAAAAATGGTCAAAGTTTTGACTGAGGTCAAGGCTGGGGAGGAGGTCTTAATCATCACCGACCCGGCTATCTCATTGCGCATCTCGCAAGTCGTAGCCGAAGCGGTGCTGGAACAAAACGCCTTGCCGCTCATCCTGGTCAAGCCGGTGGCTAAGGTGTCGGCCGAAGAGCCGGGCGAGGTGATAGCTACGGCTATGAAAAAAGCCGCTGTCATCTTTGGCTTTCTTAAATTTTCGCTGATGCACACCCAGGCCCGGCGAGACGCCTGCCAGGCCGGGGCGCGCATGCTCTCCTGCACCGGCATTGTCGAAGAGACGCTGCTGCGGGGTCCCATCGAGGCGGATTTTGAGCGCATTTACCCGGTGGTCCAGCACCTGGCCCAACGCCTGAACGAGGGCAAACAGGTGCGGGTGACAGCACCCGGCGGCACGGTTTTTACCACCTCGATTGAGGGGCGCAGCGGCAACGAAGATATCTGGTCGCGCAGCCCAGGGATGGCCTCCGGCGGGCCAAGCGTCGAGGTCAATGTTGGCCCGCTGGAAGGGGCGACCCAGGGCCAACTGGTGGTGGATGGCAGCGCCATGGGTATTGGCCTGATCAAAGAACCTATTGTCATCACCTTGCGTAATGGAACAGCCACAAACATCGAGGGCGGGGCGGAGGCTGCCAAACTGCGGGAGATGCTGGCCGCGGCCGGCCACCCTAATTCCTACAACGTGGGCGAGTTGGGGATTGGCTTGAACCCGATGGGGCGGCTCACCGGCAATATCATGGAGGATGAGTCCACCTACGGTACTTGCCACGTGGCCCTAGGCAACAACCTGAGCTACGGCGGCACGAATAAGGCCCCCAGCCACCTGGATTTGATCATTCGCCAACCCACCATCGAGGTGGATGGTCAGGTTATTCTGCGCGAGGGCAAGCAGATGGTTCTGGCAGACTTGGAAATGTAAGCAGTCGTGGAGATAGGAGTTCCGCAGTTCAGAGCTTAGGTATCATTGGCAGGTTGGAAGACTGGAAGATTTGTAGCCCTCAAGCTGGAGGTCCCTTAGCGACAGCCTTCCATTTTTTCAAAAGGACAATAATGTTAGATATTCTAAAAATTCGGGCAGATTTTCCGGCCCTCCAAAACTATGTCTGGTTTCAGAACGGCGGCGTTAGTATCACGCCAATACCGATAGCCGAAGCGCACAACCGGCTGATGCAAGAGCTGCTGGAACGCGGGCCGATGCACATTGTCTACCCGGAGGAGGAGTATCCGCGTCGCCGGCAAACGATAGCCCGTCTAGCACAGTTTTTTAGGGTGGAGGCGGAGGAACTCGCGGTGATGCGAGGGGTGAGCGAGGCCTATCAAACTGTGCTCAGGGGTCTGCCTTGGCAAAAAGGCGACCAAATTGTGATAACCGAGGATGAAGAGCAGGCTTTGGTTGTGCCGACCCTACATCTGCGGGATTTGTTTGGGGTAGAGGTGGTCAGGCTACCATTGGTAGATGATGTTGAAGGTCAGGTGCAGGCCCTAGCAGAGCGACTCACCAGCCGGACCCGTTTGGTAGCTTTGAGTCACGTCGGCACCGATTTGGGCTTCCGCTTGCCGGTCAAGCCCATCTGCCGACTGACGCGGGAACGGGGCGTGCCCATTTTCATCGATTTGGCTCATTCGGCCGGTCTTTATCCGATAGACCTAAGGGACATTGGCTGCGACTTTGCCGGTCTCCTTTCTTACAAATGGATGTACGCCCCCTACGCGGTAGGGCTTCTTTTCGTCCGGAAGGAGCGATTATCTGACCTGCAAGTGACCTATGCCGGCGGGCGGGCCGAGGAGTGGGTTGACTTCAACCAACAAACCTTTAAGCTGAAAGACACGGCTGAACGGTTTCAGTACGGCCCCTGGGCCTGGCCCCTCGTCCACACCTGGGCTTTTGCGGCTGACTATTTGACAAACCTGGGCCTAGACAAAATTTGGGCACGGACGGTTACTCTCACCGGCAAACTCAAACATGGACTCGCACAGATACCAGCTGTTACCCTCTACACGCCCATGTCCCCCGAACTCTCGGCCAGCCTGGTCAGTTTTGGGTTGCGGGGTTGGGACGGGCCGGAATTGCAAAATGCCCTGCGGGAGCGCTGGGACATCATCACCCGAGCCTTGTATATTTCTAAAAATGGCCTGCGAGCTAGTGTGCCGTTCTTTCTGTTAGAAGAGGAGATTAATTTGTTGTTAGGGGCGATAAGGAGTTTAGCCGCCGATAAGGATGCTCTATAGAGCTTCTGATATGGGCAGGTATTGAGGCTACAGTAGATCTTGAGGCCGGCGCCGATAACGCTACGGTGCTCGGTGTTGCCCACGATGCCACTGTCCAACATGCTATCAACTATGCTCGTAATTAGGGGGAGCGCAGTATGAATGACCTGATATCGGCCAGTGACGTGCAAGAACGCGCCCGCGAATTTGAGCTTGTTTGGGTTGATTACTTCTGTGTGCATACCGCTATTGATGTGCAACACCGCGGGCAAAGTCCGATGGAGGAACTCCAACTGGCTCATAGAGTATGCGACAAAGACAGAATCCCTCATACCAGAGGGTATCAGACCTGCTACATTACCCCAGATAGTTATCAACAGCCCAGATATTGTCATCGTCGGTGGCTTTATAACCAGTCAAACTGATAAAAGAAAAGGTGCTCTTGAATTAAAACAACTGACTACTACCTACAGTTTCTCCGCGGAATCCAAATCCAGGTAGAGGCGTGCGTGGTCTACCCAGCGCAGAATGGAGCCGGGACAGTCTTCACTGACCGGCTCTGTCAGGCAAGCACGCACGGCTTCAGCTTTGCGGAATTCGGGGACGAGGCAGAGGACGGATTGAGCGGTCAATAAGGCCGGGATGGTCAGGGTAATGTCGTGGGTGGGGACTTCGTCCAGCGTGGCAAAGTGGCGTTCGTCGACCTGCTGGCCTGACCCGGCGACAGTTTTCGGCGTCAGCATCGAGTTAGCTGATCACAGCGCTCGCACTCACGCGCTCTTCGCCAGCTCCAAAGCTATGGCCTGCGCCATGTCACCGCCGGCGGCCGGAACGGTGTGCGGCGTGGTGATCCTGTGCTGTAGGAATGGCACACGCGGTGCAGCGTGAGCATGCATCGTGCGGCCGCTTGCAGAGTGCACCCAATATT
>SXGR01253127.1_pt1 | contig 10131 bp, 7 predicted proteins | sample 3174711 | NCBI WGS metagenome assembly SXGR01 (sample SAMN11356860, study PRJNA531348) | freshwater metagenome | isolation source: freshwater sample F1-60 | place: China: Fuxian Lake, Yuxi | collected 2017-12-25 | reverse complement strand
CAGGCCCTGAACGCCGTTGGCTCCCTTCTTGGTGCCTTTGGATGGGTGTTTGGTGTCCTTGCGCTGTTTGCGGTTCTTGGTGGAATTTTCTGGCTCTGGATGCTTATCGACTGTCTCAAGAGAGATTTCAAGAAAGATGCCGACAAAATTCTCTGGGCACTCGCTATTTTCTTCCTCAATATTCTTGGTGCGATTCTCTACTTCTTCATTGTGAAGAACGAGGACAAGAAGAGCGCCTAAATTATTTGAAAGATATATGAAAAGACCCCTCCATCTCGAAGGGGTCTTTTTTTATATACTAGTCATCATGATTCGATGGAGCTGGTTTTCCCAGACCGTCATTATCAAGCTCTGCGATAATTGGGAGGATGAGAGGTCGACGTTCGATCATGCGGTGGATCATTTTTTCGAGGCCAATTTTCAGGTTGTTCTTGAGCTCGCCGCGTTTGAGGTCGGGCTTTTTGCTCATCGATTTCATGAAAATATCTTTTGCCTCTTTGGAAACTTTTGTAATGACTTCTTCGGACTCATTCATGTAGATAAATCCACGTGAAATAATATCTGGCTCGCGAAGAAGTTTGTTGGTTTTCTTGTTGAGCGAAAGAAGTACGACGAGGGCACCATTTTCTGACATGGTCTGTCGATCCATGAGAACCTGATTGCCGATATCACCGGTTCCGAGACCGTCCACGAGCACATAATTTGTTGGAACTTTTTCGCCGGTGATGCGGATTTCTCCATTCTTGAACTCCATGACATCGCCGTTTTCGACCATGACACACTGTTTTTCTGGCATGCCGAGCTGCTTGCCGAGTTCGTTGTGACCCTGACGCATGAAATATTCTCCATGAACAGGCACGAGATACTTTGGATGTACCATCGTAATCATGAGCTTGAGATCTTCCTGTGCGCCGTGACCTGAGGTGTGAACATCCATTATTTTACTATGGATGACCTTTGCGCCGAGACGGCAGAGATTGTTAATCACACTTGTGACGGCTTTTTCATTTCCTGGAATTGGTGTTGCAGAGATAACCACCGTATCGTTCTTTTTGATTCGAATGGTTGGGTGATTTCCGAGAGAAATTCTGGTAAGTGCCGAGACGTCTTCACCCTGACTACCCGTCGTGAGGATAAGGGTTTCTTTATCGTGTGTTTTGCCCATGCGAGCTGCGTCGTGCACGAGGTCTTTCGGATATTTGAGGTAGCCGAGTACCTTCGCCACTTCGAGCGTTTCCATCATGCTTCGTCCACTGATGTAGACCTTGCGTCGATATTTCAGCGCGTAGTCCATGATCTGCTGGATGCGAGCAATAAGCGAAGAAAATGCCGCGATAATGATACGACCTTCGCAGGTTCGGATAATTTCGTCGAGATTTTTTGCCACTTCATGTTCGGACATCGTGTGCCCTGGCTTGAGGGCGTTGGTCGAGTCAGAGAAGAGCGCGGTGACGTTCTGTTTTCCGAGTGCTGAGATCTTGTCGAATTCTGCAGGGCGTTGATCGCCGGCTGGAGAAAGATCAAATTTGAAGTCACCCGTGTGAACGAATGACCCGTTTGGTGAACGGAGAACGATACCAACGGCATCTGGAATACTGTGATTGACCCGGAAAAAACTGACGTTCCATGTTCCAAATCGGAGAATGTCGTCGGCGGTAATGGTTTCCATCCGGACTCGTTTCGTGAGGCCAAACTCTTCGAGCTTACGGCCAACGATACCCAGAGTGAGTTTCGTTCCGTAAATTGGCGGAAATCCAAGTTTTTCAATGAGATAGGGGATCGCGCCGACGTGATCGAGGTGACCGTGTGTCAGCAAGATACCGCGAATGCGATCTTTTTTGTCGTCGAGATACGTCGTGTCGGGAATGATGTAATCAATTCCGAGCATGTCCTGATCCGGAAACTGGAAGCCCATGTCTACGATAAGGATGTCCTTATCATTTTCAAAGATCATACAGTTCCTTCCGACTTCATCAAGTCCGCCGAGGGCGACGATTCTTGTAGAACCGGGGCCTGAGCTTGAGCCGCTCGCATTGCGTGCATGCGGGGCATGAGCTGCCTGAGGGGAACGACCTCCGCTGTGAGGTTTGCGCCCTGGTTGACCATGAGGTTTTTGGCCAGCATGGTGCTGAGCGCCGTGTGATTTGTGTGGTGCGGGGTGATTTCTGGCCGCGACCGGGTGTCCTGGTTTTACAGGACTGTGTGCTGGTTTTGCTCCAGCTGGTGCTGATTTCTCAGCATCACCCTTGCCGAGCAATTTCTCGGCAAGCCACTTCGTCAATTTGTCTTCTGACATGTACGATAGGGAAAAAGGGTTAAAAAAATAGTTTCCAGGACGACTTCGACAAGTCCTTCCTGAAGCTTATTTATGAAGATTAAGTTCTGAACACACTCTTATATATGTTTCGCATCTTTATACTGCTTCTGGAGTCATTATACACCAAGTCGGCTTCGGGCGCAATGGGGTGGCCTCGGTCAAAGGAATTCAGCTTCATTTTTCACACGTGTTGACAAATGTGGTTAAAAGTATACTATGTACTCTTAATGAAAAGAAATAAATCATGGCTCCTCATGTTATATCGTCCCCTGATAGCGAAGTTGAGAATGAGCTTCCTGCTGCAAAAACTTCGTTGAGTCGGGGAGAGCGAGATGCGCGTAATGCGGCGATCAGTCAGAATCCGGAGCATATTCAAAAAATGACGGATATTTTTGCGAGTGTGCCAGACATACAGCGGATGGCGCTTTTTCTTTTTTCCCATCTTGGCAGACGATTTACGGAAGCGGAGATTCAACATTCACTTAATCTGAGAATGTCGGTGGCCAAGTTTACAGAGTGTCTCACGTTTATTGGTTCGAGGCTTCGGGCGATTCCCGTGGCTCCGGCTCTTTTGTATGTTGGAGAGAAGAACAAACAAACCATGTATTATATGGTGATGAGGCGAGATCTTGGGAAAAATCTTGATCAGGCAAAAGAGTCACCGGCAGTATCTGTGCACCAGGGAGATATTGTTGCTCAAATAAAGGCCGCTCAGAAGGAGCATCAATATGAGCGCATTCATGCCATGATTCAGAGAAGTAATTTTCAGAAACTTTCCCGTCGAAGATATGATTCTCGAGAATCATATCTTCAGGAGATGATTGAAAATCACATGATTCGTGTCTGTATTGATTATCTCATGGAACATTTTAGTCGCTCCGTCTCTTCTCGTCAGCTCGAACATGCTGTTCTCCAGTCGCTTCATGGCATGATATTTCCTCCCTGTGTATCCATTGAACAACTCCTCAATATTCGTTCTTTGATGCGGGAATTCCGACAGACGGTTGCTGAGAATCTCGATCTCTATGTGCTCGTAGATTCGCGTGCGGTACGATACATGTTTATGAATCGTCGTGCGGCAGACGCTTTTTTGATTGAGACTGGCGGGCGCTCTGACCACGTTGATGCTTTTTTTGATCAGGCCCCACGAGCAGAAGAGGGAATATAATTTTCCATCTAATAATCCAAAAAGTGCTGGTCATTTACCGCGATAGCGCCGCCCACAGATAAATATGTAACGTTTTTGTACTGGTAGGTGTATTATTTTGCAAGATTCTATTTTGTTACCCTTCCTGCCATGCATCGTTTTAGCCGCTTACTTGCCCCCTTTGTGGCACTGTCTTTTGCCTTGACCATAAGTGTCGTTCCAAGTTTAGCTCAGAGTACTGATGCTTTTACCGATGTTGCCAAAATTCACCCTCATGCTGATGCTATCGCGTATCTCAAGGAGAAGGGCATCATTAAGGGTTATGGGAATGGGCAGTTCCTTCCGGATAATACGATCAATCGTGCGGAGTTCATGAAAATTATTGTTGGGAGCGCTTTTCCAGTTTCGACAGGAAAGGATTGTTTTAAGGATGTGAAGGATGAGTGGTACTCGCCATTTATCTGTGAAGGAAAGAAGCGGGGAATCGTCGAAGGCTATCCAGATGGAACGTTCAAACCAGGTCTGAATATCAATGCGGTTGAGGCAAGTAAAATTGTCGCGAAGGCGTTTGGTGTTGATGAAAAAAATGTCGCTGGCGAACTATGGTACAAGCCGTTTATCGATGGTTTGTCCAAGAAAAAAGCGATCCCGGTTTCTATCGATTACCCTGAGAAAAAAGTTACTCGAGGTGAAATGTCCGAGATGTCATGGAGATTGAAGGCCGATGTCACGACTAAGGCGACCAAAACACTTGCGTCTCTCACATCTGATCTTCCAAATCTTGAGTCGTGCACTGAGCTGAAAGAGAAAATGTCTCTGCAAGTATACCGACAGAGTCGTGCTATAATGCCGTTCGCGAAGAGTATAACCGGAGCCCAGCCGGAGGTTTCCATGGCTGAAGATAGCGCTGCTGCTGATGAAGGCCTTGGGAGTGGCCCCCCTGATGCTCAAGATTTTTCGCAAACCAATGTTCAGGTAGAGGGCGTTGACGAGGCAGACATTGTGAAAAATGATGGACAGTATGTGTACCTGATCAAAGGTCGAAGTATCCGTATTGTGAAGGCGACACCAGCCACGGAGATGAAAGAACTCGCCCAGGTCATGGTCGCTGAAAAAACATTCTACCCAAGCGAGATGTTCGTTACTGGAAATACGCTTGTGGTTGTGGGAAATTCCTACTCGGAAAAATCTGAAACGGTTGTCTACATCTATGACATTACTGATCGTGCGAATGTGAAACAATCACGCCGTGTCGCATTTGAAGGAAATTATGTGTCGTCACGACGAATTGGCAATTACGCGTACTTCGTCATGAATGCGTATCCGCAGTATAGCATTATGGAGGCACAGGCGATCGATCCCGTTGATATTGTTCCAACCTTTACGGACTCGAAAACTGGCAAGACTGAGCCTGTTTCTGGATGTGCATCGATTCGAATTTTTCCACGATATAATGATCCGAACTTCTTGATTGTTGCTGGTATTCCATTGAGCACCACGGGTGATGCATCTATTTCACGACAGACCTATCTGGGTTCTGGAAATACCATTTATTCATCACTTGAGAGTCTCTATGTTGCGACTCAGAAGTATGAGTACGATGAGATGGAAGCCTATGACATCTGGATGCCACCAGCTGGAAAAACTTCGACCGTGTTTTATCGATTTGGACTGAAGGATGGTCAGGTGGAGTACAAAACAAATGGCTCGGTTCCGGGTACACTCTTGAATCAGTTCTCGATGGATGAGTCAAGTGATGCGTTCCGTGTTGCGACGACACGAGGCGATTTCTGGGGAGCTTCTGAGAATCAACCAACGAATCAGCTGATGATTCTTGATCGAAATAATCTCGATATGAAACTCGGCGAGGTAACGGGCATCGGAAAAGGTGAGAAGATCAAATCGGTACGATTCATGGGAAAGCGTGCGTATGTCGTCACCTTCAAAAATACCGATCCATTCTACGTGATCGATGTTGAGAATCCACGCGCACCAAAAATTCTCGGTGAGCTGAAGATTCCTGGATACTCGGATTATCTGCATCCATATGACGATAATCACATCATCGGATTTGGAAAGGAGGCGGTTGATGCGTCACAATTTCCACAACTCGATGACGGATTCATGCCTGGAGGCGACAACTTCGCCTGGTACCAGGGTATGAAACTCGCGATGTTTGATGTTACCGATCCGACGGCACCAAAGGAAATGTTCAAGGAAGTAATTGGCGATCGCGGCACGAACAGCGAACTTCTCTATAATCACAAGGCGCTGTTATTCAGCAAGGCAAAGGGCTTATTGGCCTTCCCAATTGAGGTTGCTGAAATTAAAGACAAAACCGCTGCGAAGATGCATCCATCCACGTATGGTGAAACGGTCTTCCGTGGTGCGTATGTATATAATGTTGATTTAGAAAAAGGATTTACCCTGAAAGGAAAAATCACGCACGTCGATCCAAACGCCACGAAACCAACAAGTGGTGATGCGACAAGTTCCGAGATGCAGCTGAAAATGATGTCTCCAATCTATTACGACTACGAGGCAACGATCAATCGTCTGGTCTACATCGGCAGCAATCTCTATACAATCTCGATGAAAAAAATCGAGGCGCATACATTGAGCGACATCGTGAAACTGGGCGAGGCAGTTCTTGCCAAAGACCCTGACAACGGTGGCATACCTATGCCGCTGGATGCGATGTAATTGAGGCTTCTTTGCCACATTGTCAATTTTAGCTTCGTGACGTAGGCTAGAGACATGAAAAAGATGACGCCCAGCGAGTTCGGAACATTTACTGTGGAATGGTTTGATGCGAATAAGCGGGACTTGCCCTGGCGGGTGGCGCGGATGCAGCGTGATCCGTACGCTGTGTGGATTTCCGAGGTGATGCTGCAACAGACGCAAGCCGATCGGGTGGTGCCATTTTTTGTTGCGTTTATGCGGCGGTTTCCGGATGTTGCGAGTTTGTCGTGTGCGTCGTGGGAGGAGGTTATGGAGTATGTGCGTGGGCTGGGCTACTATCGACGATTTCGGAATTTGATTGTGGCGGCGCAGATGGTGATGCAGGATTTTGGTGGGGTTTTTCCCGTGACGTACGAAAAATTGCGTCGACTGCCGGGAGTTGGCGACTATACGGCGAATGCGATTCTCGCTTTTTCTTGCGGAGAGGATGTCGTGCCGATGGACACGAATGTGAGGCAAGTGTTGCGGCATTTTTTTGGAACAATGGAGGATTGCGAGTTGCGGGAGATTGCGGCGAGTGCCTGTCCGAAAGGTGAGGCGCGTGAGTTCTATCAGGGTTTGATGGACTATGCGGCGGCGGAGTTGAAGGCGTTGAAGAGGGCTCAGAAGGTAGCCGAACAACGGGATCCGCAAAAAATTACTTCGAAAAAAATACAGGGAGAGCGCAAATTCGCTTCGCAAATTCGTGTGGCAGCAGCGATTATCTGGCGGGGGAAAGGGCGAAATGTGGAAGTGCTTATTCAAAAACGGATGAATAAAAAACATCTGAAAAATATGTGGGAGTTTCCGGGTGGAAAACTGGAGCTGCGAGAAAGTGAGCGTGCGTGTTTGAAGCGCGAGTTATTTGAGGAACTGGGCATCGAGGCGGCGGTGCGTCCACCGTTCATGCACACCGAACATCATTATGAGGATCGATATATTCGTCTGAGCTGGCATCGTTGTCAGATATTGTTGGGTGAGCCCTTTGGAAAAGAGGGGCAGGAGATTCGATGGGTGAAGATGAGTGAGCTGTCGCAGTACGAGTTTCCGCCGGCGGATGATGAGGTGATACGGGAGATTTTGAAGTAGATTTTATGGCTTCATATGGTAATATTCGATCGTGCAAAAAACTGACAAGATAGCGATTTTGGGATACGGAGTTGAGGGGAAGGCGATGTGTGAATATCTGCTTCGGCATGGATATGGTGATATTACGGTGTGTGATCAGAGTGAGCGTGTGGAGGGACTTCGTGATGGTGTGGCGTTTCGAGGGGGTGCTGAATATTTGAAAGGGCTGCGAGATTTTGATGTGGTATTTCGAAGTCCGGGAATTTCGTATTTTAAACCGGAGATTATTGGATTGGTTGAAGATCCGGATAGTCAGACGGTCGTAACGAGCATGACCAAGTACTTTTTTGAACATTGTCGTGTGCCTGTGGTGGGCGTGACTGGTACGAAGGGAAAGGGGACGACGGCGACATTGATTACGGAGATGCTGCGGAAGAGTGGACGGCGTATTTTTCTTGGTGGAAATATTGGAGTGCCCGCGGTGAATTTTTTGGATGAGCTGAGCGAGGATGCGCTGGTCGTTTTGGAACTCTCGAGTTTTCAGCTGGTAGATTTGGGAAAGAGCCCTTCTATTGCTGTGGTTTTGAACGTGACTTCAGAGCATCTGGATTATCATGCGTCGGTCGAGGAGTATCACGAGTCGAAGCATCCTATTATGGAATTTCAGGGGGCTGGTGATATTGCAGTGTTGAATCAGGACTATCCGTATGCGAAAGAATTTAGCGCGTTGGGTGAGGGGCTGAAGGTGTATATTAGTTCGCGGCCTCCAAGTCTTCTTGATAAAACTTTCGGGAGTCCGCCCGTGTGGTTTGAAAATGGTGCGCTCTGGTGGCTGGATGAAACGGATGTGGATCCGCGTGAGCGTGGACCTCGTGAATTGATTCGTGTGTCAGATATTGGCTTACTTGGGCGGCACAACTGGGAAAATATTTTGCCGGCGTGTGTGGTTGCGCAGAAGCTGGGGGTGGATGTGGGGGTGATGACTGAAGTGTTGCGAGAGTTTCGCGGGTTGCCACATCGACTGGAACCAGTGGGAGGGGCTGGGGGGAATGTCGATCGGAATGTTGCGTTTTATAACGACTCATTTTCAACAACACCGGAGGCGTGCCTTGCAGCATGCAATGCTTTTAATGACATGGAAAAGCCATTTTATTTGATTGCAGGTGGGAGTGAAAAGGGCAGTGACTTTGCGACGCTCGGATGGAAATTGTCACAGATGAAATTTTTGCACGGGATTTTTTTGATGGGTCCGTCGGGCGCGAGAATCGGCAAGGCGATTCGGGCCGGTTGGGAGGCGTGCGTCGAAGATGGAACGGTGTGTCGATTGCCGGTCGAGTGCGTGATGGTGGGAGGGCTGAGGGAAGCGATGGAGAAGGCATATGCAGAAGCACGAAATTTAGGAACTGATACAGTGATTCTTATGTCACCGGCGGCGGCGAGTTTCAACGAGTTTCGTAATTATAAGGAACGCGGAGAGATGTTTAAGGAGATTGTGAGGGAGCTGGAGGGGTAGGGGGGTGGTTGGGTTGTGTGGTTTTTTGTTCGGTTTTTCCACCATAACTTTGCGTGTTTTGCAAGGTGCTGTTGGTTGTTTTTCTGGCTTGTTTCTGCTAATATTTGCGTACATTACGGATTGCGGCAATCAGATGTTTTGATCGAAGAAAGGCCCGCTTACGAGGATCACAGAAGGGTGATCAGAGTAGGTTGGTATTTTTTAATTTTCTTTCTTTATGGATTACGCAAACTGGTCAGACGAGGTGGTACTGTCAACGTGTGTCCGGTACGGAGAAGAGGCTCGGAAGTGGAGAAATAAGTTTCTGGGGATGTTGCCGGAGATAGAGAGGAGGAAGTTGTATATGAAGGAGGGATGCTCATCGGTCATTGAGTTTGCGAAGATGGTGGGTGGGGTGAGTGAGGAACAGGTAAGAACGGTTATTCGGGTGAAGGAAGCGTTTGCAGAAACTCCAAGACTGCAGGAGTTACTGACCAGTGGAGCCGTGAGTGTCAACAAGCTGGCACGGGTTATATCCGTGGTGACTCCAGAGAATGAAGCGTTTTTGGTTAATCAGGTGCAGATGCTCTCACAAGGAAGCCTGGAAGTACTTGTCAGGGACATAAAACATGACAAAGTATCTTTGCGCACGCAGAATGCTGCAAGGCTAAATATTCCAGAAACCATGCAAGTGTCCATCACCGTCGATCAGGATGTAGCCGAGAAACTAGAGGAACTCAGGAAGAAGGGTATTGATGTGAATCAGGAGCTCAGGCTTTTTTTCGAACAAAGAAAACAAGAAATCGAACAAGAAAAAGATCAAATTGCCCACGAACTTGCTACCCAGGATAAACCGCAAACACGTTACCTTCCTGGAAGGGTGCAGAAGGTCATCCAGAAAGAACACGGGAACATCTGCTCACGAACGGGATGCAATAAACAAGCAGTAGACATCCACCACGAGAAACGATGGGGAGTAGATCCAAGCAATGATCCTCACTATCTCTCTCCCCCTCTGCGAAGAGCATCATGAGATCGCGCATACGATGGATGTGAAGTACCGAGAGAGAAAAGGGCGGAGAAGATGAAACAGCGCGCACGCGACGGGCACCACAGGCTAGCGCAAGTCAACGCGCATCCATACATAACTCACTCATAAAGCGCGCCCTGCGCCGGCACAAAAATCGCCCTATCCTTCTCGCATTCGTTTTGATCTCCAAAGAACGCCGACACCCGCAATAAATAACAACGTAGACGTCAGCGCAGAAGCGAGACAGTACACGCAAAAAGCCTGAAGAACAAATGCCTGAATATAAAGAAAATACAATGTCATGACAAATCCTGAAATGGTGGCATATGAGGCAAGAGCAAGCGAAGATCGCTTCT
>SXGR01366675.1_pt1 | contig 10132 bp, 6 predicted proteins | sample 3174711 | NCBI WGS metagenome assembly SXGR01 (sample SAMN11356860, study PRJNA531348) | freshwater metagenome | isolation source: freshwater sample F1-60 | place: China: Fuxian Lake, Yuxi | collected 2017-12-25 | reverse complement strand
GGCGGTCAGCATCGCAACCGTGTCGAAACCGCGGTCTTCGTCGTGCACACGCCCACTGGGGTCGAGGCGCAGGCGACGGAACGGCGCAGCCAAGTCGAGAATCGCCGCGTCGCGCTGACGCGCCTGCGCGTCCGACTGGCCATCCACGCGCGCACCCTCGTCGGACGGGACCACCACGATCCGAGCGCTCTCTGGCGATCACGAGTCCGTGGAACCGCCATCCATGTGGCCACAGATCACCACGACTATCCAGCGATCCTCGCCGAGGCGCTCGATGTGGTGGTCGCGCACCACTTCGACATCGCGACCGCCGCGAAGGCTCTCGGGATCTCAGCGAGTCAACTCTCAAAGGTGATTCTTCGCGAGAAGGAAGCGCATTCGTTCGTTGCGCGCGGTCGTGCCGCCGCGGGGCTTCGACCGCTGCGGCGACCATGAAGTCTCACGCCGATAGGCTGAAGCCATGACCTCACTCCCGACGCTGGCGACGATCATCGGTCGGGAACTGCCGTCGCTCGTCGCGCTCCGGCACGACCTGCACGCCCACCCCGAGATCGGCCTCGAGGAGAAGCGCACTGCCGCGCGGGTGTCGAAGGAACTCACCGATGCGGGCGTTGAGCACCTGACTGGCCTCGCCGGCGGCACGGGCATTCTCGCGCACATCCCAGGTGCGTCGCCGAGGACGATGGCGCTGCGCGCGGACATGGACGCGCTCCCTATCGCCGAAGAGACGCGGCTGCCGTACGCGTCGACTTGCCCAGGGGTGATGCACGCCTGCGGGCACGATGGTCACACGACCATCCTGGTCGGAGCGGCCCGGATCCTCGCGAGCTTCGCGCGCGCGAAGGCCCTGCCGCGGTCGGTGACGCTTCTCTTCCAGCCCGCTGAGGAGAACCTCGACGGCGCGCCACGCATGATCAGCGACGGCGCACTTTCGGGCCGCCTCGGGGGCCCGGTCGAGTCGATCTACGCGCTGCACGGATGGCCGTGGCTTGAAGTGGGCTCCATCGGGGTGAAGGACGGCCCCGTGATGGCGGCCGGCGACTTCTTCTCCATCACGCTCGCGGGCCGAGGATCGCACGCGGCCTGGCCGCACCTCGCGCACGATGTCGTGGTGGCGATGGCCGCGACGGTCGCGTCACTGCAGACGATCGTCAGCCGATCGACCGATCCGTGCACGAGCGCCGTCGTCTCGGTGTGCCGCATCCGTGCGGGCGACGCGCTCAATGTGCTCCCCCAGCAGCTTGTTTTCGAGGGCACGATCCGGACGCTCGGTGGCGATGCCCGAGCGCGCACCCTTGCGCGATTCGACGAGATCGTGACCCTCACCGCGCGCGCCCACCAGTGCGAGGCGACGATCCGATACACGGTCGGCTGCCCCGCCACGATCAACGACGCTAGTGCAACGAATGCTGTGCGCCGAGCGGTCGCGTGCATGGCGGGCGCCCAAGTGCACGAAGTCACCGACCCTTCGATGGGTGGCGAGGACTTTGCCTACTACGGCGAGCACGCACGGGCAAGTTTCTACCTGCTTGGCCTGCGCCCTCGGGGCGCCGACTCGATGCCATCCCTGCACCACCCCCTATTCGATTTCAATGATGATGCGATCGCGGCAGGCGTCGAGTCCATGGTCCGTCTCGCCATCGCACAGCACTGAAACACAAGTGCCCTGTTGCATTGGCCGTGGATCGTGGCACAATGGAACACCCCCACGATGATCACGCTGACACTCACGACGGCACTCGCCACCGCCTTCACGGGACCCACCACGCAAGAGTTGCCCACCACGGCGATCCCATCGCTCGCGCAGGTCGTTGCCGTTGGCGCCCCGATGCGCCGGCTCAACGACCAGTCGTCGATCCTGCCGCACCTACGCGAGTCAGTGTCGGCGCTCGTCATCGATGAGGGGGCATGGGCTGCGCTCTCAGCAACCGATCACGCGCAACTCGATCGACTTCCGCTCGGACCGGGACTCGAGGCCACTGTCATCGTGCACCGCGTCGATCCATTTGCACTGAACCCAGAACTGATCGCCGCTGAGCTTGACGAGAAGGGACGACTGATCGAAAGGGAGATTCCCCGCCCCACACTCGACTGCTTTCTCGGCGCGATCGTCGGCCGACCCGACTCGCGGGTCATGCTCTCGCGCGGCGAGGGATTCGTCGCCGGCTATGTCATCGATGACTCGCGCACATGGGTGATTTCCACTGGACCGCCGAGCGCCGGACTTCCGCTGGTCTCCTACGCCATGGATGCCGTCCCGCCGGGGACATTCCCAGTCGAACCGTGGAGCTGCGAGGCGATCCTCCCACCCAGCGCCGGAGACCCCTCAACGACGCAAGGTGGCATCGCGTCGATTGAGCCGTGTCGGCAGAGCCGGATCGCCATCGAAACCGACATGGAGTTCCTCGCCAAGTTCGGCGGCAATGAGGCCAGCGCCGTCGGCTATGTCGGCACGATGTTCGCAGCGCTCATCGACATCTACTCGCGCGATGTTTTTCATCGGCCCGGGATGATCTATCTGCGACTCTGGACGGGCACGACAGACCCGTGGTCAGCGACAAGCTCGGGTGCCGCGCTCGGTGAGTTCCGCGACCACTGGTACTGGGGGATGTTCCTCGTCGAGCGCGACTCGGCGCACATGATCTCGGGTCGCGCATTGGGCGGCGGGGTGGCCTACCTCAACTCCGGGTGCGGCGACTACGCCTATGGCGTCAGCGGCAATCTCTCCGGCAGTTTCCCCTACCCGCTCCTGGACAACAACGGCGCCAACTGGGACATCATGGTGGTGGCGCACGAGCTTGGCCACAACTTCGGTGCGCCCCACACGCACAACTATTCGCCCGTTGCCGATGGATGCGGATCGAACCCGCAAGACTGCTCCGCCGCCGATCAAGATATTGGCACCATCATGAGTTACTGCCACATCTGCCCGGGTGGGATGACCAACATCCAAATGAAGTTTCATGCGATGAGCATCGGTTCGATCAACACCTACTTGCAGTCGGGGGTCTGCCCCTTCTTCGCTCCGCAGCAGCCACCCCTCGCATTCCCGGACCGACTTTCCGCCGTCCCCGGAGCGGCCGTGGACATCGATGTTCTGGCGAATGATGTTCGATTCAATTGCGAAAACATCACCGTCACGGGCGCAACGACTCCGGCGACGGGTGGATCCGTGACGATCCTCCCCGGCGCCGGACCCGATGGGCGAGACATGATCCGCTTCACGCCGCTGCCGGCGCAACCCACCCCAGCGCAATTCAGTTACACGATCTCGGAGCTCGGCGACGCGACGCACACGACTTCTGTCACCGTGGATCTCACGCCAATGCGCCTGCCCGAGAATCCGATCGGCGACACGCCAGGAGTCGCGACTGACTACTACGCACTCTCGAATCCGAGCGTGCTGCCGAACTTCTCGGCACTCACGCCCTACAGCTCGACTGTGCTCGCGGATGTGAACATCGCGTCGACGAGCGGGAATTTTGCAACGAGCGGTCGAGCCGATCAGGTGGGTGCGCGTTTCGTGGGCTGGGTGAAGGTGCCCACCTCTGGAACCTGGACCTTCTTCACCAACTCCGACGACGGGTCACGGCTCTTGATCGGCGCAACGCCAGTAGTCATCAATGACGGACTCCACGCCATGCAGGAGGCCAGCGGAACCATTCAACTCGCCGCTGGACGCCACGCCATCACGATGGAGTTCTTTGAGAACGGCGGCGGCGCCGGAATGATCGGCTCGTGGCAGGGCCCGGGCACGACCAAGGCGACGATTCCCGCAACGGCTCTCACCCATGGCGGCGCACCCAACCGTGCGGACATCAACCACGACGGATCGGTCAACGGCCTCGACCTGACGACGATCCTCTCGGCGTGGGGAACAGACGACGCCAGTGCTGATCTGAATGATGACGGCACCGTGAACGGCACCGATCTGACCGAAGTGCTCGCAGGTTGGACGCCCTGAGGGTTGTCGGTCGGCGGCGAGGAGCTACCGCGCGAGGACGGCGGACTTCTCCGCGATCTTCGCTAGGAGTTGCCGCCAACTCGTGTTGAACGAGTCGCGACCTTCGACCTGGAGTTCAGCTGCGGCCTTCTCAAGGTTCACGCCGGCGGCGGTGATCGCCTCAAGCATTTTCTGCCAGTCGGTCTGCCCGGGGGCGAGCACGCTGCCCGCGCGAGCTGTCTTCGCTGACGCGAGGAGGGTCTCTTCGGGCATCGTGTTCACTGTGCGCGGCGAGAGCAGCGCCTCGACATACAGGGTCGGCGAGAGTGCTGGGTCTTTGGTGCTCGTACTTGCGTAGAGGAGGCGCTGCGGACGCGCGCCCTTGGCCTCGAGCGCAAGCCAGCGATCGGTCGCGCACAGAGCGCAGTAGGCGCTATAGCACTCGCGGCTGACCGCGATGCCCGCCTGATTCTTCAGTGCCGCGGGTAACGCCGGCGCCGTCTTCCTGTCCCAACGGGACACGAAGAGACTCGCGACGCTCGACACCGCGGTGAGCGAACGGCCCGCCGCCGCACGGCGCTCGAGACCCCGAAGATACGCCTCTGCGGCGGCGAGATACTGCGCCTTCGAGAAGAGCAGGGTCACATTGATGCTGATGCCTTCAAAGACGAGTTCTTCGATGGCCGGAATCCCTTCGGGTGTCCCGGGCACCTTGATGAAGAGGTTGGGGCGGCCCGCTCGGGCGTGGAGGCTTCTTGCTTGCGCGACTGTGGCCGCGGTGTCATTGGCGAGGAGCGGCGAGACCTCGAGTGAGACCCAGCCATCGACGCCACCGGTCCGCTCGTACACGCCCTTGAACAGGTCGCATGCACGAGTCAAGTCAGAAATCGCGCACTCAAAGAAGGTCGCCTCTGGGTCGCTCCCCTTGGCTTGGAGCGAACGAATCTGCGCGTCGTAGTCGGCGCTGCCCGTCACTGCCTTCTCGAAGATCGACGGGTTCGAGGTGAGACCGACGACTGAGAGTTCACGAATCCAAGTAGCGAGTTGGCCCGAGTCGAGCAACTTGCGCGTGATGTTGTCGAGCCAGATCGACTGGCCTGTCATGGCGATGAGTGCGGTTGGGCGCATGGTGAACTCCTGTGAATCGAGAATACCGCGCTCGGTCAGGGCGGGCTGCCCCCCAAGCTCGCCATCTTGCCCACGACCGAGATCACACGATCGGCGGCATCATTGGCAAGGGCTTCGTCGGCCGCGCGCCCGAACGAAAAGCGCACGGCACCATGCGCTGCTTCGCGTGCGACCCCCATGGCAAGGAGGGCAGGCGACGGTTCAAGCGAACCCGACGAGCACGCCGCACCCGCCGACGCGCAGACTCCCCGTCGCGACAGCGCGACCACGAGCGCGGACGCTTCGAGCCCCGGAAAACTAATGAGCGAAGTATTGAAAGTTCGTGTGACCCCTCCGGCGATGACAAGGGACCCCGCCACGGCGCGCGTGATCCTGTCTTCGAAGGCATCGCGCATCGCTGCGACGGCCAGGACGCCGCGGACGCCCTCCCCGCAAAGCCACTTCGACGCGAGATCGGCGGCAACGCCAAGTCCTGCGATCGCTGGGACGGCCTCGGTGCCGCCGCGCCGCCCTCGCTCTTGCGGACCCCCTACCAACAGCGCTCGCACGACCGTCGATGGAGCCGCGATCAGCGCCCCCGCCCCCTTGGGACCGTAGAACTTGTGCGCCGAGATCGACAACAGGTCGATCGGAAGAGAGCCGAGATCGACGGCTCCCTTCCCCGCCCACTGGACGGCGTCCACATGAAATGGGATCCCCCGCCCGCGACAGATGCGCCCGATAGCGGCGACATCCTGGATGACACCAGTCTCACTGTTGGCCCACTGCACCGAAACAAGTGCGACATCATCGTGTCGTGAGAGTGCCGTGGTCACCTGCTCCAGATCGACCCGTCCGCACCGATCAACCTCGAGCCACTCGACGGCACCGCCACGCGCCTCGTGAGCGCGAACAACCTCACGCACAGCGCTGTGCTCGACGCGACTAGTGACAATCCGCTGTCGTCGCGGATCCGACGCAAGGCACGACCACAGGGCGAGGTGACACGATTCGGTGCCGCCGGAAGTGAAGATGACCGAACCCCGTTGGCAGCCGACAAGAGTTGCGACTTGGTCGCGGGCTCGTTCAACCACCATCCGCGCCCGCTCACCCACTGAGTGAATGCTCGACGGGTTTCCCCACTCGACGGTGAGCGTCTCGCGGACGGCTTCAACCGCCGCTCGATCCGGCGGTGTCGTCGCGTTGTGGTCGAGGTAGATCATGGCGATGGCTCACGCGCACGCCGATTGACCTCGGAATCCAGTCGTATCGGAAGCAATGCGGGCGAGAGGGGTCGAACCTCCACGGGGGTGAGCCCACAAGAACCTGAATCTTGCGCGTCTGCCAATTTCGCCACGCCCGCGTGGGGCGCGAAGTGTAGCAAAGCCCCGTTGCTACCAACCCATCGCGACCAACAGCGCCGGCACGCTGGCCCAGCGCGCCGGCGCCTGAAGTCGCGAAGTCCCGCCGTCGCGGTATCAGTCGTCCGACCGTGCGGTTCGCGGCGTGATGGCCGCGTCCGGGTTCACAGCGCGCTTGGCAAGGACTGCGGCACGAATCTGAGTAGAGAGGTCGGGATTCTCGCGCAAGAACTGCTTGCTCGCCTCACGACCCTGTCCGAGCCGCGTGGACCCGTGGCTGAACCACGCGCCCGACTTGTCGACCACGCCGTGGTTCACAGCCAGATCGAGCAGATCGCCCGACACGCTGATCCCCTCGTTGAACATGATGTCGAACTCCGCCTCACGGAATGGGGGAGCGATCTTGTTCTTGACGACCTTCGCCCGCACACGGTTTCCGACATTCTGATCGCCTTCCTTGATGGCGCCGATCCTGCGGATGTCGATGCGAACCGACGAGTAAAACTTGAGCGCGCGACCGCCCGTGGTCGTTTCGGGGCTCCCGAACATCACGCCGATCGTCTCGCGCAGCTGATTGATGAAGACGACGATCACCTCGCTGCGAGCGATGGCCCCTGTGAGCTTCCGCATTGCCTGACTCATCAGACGCGCCTGGAGACCCACATGGCTGTCCCCCATCTCTCCTTCGATTTCAGCGCGCGGAATGAGCGCGGCCACCGAATCGACGACAATGACATCGACTGCATTCGAGCGAACGAGGAGTTCGCAGATCTCAAGTGCCTGCTCGCCGGTGTCAGGCTGTGAAATGAGCATCTCCTCGAGGTTGACGCCGATCCGTCTCGCCCACGAGGGATCAAGCGCGTGCTCGGCGTCGATGAAAGCGGCAGTGCCACCCTGCTTCTGCGCGTTGGCCACGACCGTCAAAGCCAGCGTCGTCTTTCCCGATGACTCGGGCCCGAAGATCTCGACGATGCGGCCCCGGGGAAGCCCACGGCCGCCGAGCGCTAGGTCGAGGCTCAGCGCACCCGTGGAGATGCCAGCGATCTCGGGCAACTTGTCGCCCACGAAGCGCATGATGGATCCCTTGCCGAAAGCCTTCTCAATCTGCCCAACGGCCGCCTCAAGGGCGCGAACCTTTCCCTGATTCTCCCCCTCTTTCTCCTTCGCATCGGGCTTGGCCGCCTGGGGGCCCTTTGGCTCCGTGGTCATGGCCTTCACCGGAGTTGCCGCAGGAGTCAACTTCGCTTGGGATGGAGTTGGCATGACGGTTGTTGTAGTCGAGGAGATCGGCTGCGAACTTCCCGAACCGCCACGAACGATTGTTCCCGCCGCCGCCTGAACTGTCACGACCGGGGTCTTTGTTGAGTTGCTGTTGCTGACCATTGCTGGAGTCCTTTCCGCCAAGCGTCCCTGACCAACGCGGTCGATCGAGATGGGCTGGCCTCATGTGTTTGGTGTCTGTACGGTATCAGTGGTATCGGCATTCGTCAACGGTTTGTTCGGATTTTATTCGGGTTGACGGTTCGGCCATTTTCGATGGCCACGGTAGGGTCAAATGTGCCCAACACAGGTCGAACGGCCCCTTTTTCATCGCGTCTCCCCCCGTGACCACCAAACTCGAGATCCAACCCGATGGCCCGAGTCGCGGCGGACCAACCCTGTACCTCGCATCCTCCCCGTGCAGCGGCTTGTACGGAGCAAACATGCTGCCGGGGTTCCGCCTGTTAGTGAAACACCCCCAACTCGAAGTTGTGTGCTGCGAGAAGCGCGGCCTCACTCGGTTTCTTTCCAAGGATGCCCAACGCCATCGACTCGCCATCAACCCATCCTGAACTCGGATCGAAAGCACTGCCCCCACGACCCCCCGTCAGTAGTTGGGCGTCGGCGCGCGGTACTGAGACAAATCGACCGACCTGAACCAGTCGATGGTCTTGCGGAGCCCCGCCTCGAGGTCGACCTTCGGCGTCCATCCAAGAACCTGCTTCGCCAGCGCGATGTCCGGACACCGCTGCTTGGGATCATCCTGCGGAAGCGGCCGCGCCAACTCGATGCTCGCGCCGGCACCCGCAATCGCCACGACCTTCTCCGCCAACTCGCGAATCGTGAATTCCATCGGGTTCCCGAGATTGATCGGCCCGGTGAACTCGTCGGGTGTGTCCATGACGCCAATCATTCCGTCGATCAAGTCGTCGACAAAGCAGAACGATCGCGACTGCGTGCCATCGCCGTAGATCGTGATGGGTTCGCCCGCGACCGCTTGCCGAACGAAGTTGCTCACCACGCGCCCATCAAACGGATGCATCCTCGGCCCATAGGTATTGAAGATGCGGACGACCTTGATGCGGCACTGGTGGGCGCGCCGGTAGTCGAACATGATCGCCTCGGCGGCACGCTTCCCCTCGTCGTAGCACGCGCGCGGACCGATCGGGTTGACGCTCCCTCGGTAACTCTCCGGCTGCGGGTGGACATCAGGATCCCCGTAGACCTCGCTCGTCGACGCTTGCAGCACCTTCGCCCCCACGCGCCGACCCAGTCCCATCGCGTGCATGGTTCCCAGCACACTCGTCTTCATGGTCTTGATGGGATTGTGCTGGTAGTGGCCAGGGGCCGCCGGACAGGCAAGGTTGTAAATCTCGTCGACCTCGAACTTGAATCCCTCGGTGACATCGTGGCGAACGAACTCGAAGTTCGACCGCTCCAAGAGACGCGTGATATTGAGTTTCTGACTCGTGTAGAGATTGTCGAGGCAGATCACCATGTGCCCGGCGTCGACAAGCCGTTCGCACAGGTGCGAGCCGAGGAATCCCGCACCACCAGTCACGAGAATCCGCTTGGACATTGGCGCGGAAGTCTAACAACTGATTCAATGCCGCTGTGACGACGCGAGGACGACCGCGAATGGTGCTCGGCGCGATGACCGGAACAAGCGCGGATGGCGTGGATGTTGCGGCCGTGCGCGTGCGCGGACGCGGCCTTCGCGTACGGGGCGAACTCGTCGATATGGCGTCGGCATCACTGCGCGACCTCGCCCAGCGCGTGCGCAGCGCGCAGCGCCAGGTCGCAATGTCCGCCGGCGACTTTGCACGACTCTCTCGTGACCTCGCGCTCGCGCACTGCACCCCGATGCTCGAACTTGCCGCCCGTCACGGCACGCCGGACCTCGTCGTCGTTCACGGACAGACGCTCTTCCACGAACCACCTGTGTCGCTGCAACTCATCGATCCGTTTCCGTTGGCGCAGGCGATCGGGTGCCCTGTCCTCTGTGGGCTTCGCGGCGCGGACTTGGCCGCAGGGGGCGAAGGCGCACCCATCACACCGCTCTCGGACTGGATGATGTTTCGTTCGCGCACGACGGCGCGCGCCATCGTGAACCTCGGCGGGTTTGTCAACGCCACGCTCCTCCCCCCGAACCCCGGGACCGACGAGGCGTGGATCGCAGCGGTCCGCGGGTGCGATATCTGCCTGTGCAACCAGTGGCTCGACCACATCGCCCGCACCCGCGCGGGTATCGACTTTGACGACGGTGGGCGGCTTGCGACCACCGGTCGCGCCGATCAGGCACTCGCCGACTCGCTCTCGACGCGCCTCAACCAACAGCGCGCAAGCGGCCGCTCCCTCGGCACGGCGCACGAATGGGCGAAAGAACTCGCTGATGCGCTCGCCGCGCTTTCTCCTGAGGACGCGCTCGCCACGGCCGTTTGCGTCATCGCTCGCACAGTCT
>SXGR01553883.1_pt1 | contig 10134 bp, 12 predicted proteins | sample 3174711 | NCBI WGS metagenome assembly SXGR01 (sample SAMN11356860, study PRJNA531348) | freshwater metagenome | isolation source: freshwater sample F1-60 | place: China: Fuxian Lake, Yuxi | collected 2017-12-25 | reverse complement strand
GCGCTCGGTCATCCGCTCGGCTGCACCGGCGCGAAGCTGACGACGTCCATCCTCTACGAAATGCGGCGCCGGAAGGTCCAGTACGGGATGGTGACGATGTGCGTGGGCGGTGGAATGGGCGCGGCGGGCATCTTCGAACGCATGTAGGGCGGGCCTTTACGGCCCGCCGGAGTCCAACATGGAGACAACACTGACCAAGGGCGGCGCGTGGCTCCTCGAGACCGTCGCCGACGCCGACGTGTTCACGCCGGAGAAGCTTTCCGACGAGCACCGGATGATGGCGCAGACGACCGACGAGTTCATCACCAAGGAAGTGCTCCCCAACCTCGATCGGCTCGAGGAGAAGGACTGGGCGCTGGCGCGCACGCTCATTCGCCGCTGCGGCGCGCTCGGCTTGTTCGGCACGAACGTGCCGGAGGAATACGGCGGCCTCGATCTCGACAAGGTGTCGTCGCTGATCGTCGCGGAGCACATCGCCCGCTCGGCCTCGTTCGCGGTCACCTACGGCGGTCAGGCCAACCTCTGCATCCTCCCGATCGTGCTGTTCGGAACCGACGCGCAGAAGCGCCAGTACCTCCCGGCGCTCGTCGCCGGAGAGCTCGTTGGCGCGTATGCCCTCAGTGAGTCCGGCTCCGGGTCCGACGCGCTGGCGGCAAAGACACGCGCGACGAAGCAGGCCGACGGCAGCTGGGTCCTCAACGGCGAAAAGATGTGGATCACCAACGGCGGCTTCGCCGACGTCATCATCGTCTTTGCCAAGGTGGACGGGGAGCACTTCACCGCCTTCATCGTCGAAAAGACATTCCCGGGCGTCAGTGCCGGCAAGGAAGAGCACAAGATGGGCATCCACGGCTCGTCGACGACGCCCATCCTGCTGCAGGAGGCGCAGGTGCCGGCGGCCAACGTCCTGGGCGAGATCGGCAAGGGGCACAAGGTTGCACTGAATACGTTGAACTTCGGGCGGTTCAAGCTCGGCGCGATGTGCATCGGCGGCAGCCGCACCGCCATCGGCGATGCGGCGAAATACGCGGCACAGCGGAAGCAGTTCGGGGAGCCGATTGCGAACTTCGGCGCCATCAAGCACAAGCTCGGCGAGATGTTCGCGCGGACCTACGCGATCGAGAGCCTCACCTACCGGACGGCGGGCCTCATCGACGCGGCGCTGGAGGGCACCTCGCATGACGGCGCCACCGTGGCGCGCGCATTCGAGGAGTTCGCCGTCGAAGCGTCAATCGCGAAGGTTGCCGGCACCGAGGTGCTCGACTACGTGCTCGACGAGAACGTGCAGATCCATGGCGGCAACGGCTTCGTCCGCGACTACATGGCCGAGCGCTACTACCGTGACGCCCGCGTGAACCGCATCTTCGAAGGCACCAACGAGATCAACCGCCTGCTGATTCCCGGCATGCTGATCCGCCGCGCGCTGAAGGGCGAGCTCGGGCTGATCGCCGCCGCGAAGCGGCTGCAGGACGAGGTGCTGACGCCGTCCGTGCCCTCGTCGAGCTTTGGCAGTGAAGACGCAGGGATGATGGACGAAGAGCTGCGCGCGGTGGCCGCCTTCAAGAAGGTGGCGTTGATGGTGATCGGCACCGCGATGCAGACCTACGGCCAGAAGCTCACCGACGAGCAGGAGATCCTCTCCTACGCCGCCGACATCCTCATCGACACGTATGCGTCCGAGAGCGCAGCGCTACGCGCGCGCCAGGCCATGACGTCGCACCATCAGCACGCGGCGTTGCACGAGGCCGCGGCGCGCACGTTCGTGAACGATGCCGCCCAGCGCGTCGAACAGGCGGCGCGCAGCGCGCTGGCGGCGATGGCGGAAGGCGACACCCTGCGCACGCTGCTCGCGGCGCTGCGCCGTGTGCTGAAGGTGACGCCGGCCAACACCGTGGCCCTGCGCCGCCGGCTCGCCGACGCCGCCGTCGCCCGGGGCGGGTATATCCTTAACTAAGGTTCATGGTTCTCTGGTGCTCGGGTGCTCCGGTGCCTGCGTCTCGCGCGCTCCTGCTGACGGCTCTCCTCGTGACCGGCTGTTCCTCAGGCCCGTCCGCTCCCGACAGCGCGTCGTACGTGGAAAGCCTGTCGTCGGCGCGCGGCGTCAAGGATCAGGACTTCCGTGAGTCGCCGGAGTCGCCGGTGCCGAAGGACCAGCGTGACGCGCTGCTGCCGCTGCAATACTTTCCGATCGATCCGGCCTCCCGAGTACCCGCCGCGCTCAAGCTGACCGACGACCGGCCGGTCGTCGAGATGCCGACGTCGACGGGCGCGCCACGGCGGATGCAGCTGGTCGGCATGCTCGAATTCACGTTCCAGGGGCAGGCCCACAGCCTCGGCGCCTTCGTGCCGGAAGGCACGCAGCAGATCGTCGACCTGTTCGTTCCCTTCGCCGACGTGACCACCGGCGCGGACACGTATCCTGCCGGGCGCTATCTCGACCTGCAGCCGACCAGCACCGGCTACTACACCATCGATTTCAACCAGGCGTACAACCCGTACTGCGCGTACAACGCGACCTACGAGTGCCCTTTCCCGCCGCCGTCGAACCGCTTGAAGGTCGCGATCCTGGCGGGCGAAAAACTGCCCGGCGCATGATGTCGGCGCTGCAGGCGATCGTGCTCGACTTCGACGGCGTGATCGCCAACAGTGAGCCGCTTCACCTCACCGCCTTCCAGCAGACGCTTGCCGAACGCAACATCGACCTGCACGCCAACGACTACTACGCCCGCTACCTCGGCTTCGACGACGTCGGACTGCTGCAGGCACTGGCGCGCGACCGCGCGATCGCGATGAACGACCGGGAGATCACGGCGCTCGTCGCCCGCAAGGGCGCGAAGCTCCAGGCGCTCATCCACGACGGCGACGTCCTGTTTCCGGGCGCCGTCGATTTCATCCGCGCCGCCGCATCCGCAGTGCCGATCGCCATCGCCTCCGGCGCGCTGCGCCACGAGATCCTGGAGATTGTCGAAGGGGCCGGCGTCGCCGGCCTCTTCACCACCATCGTTGCGTCCGGCGACACGCCGCAGAGCAAGCCGTCGCCGGCGCCCTACGTGCTCGCCTTCGAGCGGCTCCGGCAGGAAACGGGCCGCAGCCTCGACCCGCGGCGGTGCGTGGCGATCGAGGACTCGCGCTGGGGGCTCGAATCCGCGCAGGGCGCCGGGTTACGCTGTGTGGGAGTGACCAACAGCTATCCGGCGGATGAACTTCGCGGCGCCGAGCTGATCGTCAGCGGGCTCGACACGCTGACGCTGACCGACCTGGATCGCCTCTGTGCGGCCTGATGATGCGCAAGGACCTCGCTGACGCGCTGACCGCCGCTTCCAATGCCCCCGGCGTCGGGCTCGCGCAGGCGGCGCTCGTCATCGCGCGGATCGAGTACCCGAAGCTCGAGATGTTTCCCTACCTCGAGCGGCTCGACCGCATGGGCGAAGCCGCCCGCCGGCGGATCGAACAGCACTTCGACGAGACCGGCGACAGCGGCAGCCTCTCGGCGATCAAGGGCTTCAACGCGTATCTCTTCGACGACCAGCGCTTCGTCGGCAACCGCGAGCGCTACGAGGATCCGCGCAACAGCTGCCTGAACGAGGTGCTCGACCACCGCACCGGCATTCCGATCACCCTGTCGCTCGTGTACATGGAAGTCGGCCGCCGCGCGGGCATCACCGTGGACGGCGTGAACTTCCCAGGCCACTTCCTCGTGCGATGCCCCGAGGTGACCAGCCGCGGCAGCAGCGGCCTGATCATCGATCCGTTCCACGGCGGCGCGCTGCTGTCGGAATACGACTGCCGCCTGCTGCTGCAGAAGCACGTCGGCGCGGAAGTCGCCTTCAACAAGTCGCTGCTCGCGCCGGCCACGCGCCCGCAGGTGGTGGTGCGGATGCTGCTCAACCTGAAACGGATCTACGTGCACATGCGGTCGTTCCCGCAGGCGCGCGACGTCACCGAGCTGCTGCTCGCGGTGACACCGTCCGCGCTCAGTGAGCTGCGCGATCGGGGCCTGCTCGCCTACCACCTGAACGACGTGACCGGCGCGCTGCGCGACCTCCAGACCTACCTGAAGCTCGCCAGCATGAGCGAGTTGGACAAGGAAGCGCGCGAAGAACATCAGCAGATCTGGGAACACGTAAAGACCCTTCGCCGCCGTGTCGCCGCGTTAAACTAGCCCAACCGTATTACGGTCCCCTTCTTGCTGACAGTGCGACCCAGGAGGTCCACGATGGCCCGAACCGTTCTCCTTGGCGTGATCGTGGTGGTGTTCGGCGCCATCAGCCCCCTGGCAGCGCCAGACCCGCAGCCGGAGCTCGCCGGCGTCTATCGATGCAGCGGCGTCAACCCTGATGGATCGCCGTACGAAGGCATGGCGGAAATCGCGAAGATTGACGGCACATATCGCATCCGCTGGACCCTCAGCGACCAGACCTCCGTCCTCGGCGTGGGCATCTTCAGCGGCGGCGTCTTCGCGGTGAGCTACTTCGGCGGCGCGCCGGCGGTGGCCGTCTACAAGCTCGATGGCGAGAAACTGGTCGGCGAGTGGACGATGGGCGGCAAGGAAGGCGCTGTCTATGCGGAGACCCTGACCAAGTACGCGAAAGGCGAGCAGCCCGCACTGGCGCCGCGTGAACATCCCGCGCCCGCGCCGCGCGAAAAGCCCATCGCGGCCCCCAACACCATCAAGCTCTGATTCCCGTAGGGCGGGCCTTGTCACCCCTCGACTCCGCTCGGGGTGACCCTGAGCCAGTCGAAGGGTCAGGTCCGCCAGCGTGTCAGGCTCGCCGAGGCGTCAGGACGCCGGCCAGACGCCCAACTGTCGGCGAACCGACACGATCTGCCCGAGGTGGTAGGCGTTGTGGTCGATGATGAGGAAGGCTTCCCGCGCGTAGGTCTGGCCGGTGCCGTGCGGGATCTTCGCGAATAGATCGACCTCCGGATCCGCTACCAGCTGCTTCAACTCTTCCCGTTCCCGCTTGAACGCCGCAATGCTCTCGTTCCACGCCGCCGGCCCCGGCGGCTTCGGATCCTTCGGCCAGTAATCATCCGGCCACTTCATTTCCTTGTAGGCGGCGTTGCGGCAGAAATCCAGGATGTCGTGCTGCGCGATGCGCATGTGCTCGAGCAGCTGCCAGATCGAATAGGCGCCGCCCTCGGGCACGATGCCCTGCTTGTCGGCCGGGATGCCCTTCACCGCGGCGTCGAAGTCCACGTGCGCTTCGCCCCAGTCGAGCGCCTTGACGACCTGCGCGCGGAACGGATCGTTTGGATTCATGCCGTCACCACTGAGTACAACTGCGCGTCACCCGCGAGCCGCACGGGAGCGGCGCTTCGGCTTCGCCTTCTTGCGCGCGCGGCGCGTTGGCTGCAGCGCCTTGCTCCGAGATAGCTTGACCAGCAGGCGCAGCGCCTGATTGACCGACGCAGAGTCAGGAAACGCCTCGACGAGATCGGGCTCCAGGAACACCACGTTGGTGCCTGCCTTATAGGCCTCGTGGTGTTTTCCGCGGACACCCGACGAAAAGTCGCATTCGGACTGCATGTCGTCCGCCTCAGCGTGCCGGGTTTGTGGACTCATAGTCATAGTGACTTCAAGCGGGTCGCCGAACACTGTCATGGCTTCGGCGAATTCGACGCCGTGCAGCGCGTGGTTAGCCGGTTTGTCCGAAGGCCATGATTCAGCCGTGTACGGCGGCCCCGAAATCCTGTCGCACCTTGAGCAATGGCTCGCCAATCGCTCGGAAGTCGATTTCATCACCAAGCTGGCCCAAATACGTCAGCGGCACAACGAAGTCTCCATGATGGTAGTACGCGCCATCTGTCCTCCCCGCCGAGACAAAGTCACAAGCAGCGCTCGAGGCAAACGTCCGCAAGTCTTGATCCAGACGATCGTCGCCCTTGGACAGAACGGTGAGCACCAGAAACCCGCCTCCTCTGCGCTTCCCGAGGTGCGTCGCATGCGAATGGAACCGCGGGTTCAGTAGGGGATAGCGACCATGTCCTCGCGGGTAAACGCGCAAGGTGGCTTCGCCAGGGGCTTTCTTCCGCACGGTAAACCCGAGGTGATCGAGGACATCCCGCAACTGCTCCAGAGCAGCGTGACAAGCCTCGGCATTCGGATCAAATACCGCTCCTTTCGCCATGGAGTCAACCAACCACCTTCGCGCCATGTCTCTTGAGAATCTGCCGAAGGATGCGCCGATGACAGCGGTGCTCGTCCTCGCAATAGCAGCCGAGGGAGAAGTTCGCGATACGGGACAATGCAGCCAACGCGTCGATCAGCCTACCGTTCTCGGGACGCCGCATTTCGGACTCGTATCGTTTCGCGAATGACCGCCAGGCCGTCGGACTGTTGGATGTCCGCGTGGACTTGATCAGGCTTGCACTGGGCGCCAGATTCGGTAGCCACACGTCGAACCAGTTGTCGAGAGTATAACGATTCTTCGGAACACCTCTTGGTGGGCGGCGTACCGTTCCCAATCTGACGCCCTCGCCAGATCGCCTTCTTGTTCCAAGACGAACGATCCGAATCGACATCCTCGCCTGCCTCACGGTTCTGTTCGGGAACGACAGCGTGACTTCGACTGGTTGTTCGGTCCGGCTAACGGACCGGCGCTCACCCGCGGCGCCGCCCACCAAACTATCGGGATCAGACGCACACCCGTGTGGCACCGACGGGTGCAGCGCCTGTCAGACCGCACGCTACGACTGCACAAAAATTGGCTTCAACCAGAAGTGACGTCTGCCACCAACCGGCGTCAAGGCACCATCAAGCGCGGCTTCACACTCCCAGTCCCAGCACACGTCATGTGCAGGCATCTTCAGTGGGTAGCGATATCCATTTGGGCCAGAATCCGGCGGTACCATGGCTCCAGCGGTGACGACAGTGCCATGGTAGGTTCGGTAACCGAGATTCACCCGCTGATTTCGCTCACTGACGTAGCCGCGCTCGTTGACAACAGCCACGAAGCAGCCAGACGAAATGCCGTTGTGCCTCGATTCGACAAGATGCCGAAGACGATGCAGGTCTCGATAGAACCGCATTCGAAACTGCGTCATCGCCGAATTCTTCCCGGTTTCGGAGCGAACTGGCGCCTTGAGCTCGACCGCAACTTTTGCTTCAGGATCGGTCCACAAGAGGAGGTCCAGGCGAATCGTCTCCCCGTCAGCGTCACAACCGCATGGAACCTCGAAACGCACACCCAACGCGTCCGAAAAGCCTAGTAGGCGGGCGACTTCCCAGGCCAGATGAAACTGCAGCGTGAACTCGTGGTCGAAATCGAGGTCACGTTGCACTTCCACTCTTTCGCAAAGGCGGGACCAGCCCGCAGCGATTGCGTCGTGAAGAGTCATGCTCGTTGTTGCTCGTTGCGGTCCAACGGCCGGCTTCAGCCGCGGCGGCTTACGATTTCAGCAGCTCGGCTGCAGCGCAAGTTAGGTCGCCGGTGATGATTGGCGATCGTGCCACAAGCTCTTATCTGCCCATTCGAACACGCCGATGAACGCGGCAAGACCGGTGACCCAGTCTGACGGTGGAACCGAGCCCTGAGGATGCGCCCCTTGTTTTCCAAACCTTCGGACCTCGTCCATCTGGCTGACTACGGTGTTGGGCACCGTGGACAGATGCCTCAAGTCCTCGATTCGTTGCCACAAGTCCTTGCTGGACCGACCTTGACCGAACCGGTGCTCAAGTTCACCGACGACGACTTCGACGCACCAACGTAGATCCACGGCAGCCGAGTCGGGTTCGGCTGCAATGCGGGCAATGGCCGGGACCGCTCGTTTTCGAATGTCATGCGGTACCCTCGCGAGTCCGTGCATGCGGTGGAAGGCATCCCATTGCTGATTGCCAGAGAACACGTGCCGAGTGCTAGGGCTCTGAGTCCGTGTCTTACGAACTCTACGCAGGGCAACCCGCGCCACTTCCTTCCAATGCGGCGATGTCAGGCAACCTTCGGCCTGCGTGTAGTCGGCTTCGGCCTCGTCCAGCAGCTTCAAGTACTCGAACGCCTCCCCACGTTCGAGGAACAACATTCCGTCGTTCGGATGCTTTGCAAGTAGCCGCTCGAACTCCGCCGTCCCATCGAAGCGCTCGATAACCATCCGCTGGTTCGCCTTGATCGCTTCGACCCAGATTCGTCGGTAGTCTGACATCCGAACCAATCCTCGATATCGGTCGCGACGACCTAACGCGCCAAATGAGCCGCTCGCCTCGGCGACATGATTTCACGAAACAGGCGGCATCTGACACCTCCTATGGTTAGGCGGAAGTGTCTACTTCATCGAGGGACGATCTGCCGCCGGCTGCAAACCTTGTTAGACGGCGCGGCCTCGGGCTACAGTACCGACCATGAAGCTCGCCATCGAGCTGCCACCGGCCCAAGCCGACAAACTGCGTGCCGAAGCGACACGTCTGGGCCTGTCGCCCGAAGATCTGGCCCGTGCTGCCGTGAGTGACTTGCTGTCCACTCCAGACGCCGACTTCCAGGACGTCGCGCGCCACGTGCTCGCCAAGAACCAGGACCTGTACAAGCGTTTGGCCTGAATGCGTTTTCTGACGCTCGGCGAAGTGGTCGCACTTCACCGGGCGATTCTTGAAAGTTCCGGCGGCGCCTCCGGCATCCGGGATCTCGGTGCCCTGGAGTCGGCTCTGGCGCAACCGCGCGCCACCTTCGGCGGGGCTGACCTGCACTCGTCGCTGCACGCCAAAGCGGCGGCCCTTGGTGTTTCTCTCGTTTTGAACCACGTGTTCGTCGATGGCAACAAGCGCGTCGCGCATGCCGCGATGGAAATCTTTCTGACGTTGAATGGCTTTGAGATCGTCGCTGCGCTCGATGATCAAGAACGGCTCATGCTCGATCTGGCGTCGGGCGGAGTGACTCGGGAGCAACTCACCGAGTGGCTTGAGAAGCACCTCCAACCGGTTCGCTGAAGGCTCAGCCGTCTAACGCCTCGAGGGCGCCAGTGACACGCCATCGCTAACACATTGTCGCGACGCGCCTTCGGCACGTGATCGATCGGACGCCCTCCGAGTGGTCTCAGTGCTGGCCGTTGCCGAGGGTGGCGATCTCCTTGTAGAGATACGCCGAGGCGATGATGCCGTTGTGGAAGTTGCCGAGATCGAGCTTCTCGTTCGGCGCGTGCGCGTTTTCGTCCGGCAGGCCGATGCCGAACAGCACGCTCGGCAGCCCGAGCTCCTCCTGAAACGTGGAGACAACCGGGATGGAGCCGCCCTCGCGATTGAACACCGGCGGCTGGCCGAACCCCTGCTCGATGGCGCGGCCGGCGGCGCGCACGTCCTTGTTGTCGAACTCGGTCATCCACGGCTTGCCGCCGTGCATGCGCGTGATCTTCAGCTCCACGGTCTTCGGGCAGACCTTTCGCACGTAGGCCTCGAACAGGTCGCCGATCTTCTTCGGATCCTGGTCGGGCACCAGCCGCATGCTGATCTTGGCCATCGCGATGGCCGGCAGCACGGTCTTCGCGCCCTCGCCGGTGAAGCCTGACAGCAGGCCGTTCACCTCGAAGGTCGGCCTCGCCCACACGCGCTCGAGCGTCGAGTAGCCGCTCTCGCCGAACAGCCGCGGCGCGCCGAGCTCCTTCTTGTATTTCGTCTCGTTGAACGGCAGCTTCTTCCACTCCGCCCGCTCCGCGTCGCTCAGCGGCCGCACGTCGTCATAGAAGCCGGGGATCTTGACGCGGCCACCGCGATCCTTCATCTGCGCGATCACCTGCGCCAGCACGTAGGCCGGGTTGGCCACCGCGCCGCCGAACGAGCCCGAGTGGAGATCGCTCTTGCTGCCGCGCAGGTCGATCTGGAAATAGGTCAACCCGCGCAGGCCGTAACAGATCGACGGGATGCCACGGTCGAACATCGGCGAGTCAGAGATGACGACGACGTCGGCGGCCAGGAGCGCCTTGTTGGCGCGAATGAAGTCGTCGAGGTTGACGCTGCCGACTTCCTCTTCGCCCTCGATGAGGAACTTGATATTCACCGGCAGCGAGCCGGCCTTCTTCATGTACGCCTCGATGGCCTTGATGTGCATGAAGACCTGGCCCTTGTCGTCGGCCGAGCCGCGCGCGTAGATCTCGCCGTCGCGGATCGTCGCCTCGAACGGCGGCGTCGTCCAGAGGTCGAGCGGATCG
>SXGR01263126.1_pt1 | contig 10134 bp, 11 predicted proteins | sample 3174711 | NCBI WGS metagenome assembly SXGR01 (sample SAMN11356860, study PRJNA531348) | freshwater metagenome | isolation source: freshwater sample F1-60 | place: China: Fuxian Lake, Yuxi | collected 2017-12-25 | reverse complement strand
TGACGCGGTCCTGTAACTAAAACGACTCCATATAACCGCTGAAGGTTTTGGATTTTACCTGAAATTTCCCTTGATTTATACATACTTGGGTAATTTAACATTACCAATGTTAAATTACAAGATGGACCCGGCTCATTGTCACAAGCCGGGCCTGATCACTGCAATTGCTGCAATAACTTTTCCAGGTAAAAGCTCTGATAGTCAGCGTACCCATTCATGAAGTCATTGCGAGTCGGCGCGTAATCAAAATCAGGAACGGCACCGTTGTTTTCAACCGCAACTCCATCGGGGCGGTAAAAGAGGCTCTTGGTGATCCGCATCCCTACTGCCGAATGATAGAGCGGTGCCGCTGCAACGACGTGACCGCCTGCCCCCATCGTCCGCGTGCCCAGCAATTTTGCACGGCCAAGACCCTGCATGATCGATGGGAAGGCATCGCCACCAGAGCCGGACAATTCATCAATGAGCATGACAATCGGCTTGGTATATCGAGTCGACGGGTTTGGAGCATGCAATTGATCGCCGAAGAAAGACGTCTTTGGCGTCATCGCCTCACCGCGCTCCCAGGACTTTCGCATCAGATCCGTAACCGATTTGAAATACTTGTATAGCAGGCTCTGGGGAACCATGTGGTCGAGTTCCTGACTAAACTCAAGGTATTCTTGCTTGGTCGCCAGAAAACTAAACTGTAGCCCCGGATAGGGCTTGTCCATAAACAGTCCGACAAGGCTCTCAAGATAATCGACGCTGCCTCCGCAGTTATGATCCTGGTCAATGATCAGACCGTCGGTATGGGCTTCAAGTTCTGCCACTGCGAATTCATAGCGGGAATAATACTCGCGAAAGCCGTCTGCCGTCGGTTCCGAGCCGGGGTTGTCAATTGATGGCATATAGTGGGGGATGCGCAGGTAGCCAATATTTACCGTGTGCCCATCGTGCGCACTAACCGGATGATAGTAGGCAACAAAGGGAGACTCTTGAATCATCACCGCATCCTCAGGAATCTTGGTGCGAGTGCTGCCAGAGCAGCGAAAGCTTTGTTCGGCATCGGCAAATAACAGTCCGCGCATCTCACTGACGACATCGAGCTGGAAGTTTTTCAAATATCCCGGGCCGCCATTTGCAGGCGCACGAACGAGAGACTCGGTGAACTTCTCGTCCAGGGGGCTGCCATCGACGATCCATGGAATAGAAACCGTATCGATCCCCATCGAGGCATCAGATTTTCTGACCCCGATGGTGATGCTGCCGCGAGGCACGGGCACCCGCGCCCCATTGCGCTGGGTCAGCATCATTGCAGCCGTGCGACGCCGCGTTCCCTCAAAACCACTACTGACGTATGACATCAGGCCTTCGACCGCCGTTGCAACCGGCGCACCATCGACCGTGACAATCTCGTCACCCTTGGCCAGCGTGTAAGGACCTTTATAGGTTATGATCTTGTCTACCAGAACCTTGCCCTCGACTAAATCCACCGAGAATCCAAGACTGGCCCGCATGCGGCTCGGAATGTTGACTGAAAAATGCGAATCGCGGAATTCCGCAATCAAACGCCCGAGCAAATAATAAAATTCAGAATTTGATTTAGTCTCGCGAGCAAGCTCAAGGTACTTTGCACGCAGCGACTCAACACTGATTCCCTGATCTGTTTCTTTAAACCGAAGGGGTCCGTAACTGGACTTGATCAGTTGAAAAAACTGTTCGACATCAGCGGTCTTTTCAGACTCCGTCAAATCCCTGCCAGAGGGGGCGGCCAACGCAGTATGAGTCGGAAAACCGTCGGTTCCAAATGCGATCCCGACAACAGCGGATGCACACAAGAAAAACTTTACCAGTTGGCGCATGGTCAACCTCCGATGAATGAGCATCATTGATGCATACATCCAATCAAGAGAACGTGCAGCATCAAACCCACCGCTTCCAGTGACATAAGGCGTCACTTCCAATTTTTCAGACCGATGCCATCATGACTCCGGCGCAGTCTCGGCAACTAGTACGGCTAGATTGCAAATAGTATCATTTAATGATATCACAAAGGAGGTAGGGATGGGCAGTCTGCTGGAAAAACTGGCGTCGGGGGCGCGTCTTGATGCGCGACAGCTACGCAGCGTCCTGCGCCAACTGGGATACCAAATGGCACGCCGACGAGGTAGCCACGAGCAATGGGTCAGATCGGGACGCACTTTCACGGTGGCGTGCCATGGGAAAGAAGTTCCCTGGTACCTCCTAGATGCACTGCGAAAGATAGCCGAGGAAAGTAATGATGAGACTGAAGGGACCACGGAATACCATGATTAAAAAAAATAAGGCTGAAGCATCCCGTCCGGAGGCGAAAAAGCGTCAACCCGATACGGCCGCGCTTGAATATCAAGTCAATATCGCGTTCGATCCCCGTGACAGTACTTATGTGGCCAGGGTCCCGGAACTGGATAATTGCCATTCACATGGCGATTCACCAGAACAAGCATTGGCCAATGCCCGGGATGCCATTGAACTTTGGATTGAAACTGCCCGCCGGAGAAGAAAGCCTGTCCCAGAGCCAGTGTCGATGCGTAAGTTTTCTGGCCGATTCGTCCTGAGAACTAGCGAGAATCTTCACGCACGGTTGGCCCAAGTCGCGCTAAACAAGAGCCAGAGCATGAATGAGCTGGTGGTTGAAATACTCGAGGATCGCCTCCGCGACGCGGGTTGAAAAATGCATCCTCAGATAGATCCGTTTCTAAATCTTTCCAAGCAATCGAATCAGTAATTGCACCGCTTGGCCGTTTCCGCCCGGCTCTGCCATTGCACCAGCAGGCCGGTCACTCCACGCATAGTAATCCAAATGGATCCAAGGCTTGCCGCGCGTGAATTTTTCCAGAAATAGCGCCGCCGTGATCGCGCCACCAAATCCACTGTCTGAACAGTTGGAGAGATCGGCGGCATGGGACTTCAGTGCTGTTTTGTATTCTTCAAAGAGGGGCATGCGCCAACACGGATCACCAGCCTCCTGCCCGGCCGCGATGCAGGCATCGGCCAGATGATCGTGAGTCGAGAACAGTCCCGAAATGGTCAACCCAACGGCCACTCGCATGGCACCCGTCAATGTCGACGTGTCAATCAGCAGCGAAGGCTCGTCGATACCCGTCCGGGTCAGGGCGTAATCCATGGCATCAGCCAAAACAAGGCGCCCTTCAGCGTCGGTATTATGAATTTCCACAGTCATGCCATTACGCGCGCGATACACATCACCGGGACGCATGGCGGTGGACGACACCGAGTTTTCCGCAATCGCCAAATAAAAATCGTAGGCACGATCCGGCTTCATCGAATCGACATAAAGTGCCAGACCCACCGTTGTCGCAGATCCACCCATGTCTTTCTTCATCCAGCGCATGCCGGAAGAAGGCTTGATGTCGAGGCCTCCCGTATCGAAGGTCACGCCCTTGCCAACAAACGCCACCGGCGGCCGGGAGGTCGTCTCAGGCTTTGCTCCTGACTTTCCTCCTGGCTTGCCGCGTGCTGTTCCAGGCGGCCTGTAACGAATGTGAACCAGACACGGTGGGTTCGGCGAGGCGGCCCCTACGGCACAAATCAGATTCATACCCTCGCGGGCCAGTTCTGCAGATCCAAGAACATTGACTGAAGTTGTTTTGGAGCCCTTGAACAGTCCGCTGACGATGCTAGCGTAGCTGGTCGGATTCAGGGAATTCGCCGGCAAGTTGACCAAGTGGCGGGCGGCATTGATCCCATAGGCCGTGGCTGCGGCTTCGTCGATCAGGGCCTGGTCCTTGGTCACTTCATCGGGAAGGCGCAGGGATGGCAAATTGCAGGCGGCAGCACCATTCTGGTGGGCCTGGACGAAACGGTAGGCCCCCAAATCAAGTCCCGTCAGGGCACCAAGCCAATGGTCGCGGGTGCAGGCGAATCCCGCAAGGGTGACGCGCTCCAGTTTGTATTCGCGAAAGCCGCTGACGCAAGCACCGACGAGGTCGCGGGCCCGTCCGTAGGCCGACGGGACAAAGGCGTTGCCCTGAGACGCCGCGCTCGCGGTCGTCGGGGTACCGTTGCTGCGTGGCATCAGAACCCAGATGGGACCATCATCGTCGGCAAGCAACACTGATTCCGGTCGTGACTTAAGGGCAGACTCTCGTTGCCACGAAGCAACCCCCTCGAGGTGTCCGGCCAGCCAGGCCTGAGCCCCCGTCGCATTTGAAACGATAAAGATTCGACCGTGACGTTCCCCAGCCTTGGTGGTGGACTTGCCACCAGCCCTTTTGTTTTCAGCCAGGGACGCCTTCACCCAATGGTGGACCGGCAAAGGGTGCGCTGAAGGCAATAAAGCCAAGGAACTGTTTTTGATGGTTTTTTTGGCTTTTGGAGCCGGGCGCGACGCTGGTTTTCGACTTGACTTCTTGGCCATAAAGTAGATAGTCCGTCCGAACGAATTTTAAAGAGTTATAATCATGCCAAAAGTTACCATCACCACCGATAAAAAAACAATCGACGTTGTCGAGGGTTATGCCCTGATCGATATGTGCGAGGATCACGACACATCGATCCTATTTGGATGCCGTGACGGCGCCTGCGGTGCTTGTATGGTTAAAATCGTGTCGGGAGCCGACAAGATCAGCCCGATCCAAGACAACGAAAAAGATTTTTTGGAAACGATGGCAGCACGCCCGGACGAGCGCTTGGCCTGTCAATGCAAGGTTTACGGTGACGTGACCCTTGAAGTCTCTGAGTAAAGCACAAACCAGAAAACTTGCTGAGACACTGCTGCGTCGGCTGGGTGAAGCCAATCCCAACCCCAAATGCGAGCTCTACTACAAGACCCCCTTTCAACTGCTGGTGTCCGTTGTCCTGTCGGCCCAAGCGACCGATAAAAGTGTCAACGCATGCATGAAACCCCTCTACGAAGCCGGATTTGAACCGGAGACCGTCATTGCAATGGGCAGCGACGGGCTGCTGAAGAGAATACGGACCATTGGCCTGGCCCCAACCAAGGCTAAAAATGTTTTTAAACTCAGCGAAATCATCATTGCTAAATTTGGCGGAAAAATTCCACGGACCCGTGAAGATTTGGAGTCCCTGCCGGGCGTTGGCCGCAAGACGGCCAACGTGATTTTGGGCGAGATCTACCGCGAGCCAGTTTTGGCCGTTGATACCCATGTATTTCGGGTTTCAGCGCGGCTGGGGCTGCAACGCGAAAAAACCCCAGAAAAGGCAGAGCTGGAACTGTTAAAAGTGATTCCACCCCGACTGTTGCCGGACGCCCATCATTGGTTCATCCTGCATGGCAGATATACTTGCAAGGCGCTGGCCCCAGAGTGCACCCGTTGCATCCTGAGGGACTTGTGTCCCAGCGTGAGGCATGAAGAAAAAAAAGAAGAGTGAAATGAGCAAAGCCATTGAATCGATGAACCAGCAACTGATCCAAACTAACGTGGCCTTTGTCCACCATGACGCTACGATGGATGAGGCCGTCAAGAAAATGGTGGCCCTCCAGATCAGCAGCCTCCTTGTTTACGACCACGAGGACCGGGTCGTTGGAATTCTCACCGAACGGGATGTCGTCCGGAAATTCACCCTACTCATTCTGCAAGACAAAATGTCACGCACCGTGGCCACTGTAATGACGCGCCCGATTATTTGTGCGAGCGCATTGAACTTCAATGAAGAAATCCCTCGCCTGCATGCCGAACTTGGAATTCGCCACTTTCCCATCGTCCGGGGCGGCATGGCTGCACGCAGCGCGCCGCTCGTCTCGGACATTGTCGGCCTTGTTTCAACGACAGACCTGGCACGCGAATATCTGAATCAGTTGGCAACAACGCCACCGGAAGACACACCTCCGCGCCTACCGGTGGCGCTCACTGTTATTTGCCGGAACCGAAGCGAAGGAAATTTTTACCAGAATATTTTTGAACAATTGAATTTCAAAGTCGCCGTCGAAACGATGATCAGCGACAAAATCACCAAATCCTTCAGGGCCGATTCCCGCATCCTGATTGAATTCGATACGTTCCCAGCTGCAGAGCAGAAACTGATTTTGGAAGGGCTGACATCATGGCCCGGACGGCTGGTCGTCGCAACTTCGCGCGAAGAATTGCTGCCGGTTTTTCGAAAGCACTTAAATAACCATCAGCAGCATGTGGCCCTTAAGCCACTGAACTTGCCGTATTGTGCCAGACTTTTCGGGTAACCAATCGTCAGCCGCGACTAAACCTGTTCTAAACTGCTCTACTTGGCTGCGCCTGACATCAGATGCCACTTCAAGCCACGCCCCTCTAGGATCCATTGTGCACCTCATCTAAGGAGGTGCGTATGCTTTGCCCCAATTGCCGCAATTCCCTGTCCGTCATTAAAAAGGGGTTCTACCCCCAGAAAAACGCCATTCATAAATTTACATCGACCAATTTTCGGACATCTAATGTCTGGAGTTTCCCAGCGACGGGCCGCAAAACTGTGTTCGACGACGCAAATCACCGTCGCGCGCAAGCTGGTGCGCCTGGCGTTTTTCGCAAATATTGTTCAAGAGCAGCGCCTAGCCGGAATGAAAGACTCGGTAAAAGCATCCGTTTTTGACGAAATGGAGACATCCATCCACAGCAAATGCATGCCTGCCAAGGGGCGGCTGGCTGAAATTTCGCGCCGTCGCAATGGAAAACGTCGCGATGAGCGAAAAAAGTCTCTGGACAAAGTGCTGGGGGCAGTCGCTCGCGTGGCAACCGCGCAATTTACCATCAAGTCCGATCAGTGCCCGCGCTATCCAGGGCTCGTCCGCAAACAATTGCCGGGCGCGGAACACAAGACCTTCAAGGGGCGCAGAGGGTGCGTTGTTGGTCAGGGAGAACTTAAGGCCGGCGGCCGGGATCCGCTGTTTTCACTGAATCACACCTGCGCCATGGTGCGTGACAACGTGAAATGCCTGTCGCGCAAGACTTGGTGCACGACCAAGCGCCTTGACCGCCTGCAATGCCGCTTGGATCTTTATGTATGCTGGCACAACGCGGTCATCGATCAGGCTCAGGAAGCCGCGGAACGACGCAAGTTTAAGGGGCAAGGACGATTGCAAAGTGCGCAGAAAGTCTGGCCCCTCGGGTTTCTGACGCTTTGCTGCGCATAACATCAGAGTCACATGAACTAATTTGAAATAAGAAAATTAGGCGTTGTCGGCGAAGGGTCCGTTGGGGCACCATTGGCGAGCGCCGACCCAATGGATCCTTCGTCGGCCACATGCAACACAGAAAAGGACCAGTTCAAAAGATCTAAATGAGATCTGATGCTAGGCGCAGCCAAGTAGAGCAGTTTATGACGGGCTGGCCGAGGTTACATTCCCAATTCGCCCCGGCGGACAAAGTCCGCGAGTTCGGTTGCACCGCGTGAACCGGCTGCGATTGCAAGGACGCCTGGTGCTGGATTCCAGGCGATCATATTCAGCGTGTCAGATGCATAGGTTTGATAAATGAGGCCCTGGAAATTACCCGGTTCTGCCTTTGGCAGTTCCGATGTCTGTCCCGCCAAAGTGAAGTGCAGAATCCTGTCATGCCGATTTGGATCGGCATAGATCACAACGGCCACTTTGGTTGGGTCATAATCCAAAACACTGGCACCTTCGACCTGCAAGCCGGTGCTCTTCGAGGTCAAGACCTTTGGTTTGAATCCTAGCTCTGGATAGCTCGCCAAGTATTCTTTCACTTCATCGAGATTGTCGGTGGGCAGGTCAAGGCGGTCCTTGCCATCTTCAACCAGAGCAAGGCTCTCGTAGCTCAGGACTTCTAGGGTGTTCAATACTGGCTTGCGCGGTGCCGATTTGTAAACCACAGCAACCACCACCGCAAGCACCGCAGCAGCAAATGCCAATTGACGGAGTAAGTGACGGTTGGCTTCGAAAGCAGAGATTTCTTCGATTTTTACGGCTTCTTGAGTATGTCGAATGTCTGGTGATGCAACCATGGTTTTCAACTTTTCTATATCGGCTGGGCTCAATTGAAAATTCTGCACGGCGAGTTGCAATTGTCCGCGCCGCAGGCGGAAAACGGCAGCGATACTGTCAAACGCCGTGGTGGCTTTGCGGATTTGCTCAAACTCATCGGCCAAACCATCTGGAATGTTGTCATCTACGGCCTCGGCAAGCCAGGACCAGACTACAGGTGAGATTGACTGTTTACGATTGCCATAAAACGTTTCCCGGGCACTTGAAAGCAGCTGCTCTGCTTCTTTCGTAGCCTCAGGTGATCCGGTCAGAAGGGTCGCGATTTCAGCATGGTTAAAGCCACAGATGTCCGCCGCTACTAAGGCAAGACGCGCCTTGCGATCTTTGATGTGGGCAAGGTCTGACACAGCTGGGTCAAGGTCATCCAACTTGCCGGGTTTGATCTCGCCATCGCTCAGGATTCCCCGGGCGCAAAGGATCACGAGCGACATGCCAGGGTATGTGTCATTGGCACACTGGGCGAGGCTGGCAGATACCTTTTTGAAGGCATCGTGGGTGATCCGGTGTGATTCTTTCTTATTCAGCGTGACCGCCATGCAAAAGCGATAGGCGAAGTCCGCCTCGGAACAAAATCGTTCCGAGTAGATATTGAAAAGCTGCTCCTGGTTCATGGTGCCGCCCCGCGACTCGGAAAGATTAAAATCTGGTTTATTTCACTTTGTAGTATGCAATCATGTTAGCAATCCGGAGAAGGTCCTTGCAAGCATGTCGAATAATGTGGCTGGAACTGATTTGACGAATTGGCTGATTGTGGTTCCCGCCAGGCTCGCCTCGACGCGCCTGCCCGAGAAGGCAGTCTTAGACCTTGGCGGCAAACCCTTGGTGGTCAGGGTTTATGAAAACCTTGCCCCTCTAATGATGGCTGGCGCTCAGGTCGTCGTGGCTGTGGACGATGATCGCGTGGCGGCTGCCTGCCGACAACATAAGGTCCCGTACATCATGACCAGCCGCGACCATGCCACGGGCACAGATCGCTGTGCTGAAGTTGCGCGGCTCCATCCGGACCAGTCCCGCCCGTTTATATTGAACGTTCAAGGCGATGAGCCCTTTATCGAGCCGCAAGATTTGATCCGACTGTGCAACGCATTTGCTGCGCAGCAAGGGCGGGAGCGGGCCATGGCTGGTGGATCTCCTGTGACCCGCATGGGCAGTCTGTGCTTTCGCTCTCGGGATGCCCAGAGTTTTGCCTCGCCATCTTGTGTGAAGGTGGTCTGCTCAAACTTTGGGCATGCTCTTTATTTTTCACGCAGTCCGATTCCTCACGATCGCGATCATGGGGGCCGCCTGGCCGACGAGTTCCTTGTGCACATGGGTGTGTATGCATTTGATCGCGAAGCATTGGGCATTTTTTGTGAACTTCCTCCAAGTCCTCTGGAAAAAATGGAGAAGCTGGAACAATTGCGTGCGCTGGAGGCCGGTTGGCGAATCCTTATGCAGCAAGCCTCTGGCGAATCCCTCGGGATCGATACTCCGGATGACTTGGAGGTTGCCCGTGCGCGTTTCGCCTGATCTGCGGGTTGTTCTGATTTCAGCTGTGCTCATCGCATCGTCATCTGCGAGTGCCTTGCCCATCGGGTTCGGGCGCAATCAGGGTGATTTGAAGTTCTCGGAGGCATCCAGTCAGGATTTTATTGTTTATTTTGATCGTGAAACTCCGGAAGAGGGCCGCCTTACCCTGCAGGCCCTCGAGTCCGCAAAACCAATTCTTGAACGTTGGATCGGAGTTAAGCGCGACAAGCCTTTGCCGGTAATTCTGTCCTCGGTAACAGACGGCGCGTCATTTGCCAATTTCATCACCGATGCCCTGGAGATCCAGACCAGGGGGCAGGGCTACCGGGCTTTATTTTGGCACGAATACACCCATGCCATGATGTATCGGCACATGAACAATATTTTAGGGCCAGCCGGTGCGGTTTTGCATCTGCCGTGGATGCCGGTCTGGTTCATCGAGGGCCTTGCTGAGGCCACCAGCACCTCGGTCGGATCTGATTACCAGGCGTCGATTGAACGCTATCAGGCGTTGACGAACACTTGGCCGTCCTATGACCGGATGCACAGCCTATATGGTTCCGCATTTTCTGAGCGTGGCTATGCCGTGTCAGGAGCTTTTGTCACTTGGCTCTTGCGCAAGGACGGCACGATGCGCCTGCCGGATA
>SXGR01125343.1_pt1 | contig 10135 bp, 6 predicted proteins | sample 3174711 | NCBI WGS metagenome assembly SXGR01 (sample SAMN11356860, study PRJNA531348) | freshwater metagenome | isolation source: freshwater sample F1-60 | place: China: Fuxian Lake, Yuxi | collected 2017-12-25 | reverse complement strand
TTGGTAGATCTTGTGGAGCTAATGGGGGATAGAGAATTCGCCCTTAGAAGCCCTTACTTTCTCTCTGCCCTGCTCGGCTTGGCATTATTTATTTTTGCGGCTCCAAGGCTTACCACGGCAAAGATTGAGGCGGCTAGGACCTCAAATTAGGGTTCAAACACGCTTGGGCAAGAACTACTGGCGGCTTGAAAATATTGATGAGAAAAAAACAGAGGGGCTCACTGTCGTGAACCCCCCTGTTTAGAATTGTTTTTCGTTAATTACTTAACGAAACCAACCTTAGTCCAATCCAGCGAGGTAGGACCAAATGATCCAAAATTCGCCAGACTCTTAGCAGTAGCTGAGGTTCCAGGCCACATGTACAGCGGAATGTTGTAAGCATTGTTCCAAAGCCCAGTTTCAACTTTATTGGCAAGGGCACAACGCTTTACAGGATCAAGCTCAGAAGACGCCTGTTCAATTAAAGCCTGCAATGCGGGCGTGATCGAATCTTTCGCGTAGTTCTGTTCTGAGTTTTTGTCATATAGGTTCATGGACCCGCCTATTGGAAACGAAGATCCCGACCAAGCAAAGGTAACCAACTCAAAGTCTAGTTTGACTGAATCAACATACTTTGAGAAGTAATCTGCACGAGGCACTTCTCGCAGTTGAAGATCGATTCCAATAGGTGCAGCACGAAGCATCGCTTGAGTAAGCGTTGCAATGTTTGCGCGATTCGGATAGTTGGTTGGATATGTGAATTTGATAGTCATTTTTTGGTTAGCAACTAGTCCTGCTTTTGCAGCCCCGGTGTAATAACGCATGCCAATGACCTTATTTTCTCCATTCGAATCTTTTTCCGTTGCACTCGTTGCAACAGTCCATCCAGCCTTGTCTAACAACTGATCAGCTAGGGCAGTGTTCTTCTTGCCATATTTGCCGGATGCATCAATGTGGCATTGCTGTCCTTCATAGAAGGTTCGGTTGTTCTTAACCACAGGATTCTTCACGAATAATCCAGTATTGGCCTCAGCGTATACCTGTCGATTCAATGCCACAGTTATGGCTCGACGAACATTCACGTCAGCAAGAATTGGGTTTTTCGAATTGATATCAATGTGTTCCCAAGTACCAATTCCAGCCACATCGTGGACCTGTAGCTTTGAGTTTGCCCGAGCAAGCTTCAAAGAGTTGGCATCAGTGGCAAGATCCATATATTGAATCTCGTTGTTGGCAAGCGCCGTGTATTGAGCCGATGGATCAATTGCACGATAGATAACTTTGTCGAGTAGAGGCTTAGCCCCCCACCACTTTGGGTTTCTAACCCAAACTACAGTTGTTTGGTCTTCAGTTGCTGATTGAAAGATGAATGGCCCTGAGCCAACTGCAGGCTTGGTTCGCCATGCATTATTGAAAGTCTCGGCATCCTTTGTCAATGAACTTGGCAATAGACCGCCAAATAGCGCCTGCCAATCTGGATATGCCTTAGACATAGTTATGATAATTTCGTTTGCGCCGGGACCTTTCTTAACAGATTTAATGTCCTCGTAGCCTTGTGTCGAGACGACCTGGAACGCTTCATTCGTGCCATTCATTGCCTTCCAGTGACCAACGAAGTCGGTCAAACTTATTTTCTTGCCATCACTCCAAATCGCCTTTGGGTTTAGAACAAGTCGAAGGGTCTGAGGAGACGTCTTGGTTTGCTCGAATGTTGTTGCATAGTTTTTATCAACCTGCAATTTTCCATTAGCATCGAACAAAATGAAACCAGGGAGTGTCATTCCCATCATGCCAGAAACATCTGCATCGTTACCATCTGGATGGCTGATGTTGTATTGGATTGGTGGGTAGAAAATAGGCAGAGTTAATGTGCCACCCTGCTTGAGTTTTGAAACAGGCTGAGCATTTATGCTTGTTGCGCCTGCTGCGTTAGCTGCTGGAGCAGCAACTAGCGCGGCAAGAGCAAGAATAGCCGCGCTGATGCTTGCCATAACAACTTTTGAAGTATTCTTCATCTGAGTTAGAGCCCTTCTCTCAATTTATAAATGTTGATTTTCCGGTGTTTGACACCGAGCTTACAGACTAGGCTAGCCCTCAGGTCGCACTTAAGGCAAGAGGCCAAGGAATGACGTAAGCCCTGGTCGGCGTGGAGAGGCTCAGGAAGGGGTTGTCTTGGCAGGCTATATAGCGAAGAGATTTGCAAATTTCCTTCTTCTAGTTGTTATCGCAACTACTGCTGGCTATCTATTGGCCGCTACCGCTTTAAACCCTAGAGAGAATTATCTGGGAAGGAACCCGCCTGTTCCTGAAAGCACAATTAACAGTATTTTGTCTCAAGTCAACATGAATGATCAAGATCCTGTGCTGAAGAGATACTCTGAATGGGTTGGTGGATTAGTACGTGGGGATCTTGGTAAGACAATCTATAGTGAATCTGTTAATGATGAATTTAAAAACCGAGTTTGGGTTAGCTTTCGTCTACTGATTCTGGGTTCAATCCTTGGGGCAGTGCTTGGAGTTTTGATTGGTGTTGTAAGCGCCGTTCGGCAATATAAATTTTTTGATAAAAGTTTTGGATACTCTTCATACGTGATTCTTTCGACCCCTGTTTTCCTGGTCGCCATACTCCTGAAGTTTTTGGGTATATATATAAATGAACGGGTTGGATTTACCATCTTCTACACGGTGGGACTCAATACCCCTGAGTTAACGGGTTTTGATTTATTTGTAAATTCAATTCAGCATCTAATCCTTCCAACGCTCGCTTTGACTCTTGGCGGAATTGCTTTCTATTCAAGATGGCAGAGAAATTCCATGCTTGATGTTCTAGGAAGCGATCACTTGCGCACTGCTCGTGCTAAGGGCTTGACGAAGAAAGAGGCTCTTTTCAAACATGGCCTTAGAGTAGCGATTCTGCCTATGGCTACCTTCTTTGCATATTCATTTGGTCTTTTAATTGCGGGAGCAGCCTTCACTGAATCAATCTTTGGTTGGTATGGAATGGGAGAGTGGTTTATAAGAGCTGTAAATACTAACGACATAAACTCGGTCTCTGCGATAGTTCTATTCACTGCAGTCCTAGTTTTGTTCGCTGGATTTTTGGCTGATGTTTTAACCGCTGCCTTAGATCCAAGAGTCAGGATGCGATGAGCCATAATTCAACGAAAGCCCTCACTCGAAGACAGTTAATTACTCGCCGCTTTTTTCGAAATCGTTCTGCAGTTTTTGGTTTAGCTTGCTTAGTCTTTGTTTCTGGCCTAGCTATTCTTGGACCTTATCTGACTCCGTGGTCATGGAATCTCTCAGATGAAAATGGTCTTGACTTTAATGCCTTTGTTGACAGTCCTTACGGGGCAGGATTAACCGCTCCATCCTTTGATGACAAACATTATTTTGGAACCAGTCAGGTAGGAGCGGACGTTTTCGCTCAAACTATACGTGGTTTACAGAAATCGCTTCTTATAGGACTTCTAGTAGCCCTCTTTTCTACGGGAATTGCAGCTTCCGTTGGAGCAACCGCTGGTTATCTACTTGGGAAAACTGACCGCGCGCTGATGTGGGTTGTTGACTTACTTTTGGTCTTGCCATCATTTCTCATCCTGGCGATACTCTCTCGCTGGTATCAGTCAAGTGGATGGGTACTTCTAGTCTTTCTCTTAGCTGCATTTAATTGGATGATAACTGCTCGAATAGTGCGAAGCGTTTCAATGAGCCTTCGTGAGCGAGACTTTATCAGGGCTGCTAGATACATGGGTGTTCCAACTCGTAAAATAATTGCCCGCCACTTAATGCCAAACATGGCTTCTCTGCTAATCATTGATGGAACTTTAAATGTTGGAGGCGCGATTCTAAGTGAAACCGGACTCTCCTATCTCGGGTTTGGTGTAAGAGCCCCTGATGTCTCTCTTGGCTCTTTAATCGCTGAGGGCACCGCATCGGCGCTAACTTTCCCTTGGCTATTTATGTTTTCTGGTGGATTGCTCATAGTTACTGTATTGGCTATCAGTTTGGTGGGTGACGGTCTAAGGGATGCTTTTGACCCAGGGTCAAAATCGAGAAAGAAGTCATGAGCAAAGAGCCAATACTTCAAATTAAAAATCTATCGGTTTCATTCCCTAGCGAATCTGGACGAGTCAACGCGGTTAGGAATGTTTCGCTAAATATCTACCCAGGAGAGATTTTAGGACTTGTTGGCGAATCAGGCTCTGGAAAGTCAGTGCTCTCTCTTTCAACTATCGGACTTCTTCCAGAGGCTGCCCAAGTTTCTGGTGAAATCTTTTTTGCTGGTAAGAATCTGTTGGCTCTTAGTGATTCTCAAATGTCAAAGCATCGTGGGCGAGGTATCTCTATGATTTTTCAAGATCCCCTCTCCGCTTTAAATCCGGTCCAAACAATAGGAAACCAACTAGCGGAGGCTTTATTGATTCATCAAGACATTTCCTATGAAGTTGCTTTCAAGAGGGCCGGAGAGCTTCTCGAGGAGATGAGAATTCCCAAGCCTTTTGAACGAGTAAATTCCTATCCTCATGAATTTTCAGGAGGTATGCGTCAGCGGGTGATGATTGCCCTTGCAATTGCCAATTCACCAAAAATAATTCTCGCAGATGAACCGTCAACAGCACTTGACGTAACTGTGCAAGCTCAAGTCCTAGAGTTACTTAAGAGAGCGAGCGAATTAACTGGAGCAGCGGTGCTCATAGTTACTCACGACATGGGAGTAGTAGCTGGTTTATCTGATCGCATTGCAATCATGTACGGTGGAAAAATCGTAGAAGAAGGGCCAGTGGAAAACGTTTTTGAAAACCCAGGAATGCCATATACCATCGGATTAATCCGATCTATTCCTCGAGTTGACAGTCTTGAAAAAACGCGTTTGGTATCAATTGCCGGATCACCTCCATCGCCAGTGAGTTTGCCTCCAGGATGCTCCTTCGCGCCACGTTGCCCTGCTTATTCTTTGGTTTGCGACAGCGAAACTCCAGAGCTGGAGCCCCTAAACCAAGACCAGCGTGTAGCGTGTCTAAGAAAAGATGAGATTGCCGATTTAGTAAGGAGAGGAAAGTTATACCCAGTCGAGCCTAGAATTGAAACAAATAAGAATCAATCTGAAGATGTAATCCTTTATGTTGATAAGTTGAAGAAAACTTTCCCATTATTGAAAGGCTCAGTTTTGCGCCGAAGGGTGGGCTCAGTTCATGCAGTTGATGAAATAAGTTTCACTCTTGACAGAGGCAAGTGCTTAGCAATTGTTGGTGAATCTGGGTGTGGCAAAACCACAACGCTACTAGAAATCATGAACTTAATTGCCCCAGAAAGTGGCAAAATTGTTGTCTTTGGTAAAAATGTCGCGCAACTTTCCAAAAGCGAGAATCTATCAATGCGCAAAGATTTACAAATAGTATTTCAAGACCCGTTTGCATCTTTAGATCCAAGATTACCAATCGGTGAGGCAATAATGGAGCCGATGGATGTATTTGCTATTCCTAAGAAAGATCAAGAAATTCGTATGCAAGAGTTGTTGGAATTGGTGGGACTCAATCCTCTTCATGCTAATCGTTTTCCATCTGAGTTCTCAGGTGGACAAAGACAAAGAATTGCCATTGCCCGAGCATTAGCCTTAAATCCAAAAATTTTGATTCTTGATGAACCAGTATCAGCTCTTGACGTAAGCGTCAGGGCAGGAGTTTTAAATCTTCTAGCAGATCTGCAGGAAAAGTTTCAGCTTTCCTACATATTTGTTTCGCATGATTTAGCGGTCGTGCAGCATGTGGCTGACTATGTGGCCGTTATGTACCTCGGATCTATAGTCGAAAGTGGACCGGTTCACGATGTCTTTACTTCTCCCTCACATCCGTATACCCAAGCTCTGCTCTCAGCCGTTCCAATTCCGGACCCTAAAATTGAAAAGCATCGTAAGAGAATAATTCTTGAAGGGGAGATTCCTTCACCTGTGAATCCGCCCAGCGGGTGTCGGTTCCATACCCGTTGCCATATTCGGCAAAAAAAGGTGCCGGCTGAACAGGCCACCTGTGTGAATCAGAGGCCCACCCTTGTGGACACGAATGAGAGAGCCGTGGCTTGCCACTTTCCAGTAGAGCCTTAGCCCTGCGAATATGCCAGAGATTGAGCTTTATCACGAATCTGTCACATAAATCCGATGGTCAAAAGTTGAGTTCCTTGTCGCTTTAGGGCAAAATCCGCGGAACACGGGTGTCTGAGGTACTGATGGAGCGGTCGACTCTTCATCAACCCTCATGCCACCTTCTACGCAAAAGGAGATTGTCTTGAAACCTACGAAATTTAATATAGCCCTAGTGGGAGCGGTGACGCTTTTATTAGCGGCCTCAACTCTAGTGCCCGCAAAAGCGGCACGAAGTACGGTGATACTCCACGAAACAAACACGTTAACTGGCTTGAAGTCAAGCGTAACTGGATATAACTTAGTTACAAATAGCGCTGTTGGTTATCTGACCTCAGCTGGCTTCAATTATTATGACGAGAAGAAGAACTTAATTAAGAATACAATTTTTGGTTCCTATAAGATTAGTAAGCCTTCAAACACTGATTTTCAAACTTCGTGGACCGTAAACCCTGGACGCCTGTGGTCAGACGGAACTCCGATTACAGGACATGACCTTCTTCTCTCCCACGTTCTGACCAGCAATACGTATTCGATTGCTGCCGGTCTTGGGGACCCAAAGGATGCGAAAGTTGTTCCATCGTTCAACTCATTGGGTTATTCAGGTACCTATGACACCAACAATGCAGGAGAGCCGTTGTTGAGTTCAGACAAGATGACTGTGACCCAAAGGTTCAAAAAGAAGATTGCTAACTGGGATATATTCGGCCCTGGTGCAAGCCCAGTCCACGCCCTTGTCCTTATGTCAGAAGGGAAAACTTCGCTTCAATCTGCAGCAGAAAACCTGGCTGCAAAAGAGCGTTTTCTTGAAGCATTTCTGAAAAAAGATACTAAGGTCCTGAAGGAGATTGCTGCTGTTTGGTCCAAAGACTACAACATTTCTCAAGTCGACTCAAAGACCAACCCTTTGCTATTAGTGAGTAGCGGAGGGTTTATCGTTAAGGGCGCGGAAACTAAGCAGTCAGTGACTCTTGTTGCAAATCCAAAGTACAACGCAGGTCCTGCCATGACGGGCTCGATAGACACCATCGTCTACAAGTTCATTACTGATGGAAATGCTGCCGCTCAGGCTCTTGCAAATGGAGAGTTAGACGTTTATGCAGGACAAGCGACAGCTGATGGCAAGGCAGCCTTAGAAAAGATCAAGAACATTAAAGTAATTGGAGGTTTGTCCGCTACTTACGAGCACGTGGATCTCCGTCTAAATGCTTTTCAAGGTCAGCCTGAGTACAAAGGAGTCTTTGCGGAATCAGCTGGACAAAAAGGTTATGACTTACGCCGTGCTTTCTTACTTGCAATTCCTCGAGCAGAAATTATGGAAAAGTTGATAAAGCCCCTCAACCCTGACATCCCTGTGCTGAACTCGTTTCTGACAGTTCCGGGTGAACCTGGATACGATCAAATTGTCCGCAATAACGGTTCTTCGTACTACGTGGCCCCGCAGGAGACTCTCAACAAACGGGCTATTGCTCTGGTGAAAAAGTGGTACCCAAATGCGATGACCAATCCAATCAAGATCAATATGTTCGTCCCTGCCAACAACTCTCGTCGAGCTGATCAATTTGCTCTAATAAAGGCAAATGCTCGCAAGGTCGGATTTGATGTAAATGGGGAGGTTACGGTCCTTACAGGAGCAAATCTCCTACTTACGAAGTATGATGCGGCGTTCTTTGGATGGGCGGCCAGCGCCGTGTTACAAGCGAGAAATCTTACTGCCTACACTAAAGGTGGTTCAGGCAATTACTACGGAGGTGCTTTCGCAGAGGTATCAAAGCCGTATGAAGAATTGGGAAGGCCATTAGCTCCCACAGTGCTCACTCAAAATTACATTAAAATTGAGCGTCCGTGGATAACAATGGCTGCAACCCTTCCAATTTTTCAGCATCCTCAAGTTGTGGCTATCAACCCAGCGCTACAAGGAGTCAAACCCTCTCCTCTATCTCCCGCAATCGTGTGGAACTATTGGGAGTGGCGTTACTAGTGCCTTATGTAAAGTGACTATTGTCATTGATTACATAGGACCCTAAAACAGTCATAAAATCTAAACTGTGGTGGCTCTCTAACCAGAGGGCTACCACAGTTTTCTTACTAGGCTAATTGGGAGGATAGAAGTTGACAGCGTTCATTGTTCGTCGACTTGGAGTACTTGGCGTAATCCTATTTGGCTCCAGTTTTATCCTTTATAACCTTGCAGCCTTAGCCGGAGATCCGCTTGGGGATTTAGCTTTTAGCGACGACGAACAGGCGCAGGCGCAAATCGCTGGATTGCGTCGGCAATTGCTGCTAGACGTTCCACCTCCTCTCCGATACTTCATTTGGCTCAAAGGCATTTTAGGTGTTTTTGTCGGTCAACCCGCTGATTTTGGTCTTACTCGTGAAAATGGATTGGTCCTAGATGAAATTCTATTTGCAATTCCAACAACAATCAGACTGGTAACAACTGCCACAATCGTTGCCATTATTCTAGGCGTAGCTGTCGGAATCACGAGCGCACTCCGCCAGTATTCCCGCTTTGACTACTCTATGACCTTCGTAGTTTTCCTCCTCTACTCTCTTCCAATTTTCTGGGTCGCGGTTTTACTCAAGCAGTTTCTCGCTATTGAATTCAATAATTTTTTATCGATAGCTAGAATAAGTACCACGTTCATTGTATTAATTGCTATAACATCGGGCTTTTTTTGGGCATCAATAATTGGAATACGTCGGAAATCGTTTTGGGTAACTTTTGTAATAGCCACCATATTTGTTGGGCTGATACTTATTTTTGTTAACGAAACCCAATGGCTTCTTGACCCCAGCCTTGGTGCTCTTACAGTTTTTGTTTTGTCTATAGGAATTGCATTTGCTACGACCCATCTCTCAGTTGGGCTTTCCAACAAACCTACACTTTATGCCTCATTAAGTATGGCAGTTTTGGCTCTCGCTATTTATTATCCAATTCAGGGTGTCCTAAACTCCAATTCATCATTGCCCCAAATGTTCGTTCTCTGGGCATTAACGATTGCTGTAGCTGTTGTGGTCTCTCTCTTCTTTGGAAAGATAGACCGAGGACCTCTCATAAGGACTACCATAATAACGGCAACTTTATGTGCGTTTTTAATTTTGGTTGATAAGTACATGCGCACCTGGAGGGCTTACATGGAGGAAGATGCCATTAATTTTCGTCCAGTTCCGACAGTGAGTGAATCAAACCCCCTTTTGCCGCAGGATGATTATTGGATTAGATCACTAGATATTTTGATGCATCTATTCCTTCCGACACTTGCATTAACACTTATTTCCTTCGCGGGCTATACAAGATTTTCCCGTGGAACTCTGCTGGAGGTCCTCAACCAGGATTACATTAGAACTGCAAGGGCTAAAGGATTAACCGAGCGCACCGTCATAATGAGACATGCATTCAGGAACACCATGATCCCACTTACTACAATAATGGTGGTCGACTTTGCGGGCATTGTGGGCGGGGCCATCATCACTGAGAGAGTTTTTGGTTGGTATGGAATGGGAACTCTATTTAATAGAGCAATAAATGGTCAGGACCTAAATTTGTTAATGGGGGTATTCCTAATAACTGCAACTCTGACAGTCCTAGCTAATCTAATTGCAGATTTACTTTATTCAGCTCTAGATCCTCGTATTCGAGTTGGAACGGGCAAATAATGGCGCAAGAGAGAGTGGTCTTATCTTCTACTGAGCCTGCAGAAGGCAACACATCGATAGAGAACAAGGAGCTAGAGGGATTAACTCAGCGCCAGATTATCCTTAGAAGGTTTGTCAGGCACCGCGCGGCTATGCTGGCTATTTTGTATCTACTTTCAATTCTGACCTTCGTTTTTTCTGCTCTGGATATGAAGCTCGGTTTTATTCAATACCGAGGATGGTGGAAGTTTGACACGGAAGAACTGCTTGATCTTAGGTATGGTGATTGCCCTGGGGGGACGCAAGGGTGTCCAACCATCAGTTTCCGTCCAGAATTTCTGGGTGGAGATGGAATAGGTTTAGGTAAACACCCATTTG